>Ga0068714_10001126_pt1 | contig 41772 bp, 41 predicted proteins | sample MTBNYHSulfiMetaG_FD_62988 | JGI IMG/M metagenome (GOLD analysis project Ga0068714, IMG submission 62988) | Enrichment culture microbial communities from rom New York Harbor, USA that are MTBE-degrading - MTBE-NYH (New York Harbor Sulfidogenic)... | ecosystem: Environmental > Aquatic > Marine >... | reverse complement strand
TCTCCCATTTATTGTGGCCGCCACACCCGTAGGAAGGACCGTCGCAGTGGAAGTGGTCCGAAAGGGGCAAAAGAAGAGCCTTGATGTCAAGATAGGCGAACTGGAGGATGATCAGGAACTCGTCGTTGCAGAGGAGGAGACGACGGCTCCCAAGCTGGGTATCACCGTCGAGGAGTTGACGCCGGAACTTGCCAAGAACCTCGGTCTCACCGAAAGAAGCGGGATCGTGGTGGTTCAGGTGGAAGACGATTCGCCCGCGGCGACAGCCGGTTTGAGACCGGGAGACGTCATCCTGGAGATCGACCAGAGTGAGGTGAAGAACCTTGAGGATTTCAACCGCAAGATTGAGAAATACAAGAAAGGCGACACCGTCCTCCTTCTGGTGAAAAGGCGTGGCGCTACCCATTTTCTGACTCTGAAGGTTTCCGAGTAACCGCGAGCGTCCTCTCTTGACAAACTCCCCCGATATCTCAGGCGGGCACCATGATTCATGGTTCCCGCCTGACCTTTTGAGTTATTGCAATATCGATTCCTCTGTGATAGACCTTTCGGCCTGTATGCAATTTCATAGCAATATGAAATCTGCGCCGGCATATTTCAGCACGAGCATATGTTCATGGGCCGGTAGGACGAAACGGTTTCTTCTGGCTTCGAGAGAACCTGTGAAAGCCGCCCCGAAAGGGCCGTTTTAATTTACCTGAGAGAGGAGTTTTCATGCCGGAGGATGAAAGAGATCATCCCTTACGGGTATGAAACAAAGATGGTGCCATGAGGAGAAGACGGTATGAGACGGGAAAAGGAAATTCACAATGCTGAAGGGAAACTAGGCGTGCTCATCCCCGGGATGGGGGGGGCCGTGAGCACAACCTTCCTGGCGGGAGTCGAGGCCGTGCGGCGCGGGACCTCTCTTCCCTTTGGTTCGTTGACACAGATGGGGACAATTCGACTCGGAAAACGTTTCGAGTATCGCATCCCAAGGATCAAGGATTTTGTTCCCCTTGCCGACTTGGATGCCTTGGCTTTCGGAGGCTGGGATGTATTTCCCGCCAATTGCTACGAGGCCGCTCTTGAAGCAAAAGTGCTCAAGAAAGATGACCTTGAACCGGTGCGCCCTTTCCTGGAAGGGCTGAAACCATGGCCGGCAGTTTTCAAGCAGGAGTACGTCAAGAATCTGCACGGCCCCAACGTAAAAGAGGGAAAATCTCATCTCGAACTCGTGGAAGCCCTAAAAGCGGATATTGAAACTTTCAGGAAAGATCAGCAAGTCTCTCGGTGCATCATGGTTTGGTGCGCCAGTACAGAAGCCTATCTTGCCCCCTGTCCCGCTCATGCGTCTCTCAAGAGCTTTGAGGAAGCGCTGAGGGATAACAGTCCTCACATTTCGCCGAGCATGCTCTATGCATACGCGGCCCTGAGCTGCGGGATTCCGTTCATCAATGGCGCCCCTAATCTCACTGTCGACATTCCTGCCATGGTGGAGTTGGCGAAGAGCCGGGGAGTCCCTCTTGCCGGTAAAGACTTCAAGACAGGCCAGACATTGATGAAAACTATCTTGGCCCCAGGGTTGAAGGCCAGGATGCTCGGGCTCGAAGGATGGTATTCCACGAACATTCTCGGAAATCGGGACGGCCTTGTACTCGACGACAAGGATTCCTTCAAGACCAAAGAGACGAGCAAGCTCTCCGTGCTGGACACCATATTGCAGCCCGATGTTTATCCCACGTTGTACGGGAATTACTATCACAAAGTGGCCATCAATTACTATCCGCCCCGCGGTGACGAAAAGGAGGGCTGGGACTGTATTGACATCTTCGGCTGGCTGGGGTATCCCATGCACATCAAGGTCAATTTCCTTTGCAGGGACAGCATCCTCGCGGCTCCCCTGGTCCTGGACCTGGTTCTTTTCACCGATCTCGCAGTGCGGGCAGGCATGTCGGGGATACAGGAGTGGCTCTCCTTTTATTTCAAGAGCCCTCAGTGCTCACCCGACCTTTATCCTGAACACGACCTTTTCATCCAATCAATGAAACTGAAGAACACCCTACGCTATCTGATGGGAGAGGAACAGATTACCCATCTAGGGCTGGATTACTACTACTCGGTGCAGGATTAGTTTCATTGACATAACGCCTCAATTTCAGTATACTTTTCTCCTGCGGTCACCGGATCACGGTTTGGCCTGCTCGACCTTCGGATGCCGAAGAGAAGGCTCCATAAGGAGTTTGTTCAATGAAGAAACTTGCGGAGTTTATCAAAAAGGTCCAGTCCGATGAGCGGTTCGCCACGTACGACGAGGCGGCCATCAAGCAAGCAGTTATCCTGAAAATCCTGTCCCTCCTGGGCTGGGATCCCTTCGATGTGGACGAGGTAACACCGGAATTTGACGGGGGCGGGGGGAAAGTCGACTTCTCATTGCGGCAGAAAGACGCGAACAAGGTTTTTGTCATGGTCAGGAAAGGATCGAAGGATTTTCCTATGCACCAGGACAAACTTCTGAGTTATGCCGCTCAGGCAAAGGTCGATATGGCGGTTCTTGCCGACGGCTTCAGGTGGTGGATGCTCCTGCCCTTGCTCGGAGGCACCGCAGAGGAAAAAAGATTTCACGTCGTAGAGTTGAGAGAGCAATCCCCCGAGGAGATTTCCGAAAAGCTCGAGGAATTCCTCGGCAAAGAGAACGTGATCTCCGGCAAGGCCCTCAAGGTTGCGGAGGAAATCTATGAGACGAGGCAAAGAAATCTCCTCATCAAGGAGCATCTGCCGAAGGCATGGGAGAAAATCATCAATGAACCCGAGAAGTGGCTGATCGATCTTGTCGCCGAGGTGACCAAAGAGTTGTGCGGGTACAAGCCTGAGAGGGAAATCGTGGAGGAATTCCTTTCCCGGGACGTGGAAGCAAAGGCGGACATGGAACGCATGGTGAGACTTGAGCCTCCTCCACTACCGTCTTCGGCGGCCCGACCACCTGAAGGGGGGAAAAAGCAGGCGTCGGTGGGGAGCGAAGATTTTACGGGCAAAACGGTCATTTCTTTTTCTCTGGATGGAAAACGCTACGAGGTAAAATCCTGGAAAGCCATGCTCCTGAAACTCTGCGATGCGGTTTTGCCGAAGAACAAGAAGGATGAACAGGAGGTACTTTTCACTCTCTCCACGCCCCAAAGAGAGTACTTCAGCAAGAATCCTTACCAGTTCCTCGCGGGGGAGAAAATACCGGGGACCAACATTTATGTGGATACGAACCTTAGCGCGAGGGACGTTGTCGAGCTTTCCCACAAGATGCTGATGCTGTTTGGAAGAAAGGAAAGCGATCTGTCTATCGAGGTCAAATGAGGGCTGCCGGGGAGGAAGCCGCTCCTTCTCGAGTCCCGAGAGAAGAAATCGAAACGGGGAAATCCATGCCACGAAGGCCCGGATATCGCGAAGATGCCGTGCCCCCGTGGCGCTCATTTTTCAGAGGACGGGTGTTGGTGTGAGAGGACTTCATGATCGGTGTTTTTGATTCAGGGATCGGAGGACTGACCGTGTTGAGAGCGTTCCTGCGGAGTCTTCCGGAATGCGACTACCTGTATCTGGGCGACAACGCTCGCGCGCCTTACGGCAACAAGTCACTGGATGTCATCTACGATTACACCCGCCAGGCAGTGGAATTCATATTTGAGCGGGGTTGCGTCATGATCATCCTTGCGTGCAACACCGCATCGGCCAAAGCTCTCAGAAAAATCCAGCAGGAGTGGCTGCCTTCTCGCTGCCCTGAGAACAGGGTTCTCGGGGTTGCAATTCCTTCGGCTGAAGCGGGAGCCCAAGTTACACGCCATGGCAGGATAGGGGTCATCGGCACTCGAGCCACCATTGAGTCCAAGATATACGAGCAGGAGTTGCTGAAACTCAGAGACGATCTGAACGTCTACGGTTTGGCCTGCCCCTTGCTCGTGCCCCTGGTGGAGGAAGGCTGGGCCGGAAAGCCGGAAACCAACATGATCCTGAAGAAGTACCTGAGACATATGAAGAGCAAGAAAGTGGATACCCTCATCCTCGGCTGCACACACTATCCTTTTCTGGCGACGGACATTGAAAGGATCATGGGCAAGAACTGTCGGATCATTCGTGGCCCGGAAGTGGTAGCCGCAAAGCTGAAGGATTATCTTTGCCGCCACCCGGAGATCGACAAGAGGGTTTCCAGGCAGGGAAGAAGGCTTTTCTTCACAACAGATGACCCGGGAAGGTTCAGGCTTCGGGGAGAGGAGTTTCTCGGTGGGAAGATCGAAGGGGTTGAAAAGGTGGATTTGTCGATCTTCTGACGTTATCGTGATAGATCGTGCGCCGGAGCGGAGTGCAGGCCTCGTTCCGAAAACAAAAAGTCGATTGTGGCTTCCTGCGAACCCGGCAATGATGATGGTCTCGCAAAAAGCCTTGAAGCGTGAATCTGTCATTTCGACCAGAAGGAGAAATCTCGTTGTCCCAAAGTGTTAGCGCTCAAATATTTCTCGCTTCGCTCGAAATCTGACAAAAATGAGACTTCCTGCGACCTCCTCAGTGATGATTCAGTGAGAAATCTGCCGAATATCATGGTCCAAGTCGTCGTGGTGGTGGTTTTTTCCACCGTCCTGGCTTTCTTCGTGAACGCGGTGAGAAAGGAGGGCCTTTCCCTTGTCGCGCCTTTTCCTCCCGAGTACCGGTGTCCGTCCAGGATATCGGAAGGCCGGGCGGTGCCGACGGAAGAGGCCTTGAGATTATACGGGCAGGAAGGAACAGTTTTCGTGGACGCCCGGGCGAAAGGATCCTATGACCAAGGCCATATCAGGGATGCAGTCAATATCCCCTACTCTTTTCTCGATGCAGTGCCCCCTGAGGCGATCATCCGCCTTAGAAGGTACAAGCGCATCATTGTTTACTGCAACGCGGAGGGCTCAGAAAGAAGCAGGCTCATGGCAGGCGAGCTCTCGGAAGCGGGCCTGAAGGAGGTATCCTATCTTGAAACCGGGTTTCTAGGATGGGTCAAGGCCGGAGGTCGATACACAGGGCTAGAGCCCCCGGGTTACGAGTAGGGAACACAGGATCAATGTTGAAGAATTTCGCAAGAGCTCTTTCTCATCCATCATTTGTGGCGTTCCTTAGAATCGCATTGGGCGTGGTTTTTATCGTCGCGAGCTTTGACAAGATACAGAATCCTCACAGCTTCGCAGAGAATATCGCCAATTACAGGGTAATGCCTTATCAACTGATCAATTCGGCTGCAATCGCGCTGCCCTGGATCGAGATGGTGACAGGGTGCCTCCTGGTCCTGGGAATATGGGCAAGGGCCAATGCGTTGATCATAAGCGGGATGCTGGTGCTCTTTTCTCTCGCGATCCTGCAGGCCTTATTGCGCAACCTCGACATCACCTGCGGATGCTTCAGCACCGATTCGGCTGCCCACAAAATGACCCGGTGGACCTTTTACTGGAATCTGATTTGGCTCTGCTGGGGGATCCTAGTCGTACTCCACGATCAGGGGTGGTACACCATCGGCAAGGTATTGGATCGGGCGAGCAGAAAAGAAATGCCGGAGCATTGACCCGGATGCAGAGGATTCTTCGCCGGGGAAGGTATGCCGCATAGCGAGAGTCAGAGAATCTGTGGAAAGGGAAAAAGGAGTCAAGAAAAATGATTCTTGAAAGCCTTGACGACTTCATCCACATCATTCGCGGTCACGTCAAGGTGCGTCACCAGCCTGACCCTGTCCCGGCCGCTTATGAGGATGCCTTGCTCCTTCAGATCACGCTGCAGCGAGGCGAAGACGGATTCTTCAAGGCGGAAGAAAATCATGTTGGTCTGAACTTCCCCCGGGTCGATGCCAAGTTCGTCGATCTCAGCCAGGCCTTGGGCCAGTCGCCCGGCATTTGCATGATCCTCCGCGAGTCTTTCCACATGGCGGGTCAGCGCCAGGATGCCCGCAGCGGCCAGGATGCCCGCCTGCCTCATCCCTCCTCCCAGGACCTTGCGCCATCTTCTTGCCTTCTCGATGACCTCCCTCGGACCTACAAGGACAGAGCCCACAGGGGCTCCAAGGCCTTTTGAGAGGCAAAAGGAAACTGTGTCGAAGTACCTTGCGATCTGGCGGACAGGCACCCCGAGTTTGACCGCGGCATTGAAGATCCTTGCGCCGTCGAGGTGTAGAGACAAATGATGCTTCTTGGCGAAAGCTGCGGCTTGGGCGAGGTAAGCCGGGGGCACCACTTTCCCCTGGTGAGTGTTTTCCAGGCAAAGCAACCTTGTACGTGCAAAGTGAAAGTCATTCGGTTTGACGGCCCGGGCGACCTCGTCGAGGTCAAGGGTGCCGTCTTTCTGGAATTCCAACGGTTGGGGCTGGATGCTGCCAAGGACGGCGGCGCCTCCGCCCTCGAACCTGTAGGTGTGGGCCTGCTGTCCCACAATGTACTCATCTCCCCTCTCGCAATGGCTCATTACCGCCAGGAGGTTTCCCTGAGTTCCGCTCGACACAAAAAGCGCGGCTTCCATGCCGAGCATGTCGGCGGCGAGATTCTGAAGATCGTTGACCGTCGGGTCCTCGCCGTAGACGTCGTCCCCTACTTCGGCCCGGGCCATCGCTTCCCGCATGGCGGCGGTTGGTTTCGTTACCGTGTCGCTTCGCAGATCGATGATACGCTCCATGTCATTCCTCTTTCTGTGTTTCCGGCCGCGAGAGCACAATTCGAGCATCGGCCACTACACAGCCCTGGCCCTCAGGGTAGAGGATGAGCGGGTTGATGTCGAGTTCGGCAATCTCCGGGTGATTGGAAACCATGGATGACAGCCGCAGGATGCATAACTTGGCCGCCTTGATGTCCGCAGGAGGTTTCCCTCTTATCCCTCGAAGAACCCTGTAGGCCTTTATGGATTCGATCATGTTCTCGGCGCTCGTTTCCCACATGGGAGCGAGCCTGAAGGTGACATCCTTCATGGCCTCAACAAATATGCCACCCAGTCCGAACATGCAGATGGGCCCGAACTTGGGGTCCCTGGTGGAGCCGAGGATGACTTCGACCCCCTCGCGGGCCAACTGTTGAAACAGGACACCCCTGATCGAGGCCGACGGCCTGTAATGCCTTGCGCTTTCGATGATTTCGTCGAAGACGCTTTGCGCCTCCCCGATGGATTTGATGCCCAACCGCACCCCGCCTGCATCGGATTTATGGAGGATGTCGGGGGAGTCGAGCTTCATTACCAGGGGAAACCCCACATCGTTACACGCACTTTCGATCCCGGAACGGTCTCTTACCAGGACGCTCTTGAGGAGAGGGAAGCCGTAATATCTCAGAAGCTCGTGGGCTTCCTTTTCCGTCATGAAATACTCCTTCCGGCCGGAGAGTCTCCATGCGATGGCCGCCGCCGCCTTCTCCTGATCCTCGATAAGGCGGAAGACTTCTCTTCTCCTTCCCTCATGAGGTCTGAGGCTGTCTGCGTATCGCACCGTTGCTGCCATGGTCCTGGATGCGTCTTCAGGAAAGGAATAATTCGGAATGCCGTTCTTTTCCAGATGCCTCACTCCTTCGGAAACATCGACAAGGCCCATGAACGAGCAAAGGATGGGCTTGTCAATGTCCTTCGAGACCCTGGGAACGATCTGGGCGGTTTCCATGATTTCCGTTGTGGCAGCCGGCGCCAGAATGACAATGGCCCCGTCTACGTTCTCATCCTCCAGGGTGCACCTTATGGCGGCCTCATAACGCTTGGCATCCGCGTCTCCGATTACGTCGACTGGATTGTGCACGCTGGCAGTCGGAGGCAATTTCGTCCGAAGCCTGGCCTTCGTCTCTTCAGAAAGAGGCGCCATGGTGATCCCAGGCCGGATAAGGGCGTCGGTGGCCATGATGCCCGGACCACCGGAATTGGTGACGATAGCGATACGGTTACCTTTGGGCAAAGGCTGGGATGAAAAAGCCAGGGCATAGTTGAAAAGCTCGCTCACTCCTTCGACGCGCTGGATTCCCCCTTGCATGAAGATCGCATCGTAGGCAGTGTCGGAGCCGGCCAAAGACCCCGTGTGGGATGCCGCTGCCCGCGCTCCTTCGGCGGAACGCCCAACCTTGAGGGCGAGAATCGGTTTTCCCACGCTGAGCGTGATGTCCCTTGCCACTTCGATGAAAGCATGCCCGTCGGAAATATCCTCCAGATACATGATTATGACCCCCGTGTCCGGGTCGTCCCTCAAGTACCGAAGGAAATCGATTTCGTTGATGTCCGCCTTGTTGCCGATGCTCACGAACTTGGAAAATCCCATATGACGGCCTGCGGCATAGTCGAGAATGGCCACGCACATGGCCCCCGATTGGGAAACCAGTGCGATGTTCCCGCTTTTCGGCATCTTCCTCGCGAAGGTGGCATTCATCCGCACGGCCGGATTCGTGTTGGCTACGCCGAGGCAATTGGGCCCGAGCATCCTGATGTTATGAGCCTTTGCCACGGCGCGCACTCTTTTTTCCAATTCCACACCTTGGCCGCCGATTTCCTTGAACCCCGCGGTAATGACGATGCAGCCCCTGATTCCTTTCCGAGCCGATTCCTCGATGATGGTTTCCACCTGTTCAGAGGGGACAATAAGGACGGCCATGTCGACGGAATCCGGTATGTCCGTAACCGACGGGTAAGCCTTTACTCCCTGAACAGACTTCGCCTTGGGGTTAACCGGATAGAGGACACCCTGGTAGCCGGCGTCGATAAGGTTTCTAAAAACGGCAAGCCCCAAACTGCCGGGCCGGTTGGAAGCCCCAACTATTGCCACGGATCCGGGACTCAAAATGTATTCCATGTCATTCATTTCCGACACCTTCCTCTCTGAATGAGCTTGTCTGATATCATAGTTGTGCGAGCAAATAAAGCAAGGATGGGGCCGTCAAGACCATTCGGCTGCCACGACTCGGCAGGGCGAACCGCTCAAGCCCTTGAAAAGAGGGGGAAGGGCTATTAGATCGCACTCCTCCGCGCGAAGAAGTGTCAGGTTCCTGAGGGACTCCAGGAGAACGACACCTGCGCCGAGAAAGGCTTTGTGTATAGCCTGTTCGGGATCGTTTAGAGGACTCGGCGAAGGCACATCCATGCCCAGCAAGATGATTCTTCTGGAAACCAGGTATCTTGCTGCTTCCAGGGTGAAGCAGGGGAAATCTTCATAAAAGGCAGGGCTATTGAAACGGCGGTCCCAGCCCGTTTTCACGAGCACCCGGCCTCCCGGCTCGAGGCGGTCGGCCCATTGCTCGATGTCCTCCCGGTTGATAACGTCCTTTGCGCCTTTGGCCGTGAGATCGAGTAGCGCGGCCCTGCCGATGAGAGTCTCAAGAGGGATCCCGTCCAGGGTAGTTCCCCCTTGGATGACATGAGAGGGCGCATCGAGGTGGGTCCCCGTATGGTCGCTAAGCAGCATTGCATGGACCGAGTATCCTGTCTCCTCCACCGAGGTTTTTTCCCTGAACTGCGGTTCTGAATCTCCCGGCCAGACAGGCATGCCCTCCTCGATAGGGTGTGTCAGATCAACGAATCGCAATGTTTTTCTTCCCCTCATCATCCCGTCCTTCCGGGAGAGGCCATGCCTCAGATTCGCGCTTCGAGCGCCAGCAATGCGCGTTTTCTCTCAAGACCTCCGCCGTAGCCTACGAGGTCACCGCGCTTTCCGATCACACGGTGACAAGGAACGATTATAGAGACGGGATTGGCCCCGTTGGCAAGACCTACGGCTCTGACTGCCGCAGGTCTGCCGATTGTCCGGGCGATGTCGCTGTAGGATCGAGTCTCGCCGTAAGGGATATCCAGCAAAGCCTTCCAAACGGTCTTCTGGAAGGGTGTTCCTCGCAAGTCGAGGGGCAGGGTAAATCTCCGCAATCTGCCGGCAAAATAGGCGTCGAGCTCTTGAACAGCCCGGTTTCCGACGCTGCAGCCTTCTTCCACCTGAATACCCTCTTTCTTCCATCTGGAAATTCGGGTAAGGGCATGCTCTTCCGGCTCCAAGCAGACTATTCCTCTCGTTGACGTAACAAGCGTGTATCGCCCAAGTGGGCTATCGTATAAGCTGGTGAGCAGGGTTTCGGTCCTTGACCTGACAGACTTTTTCGCCATATGTCGCTCCTCAAGGTGTCGTGATTAGGGTGCAAAACTGGCAGATCTCTCTTTATGAGAACGTCTGTGCCGCTTCACCGTTCAGTATCGTCAATTGGTCGTTGAGAGTCCAGAAATCGTATATGTAGCCTATCAAGAAGAGCCCTCCTGTTAGGAGATAGATTATTCCGCTGATCCATTTGCCCATATAGAAGCGGTGGATCCCGAAAATACCGAAAAAAGTGAGCAATATCCAGGCTGAGTTGTAACTGTAAGGCCCGGAACTGAAACGGAGGTCGGCTTGGCGGTCCATGGAAGGAATCAGAAAAAAATCCACGATCCAGCCTATGAGGAAGATGCCGAAGGTGAAGAAGTAGATGGTTCCTGAAATCGGCCTCCCGTAGTAGAACCGGTGGGAACCGGTGAAACCGAAAAGCCACAGAAGGTATCCCACTGACTTAAGGTGGGTGTCACTTGTCGTTGCCATTTCAGTGCCTCCTTATCGCAGTTGCAGGGTGATCATGTAATTGTAATGTCCCACGTCGCTCAGCGCATGTTTGATGAAGCCATGGGGGGAAACCAGCCGTTCCACTTGATCAGGGGCAAGACGAATATCTATGGAAGGACCCGGCGGCCCTTCCATTTTCTTGAACTCCAGAACGGCAAGGGTTCCGTGCGGTTTCAGGACTCTTGCGGCTTCGCCGATCACTTCGAAGGCCGTCCCTTCCCTGACAAAATCATGGAGAACCGTAGAGATCAAACAGACGTCAACGGTCGAACCATCAATCGGAAGACGGTGACTGACATCGCCTGCAATCGTCCTGATGTTCTCAATTCTCTTTGCCGCAGCTTTTCTCTGAAGCGTTACGAGCGCCTCCGTCCAGAAGTCGGCAGCGTAAACCACACCGCCGGTGCCGACAATTCCTGCCATTGCAATGGCATAGTCCCCTGGACCGCATCCCATGTCCAGAACAGTCATGCCTTTTCGGATCTGCAGTTCGCGAAAGACCTTCTCGTGGTCAACGATATCGTAACTGCTTTTCCCGGCTCCATGGGGCTTTGCGGCGTGACGCTCGGACATGAATTATCCTTTGATGACGCCGATGGGCTTGAGACGAACCACTTTTTTTGCGATGCCGGCACCGTGTACCACGTTGACCACATCGTTCACGTCCTTGTAAGCGTCAGGGATTTCTTCCACAAGAGTCGATCTGCTCGCGGCTCTCACGATGATGCCTCGGTCCTCGAGCTCCCGCGCAATGGCCCGGCCCTTTGCCGCCTTCTTGGCCTGATGCCGGCTCAGGACCCGGCCCGCGCCGTGGCAGGCCGAACCGAAGGTTTCGCGAAAACCCTGCTCCGTGCCCAGCAGAACATAGGAGCACCGGCCCATGTCGCCCGGGATAAAAACAGGCTGCCCCAAAGGCCGATAGGGAGCCGGCAGTTCGGCGTGGCCCGGCGGGAAGGCGCGGGTAGCGCCTTTGCGGTGGACACAGAGCCGCTTTCTTAAGCCTCCCACATCGTGCGTTTCCATCTTGGCCATGTTGTGACAGACGTCATAGACGAGGTCGAGACGAAGATTCCGGGGACCCACTTGAAAAACCTGCTCAAAGCTCTCCCTGACCCAGTGGGTGATCACCTGGCGGTTCGCAAAGGCAAAATTGGCTGCGCAGGCCATGGCGGCAAGGTAATTTCTTCCTTCCCGAGAGTCCACAGGCGCGCAGCAGAGCTGTGGATCAGGCAATTCAATGTCGTACCGGCGGGATGCCCGGAGCATGACTTTGATATAATCGTCGCATACCTGGTGCCCGAGACCCCTGGAACCGGTGTGAACGAGAACCGTCATCCCGTCTTTGTGCAGGCCGAGCCGCTCCGCAGCTTCTTCATCATATATCTCATCCACATAGCCTACCTCGACGAAATGGTTGCCCGAGCCGACTGTTCCCAACTGGGCTAGTCCGCGCTCGATGGCGCGGTCGCCGACAAGGGTGGGATCCGCTCCCTGAATACATCCTTCCGCTTCGGTTTGGACCGCGTCCTCGAAAGAGCCGTAACCGTTTTCAACGGCCCAGCGGGAGCCTTTTTCCAACACCCTGGAGAGTTCTCTGGAGGTCAGCTTGAGATCCTTTCTCTTCGATCCCACCCCGGAAGGAATGTTTTGAAATAAAACCGTAAGGAGATCATGAATTTTTCCTCTGGCTTCTTCAGCGCTCAGTCCTGAGCGCAGCAGGCGGACGCCTCAGTTGATGTCATAGCCGACGCCTCCGGGTGAAACAATGCCGTCGCTTGCATCGAAGGCGGCAACGCCGCCGATCGGAAAACCGTAGCCCCAGTGAATGTCGGGCATGGCCATGGAGTTTCCCACGATGCCGGGAAGAGTTGCCACATTCACGACCTGGAGAAGACTTTGATCGTCCCGGATGTCTTTCATCATTTTTTCATCCGCATAGACGAGCCCCTCGGTTCGCATCTTTCCCTCCTTGGGGATTCGCCACCTCCAGGGGTCTATGTTCTGTAGCTTCATTTCTTGCTTTGCCGGCACGACAACCTCCCCCCCTCGGTCTCTGTGATTCCAAGCCAATGTTCCCATGCCCCCTAGAGGGCATAACTGAAATCTGAGACAAAGGATTTCATGATGGCAGTTAAGAAAGGGTTTTGTCAAATCGGATTTGTACCCTGCCGGCCTACAAGTCGAGGATTACCTGGGCCTTCCATATCCCTTTGTCCTGTCGAATGTCAAGCATGTGGTAGGTGGCGCTCTTGACAATTGTCTTGATGGGATGACGGTCTCGATCGTACGGCTCCCCCCGAGCTGTTGCCTCTATGGCTTTTTCGTTCAAGGCGAGAAAATCAAAATCACGGAAGAGAAGAGATTGGGTGTCGAACAGATAAATGAATTCGTTCAGCCAGTCGATCAGGAGTTCTTCCAGGCCGCTTGCAGCAATAGTGATTTTATGCTCCTGTGCGGTGCGTATGGTTTCCATATCCGTGATTACCTGGAAGAGGGCCTCGGCAGCGTGGCGAAAAAGGTCGGCGAGACTGAGACCGAAGGCACGGATGCCCAAGTCTCCGGTGTGTTCCAGGAATTCGAACTTGCGCACGATATGACTTCCGAGGAGTAGAGGTTAACCCAATCCGTACATGGACCTGACCTTCTGGACAAGCCCGTACCGGTTGAGATGCTGTATGGGATCGGCATCGGGAAGGGTGAGGATTTTTTCCAGGTATTTTCTCTGTCGCTCGATCGCTACCTGGTAGAGATTCGAGGCTATGCCCCACCGCGATTTAAAATGGGCGGTCATGTAACTGTTCACCCTCTCCGAGACCGGCAAGAGGCGCTCGTTCATGAAATCCATGAACCCCGGCGTCTGCCTTATCAGTTCCACTTCGCTGTCGTAATCTCCGACATGCCCTTCTTTATATTCATGGTAGAGAAAGAGAAGCTTTTCCAGGTAAACCCTCTCAGCCATTTGACCCATCAGGTCCGCCGCATTGAGAAGCCTGCCGAACAGCTCCACCATCGGGCAAGAAAAGGTGGAATATGGCAAATCCTTCTTAATGTCGGTGCAGAGAATCATGGCTGCACCGTCTGCAATCTCTTCGGGAGTGAGGCCAAGTTCGGCGCCGTGTCGCCTCAGGAACTCCTTGCTCCTGTGCACGTGATAGAGAGTGTATTTGGCACCCGTGCCCTCTGTGTCATCCTTGTCCTGAATATAGCCTGTGTCGTGGAAAAGCGCCGCCGCGAGGCCCACGACAATCCTGCGTTCATTAAAATCCTCACCGCACAGAACAGCGCCGTGGCACAGCCTTGCCGTGGCGAGAAAGGCGTCTGTAGTGTGGCGGAGATCGTGATAGTGGGTTGTGCAGGCTCGGTAGAGAGGGTGGTTTCCGTTGAATACCCTGAGGATCATGAGAAAAGCGGATTTGACGGGCTTGATGTCAAAATCGGGGGAGATCAACTTCAGGATGATGGCGACTTCTTCAAAAACCGCCTCAGGTTCCTCGATTTCCACGAGATCATGGAGCTTAATGTTCTTGAGGATATTGCGCTCGAAAATCTGGCTTTGGTTCATCAAATCTTTCTCTCAAGGCAATCCTCTCCACCCGAAATGAAGCTCCCCATCTTTTCTTCCCGGGAAAAGCGGCAGGTCGGAAAAGAAGGATTAAATAATACCACAACTTCTGCTTGCAAATCAAGATCTTATTTGGTGGAGGAATCCACGTGATTTCGTGCGGATGGGTCTGTCTGATACATTATATCTCCCTCTTTCGCGGTGTCGGCCTTTCACGGGCGGGACGGGAAGTTTTTCCACCATGGGCTCACCGAAGATGCTCAAGCACGGCATCGGTGCACCCCCGGGTAGACGCCTTGCCACCCAGGTCTTTTGTAAGCGCTTTGCCTTCACCGGTCACCGCCTCGATGGCCGTCATGAGGGATTGGGCGGCATTCGATTCCCCCAGGAAGTCCAGCATCAGCACTACCGACCAAAGGGTTGCAATCGGGTTGGCGATTCCTTTGCCTGCAATGTCCGGCGCCGAACCGTGCACCGGCTCTAACATGGAAGGGTGTCTCTTTTCAGGGTTGAGGTTGGCCGAGGGTGCGATGCCGATGCCTCCGGCGCAGGCGGGTCCGAGATCGGAGAGAATGTCTCCGAACAGGTTGCTGGCTACCACCACGTCGAACCAGTCCGGGTGCTGGACGAAGTGGGCCGAGAGGATGTCGATGTGGTATTGGCTAGTCTTCACATCCGGGAATTCCGAGGCGATCGCGCGAAAGCGCTCGTCCCAGAAAGGCATGGTGTGGATGATGCCGTTCGACTTGGTGGCCGAAGTGAGGTGCTTCCTGGCGCGGCCGCGGGCGAGCTCGAAGGCGAACCGCATCACACGGTCAACTCCAGTGCGGGTGAAGATAGACTCCTGGACCACGACCTCGCGCTCGGTGCCGGCGCACAGGCGGCCCCCGATCTGCGAGTACTCGCCTTCTGTGTTCTCCCTGATGATGACAAAGTCGATGTCTTTGCCCGTGCGACCGGCCAGGGGGGAGCGGATCCCTGGCAGAAGACGAACGGGCCGCAGGTTCACGTACTGGTCGAAGGCCCTCCGGATGGGGATCAAAAGTCCCCAGAGAGACACGTGATCCGCCACCTGCGGTGCGCCAACGGCCCCGAGCAATATGGCGTTGAAGGGTCTGAGCCGCTCGATTCCGTCTTCCGGCATCATTACTCCATGCTTCAAATAATACTCGCAGGAATAGGGAAATTCGGTGAATTGAATTTCAAACTTGTGAAGACGGGCAAGTTCCTGGAGAACCCGCACCCCCTCGGGCACAACCTCGAGACCGATGCCGTCACCAGGGATCAGCGCGATGCGATAAGCCATATTTCCTCATTTGAAAGGCCGGGCCGGGACCTACCAGACACCGCCTCGTCGGCCATTGAGATGTGGGTGGATAAACAGTCACTTTTCGGCTTCGGACTATAAGAGAACCACCTTTGTGAGTCAATTAGAAAGCCGGTGAGCGACCCCCGCTTGTCGCTTGCAGGTTTGTGCATTGAACGCTTCCTGCCCAAGCGAGACACCGCAAAGGTTCTTGACAACTTGTCAAAAACCAGTTATGTAAAAATAGTACTAAGATAGGAGGTTCGGATGGAGGTCATCAGCGTCGGGGAGTTCAAAACCAGGTTTTCCGAAATACTGGAGCAGGTGAAGAAGGGACAGGAAGTTGTCATCAGTTTTGGAAAACAGCGAAAAAAGGTCGCTGTCTTAGTCCCTTACAGCCGATTTAAAGGTAGACCGGAAAGAAAACTGGGCTTACTAAAAGGCCGGGCCTCCTACCGCATCCATGAAGACTTTAAGCTGAGCGACGAAGAGATTCTTGCATCGTGAGACTTCTTCTCGACACTCACAGCTTCATATGGTCCCTTTTTTCTCCCGAGAAGCTGAGTAAGAGGGCGCGCAGTGCTATCCTGGATCCCGAGAATGATGCCATGGTCAGTGTTATCACTTTCTGGGAAATCTCCCTAAAGTACGGGCTCGGTAAGATCGAATTCAAAGGCTTGAATCCTGAAGACCTGCCTGTTTCAGCAAGAGAGGCGTCTTTTGAGGTCATCCGATTGGAGCCGGAAGAAGCGGCCGGTTTTCATCTGTTGCCCAGGCTCGGCCACAAGGATCCCTTCGACCGCCTGATTATCTGGCAGGCCATCAAAAGGGATTTCTTTCTAATTTCGGTGGATCGCAAGTTCAGCGAATATCGGGAGTACGGACTGAAGATCTTGTGGTGATTAATGCCTCTCAAGGTGAAGTGCCGACAAGGGTCGCTGACATTGGTTCGTATCGGGTATATACTTTTGTCAATATTATATACAGGGGTGCCTCATGGGAATCAGCATAAGGAACCCCAAGACCGAGCAGTTGGCTCGCGAGGTGGCAGAGCGGAGCGGTGAAAGCCTGACCTAGGCCATCATTCATGCGCTGGAAGAACGCCTGGAGCGCCTTAAGGACCGGAAATTTGTAACGAACTCGGCCGAAGAAATACTGAGGATTTCCCGAAGGTGCAGTGCGCTTCCTGTATTGGATCAGCGCAATCCGCATGAGATTCTTGGTTATGACAGCCGGGGAGTGCCGAAGTAATGGCTATTGACAGCTCAGTCCTCATCGCAATTCTGCTTGGGGAGCCGGAGGCGAAGGTTCTTTCCGAGGCCATCGCCAATGCCCCGAAAAGACTTGTGAGCACTTTTCAGCGCTGGAGACTTCAATCGTGATCGAATCAAAAAAGGGCGAATCGGGCGGTCGAGAACTGGATTTGCTCTTTCACAAAGTCGGTATCGAAATTGTCCCTGTAAATGAGGAGCAATTCGAGCTTGCTCGGCAAGCTTGGAGGGATTCAGGGAAAGGCCGTCATCCGGCGGGGCTCAACATGGGGGATTGCTGTTCCTATGCCTTGTCCAAATACTCGGGCGAGCCGCTCCTCTTCAAAGGTGACGATTTCTCCAAAACCGACGTCCAGTCGGCCCTTGCAGAGGAGCGACAATAAATTCAGTAGGGTTTTCCCTTGATTTGGAAGTGATCCGGGTGTAGGGTTCTCTCAAATCTATTCCAAGCATTTGAGTCGCTTCGAGACGACCATTCTGGTTTTCGGCCGAGCGTTCCTGTCTGCCTTATGAGGGCAGTTTAATAAGATGATATCCCCCTGAGAATGCCTTGTTAACATGGCCGGTACCTCATACAAAGACATCAAAAATTCCCTGATTCGGCTTTACGTGGAGGACGGCCGTCCCTGGCTGGTGGGGTTCAGCGGCGGCAAAGACAGTACGATGCTCGCGTCGTTGATCCTCGATGCTGTGCTTTCTATCACCTCGGCAGAACGGAAGAAGCCGATTTCCATTCTCTGCACCGACACGCGCGTGGAAATTCCGGCCATTGCAGAAATGGTGGAGGGAACGCTTTCGCGGATGCAGCGGTTTTCCCAGCAAAATGATCTCGATATCGAGGTCAACCTGCTCAAGCCACCGCCGGAGCAATCCTTCTGGGTCAATTTGATCGGCCGGGGCTATCCGCCCCCGAACCGCAACTTCAGGTGGTGCACGCAGAGGCTCAAGATTGATCCGGTCACTGTTTTTGTGAACCAGCGGCTCGGTCACTGGGGAGAGGCAATCCTGCATCTGGGAGCCCGCAGGGAGGAAAGCGCCAGCAGGGCGCAGACTATGGCCAGCCGTGCAAAACGCAAAGGCCTGAACCGCCATCCTGACCTCCCCCGCGTATGGGTTTCCAACCCGATAGAGTTCCTCACCACGGAGGAAGTCTGGGCGTATTTGCTGCAAAAGCAAAATCCCTGGGGCGGCAACAACCGCCCTCTCTACAAATTGTACGCCAATGCTTCCAACGGCGAATGCCCGATTCAAATCGATACCAGCACACCATCCTGCGGGAATTCCCGCTTCGGTTGCTGGACCTGTACTGTCGTGGATCGTGACAAAGCCAGCGAAGGCCTGCTGGCGGCCGGGGACGAGCGCATGGAGCATCTTCTCGAGTTCCGGGAAACGCTCCTTGAATTCCGAAACCCGGAAAAAGGCTGGCGCGACAGCCGCCGCATGAACGGCAACGAAGGCCCGGGTCCGCTCATCATCAAAGGCCGGAGGGAACTCTTAAAACACTTGATCAAACTTCAGGAACAAACCGGCCTGTCCCTCATCACTCCCGAAGAGCTTCTCCTGATCCAGCAGTTGTGGAAAGCGGCGCGGGACCCCGACGATGGACGGGGAGTCGCCCGCATCATCAACCAACAGCGGGGGATCATCATGAACGCCAACCTTACCGAACTGAACCGGCTGCGGGAAATGGAAGACGAAGTGGCCAAGGAGCTGGATGTGCGGGCTGACACGCTGCGGCGCCTGCTTGCCAAGGTGGAGGAGTACAGTGAAAGCCACCGCGCCCACGGCCTGCCCGACGACCTTCTTAACATCCTCAAAGACGATCTCTCTAAGTGTGAAACCGACCAAGAAAAACCTACGATCCACTGAGTCCATGGTCAAAGATCAAAACTACTGGTTACAGAAACTAGCAACGCTGCGGATTGATCGTGCGCGAGGGAATCCTGCGCCTCACAAGCCGCTTCTTCTTTTGGTCATCATGGAGATGATGGAGAAGGGAGAGATCAAAGGCAATGAGGTGACACTCTCTCCAGATATTGCCTTCAGGTTTAGTGTCTATTGGTCTGCTGTAGCCCAACGGTGCAAACAGCGACCTGAAGTTCGGCTGCCGTTCCATCACATCAGATCATCCGGAATCTGGCAAGCACTGACTGAACAAGGCGAGCTTTCCCCCGATAGGAAGCTCACCAAAATAATCAGGATTGACCAGAGCTTCTTTGGTTGCCTCTCAAATCAGAGATTCCGTGACAGAGCACGAAGAGTGCTGATCGAGACCGAACCTTACTTCTTGCCTGAAGAAAGAGCTGCGCTGTACAGCATGCTAAACATAAGACCATCAGCGCCCGGAATACGAGAGAACGAAGGAGCCTATAAAACGAGTATTCAAACTGGCCGGGATGCGCGCTTCCGTATAGAGGTGGTCCTCATTGCATACAGACATACTTGCGCACTCACAGGGTACCGGATGACCACATTGGGCATGGAAAGCATTGTCGATGCAGCTCATATTCACGAATTTCGTGACTCACGTAACAATGACCCCAGGAATGGAATCGCGCTATCCAAGAATGCCCATTGGCAATTTGATCGAGGCCTATGGTCCTTAAATGATGATTATAAGGTGATCGTGAACAAAGAAAAATTCATTGAAGAAGGAGTGCCGGGCCAGCGTCTTTCGGACTTTGAGGGGAGAAGGATTTTTTTGCCAAGCGATCCTAAATACTGGCCTGAGCACGGCTACATCTTCTGGCACCGAAATCAACATGGTTTCTCGTGCTAATAACCGGCAAAGGAGCTCTCCCCGTTTGCAGTAGTGGATGAGGCGAAATTGAACGGTGCTGAATCAGCCGGATCGTGATTCTGCTGTTATATCCTTATGCCAAACCATCTGCGGGGATAGAAAGAGGGAGAATTCAGCTCTTTCCAAAAGGACCATGTGTTCAAAGATTGTGAAACGGTGGACGGGTGGATCATGGGTATACCAACATCATTTCATCCAAATAGAGTGACAAAGCCGATGATGGTTCCGGTCTTTGATTCAGCCGAACCAGAGCGTATCCTCGCACGGGACAGATGGTTCGTGGTCATTCGCGACAAATATCCCCTCACGGAAGGCCATTGTCTCATTATCCCCCGCAGAGCGGTGGTGCGTTTCCAGGATCTAAGACCTTCAGAGAAGGGGCTTTTGGTTGATTGGATCGGATGGACGCAAGGCTACTTGGGCAGGACACTTGTGCCAGCGCCGGACGGATTCAATCTGGGTTTTAACGATGGCGAGGCGGCAGGACAGACGATGGGACAGTTTCATTTCCATGTGATCCCCCGATACAGAGGAGACGTTCCCGATCCGCGCGGGGGCATAAGATGGGTAATCCCTTCCAAAGCCCGTTATTGGGTTGGGGGTTGATGGCCAACACTTTCCCTTGTAGGAACTGGATGGGTTGCCCCATTCCGATGTCAGGTAAGGCGTCATCGCTTCCAGAACATCGGGAAGAATGGGTGTGGTGGCATTATGGTCAAGATAAATCATGATGCGATCCCGTCTGATTCGGTAGTGGAAAGGTCCGGGACTCCAGCGCTCTTGGCACGTCTAAAGGGAGAGGCGGTTTACCGCTTAAAAAGGGAACCGAGCCAATCTTTTAACAGAGACTGGGATTTGACGCAAGGATGAACATAGGATATCAAGGGGTTAGAGAAATGTTAGTGCAAGGGACATGACAGGCGAAAATGGGTGCAGAAGCTGAAATATGCGAGATGTTGATTCGATTTCGGGAAGAAGATCTTGTGTTTTTGGTTTGAAAGAGCTACTAGGTGTTTGTCGCTCGGGTTGAGCAGGGCGAATCCTTTTCGATGCGGTGCCTCACAACTTCTCGGATTCTTGATCGTCAAACCACGATTGCCTGTTGAACATGGCTCCCTCCCATTGTTCGTAACGTGCACTTTAGAATCCTCGCCCTATTGTAAAGTCAACATAGATTTTCCTCGTGTGTTTTTGAGGCAGCTATCGGCCTTCTTCAATTGTGATAGAAGCTGCACCGGAATTCCATAGGAACACCGCATCCAGCATCTGATAGTGAATGATGAAAAAGTGGCAGTTTTGACGTAGTATGCGGCAGGAATCCGATGTACTATGCTGACATTGGCCGTGCTCAGAATGGAAGGAGGGCCGTAGATGATCCTGGGTTATGAGAAGAAGGACAAGATCGCAACAATCACGTTGAATCGGCCCGAGGCGATGAATGCCATCAGCCGTGAACTGGCGCGTGAACTCTACGGTGCGTGGTACGATTTCTCCGAAGATCCCGCCATGACCGTCCTGATCATCACTGGAACGGGAGAAAAAGCCTTCTGCGTGGGGGCCGATCTCAAAGAGAAGGAAGAGAAGGGCGACGTTCACATCACCTCGTTCTGGGACGGCTCTTTCAAACTTCCCATGCAGGGTCCCGAGGTCTTCAAACCGGTAATCGCGGCGATTAACGGCCACTGCCTGGAGGGAGGGATGGAACTAACCCTCCTTGCGGACATAAGGATTGCCGCGGAGCATGCCACCTTCGGCCAGCCCGAGATCAGGCTGGGAATATTCCCGGGCATGGGGGCAACCCAGCGCCTGCCAAGATCACTGCCCTACAACCTGGCAGCGGGAATCTTGTTTACGGGTGAACGGTTCACCGCTGCGAAGGCCCTCGAGATGGGGTTTGTGAACCGCGTGGTTCCCTTGCCGGATCTCATGAAAACTGCTCTCACTCTGGCTGAGACCATAAGCCGCAATGCCCCTCTGGCTTTGAGAGCCTTGAAGGAGGCCCTCCTCAGAAGCTACGATCTTCCCCTTGACCAGGGACTGCGGCTGGAAGGGGTGCTGAGGCGGGTTGTCGGTGACACGGAGGATGCGCAGGAAGGGGGGAGAGCCTTTCTGGAAAGACGCCCGCCGCTATTCAAAGGAAAATAAGAGCAAAAAGCCCATTCGCTTCTTCTGTTGGGCTCTTTGCACCAGGGACTAAAGGGTCTGTTTGACATCGTAACCGGCCACTCTGAGTTTATTCAGGATCTCTTTGGCGTGATCGTGGCCCCGGGTTTCGAGGTTGAGCTTGACCCGGGAGACCTGGATAGGATTTTCGAGATTTAGCCGGTCATGGAAGATGTGAAGGATATTGGCCTTCTCTTGAGCGATGATCCCCATGAGCTTCCACAGGGAGCCGGGGACGTCGGGGAGGTTCACTTCGATCCGGATCAGCCTTCCCATGCGGATGGAGCCCCTCTGAAGGATGCGGTCGATTGTGTTGATTTCGATGTTGCCGCCGCTGACAATGAGAACATAGCGTTTCGCGCTGAAAGGAATCCGGCCCTCCATCAGGGCTGCCAGCGGCACTGCCCCGGACCCTTCGGCAATAATATTGGCCTTGTCGAGCAGGTTGAGGATTGCCGTCGCAATGCTTTCTTCGTCCACGGCCACCACGTCGTCCACGTATTTCTTAATCATTGACAGGTTCAGATCGCCCGGTTTGTTGACGGCGATTCCATCCGCCAGTGTGTGGCACACTTCCACCGCAGTCGGGCTTCCCTTCTCCATGGAACGGATCGTGGACGGACAGGCTTCCGTCTGCACGCCGATGACCCGGACCTTGGGGGAAAGAGACTTGGCGGCAAGGGCGATGCCGGATATCAAACCTCCTCCCCCTACGGGGACGATGATCGCGGTGTTTTCATCGAGCACCTCCGAGAGCTCGAGCCCTATCGTTCCCTGCCCTGCGACGATATAAGGATCTGCAAAGGGAGGGATCATGATTTTACCCGTCTCCCGGGAAAGCTCTTCAGCCCGCCTGTATGCATCGGCGAACTGTGCTCCGTAAAGCAAGACCTCGGCACCGTAGTCCTTTACCGCGAGAAGTTTCCTGATGGAGACGTCTTCCGGCATCACTATGGTTGCCTGAATTCCGAGCCTGGTAGCGGCCCAGGCAACGCCCTGGGCGTGGTTTCCCGCCGAGGCTGCAACGACTCCCCGCTCCCTCTCGTTGGCATCCACAAGGGAGAGGCGGTTGTAGGCGCCCCTCACCTTGAAGGAACCGGTTTCCTGGAGGTTTTCCAGCTTGAGGAAGACATCCCCATCTGTGAGGCGGCTGAAGGAGGAGGAGTGGACGAGGGGCGAGGGACGGATTTTTCCCTCGATCCTCTCTTTCGCCTTCCGGATGTCTTCTATAGTGGGAGTAAGAGGCATCGCTAGAAACTTCCAAGCTGACAAGCCGAGATCTTGATTCCCAGGGCTTCGCAAGCAGATGAGACTTCCATCTTTCTGAGTCCGTACCGGTCTGCGATCCGCCACGCCTCGGCGCAGGCGAGGCGACCGTTCGCGAGGGATCTTCGAATCGCCTTTTCGATATCCGGCGCCACGTTCTCCGCCGGTTTTACGATCCTCTTGATCGGCTTGTACCCGAAAAGCCCGAGCTGACACTTGACGAGCCTGATGTCCAACGCGTCCAGGGTGAAGCCCACCTCTTCCGGAGGGACGTTCATTTCCTCTGCGATTGAAAAGGCGACTGCGCAGGGGAGTTCCTCGTCCTTGGCGCGGGCCTTCACGGCCCCGGCCAGTTCCTCGTTCACTTTCCTGTCAGGCGAGTGCTTCTTGGAGAAATCTTTTGTACTCATTCTTTCCTCTCCGTTCTTTCGATGAATTCGCGCCGGCGACGCAGCCGCGCGCCAAAACCTGCCGTATGACTCTGTACCACTTTTTTCCTTCTCCTTCAACGGGAACCGCAGAAGCAGGTCGAGTGACGCGAAGGCTATTGCAGATATTTGTTGAGGAACCCCCCCGTGCCACAAAAAAAGCGGCGGAGACGCTCGGTGAAAGCGTCTCCGCGCAAGAATGGGGGGTCTAGAGAATGGTTAAGAAGGTTGGGCTAAATGTGGATGGTCCACTTACGCCTTTTACACCTCGCTTCTCTGCATTGTTGTCCTGTGCCTGAGTCGCTGTATGCCTGAGAAGCAGTCCGAGCACCACCGCACACTCCCTTCTCTTTTTTCCGGGAGGTTCACGACCTGTCCCGGTTCGCCATAAGGTTTTGAAGTCGGGCGGCCTCGTTACTTTTGATAAAATGCAAGATCCGTGCGAGACCAGGCTTATTCAAGAAAACCAACGATAATATACGGTTGGATGGGTTGCAGTGCATCGGAGTCAGGCCGTACGCTGTAAAGAAAGGCGACAGGTTGGAAAAAAGTGCGACAGGTTGAGGCCGGCGCACGGTGCAGGGAAGAAGAAAATCCGAAATCCGAAGCACGAAATCCTAATAGTTTCAAACGACCAAAATCCAAATGCCAAAACCGGAGGTGATGGCATTTAAATGCTGAGTTTCTGTGATTTGAAAATTCGGGTTTGGGTTTGTTTCCGATCTCGATATTTGGATTTTCAAGCGATCTCTTCACCACGGACCGGTCGAACCTATCCGGATCCTCCATCGGAAGTGGAGCGTTTAGTGTCAACTAATGGGTCGAGGCGTCCTTCATTCTCCCGTGGCGCCTGAAATGCTGCTCCGCCTGATACATGAAGGTTCTGACCGCGGCTTCTCTTCCAGGCTGGATGCCCGAATCATAAGGCGCGTCTAGATAAGGAATACCGAGCCGGCTCATGAAGGGCTTGACAACGGCGGACGTGGTTGTGCTGGGCATACAAGTGAAGGGATAGACGTTGACCATTCCGTTGTAGCCCGCCCGGGCGCTAGCTATGATCGAGGCAACGCTCAAGCACGCCTCGGTGGCAATGTCGAAGGACAGGAGGTTATCTTCCTTGATGATCTTTTCAAGGTGCGAGATCTTGTGATCGTCGGGCAAATACATGGTTTTTTGTATCCGTCTGTAAACCTGCTTTTGCCTGTGTTCCTTGTAGAAGAGATCGACCCCGAACCCGAGCATGTCTTTCAGGTGTGCCATCATGGTAAGGAACCGGCGCTGCTTCAAATGGAGCAGAAACTCCACCCTTGCGGTCCGCAGCCCGTCATAGCTTACATAGTTCACCCACTCCGCCAGGGAGGCGTTGACCACTTCGGCTCCATGTTTTTCCAAAAGGCGAATAAGATCCTGGTTGGCATGGACGTGGGTCCGGAGGTAAATCTCGCCGACCATCCCGACCAGAGGCTTAGCCGGCAAGGCGGGATCGATGATTTCCTTTCCCTCGGCTATGATTTCCTGGAGTTCATCCAGGATATTGTCAAACTTCTTGTTTGGGCCAAAGCGTTCAAAGGCTCTTTCCATGGTCTGCAACGCCCTATCCATGAAGGAATCGGCCATGCCCGGCTCTTTCTCGTAAGGTCTGATTCTCCAGAGAAACCGATCGAGGATGTCACCTACGACAAATGAAAAATAGGCCACTTTCTTGAGATCCAGAGCCTTACGCTGATCCACCATACCTTCCGCAGAGTAGCCGTCCTTGGTTGTCACGGAAGTGATATCCAGGTTTTTCAGGCCGGGCAGGGAATCCAGGACTATCCTCTGGAATTTGTTGTAAAGGCCGAACCTGCAAGGCCCGTCCGATTCGGGGAGGAAATAAACGTACTGGGCGGGGTTGAACGCGGCGCCCTGTTTTTCCTTCTGCTCCTGCATAAAGTAGAGGATGTCTCCCAGGGTGACCTGGCAGGGATAGCATTCCTTGCCTGAGGTGTATTCCTTGCCCAGATCGATGCCTTTGTAAGTCTCCAGGACCAGGGCTTTGACCCCGAAACCCCTGAAGGTGGCAGCTACAAGGTGAGAAGCAGTTCGGTTCATTTCCGGAATGAGCAACGTCTTTTGCCCCACATAGAGCCTGCCCAGGGTCGGGGAGAGGGATTCCAAGGGAATGGTCTTGCTTTGCACAGCTTCGGCCATTGTTCATTCCTCTAGTTTGCCAGCCGCAGATGCAGGGCGGAACTCGAGTCCATGCTCTGCATCACGTTGTCGATTACGTTCTTGAAGGCCTCGAGCCTCGTCATCACTCCGGCCACAGCGCTGTGTTCGTCCAGCTCCAGGATAAGGAAGGCCTTGGTTCCCATGATGTGCTTGTAAAAATGCTCGATGAAAGAGTCTGCTCCGCAACTGAAGTTGGTCAAATGGAGTCCGAAGAAATTCGGGCTTTCGCCGACGATCTTGGCGGTCCTCAGGATCTGGGCTCCGAGACCCCAGTACATGGAAGAAAATTCGGACAGATCCACTGAAGAAACATCGATGAAGTCCATGGGAAGAGCGGTCAGTCCGATCTTGGAAAGGTTTTGCCCGAGCCTCAGGTTGACTCTCTCGTCATAGAGGTTGTAGGGTCTTCCGGTAACAACTATCAGGGGCTCTGCCCCGGCGTGGCCTTCCATGATGGTCCGGCCTTTGTGATGAAGATCCCGGAGGAAGTGATGATGCCTCTCCAGGGCGTAAAGGAGCGCTCTTCTTACAGCCTTCTTGGTTACCTTGAGTTTGGCGCGGAGCTGCTCGAAAAGCTCCTGAGCCAGGATATCGGGTTTGTGCTTCAAGTGGAGGGTGGGGTTGAGAATCGTCGTACTCTCCATGCCAAGGGCTGCCTGGATCATGTATGAGCTGCTTTGCACCAGCGGGCAGTAATAGCCCATTTCGTTTGGTTCAGGGGTGGCCATATCGATCAGAGTAGGCAGGAAACAATATCTCGTTTTCCCCGACATCACCTTTGCATGGCCGTGGGAGACCTTCATCGGGAAACATGTCTCCGCCACCATGGTTTCGATGCCGACCTTCGAAATCCGCTGATTGGTGGGAGAGGTCAGAACGAGGCGGTAGCCGAGCCGATCGAAGAAGTGAGCCCACAGGACAGACGTTTGGATCCCGTAGAGGGCTCTCATCATGCCTACTGTCGGCCGTCCCTCCGACTCCAGTATCGGAGCGTCCTCCAGTTCCTCGTAGACCCCAGCCATATAGGTTTGCCAGATCCCCTGCCGAACCTCGAAAAGATTTTCCTTCTTGGTGCCCTTGCTTCTGATGACATCATACCTGCCGCATTCACCGCCCCAGATGCTCCGTCTTCCGTCGAAGTCATAGATTTTCAGCTTGCATTCGTTGTGGCAGTTGGGGTCGGCGTGGCAGGTTTTGGACGTGTATTCCATCCTGTCGTTGACAGCACTCGCAAGGCCTCTGAAGGTGGAATGGTTCCTGTTTTCAATGATCATTTTTTCCTGTGCGCCGATGGCGGCTCCGTAGGCTCCCAGAACTTCACGGTGAGCCGGGACCAGGATTTCCCTACCCAGCACGTTTTCAAAGGCGGCAACGACACCCATGTTCAAGGAGGGGCCTCCGAGGAACATTATTCGCTGTCCGGTTTTTCTCTTTCCCACGACCCGGTTGAGATAGTTGTGCACAATGGCGTAACAGAGGCCGGCAAGGAGATCCTTTCTGTGCGCCCCTTTCTGATGGTAAGCTACCAGGTCGGATTCCATGAACACAGTGCATCGTTCAGTCAGTTTAACGGGTCTTTCTGAGGAGAGGGCGACTTCCTGGAACTCTCCCACTATGTTGATCCCGTACTTATTGGCCAGTTCATGGAGGAAACTTCCCGTGCCTGCTGCGCAGACTTTGTTCATGTCAAAGTCTAGGGGGTGGGTGTTGGAGATAAAGATGTACTTTGAATCCTGTCCCCCGATCTCGAAAATGGTATCCACCTCAGGATCTATCTCTACAGCACCTCGCGCATGAGCGGTGATCTCGTCAATGATCAAATCTGCATTGAGAAAGTCGCCCACCACGTTTCTCCCCGAACCCGTTGTGGCCGTCCCGACGATCTCAAGCCGGTGACCGAGTTCATCCTGGATCTGTTTCAGGAGCCGCTGGGTCACTTCGATGGGTTTTCCCTGAGTAGGGACGTAGTGCTTGTGGATTATTTCACGGTCTTCCTTCATGAGGGCATACTTGGTGGTCGTTGATCCGATGTCGATGCCCAGGAAGGCCCTGACTTTGGAAGAAAGCGCCCGGCCCGTGATCTTTCCCGTATCCTTCCACCGGCTCTTCTTGAGCACAAGGGGAGGGGCGGTGGGGAGGTTCAGGTTTTCTCCTTCAGAAGCGGATTCAAGAAGTTCCTGGTTTACGGGAGTCTTTTTCTCCGACTCCAGAGCCTTGAGCGCAACCCCAATGGCGCCGGTAGAGGTGCTGTGAGGCGGCACGAGGAGCCCTGGGAAATAGGTTCGGAAGGCTTGAACCTGCAAAGCGTTCAAAGACAGGCCCCCCACAAAAACAATCGGTTCTTCCAGAATCCGGGTGGAAACGATGGTGCTGATATAGTTCCTGGCATTTCCCAGATGGAGACCGTAAATGATGTCCTCCAGTCTTTCACCCTTGTTCTGAAGATGGATCATATCGGACTTGGTGAAGACGGTGCAGCGGCACGCCACGTTGGCGGGCTTCCTGCTCCGGAGCCCGAGGTTGATGAAGTCTTGAAGGATTGAGTCGATTTGGTTTCGCTGGGTGTCCTTTCTCTCATAAAGGGCGGTGGCCAGTCTTTCCGCTTGCTGATCGATGAAAGACCCGGTTCCGGATGCGCATGGGCCGTTGGTGTTGAAGTACTCGAGCTCCCAGCCTCCATCAGGATGCTTGATCTGAAAAAGCCCTGTATCCTGCCCCCCCATGCTGATGATGGTTCTGGCGTCGGGTTTTACGAAAAGAACGCCCAAGACCTGGCTGATGGTCTCAAACTCATAGAAAACCCCCAGTTTTTCGCTTAGCTTCTTGCCATGGTTTCCCGTGAACGACACAGAAAGGATGTTCTCCCATCCGAATTCCCTGTGGATTTCGCCCAAGAGGGCGAGGGTTTCTTCTTCCACTCTTCCGAAGTGCCGACGGTACGGAAACTCATGAACAAGAACCCTTTCCTGGTCGATCAGCGCGCAGTTAAGACTGACTGATCCGGCATCAATACCCAAATAATAACGTTTTTGATTTTTCATTTTTCCGAGTGGACAACTTACTTCCCCCCCATTTGTTTCAGGAGGTTCAACCCGATTTCTATGTATTCAGGACCCAGTCTTTCACTGATTATTTTCTTGGCGCCCGCCGAATTGATCGCCTTCGCCAGCAACTCCCTCAACAAGATGCGCTCCTTCTTGTCCAGCATGAACACTTGGCCGGTCTCATCTCTTGATGCGATGTCGGAAGGTTTGTTGATCATGTGGGGCCAAATATTAAACCTTTCCCTTTGTTTTGCAAGCCTTACTTTTGAGGTCTTGGAGGAGAGTGTTGAGAGCGGGCAAAGGCGGGAGAGTAAAAAGGTTAGTGGCAGACCCGGCTTGTTAATACGTCTTCGAAAGCCTGGCGGTCCTTTTCGGCAATTTCAACGAAACAAACACCCATGCCGAAGGCGTTCTCATCTCTATCGAGAGCGTAAAGGTCCGCCCATACGATCTTGCCGGTCAACGCTATGGCTTGGCGTTCCGGGGTCAGTATGGCCATGCGAAAATCCTGATCAACCTTAAGCGGTTCGTCGCATCGAATGTAGATCCCGTCAAATGAGATATTGCGTGTTTCTCCATCCACGGTTCCGTGTTCCACTTCCACGGTGATCGGCCATCTCACGACTTGCCTGGCTTTCTTGCGCCTTTCCTTTCTTACCGTTGCCGTCATGGGTGTCCTCCGGATGAATCAAAATTTTTCAATCTCAGAGTTCGTATAATTTATATATAATTTTACATATATTAAATCATATGTCAATATTTTTCATTCAACTACAAGTATTTTAAATATAGGAGACATACATGAAATGACAGGTAATAACATCGGAGCAGGAAGACGTCAGCAGCGGAAGGCTCTGAGGATTCCCTCCAATACGCCTCCGGCAATGGCCAAGGCCTTTTCGGAGATGGTGAAACAGGCTCTTCTATCTCCTCTCGGGTCTACATCTCCTATCTTTTGCCCCTTCGTGACCGAAATTCCCGGTTTTATCGTGCCCCGGAGTACCCCCTCGATCTCGGACTGAACTGTCTGGCCCTTGACCCTTCCCACTGCTTCTCCCTTGTACAGCGAATCGCCTATGCTTTTTGCGCTCTCCCACAGTCCCTCATCAGGGGCCCGAAGAACACGTTTCGTGGTGATTCCAAGTACGGGACCAGGTATACCGGTGTCGGGTTGCGCGGAAGCTGATGTGAGCAGCCGGCCCAGGCGATGTCCCCGGTTGGTTTCTATCACATAATGGACATCTTTGCCCGCCTCGAAACCGGGACCGAGGGCGATCACCAGAGGCGCATGGGTCATTGTCGTACCCAGGTTTTTCTTGGCAAGAATGGCGTCCACGAGGACATGGGGCTGAATCACATGCCTCGATCCGGCATCCGGATCGACCATGACCGGGATTCGTCCTTTTTCCCATACCTCAAAGACTTCCCGGGCATCACGAATGCAAAGGGCTTTCACACCCTCGACTTGCGTTTCCTTTTCATAGACGGCTTCGCAGAAAGAGACGGTCCTTCTTACGGCCAATGGTTGACTGATTTCCGAGATTGCGACCTTGAAGCCGCACTGGTGGAGCCTCCATGCCACGCCGGAGGCAATGTCGCCGCCCCCGCGGAGGAGGACTTTGATTGATGAGGTCTTAAGAAGTTGTTTCATAAGTGGATTCCTTTGCGGGCCTCTGGCCGGAGCCGGGCGTCTCCCTAAAGCCGACCCATGAAAAGGTCCGCAAAGCGTGCGTGGTGTAGAGATCAAGTTAGACGAGAAAAGGCAGAATCATTTTTCGCCATGTGCCATGCACCCTTCGCCGTGCTCCGGTAGCCGAGACCTCTTATATGGATATCAATTCGTAATTTCTATTGCCGAGACCTATTTTTGCTCCGTAGTCGAGCTGCACTGTCCAGTCCACCTGAGGGTAGAGACCTCTGAATTTGTCTCCTCCCGGCTCCTTGTTTATTGCGAGAGCGGAACCTTCAAGACCTTTCTCTTTGTTGACCATGTCCACGGATGCCTGGTCGATCGCCACCGGGTCGACGGAAGCCAAAACACCCAGATCCGCGACGATCGGAGCGTCGCTGTGGCCGTAACAGTCGCAGGCAGGTGAAATCTGGGTAAGAAAATTGAGGAACCCGGCCCTGCCTTGCTTTCCTTTCAGTACGGCGGAAGCGTATTCCACTATCTTTTTCTGGAAAAGGGCAATGTCCCTGTTCCAGCGGACATCAATGGCCTTGTTTGAGCAGATGAGGATGCATTCTCCGCAGCCGATGCACCGCTTTGGATCGATCTCCGCTTTTTCGGCCCTGAGCGCGATTGCGGACTGGGAACAATGCTCCACGCACTGCCCGCAGCCCACACACTTCTTTCGAGTAACCCTGGGAGAGAGATCGGAGTGCTGCACCATCTTGCCCCGCCTGGACGCACAACCCATTCCAAGATTCTTGATCGTTCCTCCGAAGCCGGAAAGTTCGTGGCCTTTGAAATGGGCAAGACTGATGATCCCGTCCGCTTCCACGATTTCTCTCCCGATGTAAGCGGTCTTCACTATTTCATGACCGATTTTCACAGATGAGTAACTGGCTCCTCTCAGACCATCTGCAATGACGACGGGAGCATTCACTACGGAGTAGGCGAAGCCGTTCTCAACGGCCGTGGTCAAATGGGAAACGCTGTCCGACCTTGTGCCGGCATAGAGCGTGTTCGAGTCGGTGAGAAAAGGGTATGCTCCCAAAGACTTGATACGTTCAACAATATGGCGAACGAAATTGGGACGGATATAAGCCGTGTTGCCCTTCTCGCCGAAATGCAGCTTGACGGCCACCAGACCCCGTTTCGGCACGATCTCCCTCAGCCCCAGTGTGTCGGCGAGGCGTACGATTTTGTCCGGCAGATTCTCCCTTATGGAAGCCCTGAGATCCGCAAAATATACTTTGCTCGAGTGCATGGGCCTCTCCTTTCCGCATGGGCGGGAAAGAATTTTAGACAAGGCAGAACAGGCTGTCAATCTTTTCCATTGACAAGCAAAAGGATATTGCTGTATTAACTTAGTGAAATTTCAAGTTTTAAGGAGCAATCTCCGTCCGGGGATGCCGGAGTGACAGGGCGAGCCTCGCGGAGTGAAACCATATGATGAGGAGAATCTTTGCCATAATCGTCTTCGTTTTCGCGATAGCGTGGTCGGGGTCTTTTGGCTTGGTGCGAGGCGAGGATGTCAGAAAGATCAAAAGCATCGAAGCATTTGACATGCTCAACACGCTGCCCGACAGCTACCTGATCGACGTTCGGACCCAAGCCGAGTACCAATTTGTGGGTCATCCTCGCAAGGCCTATAATTTTCCCTACATGTTTTTAACGACTCAGTTCAACAAGGACGGAGAAAAACCGGCCTACCAGTCTACCAAGAACAAGGCCTTCCTGGAGCAGATCGGCAAGGTCTTCAAGAAAACGGACAACCTTCTCATCCTGGACCGTGACGGGACGCGGAGCGCCCAGGCTGCAAAGGAGTTGGCCGGTGCCGGTTATAAGAACGTCTTCGACATAGAGGACGGGTTCGAAGGACCGGAGTTTCCCTTCTTCGAAGATCCCAACCGTCACAAATTTTACAGACAACTCGCCAAGAGGAACAACATCTTCGGATTCGAACATCGGCGCTACTACGGCTGGCAAGCCTGGGGCCTTCCCTGGACCTATGACATGGACCCAAAGTTTATTTACCCGCCAGACCTGACGCCTTCCCAGAAATAAGAATGAAAGCTGCCAAGATGGATTTCTTGGCGGCCGAGAGACCGTCTCGGTTGAAATCTGAAAGGAGAGGAACCATGGATTCGGAAGAACTCACAAAACTCATGGCTGAAATCGACGCCAAGGGCATCGGATGGGATACGGTGGAGGAAAAGGTCAAGGTTCCCTACTCGCTTCTCAAGCTTTATGCGAATTCAGGCCCCGTGCCGGTGACTATCATCAATAAGCTCAAGAAATTCCTGGAAGCACAGACCGGTTAGCCCCTCTTCATTCCCGCGAAGAAAAGGCCGAGGAGGGTTTTTCCGTCTTCAATAAGACCCTCCTCGATCATTTCTTTCAGGCTCGTGATGTGGTGCTTTTCAACGGCCGAGATTTCCCGTTCGTCCACACCGGCTCCACTCTTTTTCATGCCCCTGGCCGAGTAGATGTGAATCCGTTCGTTGGAATAACCAATTGCCGGTGCGTAGGTATAAAGCAGAGTGAATTCATCGGCTTCGTAGCCTGTTTCTTCCAGGAGCTCCCGCTCGACGCAGGCTTCCGGCGTTTCCCCCGGCTCCAACTTGCCCGCCGGTATCTCCAGGGTTTCCATGCCGAGAGCATACCTGTATTGGCGGACCATGAGGATTTCATCGTCGGAGACGAAGGGCACCACGGCCGCAGCCTCGGGATGATCAATTTTCATCCTCTTTCCCCTGCGACCGTCACGGAGGACGACTTCATCAAGATGGGCCGAGAAACTGCGGGTGTGAAGACTGGCAAGCCTTATGATTTTTTTCTCCATAACTGCAAACGACCTTCCGTTTGATCAGGGTTTCAATTTGATGGATCATTTCGTGGCAGGGTGAAACACGGTATCGGGGATGAGCGGCAATGAGCAGTTCTTTGCCCTCTCCTGTTTTCACTCTGAATTGCACGGCGGACTCTCCCGGATAACGGAAAAGGATATCCTTGATTTCCTCCAGGGTTTGCCTCTTGAGCTCGGTACGGGGCAAAGAAAGCTCGATAATCCTGATCGCATCCCGTTTCACATTTTCCATGGCGTCTATTTCCTGGGCGATGATCTTTGCAGCGCTCTCGTCTATTTCCGCGGTTCCGGTGACAAGCAAGGGCTCATCGCTCTTCAGCAGAGGGGAATAGCGCTCGAAAGCATCCGGGAACACAACGACTTCTATTGAGCCGGTTTGATCTTCAAGGGTCATGATGGCCATTTTCTCGCCCCGTTTCGTCCTTTTAATCTTGAGGCTCTCGATGACCCCGGCCACCTTCACCGAGGTCTTGTCCACGGCACCGGCTACATCCTGAATGGAACATGTCGTGAATCGCTGCTGTTCCGCCTTGTACCTGTCCAGAGGGTGGCCGGTAATGTAGAAGCCCAAGGACTCCTTTTCCCTTTTCAGGGCTTCTCTTTCATCCCATGGCTCGTGCTCGGAATCGTGGAGAAAGGAAAATGACCGAGATTCCCCGTCCTGGAGGGATGAAAACATGTTCAGTTGATTTACGTTCTGTGTGGCGCTGCAGAAGCGTAGCACCTCATCGAGAGAGGCAAAAAGCCTCGATCTCTCGATTCCTGTGAAATCAAAGGCCCCTGCCTGAATCAGGCTTTCCATGATTCTGCGGTTCACCTTGGAAGCGTCTACCCTCTTGCAGAAATCCAGGGTATCTTTGAAGGGCCCACCCTGGTTTCGTTCCTGGATGACCGACTCCATGGCTTTCGCTCCCACGTTTTTGATGGCTCCGAGGCCGAAGCGGATGCCGCCGGTCCCCATTGAGAAATCGCTCTGGCTCTCGTTCAGGTCTGGAGGGAGAATCCTGATCTCCATCTCCCGGCACTCTGCAATGTTCTTGATGGTCTTGTCCTGATTTCCCATGTCCTGAGTCAGGAGGGCGGTCATGAACTGAACCGGATAATGAGCCTTGAGGTAAGCGGTTTGGTAGGCGATCAGCGCGTAGGCGGCGGAATGAGATTTGTTGAAACCGTAGCCGCCGAATTTCTCGATCAGATCAAAAAGCTTCCTTGCCAAGGCTGCATTCGCTCCATTGTGAGAGGCCCCTTCTATGAAGCGGTTTCTGTGGCTTTCCATCACATCCTGTTTCTTTTTGCCGATCGCCTTTCTCAGTTCGTCGGCTTCGGCAAGGGAGTACTTAGCCAAGACCTGCGCGATCTTCATGACCTGTTCCTGGTAGAGGATGACCCCGTAGGTTTCCTTCAGAATTGGTTCGAGCTGGGGCAGGAAGTAGTTGATTTTCGTTTTACCGTGCTTGCCCGCAATGAATTCTTCCACCATGTTGCTGCCAAGGGGGCCCGGCCTGTAGAGCGCTACCAGTGCGATCATGTCTTCGAACACTTCAGGCCTGAGCCTTCTCAAGAGATCCTTCATTCCCGCGCTTTCAAGCTGGAACACTCCCGTCGTTTTGCCTTCACCGCATAAACGGTAGGTAGCCTCGTCATCCAAAGGAATTCGATCGATATCGACTTTCCTGCCGGTTGACTCTTCGATGAGTCTCAAGGCGTGCTTGATGACCGTGAGAGTCTTGAGGCCGAGAAAGTCGAATTTGATCAGGCCGAGCTTCTCTATCTGGTCCATGGTGAACTGGGTCATCACTTCGTCGTTGGACCCTTTGAATAGAGGAAGGTATTCCACGAGGGGTCTGTCGGAAATGACCACGCCGGATGCGTGGGTCGAAGCGTGGCGCGAAAGACCCTCGAGGGACCGGGCGATGTTCAGAAGCTTGCGATGGTGGGGCTCGCCGTCCTCCAGTTTCCTCAGGTCGGGCTCTTCTTCCATGGCTCTTTGCAGGCTTACGTTGGGACCGGCAGGGATCAACTTGGCGATGCGGTCCACTTCGCCGTAGGGAATGCTCAGGGTGCGCCCAACGTCCCTGATCACGGCCCTGGCCTTCATGGTGCCGAAGGTGATGATCTGCCCCACGTTCTCGCGGCCATACTTGTCCGACACGTACTTTATGACGTCGTCTCTGCCGTTCATGCAGAAATCAATGTCTATATCCGGCATGGATATCCTGTGGGGGTTGAGAAAACGCTCGAACAGGAGACCGTACTTGATGGGATCGATGTTTGTGATCTTGAGACAGTAGGCTACGAGGGAGCCTGCAGCGGATCCGCGACCGGGTCCCACGGGAATATCCGCGCGGCGGGCGTAATCGATGAAATCCGCCACTATGAGAAAGTACCCTGCAAAACCCATGCTGGTTATCACGCCCAATTCATATTCGAGCCTGTCGTCGTATTCCCGAAGCTCTTCGGGGCTGAGGCGGACGCCTTCCCGCTCTTTCTGTTCGAGCCGCACGGCAAGGCCCTTTCTCGATTCACCGGCCAGCACATCTTCAAGACTTCTGGTCGGGGGAACATGAAAGACCGGGTACTTGTATTTTCCGAACTCCATGTGGAAGTCGCATCGGCGAGCAACTTCGAGCGTGTTATCAAGGGCTTCGTTCCACTCGGAGCCGCCGAGGGAGGATTCCATCTCAGCTCTCGATTTGAAGAAGAACTGGTCGTTGGAAAACCTCAGCCTCTTGGTGTCTTCAATCGTTTTCCCGGTCTGGATGCACAGCAGAGCGTCGTGGGCTTCTGCGTCGTCTTTGCACAGGTAATGGCAGTCATTGGTCGCGACAACAGGGATGGAAAGATATCGAGCAAGATCTTTGAGGGCTTGGTTTACCTCGATCTGCTCGGGAAGCATATTGGCCTGGACCTCGATGTAAAACCGGTTCCTGTCGAATATGGAAGCGAAGTCCTTTGCCATGTCCCTGGCTTCCTTCTCGCGGCCGCCACGGGTGAGGTAGGGGATGCGGCCCTTCAGGCAGGCGGAAAACGCGATCAACCCGGCATTGTGCTCACGCAATAGATCCATGTCGACCCTGGGGTGGTAGTAGAACCCCTCCAGGTGGCCGAGTGTCACCAGCCGGCAGAGGTTGACATACCCTTCCCGGTTCATCACCAGGAGGATGAGATGATATGCGACAGGGCCTCCTTCGGTCGAAGCGGACCTATCCTTGCGGTTTCCAGGCGCGACATAAACCTCGCAGCCCAGAATGGGCTTGACGTTTCTCTTGGCTGACTCCCTGAAAAGCTCGACAGCCCCGAACATGTTCCCATGATCTGTGACCGCCACGGCTTCCATTCCCAGAGCCGCGGCCCTGTCCAGGAGGCGGTCGATTCGAATGGCTCCGTCCAGGAGGCTGTATTCAGTGTGAACATGCAGGTGAGCGAAATTCTCCACGAGATCCTCGACAATAAAACAGTAAAATGTACGCGGGACGCGCATGGCTCGTCGGCTATTGACGGTGCTCTTGCGCTATTGTAAGGTTCCGGACGTGCATGATACGGTATCGGCTCATCGTCAGCAACAATTTTATGGAAAATGCCACAGTTCAGATTCCATGAAGGACATTTTGTGATGCCTGGAACCCAAAGACCGGCAAGGATATGCGCCTTATGAGTGAGAAGCGGAAAACAGGCTGCGATCGGATGAACAGGGAGATTGCCTCTTTAAAGAAAGAAAAGGCGGACCTGCAAAAATCTCTGAACCACAAGGAGGCCATTTTCAACGGGATGCCTGCAGGCGTCCTGGTCATCCAGAAGGGCAGGATCATCGATGCCAATGAGATCATTCTGAGGCAACTCGGCTATGCGGCGGGGGAGGTAATGGGTCGGGATCTCAGGGACTTCGTGGTCGCCCGGCCGGATACGGCGGTAGGGATCATTTACGGGAAGCGAAGTCTAAGAAACGGAGAGAGGGACCCAGGCGAGATTGAAATGGTGGGCAAGGATGGGACAGCGCTGAGTTGGGACGTGAATGTTCGAAAGATCCGTGCCAACGGCGGAACATCTTTCCTTATTATGTTCACGCAAAATGAAGCCAGAAAACAAAGAGAAGACAGGCGAGTTGAATCACTGAAGGACGGAGCCCTTCGCACGATGGCGTCGGGACTGGCCAGGGCGCTGAAAAATCCGATTGAATCGATCAGGGACAGTCTGCCTTCGGCCTGTCAATCCTCGCACCCGACTCAGTTGGAGGCAAGAGCGAGGGTGGACGCTGCGCTCACGACCATTGAGAGTCTGTCCAGGACCCTCGAATCCCTTATAACGGAAGTCCGTGACAGGTCTCACCGTGCTCCCTTCGATCTGAGAAAGGTGGTCAAGGATGCCCTTGCCGCTAAATCCGCGAGGATCAAGGAGGGAATGGAGAAGGGGAGGGGGGAGATCAAGGTGAAGACTTACCTCAGGTCGGTTTCGCCTGTGGATGGAGACCCTGAAGAAATCCGACAAATGCTCTGCTGTCTGGTATCGAACGCCCTCGAAGCTATGCCCGGAGGAGGGTCCCTCTATCTGAGCACCGAAGAAACTGCGGGTTATGCCCACATCTACATTCAGGACAGCGGGACGGGCATCTTTCCCCAGGTCAGGGAAAGAATCTGCGACCCTTTCTTCACGACCAAAGGGCCGGAGAAAAGCGGGCTGGGTCTCAGCGTTTGCAGAGCTATCATCCGGCGCCACCATGGGGACATGGAAATCGCCAGCAAAGAAAACGAGGGTACCGTGATTACAGTCAGGCTGCCCCTGGCCAAGATAGAAAGACGGGACGGCAGTCGGCCCCCAAAGAGAAAAAGCATCAGGAATGCCCGCATACTCATTATCGATGAAGACCCGATGATCGGCCAACTCCTGCTGCGAACGCTGGAAAGCAAGGCGTGCAGGGCGAACCTCGTAGCCTCTGCCGCTGAAGGGCTGGTTCAGGCGGGGAAAAAAGCTTTTGATCTGGTGATCGTCGGCCAAGTGGTATCGGAGGTGAAGGGGAATGCTCTCGTGCGGCGCCTGAAAGAGTCGAAGAAACTCCTGAGGGTCGCGTTGATCGCCGACTACGATAATGGAGAGGCGCCGTCCGAGCAACGGGCACCGCTAGCAGATCTTGTGATCTCCAGGCCCATCGATATGGGGCAAGTCTTAGGGCGAATCACGGAGATTCTCAGTCACCGGGGAAAGACATAGGATGAAGGCACGACCCTACAGGCCCCTGGCCGATCGCATGAGACCTCGAAAGATAGAGGAAATAATCGGACAGGAGCATATTCTCCATCCCGGCTCGGTTCTCAGGAAGGCGATCGAGTCAGGTCGCCTGTTTTCGGTGATCTTCTGGGGTCCTCCCGGCTCCGGCAAGACGACCCTTGCCAGGCTTATGGCGCAATATTCGGAGAGTCCGTTTCAGTCCTTCTCCGCCGTCACCTCGGGGGTCAAAGAGCTCAGGGAGGTGATCGGTCAGGCGGAGAAGAATTACGAGATGACGGGGAAGCCCACGATATTGTTCGTCGACGAAATCCATCGCTTCAACAAGGCCCAGCAGGACGCCTTCTTGCCTCATGTGGAGAAAGGCCTCATAGTCCTGGTGGGTGCTACTACGCAAAACCCGTCCTTCGAGATCATTCCACCCCTGCTGTCCCGTGCCAGGGTCGTGGTTCTTCATGCTCTGGACAACGAGACGATCAAGAAGATCCTTCACCGAGCCGTCCATGATCAGGAATCAGGGTTGGGCAAGATGAATCTGGAGATCGAGGAAAATGGGCTGGAGCACCTGATCGATCTTTCCGCCGGGGATGCCAGAGTCGCCCTCAACAATCTGGAAATTGCGGTCGACTACGCGGAGAAGGATGAACAGGGCAAGAAGACGGTCACTCTGAAAACCGTGGAGGATGCGCTGTTGAGGAAGGCCCTTCCCTACGACAAGGGAGGGGAGGAACACTACAACCTGATCTCCGCTTTTCACAAGGCGCTCAGGGGGAGCGACGAACAAGCATCTCTATACTGGCTGTACCGGATGCTCATGGCCGGGGAGGACCCGCTTTTCATATGCAGAAGAATGATTCGCTTCGCCTCTGAAGACGTGGGTCTTGCCGATCCGCAGTCCATCGAGATGGCGCTGGCAGCTTTCGAAGCATGGGAAAAGGTAGGTCCCCCCGAGGCGGAACTCGTCCTGGCGCAGGCGGCGGTCTACCTGGCCTCGGCGCCTAAGAGCAACGCCCTGTACGTTGCGGAAAAAGCCGTGAAGGCGGAGATCGAGGAGTCCGGGGCTCAACCGGTCCCCATGCACATCAGGAACGCTCCGACACGACTGATGAAAAAACTGGGATACGCAAGAGGCTACCTCTATCCCCACAACTACCCGGGGGCCTGGGTGAAACAGGAATACCTGCCCGAAAAGTTGAAGAACCGAGTTTTTTATAAACCCGCCGGCCGAGGCTTTGAAAAAGAGATCAAATCAAGGATCGAAGAAATAAACAAAAAGAAAAGCAATCGCATCAAAAAATAGTCACGAGCATTTTACGAAGGTAGTTAATATGCTCGGATACCCATCCTTCGATGCCCTGAGAAATGAGATGTTTTGCCGGCCTTAATCGGTAAGTCGTTAGGAGGGGCAAGCGAATCTGTTGAGGAAGAGGAGCATAACGTTGCGAGAGTTGGTCCATTACGCGAGTTCCTCGTTCAGGAAGGACAGATGGAGAAATCCATCTCTGCGATGCTAATCTGTGATCCTCGATTCCGACTCGATGCAAGGGATGGTTAAGAACCGTCCTGAACTTATAGGTTGACGCTCCACCGCGAATAGGACTATAACTAAGCCAATTGTTTCAAGATCTTCCATTCAGATGAGCTGAAATTGTGCGCAGAGATATGCGGCTCCGCTAAATCACTTGTGCGTGAGAAGACATAAAGAGGGGAACTGAATGGCTGCGCCGATTACAGGCGAGATACTGTGGGAGGTCACTACCCCTCTCGGTTTCCGAGTGAGAGTTGCATGGCATTACTGGGAGGTGATTATCACGATCAAGCACCCTGTTATGGCAGGGCGAGAGGCAAAAGTTCAGGCTCCTCTTGCGTCCCCGGACGAGATTAGGCAGAGTAAAGCTGATGCTGCAGTGCTTCTGTTCTACAAGCGGACAGGGGCGCGCCGGTGGGTCTGGGCCGTCGCAAGGCGTCTGAACGGCGATGGATTCCTCATTACGACGTATCCGACTGAGGTCAAGAAAGAAGGTGAGCGCATATGGCCGAAGTAAAGGTTCTGTACGACGAGATTGGAAACCCCCTGACTGTGTGGTTCAGCAATCCCGCCGACGAGTACGTCTGCGAGGAGACAGGGGAGGAAGTAATACTAATGAAGGACAAGGCAGGCCACGTTATAGGATTTGAGAAACTCAGCTACGTGGCCGACCGCTCTGTCGGCTTTCAGGTCGGCTTCCAAACTGCTGGGCCAGCGGTGACCTCGCAACAAGAGCGCGAACCGGGCGCTTAGGGCGTCGGTTGCGCTCACCGTTGGGAAAGGAGATCAGCATGAAGGAGATAAAGACGCCGGTCGAATGGCAGGATGGAGATGGCGATACCGTCGAGATCGGTTACCTCAATCGCAACGGCCAGCAGTGTTGCGGTCATTGTGGGGCGCCGGGGACCGATCACGGACAGTATGCATACAAGATGGAATGTACCATCTGTGGCTATGTCTATGGAGCAAACAGTTCAGATGTTCACGACAGGCGATGCCCTGAGTGTCAGAAAGGAGCACCCGGGATCAGGTACTGGAAGGCTATGATCCCCAAAAGATGATATAGGGGTCGAAAAAACCTATTTGTGGGAGACAAAGATTGGTTAATCAAGAGCTTGTCGTGACCTCGAACGAGCCAGGAACATGAGCACCCACTCCAACCCGGAGCTTCAGCTGGCCCACGATTTTGTAGAGCACACGGACCGGAATATCTTCCTGACGGGGAAGGCGGGCACCGGCAAGACCACTTTTCTCCACAACCTGAAAAAGAGTAGCCACAAACGGATGATCGTCACGGCCCCGACCGGCGTGGCGGCCATCAACGCCGGTGGGGTCACCCTCCATTCGTTTTTCCAGTTGCCCTTCGGTCCCTTCGTGCCGGGCAGCGAGGCTTACGGCCGCCACGATCAACACAGGTTCAGCAGGGAGAAGAAAAATATTGTCAGGAGTCTCGACCTGCTGGTCATCGATGAGATCAGCATGGTGCGGGCGGATCTCCTCGACGGGGTCGATGGAGTCCTGAGGCGCTACCGGCGCAGCGACCTGCCGTTCGGCGGGGTCCAGCTTCTCATGATCGGCGACCTGCAGCAGCTCTCCCCGGTCGTCAGGCAAGATGACTGGGCCATCCTGCGAGAATTTTATGATTCGATGTACTTTTTCGCCTGCCGTGCCCTTAGCCTTTCCGATCTGGTGGTAATCGAGCTGAAACACATCTACCGCCAATCCGACACCCGCTTCATAGAGCTCCTTGGCCGGGTCCGCGACAACCGGCTCGACCAGGCTTCCCTGCAGGAGCTCAACAGCCGTTGCCGTAAGGATTTCAGGCCCGGCGACAACGAGGGATATATCACCTTAAGCACTCACAACAG
>Ga0068714_10001125_pt1 | contig 41780 bp, 34 predicted proteins | sample MTBNYHSulfiMetaG_FD_62988 | JGI IMG/M metagenome (GOLD analysis project Ga0068714, IMG submission 62988) | Enrichment culture microbial communities from rom New York Harbor, USA that are MTBE-degrading - MTBE-NYH (New York Harbor Sulfidogenic)... | ecosystem: Environmental > Aquatic > Marine >... | reverse complement strand
AGGTACAGGGCCCGGTTCCAGTGAAAAACCTTGTAGGAGGGCGTCTTGATCTTCTGGCTTTCCTTGTCCCTGAGGCTCATCTTCACCTTGGCCCAGATCTGAAGAGAGCCGCGGTTCTCCTTGAAACGGCGCTCGATCGTCGCCGGGACCATATGGAGCTCCAGGAGCCTGTCCAGGCGGTAGGCCGCCACTTCCCATTTCCAGCTGTCCGGATACCGGCCGGCCCGGACGTCGATCCCCTTCCACAGGGCGAAATTCTCAACGTCTCCCAGCTTCAACGTCAGTTTCCAGGGGCTGGTCACCGCCTCGCTGCTGACCATCTGCTTCTGATCGATGATTTCGGCCTTTTCCAGGAATTCCTCCCATTTCGGCTGCTCCGCCGCTTCCTCGGGAGTGAACTGGGACGAGGCCGGAACGGCCAGGATGAGACAGGCGGCGGCCGCGGCCGCGAAAAAGAGCTGCTTTCTCATAATCACCCTCCTTCCATCGGATTCAATTCTATGCGAAATTGCGGAAAGAATCACCAGGGACAAGCCGGTCGGGAATCCTTTCGGCGACCGGCGTCGGGCTTGGGCCTCGTGAGCCGGGGTCAATACAGCACATGGCCCTCCCCCTGTTCCTCGATCATGAGTGCGATTTCGTCGAGGAGAAGCTGCCGGCGGGCCAGAACGGCATCGATCTCGGTCTTGGTCAGGTAGGGGCCGACGGCCTGTTCGAGCTTCGCCCGGTCGAGGCCGCGAAGGGCTTCGACCATCGCCCGGGGGAGGCGCCGGAAGAGGAACGAGCGCCCGTCGTCGCCGGACTTGATTCCGTTCCGGCCGTTCATCAGCCGCTTGAAGTGCTGCCGGGTGGAGCGGAAGGAGCGGGAGTGGTCGATGGCGATCGTCCTCCAGTCCTCGGTGTAAAGCAGGTTCTGCTGGGTCCGGTCGTCGTTGGCGATCAGGCTGTCGAAGGCCCGGATGACGTATTTCATTCTGTCCAGAGCTTCCGCGGCCGACTCGGGGATGGGGATCCGCTCCTCCATGACCTTGAGCAGGGAGTGCTTGACCGTGACCCAGAATTGGAGAGAACCCCGTTTGCCCTGGAATTCCCTTTCGACCGTGGGAGGGATCATGCCCAAGTCGAGAAGCTTGTCGATTTCATAGGCCGCGATCTCGTACTGCCATCCCTCCAGAAATCCGGACTTTTTGCCCGAGGGGTTCTTCCACAGCCCCCGGGCCTCGAGACCGTCTTTCCTCAAAGTCAGGCGGAGGGGCTTGGTGACGCCTTCGCCCACCTCCTCCCATTCGACGATTTCGGCCGTCTTCAGGAATTCCTCCCACTGGTGTCTTTCGGCCACTTCGGCCGCCGTGAACTGGGCCGGGGCCCGTCCGGCCAATAAGAGGCATGCCCACAAGACGAAAAAACTGGAATTTCCGGCACGAATTTTCATTCCCGCCTCCCGTTTTTGTTCGGCCCTCTCGACATGGGAATGGCTTCATAGTAGCCAAGTCGAAGCGAAAATTCAAATCGAACGGCCGAGTCGGGAGAAGGAGCGAAACGAAAAGCCGGCGGTTTTGCGGCGCCGCCGGGAACGCACCCCTTCCCGGCCCAAGACCGGGGAGAAGCGTTTTCCGGACGGGCCGCTAGATGAAGATTTCCTTCTGGATGGGATTCGGGCCCTTTTTTTTCGTCTCCGCGGAGAATTCCGTCGTGACGCGGGCGTACTTTTTTCCTTCGGAGGCGGAAACCCACCACAGCCCGATGCGCGTCGAGTCCAGCCCGAGGGTCTTGAAAATCTGTTCCAGCATCACGAATCGCCGCCGGGCGTTGTAGTTTCCCTTGAGATAGTGGCAATCGCCGGGATGGCATCCCATGGCCATGACGCCGTCGGCCCCCTTGAGATAGGCCCGGAGGACGAAAAGAGGATCGATCCTCCCGGAGCACATGACCCGGATCACGTGAAAAGAGGTGGGGATTTTCTCTCTCGACACTCCGGCAAGGTCGGCCCCGGTATAGGAGCACCAATTGCACAGGAATCCGATGATCCGCGGCTCAAAGTCATCCGTCATCTTTCCGTCTCCTTCTCTCCCGGCCGGCGGGAGACCGCCTACTGCTCCCCGACCTGGGCGAATTCATCTTCCTTGTAGGTGCCGGACGGCACGGGCTCTTCGACGTCCCTCCCCGGAACATACTCCAGAACCTTTTGCAGGGAATCGCCGACCAGCGAAAAAACCTCGGTGACGGGGATGTCGACCGGACACACATCGGAACACATGCCGCACTGGACGCAGGAGACGGCCATGTGAGTCATGCGTCCGATATGAAAAAACAACGTCCCCGCCGGAATCCGCGTTCCTCCCTTGCGTTCGAGCTCGGAATCGAAACCCTCCGGCTGGCTATCATGCATCTTGGAATCGAAAACGCACAGGAGGCAATGACAGATCGGACAGACATGGCTGCAGCCGTGGCATCCCAGGCAGGCGGAGAACGTTCTGGCCAGAGCCGAGGGGCCCTGGATGGCCTTTCCGATATCCTGAAACAGCGCGGCCTTTTGGGCCGCCCGCTCTTCCCGGAGTCCGGCCAATTCCCGCGTCTCGAGCTTCTCTTCTCCGAAGGTGCCCGGCGCTCCCCGGGCGAATTCCTCTCCCCGGGGCGTTTCAAGGAACAGCCGGCAGGAGGAGTCCGAATCGGCGCCTCCGGCGAAGGCCACGGTGATATCGGCCTGACAGGGGATGAAATCGGTGCAGGCCCGGCAGGCCGCCCTCAGTCCCTCCGCGTTTTTCCCCTTACGGGCCGCCTGTTGGTAGGCGGGCACCTTTTCTTTCGCGCTCCCGTCGGCCAGGAATTTGAGGGGAAAGACACCGCCGCAGGTCGGGCTGATCAACAAGACATTTTCCCGGCTTCCTTGAAGCCGCTTCAGAAGCTCCGTGAAAGCCCGGAGCTCGCACGGCCTCAGGAAGGCCGCCACGGGCTCACCGAAAGCTTCTTTGAGCGTCAACTCCGAAAGGATCTTCCCGGCGTTCGCCGGCATCAGCGGGGCAAGCGGCTCCGCCTCGGCCAATTCCTTCGCCGAGGTCATGAAGGCATAGGACGCCGCCCCGGAGCCGTCCATTTTTTTGAGGGCCAAAACCCCCTTGACCTTCCCGCTTTCCAGCAGGTGCTTGAGAAAATCACGCACGCCCTGGGACACGTCGGTGTTCGTTTTCAGGGATTTAGGCATGGCTCTTGACCTCGGGGGATTGATGCTCTCTGCATTCGGACGGCGTTTCGACCTCGCAAAATTCGCTTTTCAGAAAGCTCTGCAGGGGCAGGGGCTCGTCCGCGGACTTCCCGGCGGTGTATTGAAAATGAGGCTGCGTTTCGTCCGCCACCAAGCTGAAGACTTTTCCCACGGGGATCGAAACGGGACAGGCGTCCTCGCAGGCTCCGCAGGAGACGCAGGACAAAACCATATGGGACATCCGGCCCAGATGAAAAAGCAGCGGGTCCAAGGGAAGACGGAGGGCGCCGCGCCTGCGGGCCCTGTCCAGGTATCTCTGGGCGGTCAAATGCTGCCGGGGAGAATCAAAATGACACTGCTGGCAGTAACAGACGGGACAGACGTTCTGGCAATTGTGGCAGTTGATGCAGGCATCGAAAACGGCCAGAAAGCGATCCAGGCCGGAAATCTCTTTCTTGAACTCCTCGTGGCCGGCCCTTCTTTTTTCTTCTTTCTTCTTCCGCAAAGCCCTGACCCTGGCCGCCCAGCCGTCCAGGGGGCGGTCCGGGGTGAGACCGAGCTTCTCCAGGGTTTCCTCGCCCGAGGGATTCAGGGGGATAAGGAGGATTTCCTCCTTGTTCTCTCCCAGGAGGCCGATATGAATCTCGACCGGGAAAGCGCCGTTTTTTGAAGACGGAGCCAGGGGGCGATCCTCGTCGGAAATATCCAGACTGAAGCGATGGCACCTCTCGCAGGCGGGACGAATGGCGCCGTCCTCGTCCCAATGTTCAAGGAGGGCCTGAAAACGGTCTAGGGCGTTTTCCCCGCCGCGGACATAATCCTTCAGAGGCAGGGCGCCGGGACAGTCGATGGTGATCACATGGACATCATCGAGCTGGATTTGTTTGAGCTTGACGAGCTCCACGGCCGCCCGGGCCTCACAGGGCCTCAACACGACACCGATGCTGAGAGGAGGAGCGCCGTGCTTCGTCAGGCTCGACAGCGCTCTTCCTCCCTGGACGGACATCACCGGGGGGAGGGGCGCGGCTTCGTCGAGCAGCTCGGGATTTTTCACCATCAGCCAGGCATAGGAGCGTGTTTCCGGCGCTCGGACCGGCATCATGACGGCTTCGAAGCAACCACGCTCCAAAGCCTTCTTAAGGAATCCGGTGACCGCTTTTTGAATTCCCTCCCGGGCGGGAAGAACCGCCGCCCGTTTGTCCTTCCGGGTTTCCCGAGATGTCATGGATGTCTCCTCATATGATCGCGGCTCAACGCAAGGCCTCGAAAATTTCCTCGTAAAGCTGCCGGTAGGTGAAATGCCTGGAGCTGATGGCTCCCGAAGGACAGCTTCCGACACAGGACCCGCAGCCGCGGCAAATGGCTTCATTGACCGCGGACACTCCCTTATGGGCTTGGAAAGAAATGGCCCCGTAGAAACACACGCTCAGACAGGTTTGGCAGCCCGTGCAGAGATCTTCATTGATCACCGAGATCTTGACTTCCGGCTCCAGGGTTTTCCCCGGCACCAAGGTGGAGAGGATTTTGCCCGAAGCCGCCTGGGCCTGGACGACGGACTCGTTGATGTTTTTCGGGCCCGAGGCGCAGCCGGCGATATAGACGCCCTCGATCGGGGCGGCCACGGGATCAAGCATGGCGTGGGCTTCCTTGAAAAACCCCGTCTCGTCCAGGGGGATGTTCAGCATGCGGGCCAGTTTTTCGCTGCCCGGTGGGGGGACGAGGGCCGGGGCCAGCACGGCCATGTCGACTTCGAGGGTTTTTTTCTTCCCCGCGCCGTCGCCGTGTTCAACAACGATGTGTCCGTTTCTCTTCTCGACGCGGACGTTCTCGGTTCTCAGGAAATGCACGCCCTTTTTCACGGCCCCGTCGAAATATTCCTGGTCTGTTTTTTCCGGGAGACAGAGGTCCGAGTAGAATTCATACACCTCCGCGGGCGCCCGGCTGTCCCTCAAGTGATGGGCGAATTTCAGGGCGTAGAGGCAGCAGACTTTGGAGCAGTATCCTTTTTCCTTTCTCCCCACGCAGTGGATCAAAGCCACGGATCGGGGCGGTTTTCCGTTCTTCAAGAGAATTTTGCCGGCGGCGATCATGTCTTCAAATTCCGCGGCGGTGACGACATCGTCGATGTTCCCGGCGCCGTAAACGGCCGGGTCGTAACCGTCCCAGAGTTCGCATCCCGTGGCGACCACGACGGCCCCCACGACGATGGAGCGGGAGACGGCTTCCTCGCCGGAGCTCTCGATGCGGACTTCGAAATTGCCGAGGAAACCCCGGATGTCCGTCACTTCGCAGCCCGTCAACACGGAAATGTTTTCGTCCTTTTCAATTTTTTCGATTTTTTCCCGGAGGACGGAGACGTCCGTTCCCTGATGCAGCAGGAGGCGGGACAGCTTGCCGGTTCTGCCTCCCAGACTGTCCGATCTTTCGATGATCGCGACCTTCCTTGTTTTCGACGCCAGGGAAAGAGCGGCTTCGATCCCGGAAATGCCGCCGCCGATGATCAGGACATCGGGATTGACGGTCAGCTCTTTTTTGCTCAAGGGACCGTGGAGGGCCACCCGGCTTATGCCCGCCCGGATGTGTTTGGCGGCCATTCGTGTGGCCTCGGCTTTGTCCGGGATCATCCAGGCGCATTGTTCGCGGATATTGACCATCTGGAAAAGATAGGGATTCAAACCCGCTTCCACACAGACCTGCATGAACGTTTTTTCATGCTCTCTCGGGGAACAGGCGGCCACGACGAGGTGGGTGAGCTTTTCCTTGCGGATTTCATCGGCCAGATACTTCTTGCCGTCGTTGGAGCAGAGAAGCCGGAATCGCTTGGCCGCCGCGACGTTGTTCAGGGGGGCGATATCCTCGAGGACCTTGTCGATGTCGATTTTGTCCGGAATATTCGGTCCGCATTCACACACATAAACTCCGATTCTAACGCTCATTCTTCCTGTCCTTGTCTGAGGAGGATTGTCAACCTGTTTCCTCGGGAATCAGAGAAAGAATTTTTCCGACCGCCGCTTCGGCCTGGGCGACGGATTCCGGAATGTCTTTCGGCCCCTGGGCGCAGCCGACGACAAAAACGCCCTCGATGTCCGTTTCAATGGGAGACAGGCCGCCCCGTCGGCTGGCCAAAAAACCTCGGGAATCCTGTTTGAGGCCCAATCTCTCCGATAGTTCCGGCGTGTCCCTTCTGGGAACCATGGCCGGGGCGAGGATGACCATGTCGGCCTTGAAAGTCCCGGGGCCCCGGTCCACGTTCTGATAGGCCACCTCCAGCCCGCCGTTCTTGGCCGCCACCCCGACGGACTCCGCTCGGACGAACTCGACTCCCAGGCTTCGTGTTTGGTCATGGAATTTCTGATAGGTTTTGCCCGGGATGCAGAGATCGGTATGAAACTCACAGACTTTGGCTTCGGGAATCTTGTGCTTGATGAATCGTGAGAATTTGGCGGCATACATGCAGCAGACGCCCGAACAGTAACCCTGTTCTTTTCGGCCGACGCAATGGATGATGCCGACGGATTGGGGTGTCCGGCCGTCGCGGAGAATGAGTTTTCCCTCGGTCGGCCCGTTGGAGGCGAACAGCCTTTCGAACTCCAGGGCGGAATAGACGTTTTTTCCCCCGCCGTAGGCGTATTGGGGAAATTTCGTCGCCTCCTGGAGCTCAAAGCCCGTGGCGACGACGACGGCGCCCACCTCGAGATCGAACGTTTCGTCCTTGTCGTCGAAAAGAATCGCGTCGAACATGCAGGCCTCTTTGCAGGCCTGGCAGTTCCTGTCTTTGCCGTTGAGATGCAGGCACTGCTCGGGATCGATGGCCGGGACGTTGGGTAGGGCCCCGGCGCACGGCACGGCTACGGCTTTCCGGGTCGACAGCCCCTCTTCGAAGGGATTGTTCAGGCTGACGGGGCAAGGTTCGTAACAGGCGCCGCAGCCGATGCAGTTGGCCAGACTGACGTAGCGGGCTTTCTTCGTGATCCGGGCCGTGAAAGCGCCCAGCGCGCCCTCCAGTTTTTCGAGCTCGCTCTGCAAATAAACCTTGATGTTGGCGCTCTGGAGAACGGCCTGCTGTTTGGGCGCCACCATGCAGGTCGAACACTCCAGATTGGGGTACACCTCCTCGAACTTGATCGTCTGCCCCCCGATGAGCATGTCTTTTTCGACGAGATGAACCGTCCTTCCGGCGCCGGCGAGAAGAAGGCTGGCCTCTATTCCGGACACTCCCGCGCCCAAAACCAAGATATTCGGATTCATGATGGAACGCTCCCTCTAGATTTTGGGGTTCGTTTCGAACGGGCTGGGCCCGAGGCGCATGATCTTATCCGAGAATTCATTAACGACCTCGGCATAGCGTTTTCCCTCGGAGGCCGAGATCCAGGACAGCTGAATTCTCTCCGGCTCCAGGTCCAGGCTTTCCAGAATTTTTTTCAGAAGGGCGAACCTTCTCCGCGCGTAGTAGTTGCCCTGTTCATAATGGCAGTCCCCCGGATGGCAGCCGGCCACCAGGACGCCGTCCGCTCCCCAGAGCAGGGCGCTGAGAACCAAGTTGGAATTGACGCGGCTGGAACACATGACCCTGATGACGGACAGAAAGGGCTTGACCTCCAGTTTGGTGGAGCCGGCCAGATCGGCGCCGGCATAGGAGCACCAATTGCATAAGTAGCCCACCAGATTCGGCTTGAAATTTTGCGTCATCGTCTTTTCTCCGCTTTTTTCATCCGCCCGGCCGGCGGATGGAACGAGCCCCGGCGGCGATTCAGGCCCGCGTCGCAAAGGCCTAAACGAAAAGCGATCGATCAGAACTGAATTTGGGCTTTGTGTTTTCCGCCGCCTTCGTCGGTGCAGAAAAGCAGGGTTTTGCCCGTTCTTTCGGCCCAGGCTTTGATGTCCTTGGGGAAGGACTCGCAGTCGGCGACGACCTCCAGGATGTCGCCCGCCTGCATCTGCGGGGCCAAGGTGGCGACTTTCAGAATGGGCTGGGGGCATTTCAATCCCAGAGCATCAAGGGTTTTTACGGCCATTGTCGGCTCCTTTCAATTCAATTAAGTCGCGGCGTTTCTCGACCTCAGAACGAGAAGGTGATGGTGGCGTCTTTGGCCAGGTTCATGAAGGTCGTGGCGCCGATGATCTCCACGCCATCCCTGAAATCCTCTTTCTTGAGATCCTTGGCCGCCAGGGCGAGTTCACAGACGTAGATCTTGCCGCCCAGGCTTTTGACGCCCTCGACGAGCTCAAGAAGATTGGGCAGGCCTTTGCCCTGCGTTTTTTCGACGACGCCCTTGATCATGGCCTCGGCTCCGCCGGGGCAGAAGAAAATGATCACTTCGTCGCCCAGGGAGACGGCCGAAGACCCGAGGATGAAAGGGGGATAGATGTTTTTAGGCTCCGTTCCGTTGACGGTGATGGCCACTTTAGCCATGTGATGACCTCCTAGAATTTTTTATTTTCGAGACGCGCCCGGGATCGGCCCCTTTGTCCGCCGCTTGCCTGGCGCTCAGGATCACCGCTCGCATCCTCTCGAGATCCTTGAGGAAATAACAGCGCATGTTTCCCCGCTGATGGAAATCGACGATATCCGCATACTTCAGGATGTTCAAATGCTGAGAGATGTTCGGCTGGCTGGCGTCGAAGAAATTTTTTATGTCATTGACGCATCGTTCGCCTTCCATGAGCTGTTCGACGATGAGGATGCGGAGCGGATGGGACAGGGCCTTGAACAGCTGGGCTTGAGTCTTGCGATCGGCGTTGGCGGTCATGATAAATAAGAATGTGCTTATATAACCAATTTCAATCCTCCCTATGATATTGAGAATGAAAACCAATTTCAACAATTTTTTGTATTTTTTTCTGACTCCCTCCCTTTAACGGGTCCGCGTCGAAGAGAGGGGGATGGAGGCCGGTCTGATGTTTGTCGTCAATAATCGGAAAGACGCCTCTCCGGCGTCACGGTTCGGTTCGGAAGGGCTGGAGAGCCGTTGGTTTCCGGCCTCCCGCCTGGACTTCAGGGCCGGTAGAGGACGGCGGTTTCTCCCTTTTCCGCGATCAGACGCTTGATTTCAGCCAGGATGAGAAGACGCCGTTGGAGAAGGGCTTCAAGCTCCTCCGCGTTGAGCAGGTTTGTCAGCCGGTCCCGGATCGCGGCCTCGTCCCATCCGTCCGACAGGGAGGCCAGGACGCGGCGCGAGCAGCGCTCGAGGGGATAGTCCGGAAGGAGCTCGGCCGAGGGGGGGAAGGCCTCGGAAAAATCCACCCTCCACGGCCGCCAGGAATCCGTCTGGAAAATGATGTCTCCCAGATCGTGGCGTGGGGCGGCGGCCAGGTGCTCCAGGACGAGGATTTCATCCAGCCGGTCCTGATAGGCCTTCGGGTCGGGGGGCTGAAGGTTTATTCTCAGGCGGTTTTTTTCGGATTCCGCTTCCTCGATGAAGAGCTGCAGGGAGCCTGCCCGGCCCTCGACCGTTCTCTCCACCGTCACGGGCACGAGCTCCAGGCCCAGCAATTTGTCGAGCTCATAGGCGGCGAGCTCGTAGGCGCAACTGTCGGGCATGAGGGCCGGCCGGCTTCGGCGGACGGACTTGAAGAACGCCCGGCGGCTCGAAGTCCCGTCGTTCAGGGTGACCAGCCAGGCGCTGGTCCGGCCGGCCTCCTGCATCTTGTCCACTGCCGTGATTTCGGCCTTTCGGAGGAAGGTTTCAAGCTTCTCCCGCAGGTCGGGCGGCAAGGGTTGAAGGGAAGTCCGGCACAGGGACGACAACCCTCCAACCAAAGCCAGACAGGCCCAGACTCCTATCCGCGTCCTCTTATTCATCTTTCACCCCCCAAAGCTGAAAACGGCCCCCGTCAATGATCAACGCGCTCAACGGACCCTGGTAGCAGGTGGAAATGCCCGTGTCGATGGCCCAGACTTTGCCGCCGAAGCGCTTCATTTTTGAAGCGGTGGGAGCCACGACGACCGTATGACCGATGACGATTTGGCGGGCCTGCAAATTGGTCAAAATGCTGTCCACCTGATCGGCGAACAGATTCTCGTTCTGCTGAGCCAGCTCACGATAATAAAGCGGTCCGTCCCGGTCGTAGAGAACGTGGAACTGGAAATTGGTATTGTTTATGACCTGTTTTGTGTACATGGCCAGGCGCAGCTCCAGCCGCACCGTGTCGTTGAGCTCGACCAGGGGCTTGAGCGAATATTCGGGACTGATGCCTCCGTGGACGAAGACCGTATCGTTGATCTTGATGACGGTGTTGAAGCCGGTGATCCAGGAGCCGTATTCCTTGCGAAAGAACCTCAAATATTGTTCCCGAGCTCCGCTGTCCTTCTGGAGCACCTCCGTCCACAGCGCTCGCCTTTCCGCGTCCGAAATTTCGATGCGACCGTCTCTGCTTGGAGCCGCGGCGCGCTTGCGGATGAGAAAGTCTTTTTCTTTCGCCTTGATGAAATCCTCAGGCAGAAAGGACAGGAATTGCTCTACGGTGACGAATTCGGGATAATCGAAGGCGATGCCCGAAATGTTCATCATTTCGTGGTTGCCGATGAGAACATGGACCCGCCCTCCGGCGGCCTCGGCTTCTTTTTCCAGGCGCCGGAGAAGGTCGAATATCCGACGGGCCTCGGGCCCGCGGTCCATGACGTCTCCCATCTGGACGAAGTGCATCGCACCGGCCACCCAATGGAGCTCATGATCCACAACGCCCGTGCCGATCAAAATGGCGACAAAGGCTTCATAGTCGCCGTGCAGGTCGCCGACGGCCGTGATCTTCTCGACGCCTGTCCAAACGCAGGGAATTTCGGTTCGCGCCGCCGCGCCGAACAGGAGGAGCCACGTGACAAGGAGCCAGACAGTTCTTTTCCTCATTATTTGATGTCCAGGATAGTATCCCTACACATCATAGCAAGCCGAAAGGGGTCGCGTCTACACTTTCCATTATTTTTAGGCGAAACAGATGATGGGAGGGCTTCCTGTCCGGCTTTTTTCGCCATGATCAAGAATGCGGAGGTCGAATAGCGGACAGGGGTGACGCGGCCCCGTCTTCTTCGTTGACAGGCAAGCGGGCTTCTGATAATAAATATAGACAAGAGGGAGGGCGCAGACATCCCATGGATATCAAAAAGCGAGAAAAAAACGACATCACCATCTTCGACATCGGGGGGGAAATCCGACGCACGGATATCGCCGAGGCGACCCTCCACGAGCTTGTCAAGGACCAGCTCGATCTTGGCAAGAAGCACATTCTGCTGAATTTCGACAAAGTGGAGTTCATCGACAGCTTCGGCGTGGGCGAAATTCTGGCCAGTTACATCTCGACCCACAACCTGGGAGGGCATCTCAAGATCGCCCGCATCTCCAAGAAGCTTTTTCTCGTTTTTCAGATCACCATGCTGACCAAGGTCCTGGAAATATTCGACGAAGAGGAATTGGCCCTGCAGAGCTTCCTCAAGGAATAAGAGCCGAGCCGGGCGCCGCCACAGAGCCTCGGGATGCGGACAGGACGCCCCCTTCAATGGCCGCCGCGCCTCCCCGGCGTCAAACGGGGAGAAGAAACGCCGGCCGTCCTCTTTTTCTCGCTCTTTTTCCTCATCACCGCGCCTTTCAGCATTTTTAAAAGCATCCGAGATGCCAGCTTCCTGACCGAGCTGGGATCGGAGAACCTTCCCCTGGCCTACGCCACGGCATTTTTCGTCGGCCTGGCGGTCGCCCTCCAGGCTAAGCTTCAGGCCCGCGCCCCCCGGCGGGTCCTCCTGACCTGGAGCCTTGTATTTTTCTCCCTGACGGGCGCGGCCTTCGCTTTCTTGCTCCAGATGTCCGGGAAATGGATGGCCCTGGCTTACTGGGTCTGGGCCAACATCCTAATCGTCTCGCTCATGACCCAGTTCTGGATGCTGGTCAATGACATTTTCAACCCCCGGGAGGCGAAGCGGCTCATCGGCTTTGTCGGAAGCGGCGGCATCCTGGGCGGCATCGCCGGCGGTCTCTTGACCGGCTTCCTGGCCAAGTCCTTTCCCGTGGGCATCATGCTCCTGGGCGGCGCCCTGCTTCTGGCCGCGATTCCCGTCATCCTGCGGCTGACCGGCCGGGAAAGGCCCGGCGGGGAATCGCGCGATTTCTCGGCGCCCGAGGCGGGGGACCGGGCGGTGTCCATGCGCCAGGCGGGCTTCAAATCCTGTTTCGACACCGTTCGGCGGAACGGCTACCTTCGTCTTCTGGCCGGGATCGTCATCCTGACCGGGTTGATCTCGACGTTCATCGATTGGCAATCGAAGGCCGTGATCGAGATGACCGTCCGAGGGCACCTGGCCTCATTTTTCGGCTGGTTCAACGCCGGATTGCTGGTTTTTTCCTTTTTCTTGCAGATCCTGGGCACGAGCCGCATCGTCGACCGTCACGGCATCCGCAGCCTCCTGCTTTTCTACCCGGCCCTCATCCTTGTCTTCACCCTCGGCCTCTCCGTCTGGCCCGTCCTGGGACTGGCCGTCGCCCTGAAGGGCGGAGACAAAAGCCTGTCCTACTCGATCAACCAATCCGCCCGAGAGCTTCTTTATTTTCCCATCGCCCCCGAGCAGAGGGTCCGGGCCAAGGTCTTCATCGACATGTTTCTCAACCGGTTCTCCCGGACGGCCGGGGCGCTCCTGCTCCTGGCGGCGTTCGCCCTTCCCTGGCCGCCGGCCTTGCAGGCGGTCGGCATTTTGTCCGTTCTCGCCCTGGCGGCCTGGATAGCGCTCAACCTGAAGGCCGCCTCGGCTTATGTCCGCATCGTGAAGGACAAGCTCCGCGGCCGCTGGGACAGAGGGGATAGGGAAGTCGAGACCAAGGTGGACGTCGATTTCGCCAAGACGGTTTTCGACCTGCTGGAGACACGGCGCCGCAGCCCGGTTCTCTTCAGCCTTCATCTCTATGACTTGATTCGGAAAAAAAAGCTGACGCCGGACCTCCGGGCCATGCTTCTCTCCGAGCCCGGCGATCCGCGTTTCACGGCCCTGGGAAGCCTCTTTGACGCCGGAGCCGAGGGCGCCGCTTCCGCGGCGGGCATTGAGGCCCAGGAGGCGGCTCTCGAGGAGTGCGTCCGCGAGATCATGGAGCTCGAATCTTACGGTCAGGTCATGGAGGCGTATCTGGCCCGCGCCCTCGAGGGCAAGGGAAAGGAAGACAGCGTGACCCGCATGGAGATCGCCAAAACCCTGGGTCTGATGCCGCCCCGCTCCCCCCTTGTCCGCCGGCTTGAAGAACTGCTCGAGGACGAGTCCGAGGAAGTCGTCCGCTACGCCTTGGAGAGCGCCGGGCGATGGGGCCGCCGGGAGCATGTCCCGGCCCTGATCCGGCGCCTCGACCATCCCCGGCTGGGAGACGCGGCGGAAGAGGCGCTGGAGAATTACGGGCCGAGAATCACCGGGGGCCTGATCGACGTCCTCCTCGACTCTTCCGAGAATCCGTCCGTGAGAAGCAAGACGGCCTTCCTTCTGGGCCGCATCGGCAACCAGGACGCCGTGGACGGCCTCTGGCACGCCCTCGGCGCGGCTTCAGGAAAGCTCCGGGACGAAGTCCTGGACGCTCTGGACAGGGCGCGGTCCGCGGGCCGCGACATTCGTTTTGACCGGAACCGCGCGCTCGCCCACCTGGCTGAAGAGTTCAAACGAGTTTACCGAACGTTCATCGCCGAGGCGCCAACCCGTGACGCGCCGATGCGGAGGCGGAAGAAGGATGATCCTCTGCGCACAGGCTGGGCGGCCGGTCTCGTGCTCGGCGTTTTCAAACTCCTGGGCCTGGCCTATCCCCGGGAGGACGTTTTCAAAGCCTATAAGAACTGGCTGTCGGGGACACGCGAATCCGTGGCCTACGCCCTGGAGCTTCTGGACAATTCCCTGTCCAAGAGCGTTCGGGATAGGCTGTTTCCCATTCTGGAGGACTATTCCTTGAAGGACAGGCTGCGCCTTTTCCGCAGCCGGCTGAAGGATGTCGGAGAGTTGAAGTCGTGAGCGGCGCGGAAGGAAGGCTTTATCGGCTGCTCAAGAGAGCCGTGGACGTGCGGCCCGAGGAAGCGCCCGTCGTTGTCCGGATGTTCTTCCATTTTTTCCTTGTCACTTTCACCGCCTACGTCATCAAGCCGGTCAAGCTTTCGCTCTATCTTACGGCCCTGACCGCCGAGCGTCTGCCTTACGCCTACCTGCTCACGGCCGTGCTGATGGGGCTGGCTGTATCGCTCAACTCCAGGCTCCTGGCCCGCCTCAACAGGCGGGCCTACATTTCCTGGAGCCTCCTATTTTTCATGGCCAACCTTTTCGTTTTTCGATGGCTGTTCGGCTTCCATTGGCCGTGGGTGTCGATGCTCTTCTGGTTCTGGTCCGACCTGTTCATCGTCACGGCGGTCATGCAGTTCTGGATGGCGGTCAACGACCGGTTCAACCCCCGCCAAGCGCGTCGCTTGGTCGGATTTTTCGTGAGCGGCGGCCTGTGGGGAGGAGTGGCCGGAGCCCTGCTCGCCTCGCGGCTGGTGCGGCTCATCGGCACGGAAAACCTGCTCTTGACCTGCCCCGCATTTCTGGTCGGAGCCTTCTTCCTCGTCCGCTTCCGGGGCGCCGGCGAACGGGCGGCGGAAGACGAGACGGCGCCCGAAAAAAGCCCGGCCCCGAAGAAGCCCGGATACGCCGAGAGTTTCCGCATCGTCCGCCGGAACCGCTACCTCAGGCTGTTGGCCGGCCTCGTGGCCGCCGGCATCGTGGTCACCACCCTCGTGGATTTCCAATTCAGCTCCGTGGTGGAGGCCTCCCTGCCTCTCAAGGACGCCCGGACCTCGTTTCTGGGGACGTTCTTCCTGGGCTTGCTGGTTTTTTCCACCCTGGTCCACCATCTGTTTTCCGGCCGCATCCTCAAGCGCTACGGGATTCTGGCCGCGCTGATCATTCCTCCGGCCGCGTTGTTCCTCGGCTCGGCCGCCATTTTCCTCGTCCCCGCCGTGAGCCTTCTCTGGTGGGCCGTGCCGGTCAAGGGCCTGGACAAGAGCCTGACGCACACGATCAACCAGTCCGTCCGGGAACTGCTCTACATCCCCGTCCCGGCCGGGGACAAGTTCAAGGCCAAGGCCTTTATCGACATGTTCGTCAACAAATTCGCTGACGGTCTGGCCGCAGTCATGCTCCTCGCCCTCCCCCTGTCCCTCAAGGGAGTGAGCGGCCTCACGGTGCTGTTCTGTCTGGTTTGGGCGGCCCTGGCCGTGCTCATCACCAGAGAATACGCCGAGGTCGTCAAGCGCCACCTCAAGATCCAATGGGAGGACGGCAACCGGCTCGTTCTCGACCGTATCGACGTCGACACCACCCAATTGGTCTTTGACACCCTGGAAAGCCGCCGGCGCAGCTCGGTCCTCTACGCCATGAACCTTTACGATCTCATTCGGCGGGAGCGCCTGACGCCCGAGCTGCGGAAGGTCATTTCTCATCGGGCGGGAGAACTTCGGGCCGGGGCCATGGATTCTCTTCTCGATGTCGACGGCGAAGCCCTCTTCCCCGACACGGACAACGTCCTGCCGGAAGAAGACCTCGACACTCAGGTGCGCGAAATCCTGGATCTCGGCGTCTACCGCCAGGTCATGGGCCAGTATTTCGATCGCGTGGCGAGCGAGACGGGACCGGAGGCCGAGACGGCCCGTATGGAAGCCGCCAAAGCCCTGGGCCTCATGGATCCCGGATCTCCTCTGGTTCGGAATCTGGCGGGTTTTCTGCGGGATGAATCCATTGAGGTGGAAAGCTACGCTTTGCAGAGCGCCGGCCAGCTGAAACAGCGGGACCTGGTGCCTCATGTCCTGTCCTGCCTGACGCGTCCGGCGGTCGCTCAGGCGGCCGTTCTGGCCCTGACCGAATACGGAGACAGAATCGCCGGAACGCTCAGAGACTACCTGGCCGATCCGGAGGAGGATCTCCGGCTCAGGCGTTTCCTGCCCGAAATCCTGGCCCGGATCGGGACTCAGCGAGCGGCTGACGCGCTTCTGTCCGAGTTTCGGAAGGCGGGCACGAGGCTTGAGCCCGAGCTCATCGAGGCCATGGCCAAGCTCAAGGCCTCCCGGCCCGAAGTGGAGTTCGCCGAATCCGTCGTCCTCGAGGGAGTGCTGAGGCAGCTGCGGGTCGCCTACGGGGATTTGGAGAGATTCCACCGCCTGAAACCGGGCGGAAAAAAGGAGGGCCGGAGACGCGATCTGGAGCTCATGCTGTTCAAGACCGTCAAAAGCATCTTCGCCCTCCTGGGCTTGATCTATCCCCCGGAGGACATCAGCCGGGCCTACCAGAACCTTCTGGCCGGGACCAAAAAGACCATCGATTATTCCGTCGAACTTCTCGACAACATCCTGCGCAAGGACATCAAGCCCTTCCTCCTGCCGCTGGTGGAAGACCTCCCCCTTGACGACAAGGCCCGGTCCGCCTCCCGGTTCCTCAAGGCGCTGGACAAAACGCCGACGTCTTGAATTTCCCTTGCCGGAGGGCTACAATCGTTGCGAGCCGGATCCCATGGCCAAGCTGTACGTTTATCCCAAACGAGGCGAGCCGTTCACCCTTCCTCTTGAGGGAGAGAAAATCACCTTCGGCCGGGGAGCCGACAACACCCTCCCCCTGCCCGATCCCTTCTGCTCCAGCCACCACGCCGTCCTGACCATCGATCAGGGCCGTTTCCGTATCCGCGACCTGGGCAGCAAGAACGGCGTGTTCGTCAACGGCAAGAGAATCCAGGGGGAGGTCGAAATCCGGTCCGGGGATGAGATCCTCATCGGGCAGACCCGGCTGTCGGTGGACCGGAAGCTCATGTCCAATGTCGAGGTTTCGGACGGCCCCGATCCCTCGACGAGCTTCAACACGTTCATGAAGCTCAACGACATCCTGGTCAAACCGGAGAGCCGGACAACCACCCGGGCGGCGGTTCCCGTCGGGGATCTCGAAAAAATCCAGCTCGAGCACCGCCTCTTTTCGGTCATGACCGAAGTCAGCAAGGCCCTTCTCCTCCACCGCCCCCTGAACGAGCTTCTGGAGCACATCATGGAGCTGATCTCCCAGAACCTGCCCATGGACCGCGGGGCGCTCCTTCTCCGGGAGGGAAGCCCCGAGCAGCTCATCCCCAAGGTGGTCCGCATCAACGACAAAAGCCTGATCGGGCAGAAGATGCAGCTCAGCCGGTCGATCGTCAACATGGCCTTCGAGAAGGAACTCGCCGTCCTGTCCCGGGACGCCCTGTCCGACCCCAGGTTCCGCGCCCGGGACAGCATCATCACCGCCCACATCAAGTCCGCCGTTTGCGTGCCCCTGTGGAACAACGAAAAAGTAATCGGCATCGTCTATGCCGACCGTACCTCCCTCGCCGACCAGTTCAACGAGGAGGACTTGAAGCTTTTGACCCTCCTGGCCAATCTGGCGGCGGTCAAGATCGAGAACGCCCGCCTGGTGGAGAAAGCCCTGGAGAACGAAAGGATGGAGCGGGAGCTGGCTTTGGCCTCCCAGATTCAGCGCGATCTGCTGCCCAAGGGGAGCCCCTGCCTGGAGGGCTACGAAATCTGCGGCCTGAACCTGCAGTGTTTCGAGGTCGGGGGGGATTACTACGACTTTCTGACGATCGACGAGGGGCGCCTGGGAGTCATCATCGCCGACGTGTCGGGCAAGGGCGTCGGCGCCGCCCTGCTCATGGCCTCGTTGCGCGCTTCTCTCCAGTCCGAGATCTCGGCCGATTATGACCCGGCGGCGATGACCTCGCGGCTCAGCGAATTCGTCCACCGCAGCTCGGCGTCCAACTGCTTCATCACCTTCGTTTTCTGCGAGATCAACCTCCAAACGGGCGAGGTGCGCTACGTCAACGCCGGCCACAATCCCCCGGCGGTGCTCAGGCCGAAGGGCGACATCGAGCGGCTGGGCCCCACGGGAATGTGCCTGGGGATGTTTCCCGCCTCGACCTACGAGGTCGGGACCCTCCGCCTGGCGAAGGGCGACATTCTCCTTCTGTTCACCGACGGCCTGACCGAAAGCCGGAACAAGGCCGGCCAGGAGATGGGAGAACAAAAAATCTTCGATTTTCTGAAACGCAACGCCAAGCGGCCGGCGCCCGAACTCCTCAAGGACATCAAGGCGCAATTCCAGGACTTCAACGCCGGCGTAAAGCCGTTCGACGACACGACTCTGGTCCTCATCAAAAGGACGTCCTGACGGTCTCCCGCCATCCGTTTTTTTCCGCGACGGACAGGAATCTCCGATCAACGTTACGTTTTTTTTACAATCTTTTTACCTCAGGATGACACGGGGGAAACGGCGTGGGCGTATTGTGAGTGTGGACGCCGGAAAAGACGTCCCCAAGGAGGTCATCATGAGAAAACGTTTTTTGGGAGCGGCGTTCGTCGTCGTCCTGGCGCTCCTTCTGCCGGCCTGGAAGGGCGGAGCGGCGGAGCCCCAGGAGGAGGCGAATCCCGTGGTGTCGCTCGTCCGGCGGCTCGAAGTCGGGAAACCCGTCTCGTACGGGAATCTGAGCCTCGTGCCCGTCTATGTCCGCCGCGTCGTGGACCGGACCGATTATGTCGCCTTGGAAGACGCCCTGAAGACCGGGGCCGTCGAGATCACCGAGGTGGACGGAGGCCGAGTCCCCCAGGTCAAGATTTCGAACCTCTCCAAGAACACCCTGTTTCTCATGGCCGGTGAGATTCTGACCGGATGCCGCCAGGACCGGATCCTGGCCCAGGACGTGCTCTTGGCGCCCGGAACGCGGAACCTGATCGTGCCCGTGTACTGCGTGGAGCAGGGGCGCTGGACGGCCCATTCCGCCGCGTTCACCAGTAGGGCGAACCTGGGAACCCACAAGCTGCGGGCCAGGGCCGCCGAGCAGGCCCCCGCGGCCCAGAGCCGGATCTGGGAGGAAGTCCGGTCCCAGAACAGGGACCTGGGCGTCGCCTCCGGAACGAGCGCCTATCAGGACGCCTATGACAAGGAGGAGAACAAACAGGCCATCGGCGCCATCGAGAAAAAGGTCGGGCAAGAACTGCGGATGGGCGACGATGTCGTGGGCGTGGTCATCGGCCTCGGGGGCCGGGCGGTCAGCGCGGACATCTTCGCCAACGCCCGTCTTTTCAAGAAGCAGTGGCCGAAAATCCTCAAATCATCCGCCCTGTCCTCGCTTCATGAAAAGCGCCGCGGGGAGCTCTCTCAGAAGGCGGCCGCCGATTTCTTGAAGTCATACGCCGATTGCGAATACGGCCGCAAGCCCGCCCTCGACCTGGGCTATGAACTTGAAAGCGGCGGGGAGCGGGCGATCGTCAAGGCCCTCGTCTACAGGGCGGCGGTCATCCACCTGGCCGGATTCCCTCAGGAGCCGGACAGGCTGAAGGTTTTGGACCCGCCCGAGCAGAGAATGCCCGTCTTTCGCCGTTGACGGCCGGACGCTCCGGGCGCCGCGGGGAAAAAATAGCAAAGAGGCCCGGGACGGCCCCGCCGGGAGGGGGCCGTCCCGGGTTGCCGTCGGAGAACAGAGTATTGAAAAGGCCGGGAGGCCATGGGAAGATATAAAAAATGAAAAGCGCCGAATCGAACTCCCGGTTGCGGCTTCTGTTTGTAGCGGCCGTGGTCCTGCCCGCGGCGCTGCTGGCCTTTCTCGCTGCGCGGTCGATCAACCGGGAGGAGGCGTTCATCGAGAAGCGGCTCGAGCGAACGCTGGACGCCGAGCTTGTCCACGTCGTAGGCCTGATGAACGCCGAGCTCGACCGGGTGAGGGAGGAGCTTGAGCGCTCGGCTCCCGGAGATGCCGCCGGCGACCCGAGCGCGGTGTTCGCCGCATGGAAAAAGGCCAGCCCGCTCATCCGCACGCCCTTCCTGCTTGCCCCGGATTTCGAGATTCTCTGGCCCCGGCCGAGGGCTTCGGCTTCCGAGGACGAGCTTGCCTTCCTGAAGGCCAACCGGGAATTCGTCACCGACAAGACGGAGATTCCGGTTTACCAGAACATCGTCGAGGTCTACGGACAGGAGATCGTCGGCCTGGCCGCGTCGCAGAAACCGCGCCCCGCGGCGGCGGCTGCTCCGTCCGTCTCCCGGGCGAAGGAATCCGACGCGACCTCCGACTACGCCCAGACCCAAATGGCTCTCAAGGAATTCGAGTCCAGCGAAAGCATCCGGCGGCAGGTCTACCAGCAGGCCCGGGAGCGGGGCCGTGAGCCCTTGAGCCGGATGGTCGTTCCCGATTCCAGCCCGGAGTCCGAGCGGCAGGCGCCCACCCGACGGGAGTCGATCTTCATCTCCGAGCCCATGACTTTCGGGCGTATCATCTCCGGCCGGGAATCCGGGCTGATCGCCCGTTTTCTCGGCGAGGAATTGCATCTGTTTTTTTGGAAGAAGGCCGCAGACGGCGCGATTCTCGGATGTGTCGTTGACCCGCCCGCGCTCAAATCCCGTCTGACGGGGCTGTTGCCCGAAGCCCGCACCCCGTCGCGCATCCTGACGGTCCTCGACGAGGCGGGCCGGCCGCTCTACAGGCCCGAGGAACGGCAAGGACGCGACTGGCGCCGGCCGTTCGTCTCGCGCGAGGTGAGCGGGCTCCTGCCCCGCTGGGAGGCGGCGGCCTATCTCACCGATCCGGATCTCATCCGGTCGCGGGCGGGTTTCCGGGCGCTCGTTTTGTGGGTCCTGATCCTGATGTTCCTCGTTTCCATCATGGCCGGCGGGACTTTGGCCCTCAAGACGTTCCGCCGGGAAATCGAGCTCGCCCGGAAAAAGACGACGTTCGTCACCAACGTCTCCCATGAGCTCAAAACGCCCCTGACCTCGATCCGGATGTTCGCCGAGATGCTCAAGGAAGGACGGCCGGGTGCGCCGGAGAAAAAGGAGCAGTACCTGGGGCTCATGGTTTCGGAGACCGACCGCCTGACGCGTCTCATCAACAACGTCCTCGACTTTTCCCGGATGGAAAAGGGGAAAAAAACCTACTCTCCCAAGCTCCTGGACGCCGGACGGCTGGCCGGGGAGATCGTCGAAGGACAGCGGCCGCGGCTGGAGCACAAGGGATTCCGCCTCTCCTTCCGCGCCCCGGACGAGCCCGTCCTCGTCCGCGCCGACGAGGAAGCGCTCCGGCAGGCCGTCATCAACCTCCTGTCCAACGCCGAGAACTACTCGGATGCGACGCGGGAGATCGAGGTCGAGGTCGCCTCCGCGGCCGGAGAGACCTTTCTCCGCGTTTTCGACCGGGGCGTCGGTGTTCCGCGCCAGCAGGCCAAGAAAATCTTCCAGGAATTCTACCGGGCCGATGATTCCCTGACCGCCCGGACGAAGGGCACGGGACTGGGCCTGACGATCGCCCGCCGCCTAGTGCGCGACCAGGGCGGCGACCTTATCTATGCCGCTCGGCCGGGCGGCGGCAGTCTGTTCGAAATCCGGCTGCCCCGTGTCGAGACGCCATGAGAAAAGAAAAGATCCTGGTGGTCGAGGACGACGCCGCTATCTTGACCGGCCTCGTGGACCTGTTGCGGGGAGAAGGCTACGAGACCGCCCAGGCGGCCGACGGCCGGGAGGCCCTGCGGCTCTTTGCCGCCTCGCGTCCGAGCCTCGTGCTCCTCGACATCATGATCCCCGAGAAAAGCGGCTACGATGTCTGCCGCGAGATCCGGGCCAAAGACGCCCGGACGCCCATCCTCATGCTGACGGCCAAGGGGCAGGAAGCGGACAAAGTGGCGGGGCTCGAGCTCGGCGCGGACGATTACGTCGTCAAGCCCTTCGGGGTCGCCGAGCTCCTGGCCCGCGTGAGGGCTCTCCTCCGCCGGGGCCGCCGGGACTTAGGCGCTAAGAACGAAGCGCCCATCGTTTTCGGAGAGGTCAGCATCGAGCCGCGGACTTACGAGGGCCGGAGAGGAAAAAAGACCTTCACCCTGACGGGACTCGAGCTCAAGCTCCTCAGGCGCCTGATCGACCACGACGGGCAGGTGATGGAGCGTTTCGACCTCCTGGAGGCCGTGTGGGGCATGACCTATGAGGGCACGACACGCACCCTCGACCAGCACATCGCCCGGCTGCGGCGCAAAATTGAATCCGATCCCTCCGCGCCGCGTCACATCCTGACCGTGCACGGCGTCGGATACCGCTTCCGCTCCCGGCCATGAAAACCGCCGTTCCGAACGCGGGGGCGGACGGCGCGGAGAGACACCCCCGTCAAGCCGCCTTCGGTGCGGAACGAACCTTCAGAGGACGAACAGCCGGCTGAAGAAGACGCCGAGGATCCGGAAGCTCGGCCCGTCGAAGCCTCCCTCGACGACGGCCATGATCGTGAAACACAACCCCCAGGAGAGGAGACAGGCCAGAGGAACGCGCAGCAACAGCTCCCGGTTCTTTCGGCCCGGGCTCCAGTCCTGTCTGTCACGGACGCGGAAAACGAAATAGCCGAACACCGAGATCCCCCCGAACCAGGCGGCGAAGTTCAGGATCGGCACTCCGAAGAACGCCGGGGGCAGGAGTTCGTTCCACTTCCAGAACAATCCGGGCATCGACGCCAGGGGATCGCCTTGAGCGTCGACGCACAGGGCCATAGCCGTCGCCGTCGCGACCCTTCGCCAGACGCCCGTCGACGGAGCCAGCCAAGGCACCCATTCGCCCAGCCGGTCGGTGACGGAGACCACGATGGCTAAGATCAGGCTCCAGGACAGCATCGTGCACAGCGGGGCGGGAAGGAACCAGAGAGTGACCCGGAAACCGGGCTCGCTGAAAAAATCCATGACGATGCCCGAGTTCTCGAGCAACATTCCAAAGAGGAGGGCGACGCCGAAGAAAAGGATCACGGTCTGCCGCCCGCGGGTCAGGAGGATGTGGATGATGAACAGCGCGACCCAGACAAAGATCGAAAATTCGAACAGCGCCCTCATCTGGTCGAGGGTGAGAGGAAAGGGACGGTAAAAGAAGAAGACGGCCAGCGGGACGCCGAGAACAAGAAAAGCCAGCGCCAGGTAGGCCTTCCAGCGGCGGACAAGCCGTCTCGACCTCCGGACGCGGAGGATGAAATACGCCGTGAACCAGGCCAGAGGGAAAGGAGTGAGGGCCAAAAACATCGGCCGCGGGATGCCGGCTTCGTCGAAAACCTCCTGGGGAACGTTGGACAGCGTGGCGTGAAGAATCACAATCGCGGAAATATAGACGAGCCAAATCGGAAAGTGCCCGCGGAACTCGCCGGCCAGACCTCGCCCGGACAACAGGGGAGGAGGCGGGAGTTGTTCTTCTTCCGGGCGGCGCGGCGTTGGGGATTCGGCTTCGGCGCGAGGTTTTCGTCTGGCCATTGGGCGGAAGCATAATGGGAGGGCGTTTGGCTGTCAAGCAAAGCCGGGAGAGAAAACCGATTTGAATTGACAGCCTCCGGGCGTGCTGATATTTCTGTTCAAACGAGGATTGCCGATGAAAGACCCGAAGGGATGTCCCGTGTTGCGGCGCCGGGGCCGGCGCCTTTGGCTGGCTGTCGTTCTTCTTTTCTTTCCGTCTCTCGTTCGGGGAGGGAGCTGGAACAATATTCTTATCAGCGCCCGCCCGGCCGGCATGGGCGGAGCCTTTGTTTCGATCCCCGGGGATCCGAGCGCTGTTTTCTTCAATCCCGCCGGGCTGGCCGGAACGAAGAGCGCCTGGCTTGTCGACCTTGAGGGATTCTGCGTCCGGCCCGATCATTCCTACGGCGTTCCAGGCCGGCCGGATGCCGCCAGCCGGCGGGCCGGCGTCATGCCCCAGGGATTCGCGGTTTACCGTCCGGCTTCGAGGCTGACGCTCGGTTTCGGCGTTTTTCTCGCCTACGCCGCCAGCGGCGTCGATTGGAAACTTGAAGATACCGGCATCCCGCTCAAATCGGTGATGGGAATCTATTCCTTTTCCCCGGCGATCGCCTATCGTCTGAGCGACTTCCTGTCCGCCGGCTTCGCCCTGAACATCTACCGGGCCGGACTGAACGTTACCGCCGAGATGGACCCTTTCGGGCTCATAGAAAACATCGAAGAGGGAGGAGCCGTCTCGGCGAGCGTCGGCCTGATGGCCCGGCCTTTCTCCGGGCTGAGCGTGGGACTCTGCCTGAAAGGCCCGGCGAACATGAAAACCTCGGGCGAGACCTCCGTGGATCTCGGAGGATTCGCTTTCCGTTTTTCTTCGAAGACCTCTTTCCGATTGCCCTGGGATATCGAAGCCGGTTTCTCTTTCCGCGCCATCGGACGAGTTCTGATCGCTTTTTCCGCGGAATATGCGCTGTGGTCCTCCCTGAAGACGCTGGACAAGGTTTTTGAGGACGTCCCTCTTATGGGGGACGTGGACATTCCAACGGTCATGAACTACAGGAACATCCTCATTCTCAGGGCGGGTGTGGAATGGACTCCTTCTCCCGCGTTTCAGGCCCGGGCCGGATTCACCTGGGACCCTGCCGCCGCCCCCGAAGAGAGCCTGAACTTAGGGAATATCGATGTCGACAAGCGGACGCTCAGCCTGGGCGGCAGCTGGAGCGCGGGGCGGACGCAGATCGATTTCGCCTGCGGCTACGCCTTCGGCGCCTCGCGACAAAAGCGATCCGGGGACGCCGGTTTCGAAACCGTCGAGACGTATGATCTCGATATTTTTTTTCTGGGCCTCGGTTTCAGATTCATGAACGGCCGGTAGGCGCGCCTGAAGGCTGGCGCCCGGAAGAGGGAGCCGGGAAACCTGTCAGGAGCCCCGGATCCTCCGGAACAGAAACAAGGTCTGCAGGTAGCAGGCCGCCGCGTTTTCGTATTCTTTCCGCTCGAGGTACGCTTCGGCTTGCGCCTTGATCTGGGCCGCATTCTCCAGCAGCCAGCGGTCGGCGGCGGAGCCGGGCCGGGCGAGGATCTCCTGTTCCAGGACGTCGCACTCTTTTTGAAGGGCCCGGCAGCATTCCGCGTCCGTGGCGGCGGTGAGGCTGAGAAGGTAGGCATCGGCCAGGACGAGGAACAGCGTCTTGGCTCCGGAAAAATCATCCCTGGCTAGAGCGTCCTCGGCGTTTCGCTCCTCGTAGAGGGCCAGCCGGTAAAGGAGGTTGCCGCCGCCGCGGCCGCCTCGCTCGGCCCGGACCCGGGCGTCCCTGGCGGCGACCCGGGCTTCAAGCGCCAGGTCGCGCTCGGCCACCTGGGCCATGAGCTTCTGCATTTCCTCCCGGCTTTCTTGTCCGACCTTCCGCGCCTCGTCCGTCCGGCCCTGTTCGTCGAGCCTTTTCGTTTCCCGGACTTTTTCGGAAGCGGCGGCCAGGGTTTCCTGCAAAGAGCTGTCGCGGGGGATCGCCTTTTTGATCGTTTCCAGAAATCTCTCCGCGTCGTTCAGTTCGGAAATGTCGCCGGCCCGGAGGTATTTCAGCGCTTCTTCGCCCAGCCGGCTCAAGGGGAGGGAAAGGCCCTCGTTCTTTTCAAGGGACGCCGCCCGCTCCGTCCGGACCCGGGAAGCCGGAATCTCTTCCGCGGGGGAGGCGACCGGGTCCGGCCGCCGGGAAAACACCCGGGGCAAGAGAATCCCTCCCGCCAGGACGGCGAACGCCAGAGCCGCGGCGGGCCAGGCGAGTTTTTTGAGGCGGAACTTGACCGTGATCTCCCGGGAGGTGAGAGGTTCCTTTCGCGGCGGCTTCGTTTCGGTCAGGGGCAGCCCTCGGGCCACGGATTCGAGGTCGGCGGCCATTTCCTCCGCCGTCTGGTAGCGGCGGTCCCGGTCTTTCACCAGGGCCTTGAGCACGATGGCGGCCAGGTCGGACGGAACATGAGGATTGAGCTCGCGCGGGGACCGGGGCGGCTCGCTCTTGTGCTTCATGGCGATGCCGAGAGGCGTTTCGCCCTCGAAGGGGACCCGGCCGGTGAGCATCTCGAAGAGGACGATGCCCAGGGAATAAAGGTCGGTCCGGGCGTCGATGTCCTTGAGCTCGACCTGTTCGGGCGACATGTACTCCGGGGTGCCGATGAAAACGCCCGATCCGGTCAGACCCTCGACCTCCTGAATGCGGGCGATGCCGAAGTCCATGATCCGGGCGTTGCCCTCCCTGTCGATCATGATGTTCTGGGGCTTGAGGTCGCGGTGGACGATACCCAGGCGATGGGCTTCGGCCAGGCCGTCGGCCGTCTGTCGGGCCAGACTGACGGCTTTGGAGGGAGTGAGCTGGCCGGAGCGCCGGATGAAGGCCTTCAGGTCTTCTCCGGGGACGTATTCCATGGTCAGAAAATGGGTCAGGCCCTCCTCGCCGACGTCGAACATCCGGCACACGTTCCGGTGGGCGATCCGGCGGGCGAAGCGAAGCTCGTTCTTGAACCGCTCGACAGCCTTTTCGCTCACCGAGATCTCGGGCTTGATGAGCTTGAGGGCGACGACTTCCTTGACCTTGCGGTCGAAGACCTTGTAGACCCGTCCCATGCCGCCGCGGCCGATCTCCTCGATGACCTCATAGCGGCCGGTGAGCAGGCTTCCGCGGACGAGCTCGGCGGTGAGGGGCATGATCGTTTGCGTGACCGGAGGCTGGGCCTTGTCGGCCCAGGGAAGCGGGGTGGCGCACTTGCGGCAGAACCGGCTGTCGGGCAGATTTTCTTCGGAGCAACGCGGGCATTTCATCGGCGGCGACTGAAAATGAAGGTACCATGCCTCCGGGGGGAAGTCAATTTGCCCGAGCGGCGAATCCCTGGGCTTCGGGAGGAAACGGCCGGCCGCACGGGCGTGTCTTCTCGTCGCCGGCCGGGCCGGTCCCGCCGGGAGCGCCTGAAGGAAAGGATCGGCGGGGACGCGGCGGCGTTGACCCATTCGCCCTGTCTTGATATCCTCGGGACGAAAAATCCGGGGGAGGAGGCCGGCCGGGAAATGTCCGTGATGCGCTCCCGCCGGCATGAATATCCCCGGTTTTCGGAAAGGAAACGAGAATGACCAACGGCCCGGGCTCCCGATCGCACCCCGGCTGGGTTTTCGGCGTCTACCTGACTCTCCTGGCCCTTGTGTTCACCATCGGGCTGACGTTCGCCTCGGTCGAATTGCCCCGTCTTCTGCATTCGGCGCTGAGCGAGATCACGCCTTCGCTCGAGGGGGACTCTCATGCCGACGAGACGGCGGTCTTCAGGACCGAGCTGTTCATGGACCATTTTCATTTTCGCCTGATCGGCTACGTCTGCTTCGGGCTGATCGTCCTGCTCGTTGTCGCCGGATTCGCCTTCGGCAAGACCGGGCTGTCCTCGGCCGGCGCGGCGGCCTTGTTCCTCCCCGTTTTCGCCCAGTTCGCGGGAGTCATGTTTTTTCTCGCCGGACTGGGATTTCTCAACCTGACCTGGCTCCCGATTCTCGACATTTCCTTCGACGCCGGCCGGCTGGGCGATATCGTCTATCTACCCGTCAATGTTCTCATTTCGCTCTTCAACCGCTTGGGCGTCGATATTCATCGGCCGCTGGTCCTTCTTTTGCTCGGGACGGGCCTTTTTCTTTTTGTCTTCGGAACCCTGACCTGGTTCGTCGCCCGACGCCGAAACACGGGCTTGGCCGATTTCTGGGTTTACCGCCTTTCCCGCCATCCCCAATACCTGGGCTGGATCGTCTGGAGCTACGGGATGCTCCTGGCCCTCAGGGACGTCCGCTATCCCAAGCGGTCCTGGGGGATTCCGGCCAGTTTGCCCTGGCTGCTGTCGATGATGGTCATCGTCGGCGTCGCTCTCCTCGAGGAAAGGAAAATGAATCGTCATTGGGGCGAGGCTTACGATACCTACCGCGGGAAGACGTCCTTTCTTTTTCCCCTGCCCCGATTTCTCAGGAAGGCCTTGACCGCCCCGAATCGGCTGCTTTTCAGGAAAAGCTTTCCGGAGCGGAAAGGGGAGATCGCCCTCGTTCTCGTTTTCACCACGGGAATTCTCATGGTCTCTTCGTATTTTTACGCCCGGCACCGGCAGCTCGCCCTGCTCGACGTCCCCGTCGGGATCGCCGAATCGGGAAGCGGCCGGGCGGAAGCGCTGGCCGCGGAAATGAAAAGGGCGGCCGACTGGAGGAGGAAATCCCGGCTCGCCGACGCCCTGGTTGACATCGGGGAGCCGGCCGTCAATCCGCTGATAGGTCTTCTGGACGATCCGTCGTCGGAGAATCGGGCTGAAGCCGCCCGGGCGCTGGGGAGAATCGCGCCCGCCCGGGCCGCCGCGCCTCTTATTGAAAAACTGGGCGAGGAAAATCTCGATGTCCGGTTTCGAGCCGTCGAGGCGCTCGGCCTGATCCGGTCCGGCGCGGCCGTCGAACCCCTCCTCGCCGTCCTGGAGAGCCGGGAAAGAAATCTTTCCCGGGCCGCCGCCGTCGCCCTGGGAAGGATCGGCTCGGAGGCGGCGGTCGTTCCGCTTCTCGGCCTGCTCGACGGCCCGAACTGGTGGGACCGCGCGGCGGCCGTCGACGCCCTGGGGAAGATCGGCTCCGAAGACGCGGTGGAAGCCCTGGCCGCCAGGCTCGAGGGAGAGGAGACCCACGTCCGGAGGTCGATTGCCGTCGCCCTGCTGAGGATCGGCTCGCCGCGGGCGCGGCCCGCGCTGGAAAAGGCGCTTCAGGACGACGACCGCGAAGTCCGGCTTTTCGCCTCCCAGGCGCTCGAAAAAATCAAAACGCCCTGATTTCCCGACCGCCGGAGGCTCAGGAATTCAAAACTCGGGCTGTCCGCGCGACTAAACTGAGCCGAACGGAAGAATCATGACCCAGGTCAACATTCTCATCAAGCCCCTTCAATCGGGGGAGGCCAAAACCGCGGGGAAAATTCTCTTTCTCCTCGGCGTGGGATTCTTGTTCTTCAGCGGCACCCTCCTTTTAGGCTTCAAGGATTTCTGCGCCCAGCATGCGTCCGTCATCCTGATTATCTTCCTGACCTCCTTGGCGCTCCTCCTGGTCGGGGAATCCCTGATCGCCTTATCCGGGCATCTTGACGCCGGAGCAGAAAGGAAGAGGCTTTTTTTCCGCTGGATGGCCGAGCCGCTCAGCAAGCCCAAGCCAATCCAGGAAAGACAGTGCTCTTTTTGCGGGATGAATTTCGTCCTTCCTCCGGTTTCGGAGAGCGAGAACGAGTCCCGGGAACGGGATTTCGACAGGCCGATCTTCGGCGTGTGCCTGGGCTGCGGGAAGACCGTCTGTCCGAAATGCGCCTACAGAAAGGGGCTCGAACTGAAGATCACATCCCTTCATTGTCCGGGCTGCGGCAGCCTCGTCCTCTGAAGGCGGAATTCCGACCCGGCCGGCGAACCCCCGACGCCGCCAGCGATTCGGCGGGCCGTTGTTCCTTTCCCCGGCCGAAAGAAAAACTCAGCCCATCCGGAGCGGCCTGATTCACGATTGACTCTCCGCCGTCTCCCCAATAGAATCGAAGCGGATGGGGCGGTCATGAATTGCGGGGCGGCATGAGGATTGCGGGCTGGGACGTTTACCGGCTTCGGATTCCCTTTCGCTTCGCTTCCGCGCGTCGGATCGCCGGCCGGCGCCCCGGGGAAAACATCATCGTCCGGCTCGTTCTCGAGGACGGGACCTCGGGCTTCGGCGAGGGGGCGCCGCGTGAAGCCGTCACCGGCGAGACGGTTGAGAGCGCGGCGCGGATGATCGCCGGACTTTACGCCCCCGAGGTCGAGAAGCTCGACCCCCTCTCTTTCAGAGAAGCCGCCTGGGCCGCGGCCGGCCTGAGAGTCGTGCGCGAGGGGCGGACGGTCTATAACGCGGCGCGATGCGCCGTGGAGCTCGCGCTTCTCGACGCCTACGGACAAGCCTTCGGCGCCGGCCTGGGCGCGCTCAAGGAATCGATTCCCGGAATCGGAGGGGAAGGGGAATCATCCGCCGCGCCGCTTGTCGCGTCCGTCCCCGATCTCGGGAAGCTCAAGACGAAATTGGCTTTCATGTTCTTCAGGATTTTCGGCTACCGGAGCTTCAAGGTGAAGCTCGGCCCGCCGGCGGATAAAGGCTCCTGGGCCGCGGCGGCCTTTCTGGCCCGAAGAGCCCGAAGAGGCCGGCTCGCGCTCGGCGCGGACGCGGAGGGAGCCTGGACGGCCGAAGAAGCGCCCGGACTCATCGCCCGGCTCGCCCGCCTGGGCTTCGCCTCCGTGGAGCAACCCGTTTCCGCTGAAGATCTGGCCGGCTTCGCCCGCTCCCGGAGCGCGGGAGACGGGATCGAAGTCACGGCCGACGAGTCCTTCAGGACGGCGGGCGAGGCGGAAAGACTCGCGGCCGGCCGGCTCTGCGACGCGCTCCACGTCGGACTGTCGAAATGCGGCGGCCTGTTTCCCTCTCTCCAGGTTGTCGAAGTCGCCCGCAGGCACGGCCTGGGCTGCCGCCTGGGAGCCGCGTACGGGGAAACGGGAATTTTGTCCGCGGCGCAGGGTTTTTTCCGGGAGATCGCGCCGGGGATCGTCTCGGTCGAGCCGTCGCTGTCCAGGCTGTTCCTCAGGCCGAACATCGTCCGGCGGCCCCCGGGCCTGGTCGGCCTTGCCGGATTCTGGCCGAGGAGGGGATGCGGCCTGGGAGTCCGGGTCGACGAAAAAAAATTTCAGGATTTGGCCGAAAAGCTTTATGAACGGAAACCGGCTGCCGCCGCCGGCCGGTCGGGAGCGTCACCATGAGAAAAACCGCCGTCATCGCCGCCGCCGTCATCATCTCGCTTCCCCTGGCCTCCTGCAGGAAAAAAGAGACGCTCATCCGCGCGCCGGGGTCGGTCGATGGGAAGATCGTCACGGTCAGAACCCCGGCGGCCGGCGTCCTGGATGCTTGGACCGCCGTCGAAGGCGCGCGCCTCGAGAGCGGAGAGGAAATCGGCCGGCTCAATCAGGACAAAATTCTCAACGCCCGGGACGAGGTCGCTCTCGCCGAAAAGGAAATCTCCAATCAGGAAGCCAGGTTGAATACGAGGCTTGTCAGCCTGAGGGCGAACGTCGGTTACCTGAAGAGCCAGGTCGAGCGGATCGGGCGGCTCGTGGAGGAGGCCGCCGCGGCGAGCGACGAGCTCGACAGGGCGAAACTTCGGCTCCTCGAGGCGGAAGCGGGCCTGTTCGAAGCCGAAAAATCTTTGGCCGCTCTCGGGATCCAGAGGGACAAGCTCGCCGTCAAGCGCCGGGCTCTCGACCTCCAGCTCAAGGATACGGTCCTCCTCTCGCCCGTGGACGGACCGGTTCTGGAAACGTTCGTCACCGCCGGGGAGACGCTCCTGCCCGGCGCCGCCCTGGCCGATGTCCTGGATGAACGCAGCCTGTACATCGGGGTTTTCCTCGAGGAGAAGGAGATCGGCCGGCTGAAAACGGGAGGCCCGGCGGACATCCTGGTCGACGGCCGAAGCGGACCCCCTCTGCGCGGGGCGATCTCTTATTTCGGCCGTCAGGCGGAATTTTCCCCGAAATACATTCTCTCCGAAAAGGAACGTGAGGCCCTCCTCTACGAGGTCAGGATCAAGCCCGAGGATCCGGGGGAAGTCCTCAAGATCGGCATGCCGGTCACGGTCGTTTTCCGGCCGGAATAGCCGGGCGCCGGGAAGGGAGCGGCATGCTCAAGATTGAACGCGTCTCCAAGTCCTACGGCGCCCTCCGCGCCGTGGACGGGGCGAGCTTCGACGTTCCCGAAGGCGAAATCACGGTCCTGGCCGGGGCCGACGGCGCGGGCAAGAGCACCCTGCTGAGGATGATCGTCGGCCTGGTCCGCGCCGACGAAGGCCGCATCCTCCTCGAAGGCCGGGAAACGGGAGACGGCGGCGCGAGGGCGGCCTCGGTCGCGGGCTACATGCCCGAGCGCTTCAGCCTCTATCTCGACCTCTCGGTCGAGGAGAATTTGAATTTCTTCGCCGATGTCCACGGCGTCGGCCGGCGGCGGCGCGAGGAAATGAAGCGGCGGCTCCTCGAGCGGACGGGCATGGGGCCTTTCCGCGGCCGGCGGGCCGGGGCTCTCTCGGGCGGAATGAAGCAGAAACTGGCCCTCTTAACCATGCTCCTCGCTTCCCCCCGTCTTCTGCTCCTCGACGAGCCCACGACCGGCGTCGACCCCCTGAGCCGCATCGAGTTTTACGACATCATCCGGGAGCTCAAGGCCGAGGGCCGGACCGTGCTCATGGCTACGCCCTACCTGGCCGAGGCCGAGAAGGGCGACCGCGTCGTGTTCCTGAAGCGGGGCCGCGTGATTCTTCAAGAGACGATCGCCCGGCTGAGGAAATCCTTCCCGGCCCGTGTCTACCGCATCCTTCCCCGCCAGAACGTCTTCGAGGCCCTGCGCCGCGCCGAGGAGCGGGGAGGGGAGGCGGGGCGCCGCATCCATCTCCATGGCCGCTACCTGCGCGTTCTCGTCGCCGGCGGGGAGGACCCCGCGCGACTCGTTCCGGCGCTTTCGATCGAAGAGGAGCGGCCGACGCTGGAGGACATGTATCTGTACTACGAAAGGCGGGAATGAGGCGATGACGGCCGTAGAGGTGCGGAACCTGACAAAACGCTTCGGCCGTTTCACCGCCGTCGACCGCATCAGTTTTTCCGTGGGGCAGGGAGAGATCCTGGGCTTCCTGGGACCGAACGGCGCGGGCAAGACCACGACGATCAAGATGATTCTGGGACTTCTCGAGCCGAGCGGCGGCCGCATCACGATCCTGGGCCGAGACGCCCGGCGAGACCGGAACGAGGTCAAGCGGGCGATCGGCTATATGTCCCAGCAGTTCTCCCTCTATCCCCTGCTCACCGTATCGGAGAACGTCGAATTTTTCTCCGGGATCTCGGGATTGAAAAGACCGGAGATCCGGGCCCGCCGGGCCGAGCTTGAGGCCGAACTCGGAAACGGGCTGAGCCGTCTTCAGGTTCGCGCCCTTCCGCCCGGCATCAGGCAGAAGGCGGCGCTTTTCGTCAGCCTGGTCGCGGACCCGGAGCTCGTCTTCCTCGACGAGCCGACCTCGGGCGTCGATCCTCTGGCCCGCCGCGCTTTCTGGCACGCGATCTACGGGCTGCGCGAAAAGGGAAAGACGATACTGGTCACGACCCACAACCTGGACGAAGCGGAATACGCCGACCGCATCCTTGTCCTCCACCGCGGGGCGGTCGTCCTCGACGGCCGGCCGCGCGCTCTCCTGGAAGAGCGGGGCGCGGAATCCGTGGAGCAGCTCTTCCGGGAGGCGATCGGGGGGGAGACATGAGGCGCCTCCGGGCGGTCATGGCCAAGGAGTTTTTCCATCTCCTGCGCGATCCGCGCAGTCTGGCCATCGTCTTCGCCATGCCCCTCGTTCAGATCTTCATTTTCGGCTACGCCATTTCCTTCGACCTCGAGGAGATTCCCATGGCCGCCGTGGACTTCTCCCGCTCCGAGCCCTCGGCCGCGCTCTTGCGGGTTTTCGCCCGGTCCGGCGAGTTCGACCTCAAGCCGCTCGAGGGAGAGGGCGGCCTCGATGACGCCGAGCGCGCTCTGCTCTCGGGGGCGGTGAAGCAGGTTGTGGTCATCCCGGCCGATTATGCCGAACGGATCCGGGAGGGCCGGACGGCCGAGGTCGGTCTGCTCATCGACGGCAGCGACTCCAACATCGCCGCCCGGGTGTTCCAGCACAGCGAAATCCTTCTCCAGCGCCACGGGACCCGGATCCTGGGCGCCGAGGAGGTCTTGCGGATCGGAACGAGAGTGTATTTCAACCCCGAGAGCCAGAGCGTGTTCTTTTTCGTGCCCGGCCTGGTGGCCGTCATCCTGCTCATGATCTCGGCCCTTATCACCTCGTCGAGCATCGCCCGCGAGCGGGAGCTCGGCTCCGTGGAGCTTCTTTTCATCTCGCCGCTCCGCTCGGCCGAGATCATCGTCGGCAAGACCCTGCCCTACGTTCTCGTCGCCCTGGCCGTCGGCGGATTCATCCTCCTTTTTTCCCATTTCTGGTTCGGCGTCCCGGTCAGGGGGAACCTTCTCCTTCTCCTCCTCTTCGCCCTTCTCTATGTCCTGGCCGGAGTGTCGTTCGGCATCCTGGTTTCGACCGTCGCTCCGACCCAGCGCACGGCCATGCTGGGCTCGCTCCTGGCCACGCTCCTGCCCTCGATACTGCTTTCGGGGTTCATCTTTCCCCTGGATTCCCTGTCGCCCGTTCTGCGGAGCCTGTCCCTGGCCATTCCGGCGACCCATTTCCTGCGCATCATCCGCGGCGTGGTGGTCAAAGGAGCGGAGCTGAGGCATTTTATGACCGAGGGGCTGTTCCTGGCCGGACTGTGCGTCCTGCTCCTGGCCTTGGCGGCGGCCAAATTCACGGGGCTGAGGAGGCGGCGACGGTGAGGCTTTTTTACCTGGTCAAGAAGGAGACGCTCGAGGTCGTCCGCCAGCGCGAACTCCTGGCTCTGATGTTCATCGCCCCTCTCATCCAAATCATCATCCTCGGCTACGTCATCACCACCGACGTCCGGAACATCCCTGTCGCCGTCGTCGATCTCGAACAGGGGCGCGTCTCACGGGCCGTCACGGAACGGCTAGTCCGCAGCCCGCTTTTCCGCGTGCGGAGGGTGTCTTACCGGGACGAGGACGCCGAGGAGATGCTCCGTCGGGGCGAAGTGAGCGCGGTCATCGTCTTCCGCGATCCGGACGCGCCGGGCCGCTTCGCCTGGAAGCTCCCCCAAGTCCGGGTTCACCTGGACGGCGTGGACGCCAACTCTTCGCAGATCGCGGCCGGATACTTCAACGGTCTCATCAGGGACGTCCTGGCGCGGGAGGTGAAGCGCGCCGGAGCGGAGATGCCGCTTGAGGCCAGGCCCCTCGTCCGCTACAACCCCCGGCTGCGAAGCATCAATTTCATGGGGCCGGGCATCGTGGCCCTCCTTCTGACCGTCCTGTCGATGTTCATCACCTCGTTTTCGTTCGTTCGGGAGCGCGAGCAGCAGACCATGGACACCCTGCTGCTCTCGAGGCTCCGGCCTCTGGAGATCTACGCCGGCAAGGCCCTGCCGGCGGTCGTCGTCGGCCTCGTGGACATGGTTCTGGGCATCGCCGTCGTCATCTTCTGGTTCGGCATTCCCGTCAGGGGAAACCTCCTCCATCTTTTTCCCGCCGCGCTTCTCTATCTGGCGGCCATTCTGTCCTACGCCCTTATCATCTCCACGGTGGTTTCGAACCAAATGCAGGCCCTGTTTTTCACCTGGTTTTCGTTCATCCTGTTCATGCTGCTCAGCGGATTTTTCACCCCCCTGGAGAGCATCAGGGCCCGCGCGCCGGCGCTCATGATCCTGACCGACATCAATCCCCTGCGCTACCTGATCAAAATCATCCGGGAGATTTTTCTCAAGGGCAACGGGCCGGCGTTTTTCTGGCGCGACCTGGCGGCCTTGGCGGGAATCGCCCTGGCGCTGACCTCGCTCTCGCTCCTGAATTTCAAGCGGTTCATCTCCCGGTAGGACGGGAAAGGGAAAATCGTTCGTCTTCATCCGGAGCCGACGCGCGCAGCGGCGCGCTCAGTTCGAACCCGGGATGAACGTCTTGAACTTGACGGGCAGGGGCGTGTTTTTCTTCCAGAACTTGAGCTCGGAGACCTTGTAGGCGTTGCGTTTTCGGACGCTCAGAATGCCGACGATCTTGTCGTTTTCCCAGTGCATGTAGTCGTGATAGGAAATCGTCGGGGGAGCCTGGGGGTGGGAATGGATCGAGCCGATGTACAGGAGACCGCTCTGGGCGATGATCCGGTCGATCTCGTTGTAATCGGGGATGACGTATTCGTAGGTGGCCTCCACGATGCGCGGCAGGGCGATGCGCAGGATTTTGAACGTATCGTTTTTCAGCTTTTTCCCGAGCAAGATTCCGTAGACCTCGCGAGGATAGCCGCGGCTCGCGCGCCGCTTAAAGAGGTGAAGATCCCGGCCGTTGATGATCAGTCTGGTCATTGAATCAACCCGCTCAGTCGCTTTGCCTTATAAGTCATTTTTTTTCAGTAGAATAGCTGTTTCCGGCTTGCCTCTTCTCCGGGTTGCCGGCAAGGGGTCATGCTTATAGCACACAAAAAAACAATGCGTCAATCGGAAGCCTTCGTTTCAAGAGGGGAAATGCGTTATTAAATTATTGATATTAAATTAATTATAAATATTCGGCTGATTTGGCTTCCATGCGGCCGGCGTTGAAAACCGAGGAGAAACAATCTGTAATTATTTTATTTTCAAATTATTAGAATGATTTTCAGGATCCGCTGCGGCGGAAGAGACGGGATTTGTCCGCGTTCTCTTTTTCAAACTTGACGATGACCCATACCCAAATGCCGAGGATCAGCAGGGCGCCGAGCAGACGAAGCGCGGCCGAAGTCGTGAAGAAGTTGAACAGCCCATGGAACAGGGCCGACAGGCTCAGGCCTCCAAGCGCGGGGAGAAAGACGTTTTTCCCCCTGAGCTTGGCCGATGCTACGGCATACCCCCACACGGACGAGAAAACGGCGTGCGTCAGGGGAGAAGCCACGGCCCGGCCGAACAGTTCGAATCCGCCGAGATAGCCGATGTATCCCAGGTTTTCGAACGAGGCGAAACCCAGAGCCACGGCCGAGGCGTATATGATGCCGTCCGTTTTTTCGTCGAACTCCCTGTAGCGCAGGATCACGAGGAAAAAAGGAATGAACTTGCAGAGTTCCTCGATCGGACCGGTGAGGAGAAGACAGACGGCCAGGTATGCGCCCCTTTCCGGCGTGAGAAGCTGCGCGCCGTAGGCGTTCGGAACGCCGGCGAAGGCGATAAGGTCATAGAGCTTCAGGCAGCCGAAAGCGGCGGCGAATCCCATAACATACGACGCGCCGAATTTGAGAAGCGGCTCGGGCCGGAAGCGATCCTTGTAGTAGAAGTATCCCGTCCAGAAGAGCGCCGGAGCGATGATGGCCGAGAGAACGAGCGTGACCGTCATCCCGTCCGCCTCCCGTCGCTTTCGGCCCGGCCGGCGCAACCTTCGCCGAGCGGAAGCGTCCGCAACCCTCCAGGGGCGACCCGGCGGGGGCAAGGGAGTCCGGCCATTCTTTTCCGTATATATCAACACCGGCTCCGTGTCCATAGGGGTTTCGGACCGTCTTTTTCCCCGGCGGTATCGCGGGGGACAGGAGCCGGAGGCGGCCCTGAACTCCGAAGCGCGGGATCGAGGGGACGAAACGACTCGCTTGCGGCCGGTGATCGTGGTATGATGGTCGAAGCTGATTTGAAAATTCATCTTTTCCGGAGGACATCATGACTCCTCGTTCAGGCCGAAAAATCCTTTTGTCAATCGTGCTTTCCGTTTTCCTGACGGCTATCGCCTTCTCTCCTCCGGGAGGGGCGGCGGACAAGGAGAAGCCGCTCCTCCTGCAGCGGCCGGACATCAACGCGACGCACATCGTCTTTGTATTCGGCGGCGACCTGTGGAACGTCCCCCGCGAGGGAGGCGAGGCCGCGCGCCTGACATCGAGCCCCGGACTAGAGACCAATCCCTCGTTCTCGCCCGACGGCGCGCTCCTGGCCTTCACCGGCGAGTACGACGGGAACTTTGATGTGTTCGTCATGCCCGCCGAGGGCGGCGTGCCCAAGCGCCTGACCTGGCACCCGTCCCCCGACATCGTCCTGGGCTGGACGCCCGACGGAAAGAGCGTGCTGTTCACCTCGAGCCGCACGGCTTATTCCCGCTTCAGCGAGCTGTTCACCGTCGGCCTGGACGGCGGCCTTCCTGAAAAGCTGCCGCTGCCCATGGGATATGAGGCCGCCTTCTCCCCGGATGGGAATCGCTTGGCTTACGTCCCCCTGCCGCGGGCCTTCGCCGCCTGGAAACGCTATCGCGGCGGCCGGATGACCCCCGTCTGGGTGGCCGACCTGTCCGACTCGAGCATCGAAAAGGTTCCGGCCGGGAAATCGAACGATTTCAACCCTATGTGGGCGGGTGACAAGATCTATTTCCTCTCCGACCGTGAAGGAGCCGTGACGCTCTTCGCCTACGACCCGGCGGCGAAGCAGGTCAGCCGGGCGGTCGAAAACCGGGGCCTGGACATGAAGTCCGCGGCGGCCGGTCCGGGAGCCATTGTTTTCGAACGGTTCGGGAGCCTCAATCTCTATGATCTTGAAACCGGCCGGACGAGGCGTGTTCCGATTTCGGTGAAAGGCGACTTTCCGGAAGTCCGGGCCCGGTTCGTGAACGCCGGGCGCAGCATCTCCGGCGCCGACGTCTCTCCGAACGCCGCCCGGGCCGTGTTCGAAGCGCGCGGCGAGATCGTCACCGTGCCCGCCGAAAAGGGCGACCCCCGCAACCTGACCGGGACGCCCGGCGCCATGGAGCGCGATCCGGCCTGGTCTCCGGACGGAAAAACGATCGCCTATTTCTCCGACGAGTCCGGGGAGTACATGCTCCATCTCCGCCCCCAGGACGGCAAGAGCGGGACGGTGCGGATCGCCCTGGACGAAAGGCCGACCTGGTATTTCTCCCCGACCTGGTCGCCGGATTCGAAGAAAATCGCCTACGTGGACGGCCACCTGGCTCTGTGGTGCGTGGATCTCGAGACGAAAAAGCCCGTCCGCATCGACAAAGACCGGTTCTGGGGTTTCGGGAATGTTTTTGACTCCTCCTGGTCGCCGGACTCGAAATGGCTGGCGTACAACAAGCGCCTGTCGAACTATCTGAGCGCCGTCTTCCTCTACTCGCTTGACGAGGGCCGATCCCGGCAGGTGACCGACGGAATGAGCGACGCCCGGCATCCGGTTTTCGATGCCGGCGGGAAATACCTGTATTTCACGGCCAGCACGGACGTCGGCGCCTCCCTGCAGCCCGACATCCACAGCGGCTTCAGACCCTCGACGCGGTCGATCTACCTCGCCGTCCTGGACGAATCCGAACCGTCGCCTTTCGCCCCGGAAAGCGACGAGGAAAAAACCGCCGCCAAGCCCGATACGGAGCCGGGAGAGAAATCCGCCGACAAACCCGCCGCCAAACCGGAGGTCAAAATAGACTTCGACGGACTCCTGCAGCGCATCCTGGCCGTGCCGCTCCCGGCCCGCGATTATGTCGGACTGCAGACCGGCAAGGCCGGAACGCTCCTGGCCGTGGAGTCCCCGGCGGGACAGCCGGGCGACTTCGGACCTTCCGGCTACACGGTCCACCGTTTCGACCTCAAGGCCCGGCGCTCGGACGTCGTGACGAGCGGCGTTCGGTTCTTCTTCATGGCCCGAAACGGCGAAAAATATCTCGTCCGGCGTCAGGATCGATGGTTCATCGAGGCGCTCAAGCCCCTTCCTCCGCCGGGCGCGCCGGCCGCGCCTCCCGCATCCCCGGCCGGAGGGAGTCAGGCGATGGACACGGGCAGGATCCAGGTCCGGGTCGAGCCGCGCGCCGAATGGCGGCAGATGTTTCGCGAGACCTGGAGGATCGAACGCGAGTTCTTCTATGACCCGGAGACGCACGGATACGACCTCGCCGCGGCGGAAAAAGCTTACGCGCCGTTCCTGGAGAACGTCGTTTCGCGCCGCGATCTGAACGTCCTTTTCGCCGAGATGCTGGGCGGAATCGAAGTCGGCCACCTCGGCGTCGGCGGCGGCGACCTTCCCGAGGTCGAACGCGTCCCCAACGGCCTCCTGGGCGCCGATTTCGCGATCGAGAACGGACGCTATCGCTTCGCCCGCGTCTACGACGGCGAGAACTGGAATCCGCGCCTCCAGGCGCCGCTCACCCAACCGGGCGTCAATGTCCGGGCGGGCGAATACCTTCTCGAGGTCGACGACCGGGAGCTCACGGCCGCGGACAACGTGTACGCTTTCTTCGAGAACACGTCGGGCAAGCGCGTCCTCCTCAAGGTCGGACCTTCGCCCGACGGACAGGGCGCGAGGGAGGTGACGGTCGTCCCCGTGGCCAACGAGACCTCTCTCAGGCATTTCGCCTGGATCGAGGGCAACCGCCGCGCCGTGGACGCGGCGACGGGCGGCCGGGTGGCCTATATCTACATGCCCGACACCTCCTTCGGCGGCTACACCTATTTCAACCGCTATTTCTTCGCCCAGGTGGGCAAGGAGGCGGCGGTCATCGACGAGAGGTTCAACGCCGGCGGCATGCTGGCTACGGACATCGCCGAGATGCTCAACCGCCGGCTGCTGAGCCTGGTCGCCAGCCGGGATGGAGAGGACGAAGTTCAGCCCCAGGGCGCCATTTTCGGGCCGAAGGCGATGATCATCAACGAGTTTGCCGGTTCGGGCGGGGACGCCATGCCGTATTATTTCCGCGCCGCCGGCGTGGGTCCGCTGGTGGGCAAGACGACCTGGGGGGGACTGGTCGGCCGGGCCGTCGCCCCGCGGCTCATGGACGGCGGGTATGTGACCGCGCCCAGCTCAGGAGTGTGGAGCCCGGAGGCGGGATGGATCGGCGAAAACGTGGGCATCTCCCCGGACTGCGAGGTCGAGCACGACCCGGCGCTCGTGCGGCAGGGGAAGGACCCGCAGCTTGAGAAAGCCGTGGCGCTCGTCCTGGAGGCGCTGAAGAAGAAGCCGGTCGAAAAGCCGAAACGACCCGCCTTCCCGAAGCATTATTGAAAGAGGATTTTCTCCTGCCCGCCGAACCGGCGGCCGGGGATTGAGGGGCGTCGGTTTTTTTGACTGCGGGCAGTGAAGGGCGGGGGCGGTCTTATTTTTCTTCGATTTTCTTCTGGATTTTTTCGATGAGATCCTCGCCCTTCTTCTTCTCCTTCTCCCGCTCCTCTTCGAATTGCTTCAGCTCTTTTTCCAGCTTGTCGATCTCGACGGTATACTTGCCCTGCTTTTCTTCTTCTTTTTCGCTCATGTCGGACGATCCTTCCTCCGTGGCGCTGCTTCAATCATAGGGGAGGAGTGGACCGTTTTCAAGCAAAAAATTATCGGCCGGAGGATGAGGCCGGGGGCCGGCTTCCTCGCCGGCCCCCGGAAGGACGGATCTTCAAAAGGCCCGGGCGTCCGCCCGGAGCCCGGTCACATGTTCCAGCGGTAGGAGACCTTGAGCAGGAAGATGTTGTCGCCCGGCGCGGTGAACAGGTCTCCCAGGTCGCGGCGAAGCTCGAAGTCTCCGGGATGGGCGAAGTCGGCCCGGCTCTGGGTCCAGACGAAGTAAAGCAGCGAGCCGGGCAGGTACTCCCAGCGGAGGACGACCGTGCCCCGGAGCGACTTGTAGTTGAAATCGGGGTTGCCGAAGGCGAACGCCGCGGCCGGTCCCGCTCCGTCCGGATCGACGAAATACGCCCCGTCGGTGTAGTCGATCGTCGAGCCGTTCTCGCCGTAGACGTTCCAGCTGTAGGTCCGGGGAAGGGCGAGCTCCTTGAATTCCTCGTAGCGGCCGACGGCCAGGAAGGGCTGGAGGTAGGCCTGGAGGGTCAGGCGGGGGGTGAAAGTCCAGTCGAGGCGGATGTCGGTGGCGACGACTTTCTGATTGAGGCGGCCGAAGATGTAGCGCCGGCCGTAGGTCGCGGTCATGGCTTCGTCGCTCACCCGGGTCACCCATTGGATGGGATTGTGCTCTGCGCCCAGGGTCGGACCGACCGACAGGGTGACGGTCGGGGACGGCTTCCAGCGCAGGGAGAAGTTGACCGACCATTCGAAGCTCGTTCCGGGCCGGTGATAGGTGAAGCCGTAGCCGCTCAGGATGACGGGCTTGCGGCTGTCGGTCGTCAGGCTGAGATCGACCTCGTAGCCCGGCGGGATCTCGACCAAAGGCCCGCCGCGGGTCAGGGTCTTGCTCAGGCTCGAGGGATTG
>Ga0068714_10001122_pt1 | contig 41845 bp, 29 predicted proteins | sample MTBNYHSulfiMetaG_FD_62988 | JGI IMG/M metagenome (GOLD analysis project Ga0068714, IMG submission 62988) | Enrichment culture microbial communities from rom New York Harbor, USA that are MTBE-degrading - MTBE-NYH (New York Harbor Sulfidogenic)... | ecosystem: Environmental > Aquatic > Marine >... | reverse complement strand
AACAAGGATTGTGCGGTGTTGGTATGGCGGTGCGGCAGCGGGCAGAGGTCTGTGAGAGGCGTGGGATCGACGTTCCTCTGGTGGACCGTTCCGTCCTGCAGGTCATGGATTCAGCACCTCCTGCCGCGAGGTCGGTGTGCGGCCATACGCAGTCTTGGTATGGCTCGTGGGGGTCGACGTCCCAGGCGCGCCATGCATGACCCTACTCCGCAAAGTGTAGTCCTACTCTCAGGGCGGAACAAGGCGTGCCGACAGCCGATGACCCGTTGCCCGGCATGACGAGCCGGAACGGGTCTTTCCCGGCTCCTAACGAACGCCGTTGAGCGCGTTGAGGGTCGACTCGAGCAGGTAGAGCGCGCCGGCGGGGCCGAGCAGACACTTGGGCACGACGTCGACGTAGCCGCCCGAGGGCAGGGCGATCTCGATGCCCGCCGATGCCGACCCCGAGGCGTGAAGCCGCGCCACCTCGGCGCCGTCGCCGAACACCACGTCGGCGGAGCCATCGACGGCGACCATGCCGAGATAGTCGTGCAGCCAGCGCCGCAGCGGGACGGCGACCGACGGCGGCGCCTGGACCGTGAACGTGGCGCCTTTCGGCAAGCCGGTGAGTGAGTTGAAGCGTTTCACGTGCATGGCGGCGCGGCGACGGGCGTCGTCGACCGCGGAGACCGCCGGTGAGGAATCGACGCCGACCGCCGCGCAGACCTCGCGCAGCCACTGCTCCGTCGCGTCGAACCCGATCGGCGCGCCCTGCAAGTCGCGGGCGTCCGCCAAGTCGTCTGCGGCGTGGCCTTGAGCGGCGTCCGCGGTCGCGCCGATCGGCGCGGAGTGGCCTTGAGCGGCGTCCGCGGTCGCGCCGATCGGCGCGTCGCCCGGCCGCAGCACGCGCAGTCCGCGGTGCTCCTCGAGCCAGGACGCCAGCCGGTCGGCCGACTCCTCGTGGACTACGACGCCCAGCGGGGCGTCTCCAACCCGGCGCAGCTCGTCGACGGTCGACCCGGCGCACACGACCGCTCGGACGTCGACGCCGCAGAGCTCCAGCAGGCGCCGCAGTTCCGCGACGTCACCCTCCCAGAAGCGATCGAAGATCGAGATGCCGAGCAGTGCCACGCCCGGCCGTACGTCGCCGTCCACCGACCGGTCCTGCGCGTGCTCGTCGTGCTCGTGCCGAGGTCCCTGGTCGTCGTCGTCCTTGTGCCGACCCCGCAGGCGGTCGTCGTCGCGTTCGCCCAGCACGCCGAGCGTCTGGATCACCGCCTCCTGGAAGCCGTCCTCCATCGTCCCCGAGTAGCCGGTCGACTCGATCGCGACGCAGGGCACGTCGAGGTCGGCGGCGCGCACGAAGCGCTCCAGGTCGTCGCCGATCAGGGCGGCCCCCGGCGTGTTCACCACGGCGATGAGGCTGTGACCCTTCGCGGCCACGACCGGCAGGATGCGGCGCAGCTTCTCCGAGGCGCCGAAGACGTAGTCGTCGCCGTCGAGGTAGGTCGACGGCACGCGCGGCTGGCCGAAGTAGAACTCGTCGATGTAGCGCAGGGGATCGTAGGAACTCTCGCGCGGCAACTGTCCCTCCGCGACCGCCCCGTGGAAGAACTTGCAGCCTGTCGGGCCGTTGAGCAGCACGGCCGCGTCCGGGATGCCCTCGACGGCCAGCACGGCCCCGGTGAGGGCGTCGGGCGCGGTGTCCGACCACATGTCCGTCGGCGGTCTGTCGGCTGCCGGCCGATTCATGACCTATGACCGCTCATCGGGCAGGGCCGTCCATGACGCAGGACCGTTCACGATGCACGACCGCTCGTGACATCATCTGCGGGGACGCACACTTCTTGCACGAGGACGCTACTTCATCCGCGGGAACGCACGCTCTCGGCCGGATGACGAAGGGAGGACGGCTGTGACGCAGATCATCGACTCGCACGTCCACATCTACGGGCCGCCCGACGACGCGGAGCCGGCCGCCTTCGTCGAGCTCATGCGCCGGTACGGCATCGAGAGATCCGTCGCTTTCCGCAAGGTCTACGGCAAGCCGACGATGGTAGGCAACGAGGCCATCCGCGAGGCGGTCGAGCGTTTCCCGAACGAGCTGGTCGGGGTGGTCTGGGTCGATGCCGCCGACCCCGGCGCGTGCGCGGAGATCGACATGGCCGTCACCGACTGGGGGTTCCAGGGCGTCAAACTGCACCTCGAGATGGAGGAGCCGCCGGCGATGGCCGTGCGGGCCGCCTGCGAGACCGCCGCCGGACTCGATGTGCCGGTGATCATCCATGTCGGCGAGGAGTTCGACGACCTCTTCCCGATCGCCGCCGAGACCGGGGCCACGATCGTCATCGCCCATTTGGGCACCGGCGTCTACAACCTGGTCCCGCAGCGATTGGAGCGGGCGGTCGAGCTGGCCGAGGCCAACGACAACGTCTTCCTCGAGACCTCGGGGAACGTCTTCTACTTCATCGAACGCGCCGTCGGCCGCCTCGGGCCGGAGCGCGTGCTCTTCGGCTCCGACTTCCCCCACGAGCACCCTGCCGTGGCGGCGAGGGCCGTGGAGATCCTCGATGTGTCCGACGCAGGCAAGCGGCTCATCCTGCGCGAGAACGCCCGCCGGCTGTTCCACCTCGACGGCTGAACAGGGGTTCACGAGCCCACCAGCCGAGCCTCGTCGCGGCGCCAGCCCTCGATGAGCGGCGCCTGCAGCAGGCGGGCCCAGCGCTGCGCCAGCAGGGCGCCGCCGAGATGGCCCGCGTCCGGGCACATCGGCACCGTGTCGTAGTGCGCCGTCTCCGGCAGGCCCGGCGACTGGTAGTTCGCCAGCACCAGGTCGGGCCGCAGCTCGAGGATGTCGTCGGTGCGCCGGTCCGGGTCGTAGTCGACCACGGCCGTGACCCGGTCCCCGTAGCGGGTGCGATGCAGCCCGTCCTGCGAGTAGTTCATGATGCCGACCCTCACCACGTCCATGCCGGCGTCGAAGGCCGTCTCAAGCAGCCAGTCGACGTCGTGGTTGTAGGTGGTGACCATCAGCCGTTTGCCGGCCAGGGCCGGGCGGACGGCGGCCATGGCGTCGAGGTACTCGGCGCGGCAGCGTTCCAGGACCCGCTCGGCGGCGTCGGCCCGGTCGAAGAACGCCGCGATCCCCCGCAGCCAGCGCTCGGTCTCGTGGTAGCCGGAGGGGAACGGATCGTCGCCGAACCGGCAGTCGAACCGTTCGCCAAGGTAGTCCATCAGGATGCGACCGAGGTGGTCGAGATAGGCCGGCAGGTTGAGCGGCGCCCGCAGGAAGCCGCGCAGCTCGTCGACCGAGGTCCGCCGCACGAAGCGGCAGTTGACACGCACGCCGATGCCCGCCAACAGCTCACGGACCACCGCGAGGTTGGCGTCGGCGTTGAGGGCGATGTTCTTCTCGGCCACGACGTTGACGCAGTCGTCCTCCGCCGCGCACGAAGGGTCGATGAGCGCCCCGGCGCCCTCCACACACGCGTTGATGATGCCCTGCAGGTAGTCGCCTTCGAGGTTGCCGTCGGTGGTGATGCGGAGGACCGGCGCGTCGTGACCCGGCGTCGCCGCCACGGCATCCCTCACGGCCTGCTCGACGTCGTCGCCGATCACGCCGGCCGGACAGGTGGTGACCACGAACGCCACCCGGTCTGCGTTGCGTGTCCGCTCGACCGCCGCGCGCAGCTCGACGGCGCCGCCGTGGATCATGGCGTGCTCGCCGAGCTCGGTGGCCTCGACCGCCGGCGCCAACTGTTCCGGGACGGCGATCCCGTGCTGCGACAGCGTGCCGAGGCCGGCCGAGAGCAGGCTGCTCGCCACGATGTGGGTGCAGCTGCGGGGGCCGTGCGCGATCACGACGGCGTCGCGCACCTGGGTGAGCGTGGCCACCGCGCCGGCGAACGCGCAGCCGTGCAGCGGCTCGCGAGCCAGCAGGCTCTTGGACACGTAGCGGCCGCGGGCCGCGCTCCGGCCGCCGTCGCCACGTACCGGCCGGCCGCCGGCCGCCTGTCTGTCCGCGCCCGTCGCAACGCCGGTCGCGCCGGTCGCCGCGCCGTCGTCGGCCGCGCCTGCGAAAGCCACGATGCCGGCCGCATCGGCCTCTCGACGGGTCGTCGCCGGGCCGACGGCGCCAGAAGGCGAGTGGCCGACGTTGCGGCCCAGCACGAGCTTCTCCAACTCCCGGTCTTCAAGCGGCGCGGGGAGCTCGCCGGGCAGCCGTCGCGCGGCCGCGGTGAGCTCTCTGAACACCGCCGCCTCGTCGCTGCGCGGGAACGCCTCCACGACCGTCCGCCCCCGCGCCTCCGCCCAGCGGAACCGCTGGCTGCGCGGCAGGTCGGCGACGATCGGCACACCCACGGCCTCGGAGAACCGCTCGACGGTGGAGACGTCGCCCTCGTGCTCGCGCCGGTTGAGGATGAGACCGAGGCCGCGCTCCTCGCCCTGATCCATGTTGCAGACCCCGCGGAGGATGTTGTTGGCCGCGTACAGCGACATGAACTCCTCCGAGGTGACGACCAGGACCGCCTCCGCGAAGCCCTTGCGCAGCGGCACCGCGAAGCCGCCGCAGACCACGTCGCCAAGGACGTCGAAGAGGGTGATGTCGTAGCCGGCCCAGTCGATGTCGAGACGGTCAAGCAGCGAGAAGGCGCTGAGGATGCCGCGGCCGGCGCAACCGACGCCCGGCTCCGGCCCGCCGGCCTCCACGCAGCGCACGCCGCCGTAGCCGACGTGCACCACGTCCTCGCCGCGCTGCCGGTCGGGCGGCGTGTCGCGCAGGTAGTCGAGGACGGTGACGACGCGGCGGCCGCCGAGCAGCAGCCGGGTAGAGTCGCGCTTCGGGTCGCAGCCGATCTGCAGCACGCCGGCGCCGCCGTCGGCGAACGCCGCCGAGAGGTTGGCGCAGATCGTCGACTTGCCGATCCCGCCCTTGCCGTAGATACCGATCCTCACCTGGTGTACCGTCTCCGCGATCGATTCTCGCGCGACCGTCGCCGGAGAACGGCGACGCAGCGCGACGTGGCATGGGTGGCCGGATGAGCCTAGACGAAGACCGTGTGCGGCGCCAACGTGAGACTGACGCCGGTCCGACCGTCCTGACGATCGGCCACTCGATCCGCTCCCTCGACGAACTGGTCGAACTGCTGCGCGGACACGGCGTCGAGCGATTCGTCGACATCCGCAGCGTACCGCGCTCCCGCCACAACCCGCAGTTCAACAAGGACATCCTCGAGACCGAGCTGCCGGCGCGAGGCATCGCCTACCGGCACGAGCCGCGCCTCGGCGGCTTCAGGAAGGCGCGTCCAGACTCCCTCAACCTCGGTCTGCGTCATGCCGGCTTCAGGGGCTACGCCGATCACATGCAGACCGATGTCTTCGCTACGGCTCTCGACGACCTCCTGACCGAGGCCGCCACCGCGCGCACCGCCGTCATGTGCGCCGAGGCCGACCCCTTCAGATGCCACCGCCGGCTCCTCGCCGACGCGCTCGTCGCCCGCGGGGCCCGGGTGCTGCACATCTCCGGCCCGCGGCCGCCGCGGCCTCATCGCCTCTCGGAGGAGGCCGTCGTCGACGAGCGCCGCCGGGTGAGCTACCCGCGTCCGGACGACGGCGCCGGCGGCGATCCCTCCGTCGAGCTCCGGCTGTTCGAGTGAGAAGGTGACCGGAGGCGGCGCGGTCGCCGACCCGGCGTGGCAGGCGTACGTGAGACGACGGCGAACTGCGTAGGACCGCGGAGTCGACAGCACCGCGGAGTCAGCAGGACTGCGGAATCGGCAGGACCGCGAAGTCGGCACGGCCGCGGAATCGGCAGGACCGCAGAGTCGAGCGCCGCACCGGCCGACGACCCTGAGCGGCCGCTGCCGATAGACTAGGAGAAGCACGACCGGGGGTGCCCCGGTCACCCCCGAGCACGAACGGTCCCCATGAGCGTCACCGAAACGCCCATCGCGCCTCCGGCCCCCCCGCCGAACCTGGACGTCGGCCTCAGCGAGACCGAGGTCCAGCGTCGCCGCGCGGCCGGACAGGGGAACACGGTGCTCACCCGGACGAGCCGCCCGTACAAGCAGATCGTCCGCGAGAACGTCTTCAACTTCATCAACAACGTCCTGTTCACGATGGGGGCCATCCTCATCATCATCGGTCAGTTCCTCGACGCCCTCATGACCGTCGGGGTCATCGCCCTCAACACCGTCGTCAACCTCGTGCAGGAGATCCGGGCCAAGATCCTGCTGGACCGGATCGCGATCCTCACCCGACCCAAGGCGACGGTAGTGCGCGACGGACGGGAGCGGGAGGTCGACCCGAGCGAGATCGTCCTCGGCGACCTGCTCGTGCTGCACGCCGGCGACCAGGTCGTCGTCGACGGCAGCATGGTGGGCGGCGGCCACATCGAGATGGACGAGTCGCTGCTCACCGGCGAGTCGGACCTGGTCCCCAAGCACCCCGGCGACGAGCTGCTCTCCGGCAGCTTCTGCGTCACCGGCGGCGGCCGCTACGTGGCGACCCGTGTCGGTGAGGAGTGCTACGTCTCCAGGCTGACCGCCGGCGCCCAGGCCTTCCGTCGCGTCCTCACCCCTCTGCAGTCCCGCGTCAACATCATCATCCGCTCGCTGCTGCTGGTGGCCCTCAGCTTCGAGATCCTGGTCGTCATCCGGGCCTTCGTCGACCAGATCGCGTTCACCGAGACGGTGAGGATGTCGACGGTCATCGTCCAGCTCATCCCCAACGGGCTGATCCTCTCGATCGCCCTGGCCTACGCGCTCGGGGCCGTCCGCATGGCCGGCAAGGGCGCCCTCGTCCAGCAGGGGAACGCCATCGAGTCGATGAGCAACGTCGACGTCCTCTGCACCGACAAGACCGGGACGCTGACGACCAACACCATCCGCTACCACGACATCGAGTCGTTCGGGATGGAGCGGTACGAGGTCGAGCGACTGCTCGGCGACTACGCCGCCAGCACTGCGGAGGGCAACCGGACCACGGAGGCGCTCGGCGACGCGCTCCCTGGACTGCAGCGGACGGTGGCCGACGAGGCGGTCTTCTCGTCGGCCCGCAAGTGGAGCGGCCTCACGTTCGACGGCGACGGGCTGCGCGGCACCTACATCCTCGGCGCCCCGGAGATGCTCGCCGGCGCCCTGCCGCCGGGGACGGACCTCGGCCCGCGGCTCGGCGAGTGGACCAACGAGGGCCTGCGGGTGCTCCTGTTCGCGTACGCGCCGGAGCCCAGGCGGCTGAACGCCGGCAACGGGGACGGGCCCGGCGGCGCGCCGTCACAGGACGGCGGCGACGGGGCCCCGCCGAAGGCGGCGCACGAGCCGCAACTGCCGATCGGCCTGCGGCCGATCGCCCTGGTCAGCCTGGTCGACGAGCTGCGGCCGCAGGTCGAGGAGACGCTGCACGACCTCGACGGCGCCGGCGTGTCGCTCAAGATCATCTCCGGCGACAACCCGCAGACGGTCGCCGCGCTGGCCCGCCAGGCCGGCTTCCGCGGCGATCTGCGGGTCATGTCGGGCACCGACATCGCCGGTCTCGGGGAGCGCGAGCTCCATCTCGCCGTCGAAGAGGCCAACGTGTTCGGACGGGTCACGCCGCAGCAGAAGGAGGAGCTGGTCGGCGCCCTCCGCGACAACGGCCACTACGTGGCGATGATCGGCGACGGCGTCAACGACGTGATCTCGCTCAAGCGGGCCAACGTCGGCATCGCCATGCAGGGCGGCAGCCAGGCCGCCCGCGCCGTCTCCGACCTCATCCTCCTCAAGGACTCCTTCGGCGCCGTGCCCTGGGCGTTCCGCGAGGGCCAGCGCATCTGGAACGGCATGCAGGACATCCTCCGCATCTTCATGGTGCGCATCATGTTCGTCGCCCTCATCCTGGCGATGATCTCGTTCATCGGCGGCTTCCCCTTCCTGCCGCGCCAGACCGCCCTGCTGTCGTTCTTCTCGGCCGGCATCCCGGCCATCGCGCTGGCCACCTTCGCCAGACCCGGGCGCACCGACCGCGACAAGGTGCTCTACGAGCTTCTGCGCTTCTTCGCGCCGGCGACCGCCTACATGGCCCTGCTGGCGGTCGGCCTCTTCGCCGGGTACGTGCTGCTCACCGACCTGCCGGCCGCCGAGTTCGCGCCCGGGGCCGCCGCCGGCGCCGCCGGCGACGCGATCTACAAGGGTCAGACGGTCATCACCACGTTCGCGACCTACTGCTCGCTGCTGCTGCTCCCGATGGTGGTCCCGCCGGTCAAGTTCTTCGTCGGCGGCTCCACCCTGCGCGGCGAGTGGAAGATGACCGTGCTCGCCGCCCTCCTCATGGTCGGGTTCATGGCCATCTCGCTCACCCAGATCGGGCGCACCTCGTTCGACCTCGCGCAGCTCGGGCCGGTCGACTACCTGCTGGCCGGCGGCGCCTCGCTCGTCTGGATGTTCGTGACCCTGTGGACCTGGCGGCACAACATCCTGGAACGCTTCCTCGGGCTGCCGGCGGAGCCGCCCGGCGGCGCGCCGGGCGTCGAGAGCAGGAAGGACGCGCGGGCCGAGCGCCGGGCGGCGAAGGCCCGCGCCCGCACCGGCCGCGGCGCGCTCGACGCCCGCACCGGCGGCGCGGCGCCGAACGGATCGGGAGCCGCCCACGGCGGAGCCGCGCAGCCGGCTGAAGACAGGCGACCGGCCGCCGGGCCGCAGGCCGCCCCCGACGCGCGGCCGGCGCCCTCTCCGCCGCCGGCCGGCGCGCCGACGGAGCGCGACGGGTCCGGGCGTCCGGACACCGCGGTGACGCCCGGTCAGACCGGCGGCGACGTCAGCCCGCCCGGAGCGTCCAGCTCGGAGACGACCGGCGTCTGGACGCCGGACGACTGACCGGCGCGTCGCCGCTGAGGCCGGCCGGAGGAATCAGGCGAGGCCGGCTGAGGGGCAGACGCCGGCCAGCGCGCAGAGGTGGCAGGCCGGCCGCCGGGCCCGGCACACGCGCCGCCCGTGCAGCACCATGTTCACGTGCATCGCATAGACGTTCTCGGGGCCGGCCAGCTCGGTGAGCACCGGATGCGCCGCCTCGGCGCTGACCTTGGGGCCGATCAGACCGAGCCGCCGCGCCACACGGTGCACGTGGGTGTCGACCGGCATCACCGGCCGGCCCAGCGAGAACATGAGCACGCAGGCGGCTGTCTTCGGCCCCACGCCCGGCAGACCGGTCAGGTACTCGACGGCCTCCCCGTCGCTCATCCCGTCGAGGATGGCGAGGTCGGGCTGCCCGTCGCCGAGCGCCGCCAGCACGGCCTTGATGCGCGGCGCCTTCGTGTGCGCGAGGCCGCCGTGCGAGATGGCGTCTTCGACGTCCTCGACGGGAGCGTCGCGGACGTCGGCCCAGGTCCCGTACCGCTCCCGCAGCTCGCCGAAGCTGCGCACCGTGTTCGCGTCGGTCGTGTTCTGCGACAGGATCGTGTAGACGAGCTCGTCGACCGGCGGGTAGCGCGGCTCCCACACCGGACGCCCGTAGACGTCGTCGAGCAGCTGCAGGATGCGGGCCATATCGGCGGACGTCGGCATGGCCCCGAGTCTCTCACGTCCTGTGCCACCGGTCATCTCCCCTCCCGTGCCCCGCCGGTCATCTTCCCTCCAGTGCGCCGCCGGGCATTTCCCCTCGCGGGCCCCGCCCGTCATCTCCCTTCCCGTGCCGCCGGTCGACTCCGTTCTCGGACCGACACTGTGGCTCACACGAGAGCCGACACACGGGCTGACACGGGAGCCGACACTGGGGGCTGACACGGGAAGACCGTTCCGACGATAATCCCAGATGTGAGCTCCGACAGCCGACGTCAGCCTCGCCGCCCGCCTCCGCCCTCCCGCGGCTCGTGGAGGTTCTGGGTCGACCGTGGCGGCACGTTCACCGACCTCGTCGCCCTGCGGCCCGACGGCACGCTCGTCACCCACAAGCTCCTCTCCGACGACCCGACCCAGGACGTCGACGCCGCCCTGCTCGGCATCCGTCGGTTGATGGGAGCGCCGGGCGACACCGGGATCGGAGGCGGGTCCGACCCCCTCTCAGGAGCCGCGATCGCGGAAGTGCGGATGGGGACCACCGTCGGCACGAACGCCCTGCTGGAGCGGGGCGGCGAGCCGACCGTGCTGGCGATCACGCGAGGGTTCGCCGACGCGCTGCGGATCGGCTACCAGGACCGGCCCGACATCTTCGCCCTCGAGGTCGAGCTGCCGGAGCCGCTCCACGAGCGGGTGATCGAGATCGACGAGCGCGTCCGTGCCGACGGCACGGTGGAGCTGCCGCTCGACGAGGAGGCGGCCCGGGAGGCGCTGGGCGCCGCCCGGGCCGCCGGTCTGCGGTCGGTCGCCGTCGCCCTCATGCACGGCTATCGCTACCCGGAGCACGAGCTGCGCCTGGCGGAGCTCGCCCGCGAGCTCGGCTTCATCCAGGTCTCGCTCTCGCACGAGACGATCCCCCTGGTCAAGCTCGTCGGCCGGGCCGAGACCACGGTCGTCGACGCCTACCTCTCACCGATCCTGCGCCGCTACGTGGACACGATCGCCGCCGACCTCGGTGCACAGGCGGGGACCTGGCAGGAGGGCGCCGAGCCCCCGCGCGAGGGTGCCGCGCCGCGCCTCTTCTTCATGCAGTCGCACGGCGGGCTCACCGACGCCGCCACGTTCCGCGGCAAGGACAGCATCCTCTCCGGACCGGCCGGCGGCATCGTCGGGGCCGTCGAGACCTGTCGCCGGGCCGGCCACGAGGAGCTCGTCACCTTCGACATGGGCGGCACCTCGACTGACGTGGCCCACTACGCCGGCGCCTACGAGCGCTCGCTCGAGTCGACCGTCGGCGGGGTGCGGCTGCGCTCGCCGATGCTGCGCATCCACACGGTGGCCGCCGGCGGCGGGTCCATCTGCCGCTTCGCCGAGGGCCGCTACCGGGTCGGCCCCCGCTCCGCCGGCGCCGACCCCGGCCCCGCCTGCTACCGCCGCGGCGGCCCGCTGACCGTCACCGACTGCAACGTCGTCGTCGGCAAGATCCGGCCCGAGCACTTCCCCCATGTCTTCGGTCCCGGCGGCGACCAGACCATCGACCCCGACGCATCACGAGCCCGTCTCGACGAGGTCGCCGCCGCCATGCGGGCCGCGGGCCTCGACCCCGGCTCGCCGGAAGAGCTCGCCGACGACTTCCTCCGCGTCGCCGTCGACAACATGGCCCGCGCCATCAAGGAGATCTCGACCCACCGCGGCTACGACGTGAGCGACTACACGCTCTGCTGCTTCGGCGCCGCCGGGGGCCAGCACGCCTGTCTGGTCGCCGAGAGCCTCGGCATCCGCTCGATCCTCCTCCACCCCCTCGCCGGCGTACTCTCCGCCTACGGCATGGGCCTCGCCAGTATCAGGGCTCTTCGTCAACGGACCGTCGAGCGGCCGCTCGAGGCCGCCGCCGTACCCGCCCTCACCGCGCTCTTCGACGAGCTCGCCGAGGCCGCGACCGGCGAGCTGCTCGCCCAGGGATCACCGTCGGGGCGGATCGCCGTCGAGCGCCGCCTGCTCCTCAAGTACGAGGGCACCGACATGACCCTGCCCATCGCCTGGCGGACCGGTGACCGGGCGCTCGACGGGATGGCTGACGAGTTCACCGCCACCCACCGCGAGCGCTACGGGTTCACGATGGACGAGGCGCGGCTCGTGGTCGACGCGGTCGAGGTCGAGGCGGTCGACGCCGGCGACGCGGCAGAGGTAGCCCAACGCCCGGCCCCGCAGCGTGCCGCCGGCACGAGTGGCGTGCGCGACACGACTCAGCGTGACACGACTCGTCCGGACGGTGGCCCTGAGGCCACGATCTACACCGCCGGCGCGCGACGACGAGCCGAGGTGTTCGACAGAGCCGAGCTCGAACCCGGCGCCGCCGTGAACGGCCCCGCCATCGTGTTCGAGCCGACCAGCACGACGGTCGTCGAGCCGGGCTGGGCCGCCGAGGTACTGCCGGGAGGCGAACTCCTGCTGCACCGGACCGGCCGCGCCGAGGACGACACCGCCGGGAGCCGCGACCGGGCCGCAGGCGAGCGCGACGGGCGGGCCGCGGGCGAGCGCAGTGAGCCGCTCGCGGACGAGCGCGGCAGCCGCACCTCGGGCGCGCGCAACGGGCGGGCCGCGGCCGACGAGACGGCCGCGCGCGCCTGCTCCCCGCTCCTCCTCGAGGTCTTCAACAACCTGTTCATGTCGTGCGCGGAGCAGATGGGAGCCGCGCTGCGGAACACCGCCCGCTCCGTCAACGTCAAGGAGCGCCTCGACTTCTCCTGCGCGATCTTCGACGAGCACGGCGACCTGGTCGCCAACGCCCCCCATCTGCCCGTGCACCTGGGCTCCATGGGCGAGACCGTCCGCGCCGTCCTCGGCTCGCACGACGGCCGGCTGCAGCGCGGCGAGGCCGTGCTCGTCAACTCCCCCTACCACGGCGGCACCCATCTGCCCGATCTCACCGTCGTCTCACCGGTCTTCGCCGACGACTGCGATAACTCTGAGGGCAAGGACTCGGCGATCTTCGCCGACGACGGCGCCGCGTCAAACGACGACCCCTCCCCGCTCTTCTACGTCGCGTCGCGAGCCCATCACGCGGATGTGGGCGGCATCACGCCCGGCTCGATGCCGCCGCACAGCCGCACCATCGACGACGAGGGCGTGCTCGTCCACGACTTCGTGCTGGTCGAGGACGGCGGCTTCCGCGAGCGGGCGCTGGCCGAGCTCTTCTCCACGGGCCCCTGGCCGGCCCGCAACGTGCCCCGCAACGTCGCCGACCTCAAGGCTCAGGTCGCGGCCAACGCCCGCGGCACAGCCGAGCTGCGGCGGATGGTCGCGCATTACGGCGTGGAGCAGGTGCGCGACTACGTCGGCTTCATGAGGCGCCACGCCGAGGCCAGCGTCCGACGGGCGCTGCGCGGCCTGGAGGGCGGCGCTTTCGAGTGCCTGCTCGACGACGGCGACCGGATCGCCGTCGAGGTCACCGTCGACCGCGACGCCGGCAGCGCCAGGATCGACTTCACCGGCACCTCCCCGCAGCGCCCCGACAACTTCAACGCACCGCGGGCGGTCACCGTGGCGGCGGTCATCTACACAGTCCGCACCCTGGTCGACGTCGAGATCCCGCTCAACGAGGGCTGTCTCGCGCCGCTGGAGCTCATCATCCCCGACGGCTGCCTGCTGGCCGCCACCCACCCCGCGGCGGTCGTGGCCGGCAACGTCGAGGTCTCCCAGATCGTCACCGACGCGCTCCTCGGGGCTTTCGGCGTGCTGGCCGGCTCACAGGGGACGATGAACAACCTCACGTTCGGCGACGGGACGCACCAGTACTACGAGACGATCTGCGGCGGTGTGGGAGCCGGTCGGGGGTTCGACGGATGCGCTGCCGTCCACAGCCACATGACGAACTCGAGGCTGACCGACCCCGAGGTGCTCGAGTGGCGGCACCCGGTCGTGGTCGAGGAGTTCGCCGTGCGACACGGCAGCGGCGGCCGCGGCCGGTGGCGCGGCGGCGACGGCGCCAGGCGGCGGCTGCGCTTCCTGGCGCCGATGACCGCCGCCGTCCTCTCCGGCCGCCGCCGAGTGGCGCCGCACGGCCTCGACGGCGGCGAGGCCGGCGCGCAGGGACGCAACCTGGTCGTGCGCGCCGACGGCCGCGCAGAAGACGTCGGCGGCGTCGCCCGCCGCGACATGCAGGTCGCCGACGCCGTGATCATCGAGACGCCGGGCGGCGGCGGCTTCGGCCGGCCGCCCTCAGGCTGAAGAAGGGCGGGCGGCGCGCCGTGTGCGCCGCCCGCCCTTCGATCTTTCACTCAGCCCCGCCTCGCCGGCTTCCCGGCTCGAGCCTCGCTCAGTCTCAGCGGTACTGCCTCAGCGATACTGCCGCCGACGCCGCCGCGCCCGCCGCCAGGCGATGAAGAAGCCGGCCAGCATGCCGGCCACGAACAGGATCAGCATGACGATCCACAGCTGCATCTGGCCCTCCATCCAGAGGAAGGAGACGGCCGCTTTGCCGGTGTTCTGGAAGATGAAGACGAGAGCGAGGATGACGATGACGCCGACGAAGCCGAGCTTCCCGTAGTGCCTCCAGTCGCCGCGCCCCGCCGGGGCGGCGCCCTGCGCGACGCCGTCTGATCGATCGGCCATGTCGTTCCCTCCTGACGGGTGTGATGACGAGCAGTCGCCGGCGCCGGACACCTCAGCTACCGTGCGCGGCCGAGCCGGTCGACGTCTCGGCGCCAGCGTACCCCCGCGGCGGCGCGCGAAAACGCCACCGGGCGATAGACTGAGGATCACTCGCGAAGACACCGGATCGTCTCCGCGAAGACCGGCAGCGACCGTGCCCGAGAGGAGCTGTGAGACCCAGCGACACGCCGCATCAGGGCGCAGCGGAGGAGCTCGAGACCCCCGCCCTCCTGCTCGACCACACCAGGCTGCTCGGCAACGTGCGGCGGATGGCCGAGGTCTTCGCCGACCGCGCAGCCCACCTGCGGCCCCACACCGGAGCACACCACTGCGTCGAGATCGCCCGTCTCCAGGTCGAGCACGGCGCTCCGGGCGTCACCTGCGCCCGCCTCGGCGAGGCCGAGGCGCTCGCCGACGGCGGCCTCGAAGATCTCTTCCTGGCGGCCGAGGTCGTCGGAGCGGCGGGGATCCGCCGGCTGCTCGAGCTGGCCGCCCGGTGCACGGTCGCCGTCGCGGTCGACGACGCCGCCAACGTCGCCGACCTCTCGGCGGCGGCGACCGCCGCCGGTGTCACGCTCCGCTGTTTCGTCGAGGTCGACGTCGGCATGGGACGCTGTGGCGTCGCCCCGGGAGAGCCGGCTCTCGAGCTGGCCCGTCTCGTGGACGAGAGCCGACGTCTCGCCTTCGCCGGCCTGCACGCGTTCGAGGGCCACCTGCAGGAGGTCGTCCCCTACGACCAGCGACGCGCGCGCGCACGTGAAGACGTGAAGAAGGCGATCGAGACGAGACGACTCATCGAGAGCTCCGGCCTCCCCGTCCCGGTCCTCACCGCGGGCGGGACCGGGACCCACGCCATCACCGGCGTCCTGCCCGGCGTCGACGAGATCCAGGCCGGCTCGTACGCGACGATGGACGGCGCCTACCGCAAGGCCGGCGCGCCTTTCGAGAACGCCCTGACGGTGCTGACGACGGTGGTGAGCCGCCCGTCCCGGGAGACGGCCATCGTCGACGCCGGCTACAGCTCTCTGGCGCCGGAGTTCGGGGAACCCGCGGTGCTCCACAGGGGCGCCACCTACGTCGCCTTCTCTGAGGAACTCGGGACCCTGCGGGTCACCGGCCCCGCCGAAGAGCTGCGCATCGGCGACACCGTCGAGCTGATCCCGGCCCACGGGGCGACGACCGCCGGCCTCCACGACCGTGTCCACGTGACGGACGGCGGCCGGCTGGTGGCCGTCTGGCCGATCGTCGGCCGCTCCGGCCCGCGGGAGTCCGCGTGACGCCGACCGATGACAGCGGTAACCGCGGCCAGCGCAAGCCCGGCGGCCGCGTCATCCGCATCCCGGTCAGCGGCAACGGCGGCCGCCGTCCATCCTCCGGCGGGGATCCGGAAGGCAAACAGCCCCGCCTCGGCGGCGGCCAGCTCCAGTGGAACACCTGGGGCTGGTTCGGCGGCCAGGCGGGTTCGTCGGTCTGGCTCCTGGCGCTGGGCATCGTCGCCGTGGCCCAGGGCGACGCGCTCGGCTGGCTGCCAATCGGGCTCTGCATCCTCGCCAACCTGATCGGCACGCTCCTCTGGTGGGTGCGCGACCGCCTGGCGCCGTTCCCGGCCGCCGAACTCCTCCTGGGGACCATCACCGTGCTCTCCGCCGCCGGCGTCGTCGCCATCCTGGAGGGCGGCCTGGTGGGCGTGGCCCCCGACCAGCCTCCCGGTCGCTGGGTGTACCTCTACCTGCTGGTCTTCCCGGCCCTGATGATCCAGCTCTGGGTCGTCGACCACGCCCGGCGTACGTCCGGTGAGGAAGAGCACGAGGAAACCGACGACGAAGACGACCGGTTCGACGACGAGGACGACGACCGCGACGACCGCGACCGCTGGTGAGCGGACACGCCCGGCGGACGGTCGTCCGCCGGGCGCCGCCCTCAGGCCTTCAGCGCCGCGAACCCCTCGACGATCGTCTCGAAGACCCGGTCGAGCTGCTCCTCGCTGATGACCAGCGGCGGCTGCACGCGCAGCACGCTGCCGAAGTTGCCACCGACGCCGATCAGCACGCCGTTCTCGAGGCAGTGCTGACGGATGGCCGCCGCCTCGACCGCGGCCGGCGTCTTCGCCTCGCGGTCGCTCACCAGCTCGACGCCGACCATGAGGCCCTTGCCGCGCACGTCGCCGATCAGCTCCTCGGTCTGCGCCAGTTCGCGGAAGCGCGCCATCAGCGCCTCGCCCTTGCGGGCGCTCTGGCCGGGCAGGTCGTCGGCAAGATGGACCTCGAGGTTGGCCAGCGCCGCCGCGCAGCTGATGGGGTTGCCGCCGAAGGTCGAGAGGTGGTCGCCGACCTGGAAGGCGTCGGCCAGCTCCGGCCGGGCGATGAAGGCGCCGAGCGGGAAGCCGTTGGCGAGCCCCTTGGCCATGCACATGATGTCTGGCTCGACGTCCCAGTGCTCGATCGCGAACAGCTTGCCGGTCCGCGAGTAGCCGCTCTGGACCTCGTCGCAGATGAAGAGCATGCCCTCCTCGTCGAGGATCTCCTTGACGGTCTCGAAGTAGCCGGCCGGCGGGACGATGATGCCGCCCTCGCCCATGATCGGCTCGGCGACGAAGGCGGCGCCCTCGCCGGAGAGGTGCAGACGGATGATGTCGCGCAGGCGGCGGGCGCAGAGCAGGCCGCACTTGTCGGGGGTCGTCTCGGCGAAGCAGCGGTAGCAGTAGGGCGCCGGGGCGAAGGCGACGCCGGTCAGGTAGGGGAAGCCGCCCTTCTTGCGGCCCGAGTTGCCGGTGATCGAGAGGGTCGCGTTCGTGCGGCCGTGGAAGCTGCTCTCCAGGGCCACCAGCTCATGCTTGCCGGAGGCCCGCTTGGCGAGCCGCATGGCGCCCTCCAGGGCCTCGGCGCCGGAGTTGCCGAAGAAGCTCTTCTGCAGATCGCCCGGTGTGACCTCGGCCAGCCGTTCGGCCAGCGCCCCCACCTGGGGCACGTGGTAGACGTAGGAGCAGGCGTGGACGATCTTCTCCATCGTCTCCCGGGCGGCCGAGAGGATGCGCTCGTCGGAGTGGCCGGCGTTGGTGACCGAGATGCCGGCGAAGCAGTCGATGTACTCGGTGCCGTCGGCGTCGTAGAGCAGGGCGCCGGCGCCGTGGTCGATCTCGACCGGCTCGACGCGCTTGACGAACCCGGTCATGACGTAGTCGCGGTACTGCTCTTTCACACCCATGGTCTCGACCACCCTTCGGGACGTTCTCGGACTGCGCTCTGATCGTGCGTTCTCGCACCGCGTGACCCGCGGCCGCCGGACGGCGGCGAGCGGGTCTTCCGCGCGGGCCTCCTCGCCGGCGGGCCTCTCGCTCATGCGCCGATGAGGCCTCTTTTCGGCCCGCGCGGCGACACTACCACGCTAACCAAGTGGTTGAAATAGCCGGACTGGAGACCCTGCGGCGACCGGTTGGACGATGTGGACAGACGGCTGGGAACGCCGCGGTCTGATGATGGGCTTGGGATCCCGCAGTCCTGTTTCGTGCCCTGGATAGTCGGCGTACAGGCCAGAGGTTCGGGCCAAGTGGTGAGTCGCGCCGACTCGAGAGGACGGACGAGCCCTGGGACCTCGCACTTGTGCTTCGTCTTGCGGGTCGCAAAGGCTGCTTCACGGGCAGTTTCGTCTCCCCCAAGATGGAGCATTGTGACCGGTCTCCTTGACTTCGGCACGCCGGTCGCAAGATCGCCTGCAGGGTCCGCTGCGCCGCTCAGGACGGAGCATTGTGACCGGTCGCTTTGCCTTCGGCACGCCGGTCGCAGACCCGACTTCAGAAAGGGGCTGCGCAGTTCTTACGCAGGTTTGGGACCGCCGCTACGCTTTCGGCACGCCGGTCGCAAGATCGCCTGCAGGGTCCGCTACGCCGCCCTTACGGGTACTTGTGGACGGGTGCACTAGCGGGTCGCTATACTTCCCATGCCCGGGTGGGAAGTTGGGTCTGCGTCATCCCACCATGCCGGGACGGGGCTTCGGCCCCACCGTGTCGTCTTCCGTGCGCCACGCCTCGCGGTCGCGCGCACCGTACGACGGGTCGCGATGGGTCCGCTGTCCCCCGAACGGAACGGGACTGCCGTACCGCCGTACGAAGGAGACTGTATGCCGTCGGGTACCCCACGCACGACGACCGGCTCAGCGCTGGTCCTCGGTGGAGGCATCGCGGGCATCCAGTGTGCCCTCGACCTCGCAGAAGGCGGGTACAAGGTCTATCTCGTCGAGCGTTCGCCGGCCCTCGGTGGCCACATGGCGCAGCTCGACAAGACCTTCCCCACCAATGACTGCGCGATGTGCACACTGGCCCCCAAGCTGGTCGAGGTCGGACGACATCTCAACGTCGAGATCGTCACCAACTCCGAGCTCGCCGGCCTGGAGGGTGAGCCCGGTAACTTCGATGCGCTCATCCACCGCTACGCACGCTACGTCGACCCCGCCAAGTGCACGAGCTGCGGCGAGTGCGCGGACAAGTGCCCGGTCTTCGTCAAGAACCGCTACAACGAGAACCTGAACGACCGCCGGGCGATCTACAAGCTCTACCCGCAGGCCGTCCCCGGCACCTACGCGATCACCAAGAAGGGCCACTCGCCCTGCAAGCGCGCCTGCGCCGCCCACACCAGTGCGCAGGGCTACGTCGCGCTGATCGGCGAGGGCCGCTTCGACGCCGCCTACACCGTCGCCAGCGAGCCCAACCCCTTCGTCGCCGTCTGCGGCCGCGTCTGCACCCACAAGTGCGAGGACGACTGCACCCGCGGCGAGGTCGACGAGCCCATCTCCATCGCCGGGCTCAAGCGGTTCGTCGCCGACTGGGCGAACGACCACCTCCCCATGCCCGAGAAGGTGGAGCCGCAGTACAAGGAGCGCGTGGCCATCGTCGGCGGCGGCCCCGCCGGCCTCACGGCCGCCCGCGACCTCCAGCTGCTCGGCTACCGCACCGTCGTGTTCGAGAGCAAGGACGAGCTCGGCGGCATGCTCCGCTACGGCATCCCCGAGTATCGCCTCCCGAAGGCCGCCCTGCAGCAGGACATCGACCGCATCCTCGCGCTCGGCGTCGAGGTCGAACAGGGCAAGACCATCGGCAAGGACTACACCGTCGACGACCTGATGAAGAAGCGGCGCTTCAAGGCCGTCTTCCTGGCGACCGGCCTGCAGGGCGGCAAGCCGCTGCCCATCCCGGGCGCCGACGCCAAGGGCGTCTTCACGGCCGTCGACCTGCTGCGCGACGCGACCCTCGAGAAGCCCATCGACATGGGCAAGAAGGTCGTCGTCATCGGCGGCGGCGACGTGGCGTTCGACTCCGGCCGCACGGCTCTGCGCCTGGGCGCCGACGACGTCACCCTCACCTGCATCGAGGACGACGAGACCATCCCCGCCTCGGCCGACGAGATCGAGGAGGGCACCGGCGAGTCGATCAGGTTCATCTGCTCGTGCATGCCGACGAAGATCGTCACCGGCGACGACGGCCGGCCGACAAAGGTCGAGTTCACCGCCTGCAAGCTCGGCGATCCCGACGAGCGCGGCTGGCGTCCGCCGATCGCCCTGGACAACACGTTCAGCGAGATCGAGTGCGACACGGTGATCTTCGCGACCGGCCAGGGCCTGGTCACCGACTTCCTCGAGGGCGCCGAAGGCGTCGAGGTCGAGCGGAACCAGATCAAGACCGACCGCGACACGCTGATGACCACGCGCGAGGGCGTCTTCGCCGGCGGCGATGCCTCCTCGGCGGCCGCCTGGACGGCCATCGAGGCCGTGGCGGCAGGCCGTCGCGCGGCCCGCTCCATCCACAACTACCTGCGCGGCGAGCAACTGCTCGAGGTGTGGGAGGAGAGCCTGCCCGAGGCCAAGCCCGAGCCGGAAGAGCTCGAGGAGACCGAGCGCCAGGCGCGGACCCTGCAGGCGTTGGCAGACGCCGAGCAGCGTCGCCGCAGCTGGGAAGAGGTCAAGAAGGGCTTCACCGAAGAGCAGGCGATGACCGAGGCCAACCGCTGCCTCGACTGCGCCGTGTGCTCCGAGTGCATGGAGTGCGTGCGCGCCTGCGGCGTCGACGCTCTGGTCCACGACGACGCCGACGAGGAGTACAAGCTGCCGGTCGGCTCAGTCGTGCTGGCCACCGGCTACGACGCCTATGACCCCGGCGAGAACAGCCAGTGGGGCTACCGCCGCTACCCGAACGTCTTCGCGGCGCTCGAGTACGAGCGGCTCCTCTCGTCCAGCGGCCCCACCGCCGGCGAGATCGTCCGCCCATCGGACGGCACGCATCCCAAGCGCATCGCCTTCATCCAGTGCGTCGGCAGCCGCGACCAGGACCACGAGTACTGCTCGAGCGTCTGCTGCATGTACGCCAACAAGCTGGCGATGATGACCGTCGACCACGAGCCCGACGCCAGCCCGGACGTCTTCCTCATGGACATGCGGGCCCAGGGCAAGGGCTTCGATCAGGTCTGGGAGCGCTCCAAGGACCTCGGCGTGAACTTCATCCGTTCGCGTCCGTCGTACATCAAGGAAGACCCCGAGACCAGGAACCTCCTCATCACGTGGGAGGACGAGACCGGCGAGATCCAGACCAGCGAGTACGACATGGTCGTCCTCAGCGTCGGGCTGGAGCCGTCACGGAACGCGCAGGAGGCCGCCGGCAATCTGGGCATCGCCCTCAACCGGCACGGCTTCTGCGACCTGAAGGAGTACGCTCCGCTCAGCACCTCCCGTGAGGGAGTCTTCGTGGTCGGCGCCTTCGGCGAGCCCAAGGACATCCCCGAGTCGGTCGCTCAGGCCTCGGCCACGGCGTCGCAGGTGATGACCCAGCTGGCCGACTCCCGCGGCACGCTCACGTCGGAGAAGGAGTACCCGGCAGAGCGCGACATCACCGACGAGGCGCCGCGTGTCGGCGTGTTCGTCTGCCATTGCGGCTCCAACATCGCCGGCGTCGTGGACGTCGAGGACGTCGCCGAGTACGCCAAGACGATCCCCGGCGTCGAGTTCTCGACCCACACCATGTACACGTGCTCTACCGACAGCTGCGAGAACATCCGCGACATGATCCAGGAGCACGACCTCAACCGGGTCGTCGTGGCGAGTTGTACGCCGCGGACGCACGAGCCGATCTTCCAGGACACGCTCCGGGAGGCCGGGCTCAACCCGTACCTGTTCGAGATGGCCAACATCCGCGACCAGTGTTCGTGGGTGCACGGCAACTGCCCGGCCGACGCCACGGAGAAGGCCAAGGACCTCATCCGCATGAGCGTCGCCCGCGCGATGCTGCTGGAGCCGCTCTACAAGGTCGACGTGCCGCTCACCCACGCGGCCGTGATCATCGGCGGCGGCCTGGCCGGCATGACGGCGGCCGGCGCGCTCGGCGACATGGGCTATGAGACGCATCTGATCGAGCGCACAGACAAGCTCGGCGGCCGCGTCCTCGATATCGACCAGACGATCAAGGGGACCGATCCGGCCGAGTATGTCGCCGAGCTCGAGCAGAAGCTCATCGACAACCCGCAGGTGATGATCCACCTGGAGTCGGAGCTCGCCGACTTCCAGGGCTTCATCGGCAACTTCAACAGCGTCATCAGGGAGAGCGACGGCAAGCGCACTCCTGTGGAGCACGGCGTCGTCATCGTCGCCACCGGCGCCAAGGAATCCAGGCCGGAGCTCTACGGTCTCGGGATGAGCCCCAGCATCGTCAGTGGGCTCGACCTCGAGACGATGCTGTCCGAGGACGATCCCAGGCTCAAGCAGTCCGACCCCGTCGGCTTCCTGCTGTGCGCGGGGTCGCTCGACCCGGAGAACAAGACGTACTGCTCGCGCACCTGCTGCCAGCAGAGCGTCAAGAACGCCATCCGGCTCAAGGAAGCCGATCCGGACCGTCCCGTGTACGTCTGGTACAAGGAGATGCGGACCTACGGCTTCCTTGAGGAGTACTACACCAGGGCCCGCGAGCTGGGCGTCATCTTCGCCCGCTACGACAACGACGCGAAGCCCAAGGTGAGCGTCGACGTCGACGGCGGTCCGGTCAAGGTCACCTGGAACGAGAAGGCGTTCGCCGGCAAGCCGATGGACGTCGACCTCGGTCTGCTGGTGCTGGCCGTCCCGACGGTGCCCAACGAGGGCTACGAGAACATCAGCAAGCTGCTCAAGGTGCCGAGCACGGCCGACGGCTTCTTCCTCGAAGCCCACGTCAAGCTGCGGCCGGTGGACTTCGCCAGCGAGGGCATGTTCCTCTGCGGCTCGGCCCACTACCCGAAGAGCATCGACGAGTCGATCTCCCAGGCGTACGCGGCCGCCGGCCGCGCCGCGGCGATCCTCAACAAGCCGGTCCTCAAGGCCGGCGGCGTGGTCGCCGAGGTCGATCAGGAGACCTGCGCGGCCTGCCTCACCTGCGTGCGGATCTGCCCCTACGAGGTGCCGCGCATCGATCCGGAGGCCAAGAAGGCCTACATCGAGCCGGCCGCCTGTCAGGGCTGCGGTGTGTGTGTCAGTGAGTGCCCCGCGAAGGCGATCGAGCTGCACCACTACTCCGACTCGCAGGTCATCGCCAAGGAGCAGGCGCTGTTCATCACCGACGCCGACATCGAGGCCGGCGTGGCGCTCGACGCCAGCTCGCCGTTCCCGAAGCAGGACACCGAGACACCCTCAGGGGAGGTGAGCTGACATGGCTGAAGAGACCACGACCGCGGCCCCCGAGGCCACAGACGCCCCCGAGGCGGCCGAGGAGTCGATCGAGGGCCCCAAGGGGCCGATCGATCCCGACTTCGAGCCCGAGATCATCGTCTTCGGGTGCCACTACTGCGCGTACGCCGCCGCCGACCTGGCCGGCAGCATGCGCCTCAACTATCCGACCAACGTCAGGATGGTCAAGCTGCCGTGCACCGGCAAGCTCGAGATCATCCATCTGCTCAAGGCGCTCGAGGCCGGCGCCGACGGCGTCTACGCCGCCGGTTGCCTCGAGGGCGAGTGCCACTATCTGAAGGGCAACCTCTGGGCGCGCAAGCGTGTCGAGTACACCAAGACGCTGCTCGCAGAGATGGGCATGGACCCGGCGCGCATCGAGATGTTCAACCTCTCGTCGGCCGAAGGACCGCGCTTCGCGGAGATCGCCAACGAGTTCACCGAGCGCATCAAGAAGCTCGGTCCGAGTCCGGTCAAGCACGGGAAGAAGGCTGCGGCCAAGGAAGGGACACCCGCATGATCACCGCTGAACGCAAGCCGTTCGAGGAGATCCTCGAGCTGCTCGAAGGACACGACAAGGTGCTGGTCGCAGGCTGCGAGACCTGTGTCGCCGTCTGCCTGACCGGCGGCGAGAAGGAGGCCGAGATCCTCTCGACCGAGCTCGGCATCAAGGCCAAGGAAGACGGCCGCGAGCTGGCCACCGAGAGCATCTCCGCCATCCGCCAGTGCGAGTGGGAGTACCTCGACGCCATCGCCGAGAAGGTGGCGGAGTACCCCGTCGTCATCAGCATGGCGTGCGGCATCGGCATCCAGAGCATGGCCGAGCGGTTCCCGGAGAAGCTGGTGCTCCCGGCCGTCAACACCAACATGCTCGGCATGCCGCAGGAGCATGCCGTCTGGCTCGAGCGCTGCGGCGCCTGCGGCGACTGCGTGCTCGGCGAGACCGGCGGCATCTGCCCGATCGTCCGCTGCTCCAAGAGCCTGCTCAACGGGCCCTGCGGCGGCAGCCACGACGGCCTCTGCGAGGTCACGGGACCGGATAACGAAGAGATCCCGTGCGCCTGGCAGCTGATCCACGACAAGCTCAACGAACAGGGTCGTCAGGACCTGCTGTTGAAGGTCACGGAGCCGAAGGACTGGAGCAAGAGCAACAGCGGCGGCCCGCGGACCATGGTGAAGGAGGAGGCGAAGCCGGTATGAGCGACAACGGACTGAAGGCCGGCTCCAACCTGGAGAAGATGTTCGCGGCGGGTCACTTCGCCGTGACCGGCGAGTGCGGTCCGCCCAAGTCGGCCGACTACGACATCGTCGCCGAGAAGGCCAAGCCGCTGGCGAGCTGCACCGACGCCGTCAACATCACCGACAACCAGACGGCCGTGGTGCGTATCGCCTCCATGGCCGCCGGCTACATCGCCGCCCAGAACGGCGCCGAGCCGATCATGCAGATGACCTGCCGCGACCGTAACCGGCTCGCCATGCAGGCCGACATCCTCGGCGCCAACGCGCTGGGCGTGTACAACATCCTGTGCCTCACCGGCGACCACATCAGCTTCGGCAACCATCCGACCGCCAAGGGTGTCCACGACATCGATTCGGTCAACCTGATCAAGATGTACAAGGACATGCGCGACAAGAAGATCTTCCAGTGCGGCGAGGAGATGGAAGTCGCGCCGAAGCTCTTCATCGGCTGCGCCGAGAACCCCTTCGGCGATCCCTTCGAGTACCGTGTGCACCGCCTCAGGAAGAAGATCGAGGCCGGCGCCGACTTCGTGCAGACCCAGTGCATCTTCAACGTCCCCAAGTTCAAGAAGTGGATGGAGATGGTGCGCGCCGAGGGTCTCCACCAGGAGATCAAGATCATGGCCGGCATCACGCCCATCAAGGGCGCCGGCATGGCCCGCTACATGCAGAAGTTCGTGCCGGGCATCGACGTGCCGCAGGAGATCGTCGACCGGATCGCCGCCAAGGAGAAGGGCGAGCCGCAGCAGACCGAGGGCAAGAAGCTCGGCGCTGAGATGATCAAGGAGCTCGCCGAGGTCGAGGGCGTGCACGGCGTCCATATCATGGCCGTCGAGTGGGAGCCGGCGGTGCCGGAGATCGCCGAGATGGCCGGTCTGCTGCCGCGTCCCACGCTTTCGTGAGGGGGGCTGCATGACCGCCATCACAGCCACACTCGCGAAGCGGGTGAACGAAGGTGCCGAGACCAACGCCTTCAAGTGCTACCAGTGCAAGCGCTGCTCGATCGGGTGTCCGGTCGCCTCCTACGGCGACCTGCACCCGGCGCAGGTCATGCGCGCCGTCCAGCTGGGCGACATCGACGCCGCCGCGGCCAGCAAGTTCATCTGGCTGTGCACCGGCTGCGAGACGTGCACCACCCGCTGTCCTCAGGGCATCGACATCGCCGCCGTCATGGACGAGCTGCGCAAGATCGCCCGTGAGGAGAAGATGGTCACCAAGGATGCTGGCCTGGCCAGCGTCCTCAAGCTCAACCTCGACTCCATGAAGCGCTGGGGCCGGATGAGCGAGATCGAGCTGGTCGCGCTGGACAAGCTGAGCCGGCCGAGCAGCATGATGGCCGACGTGGGCCTCGGTCTGCAGATGTTCCGGCGCGGCAAGCTGCCGATCATCCCCGGCCGCGGCGACCGCAAGAAGATCAAGGACATGTGGGCCAGGGCCGAGGCCATCGAGAACGAGCGGCGCGCCGCCCGGCGGGTGCCGGTCGTCGACAAGGAAAGGGGCGAGGGATGACACAGCTCGCCTACTACCCAGGCTGCTCGCTGCACGGCAGCTCCAAGGAGATGGGCGACACCGCCAAGGCAACGGCGGCCGTCTTCGGCTACGAGTTCGCCGAGGTCCCCGACTGGAACTGCTGCGGCAACACGGCCGCCCACTCCATCAACCGGCTGTTCGCCGACGCGCTCCCGGCCAACGAGATCGCGAAGATCCGCAGCGACATGGGTCTCGACCGGGTGGTCGTCCCCTGCGCCGCGTGCTTCAGCCGCTTCATGACCACCATCTACGAGATGACCGAGGGCGAGCAGAACGAGCAGACCCGGGCGGACGTCGAGAAGGTCGTCGGCCGCGCCGTCGACACCGACCTCAAGGTGCTCAACCTGGTCGATCTCTACCACGATCAGATCGGGCTCGACGAGCTCAAGGCCAAGGTCACGCGCCCGCTCGAGGGCCTCAAGGTGGCCGCCTACTACGGCTGCTTGCTCACCAGGCCCCCGAAGGTCACGCTGGCCGAGGATCCCGAGTACCCGACCCACATGGACGAGGTGCTCAGGGCGCTCGGCGCCGAGCCGGTCGAGTGGGACTACAAGACCGACTGCTGCGGCGCCTCCCTGGCGCTCTGCGAGCAGCCGATGGTCCGCGACCTGATCAGGAAGATCGTCGGCAACGCGCGCGAGCGCGGCGCCGACGTCATCTCGGCGGCCTGCCCGCTCTGTCAGGTCAACCTCGACACGCGGCAGTTCGACATCAAGAACGAGGACGCGAGCTGGCAGCAGGTGCCGGTCGCGTTCCTCAGCCAGCTGGTCGGCACGGCCCTCGGCCTGCCGGCGAGCGAGATGGGCTGGAAGCGTCACGTGGTGGACGTCCCGGCCCTCGCCTGACGGCGACAGACCAGGCCCGTCCGGCCACGGCCGGCGGTACGTCAACGAGAAGGGGTCCCGGTGACGGGGCCCCTTCTCGTTTCCCGACAGCTCCCTTGGCGGTCACGCGCCTGCCGGACACCGATCGCGTCCGGCCGCCCGGCGCGGGCCCGCCGGGGACCGCTACTCGGGCCGGACGACGAGCGTCTCGATGTCGACCTCGTTGCCCGGCTCGATGTCGTGGTAGTACCACGCCTGGGTCGCCATGTCGTACCAGATGTTCCAGTGCAGGTCCTCGGTCAGCACGCGCGTCTCGCCGTCCAGGCCCTGCACCTCCATGGCCCAGCCGTCCTCGGGTTTCACGGAGACGCGAGTGCCGCCGGGGCCGTAGAAGAGGTGGTCGACCGCCTCGCCCCACTCCTCGGGATCGAGCCCGATATCGGTGAACCGGTAGTCGCCCCAGCTCCTCGGGTAGCGGCCGTTCTCGTCGTAGAAGTCCTGGATGAGAGAGATCATGCCCCCGCTGATGTCGGTGAACGTCGAGCCGAGCGACGTCAGTGGAGGCGAGCCGCTCAGCGGCCGCGCGACATAGGGGTCGTCCTCAGTGGACGTCCAGCCGAGGAGACCGTACTCATCGTAGTCCGGTAGCGCGGCGGCCAGCGCGTCGGCCACGTCGCCGCTCCACGCTTCGTAGCAGAAGTCGCCCTTGGAGTACTCTTCGACGTTCACCATCGGCGCGCCCGTCCAGGGGTTCTCGGGCCATTGATCGAGAGAGTCGCCGACCGCGCCGTCGTGGGCGACCTCGGACGGGTCCGGGAAGACGCCGTCGTGCTCACATGCGTAGCTGACGACCGCGATCTGGATCGACCACACGCCCTCCTCCACCGCAGCGTCCCTGGCCTTGTCGCGCTGCTGCAGGTAGAGCGGGATGGCGATCATTGCCAGGATGCCGATGACCACCACCACGATGAGCAGCTCGATCAGGCTGAAGCCGGCCTGCCCCCGGCGGCGCGCATGCCCCTGTCTACGGCGCATGTGCCTCTGTCTTTGCATCGCTCCCACCGTCACGCCGACTCCATCACGACGCTGCATCGGTCTCATGGTGCCCTCGACTTGACCGCCGGACATGGCATATCCGTCTAGGCATCCGTGCCGGGGTCTTCCGTCGTCTGTCTGCGACGAACGCCAGGCATGCCCCGGCGCCCCCTTGCGATAGCCGGCCGCAAGTGCTAGGTTTCACTCGTCTTCAAGGCAGAGGACGCCCGGTCGATGACCGCGCGAGAGTCCCAGGTTGGAAACGGGCGCCGAAGGGGCAAGGCGGGAGGAAGACTCCGCCGAAACTCTCAGGCAAACGGAGCGCGGTCTAACGGGTCCCTGGAACTCACGCATGGCGTGTGTCGTCGAGGACAGGGTGATGGGTCACATCGCCCTGTCCTTTTGCGCACGGGGGTGACGTGGGTAGCTGCGGAGCATCTCTCCCGATGAGCGGCGGCCGGCTCGCGCGCGGCGCGACGGTCCGTCCCCATCGCACCGGTTCGGCGAGAGACGTCGGCGACCCCGCCTCCACCTCCCTCCCGCCGCCCGCGACGCACCGCTCGCGGCATCAGGGACACCGGTCGCCGCCGGTCCACGACCGCTCACCGACACGGCGCCCGGCGACTCCCGTCAGTCGCATACAGTCCCTCTCGGCCCACGACCGGGGAGGCGCGCGGCCGAGCTGAGATCCACGATCGAAGGTCAAGAACATCTGGAGGTCAGGGCCCATGGCAGAACCCGAAGTCTTCCCCTATATCCCGAACTCCGTTCCCGAGATCAGGCAGCGCATGCTGGACAAGATCGGGATCGAGAGTGTCGAGGACATCTACAAGGAGATCCCGGATCACCTGCGCTTGAAGAGCAGGCTGAACACGCCGGGTCCCATCTCCTCCGAGTACGACCTCAAGCGGCATTGCGAAGAGCTGCTCGAGGACGGTGGCAACGGGGCCGACTGCAAGAAGTACATCGGCTTCCTCGGCGGCGGCATCTGGAACCACTACGTGCCGTCGGTCGTGACCACCATCATGGAGCGCGACGAGTTCCTCTCCAGCTACGTGGGTGAGGCGTTCGCCGACCACGGCAAGTGGCAGGCCCAGTTCGAGTACGCCAGCTGCATGGCCGAGCTCCTCGAGATGGACATGGTCAACACGCCGACCTACGACTGGGGTATGGCGTCCGCGACCTCGATCCGCATGGCCAGCCGCATCACCGGCCGCGACGCGGCGCTGTACGCCGGCAGCATCTCCCCCGACCGGCTCAGCTGCATGAAGAACTACGCCTGGTCGGCGGTCCCCGAGTTCATCGAGGTCGGCTTCGACGCCGAGACCGGGCTCATCGATCTCGACGACCTCAAGGCGAAGCTCAGCGACGAGATCGCCGTCTTCTACTTCGAGCAGCCGGCCTTCCTCGGCATGGTCGAGACGCAGTGCGCCGAGATCGTCGAGGCCGTGCACGCGGCCGGCGCGCTGGTCGCGGTCGGCGTCGACCCCAGCTCCCTCGGTGTCATCGAGGCACCGGGCGTGTGGGGCGCCGACATCGCCTGCGGCGACGTCCAGGGCCTCGGCATCCCGATGCAGTGCGGCGGCGGCGCCGGCGGCTTCGTCGCCACGCAGGATGAGGAGAAGTTCACGGCGGAGTTCCCGTCGCTGCTCTTCGGTGTCACGCCGACCATCGTCGAGGGCGAGTACGGCTACGGCGAGGTCTTCTTCGAGCGGACCTCCTACGCCTCCCGCGAGAAGGCGAAGGACTTCCTCGGCACCATGGCGCAGCTGCACGGCATCGGCGCCGGCGTGTACCTCTCCCTCATGGGCCCGCAGGGCATGGTCGAGCTCGGCGAGGGAATCATGCAGCGGGCCGCCTACCTCGTCGGCGAGCTCGGCAAGCTCAAGGGCGTCAAGGCCCCCAAGTATTCGGCGCCGGTCTTCAAGGAGTTCGTCGTCGACTTCAGCGGCACCGGCAAGAAGGTGGCCGACATCAACAAGGCGCTGCTCAAGAAGAAGATCTTCGGCGGCAAGGACCTCTCCGAGATGTGTCCCGACCTGGGCCAGAGCGCGCTCTACTGCGTCACCGAGGTCCACACCAAGAGCGACCTCGACGCCCTGGTCACCGCACTGAAGGAGATCCTCTGATCCGGCCCGCCATGGCGAGGACGGATCGGATGAAGGGAGAGAGTCCATGGGAATCGTGAAGGTACGGAAGAACTACCATCAGGCTCGCTGGGACGAGCCGATGATCTTCGAGATGTCTACCCCCGGCGTGCGCGGCATCATCCCGCCTGCCCCGGGCAAGGAGATCGCCGACAAGGTCGGCGACGTGGCCGCCGGGCTGCCTGAGGGCGTCAAGCGCAAGAGCCCGCCGGCGCTCCCCGAGGTCGACCAGAAGCACGTGCTCTCGCACTACCTGCACCTCTCGCAGGAGACGCTGGGCAGCAACGTGCACCCCGACCTCTCGCAGGGCACCTGCACCATGAAGTACAACCCGCGGATCAACGAGGACCTCACCCTCGATCCGCGCTTCGCCTACAGCCATCCGTGGCAGGACGACGAGACCATCCAGGGCATCCTCCATATGTACTGGACCTTCGAGCAGATCCTCAAGGAGGTCTCGGGTCTGGACCGCTTCACCCTGCAGCCGGGCGGCGGCGCCCACGGGGCCTTCACCGCGGCCTCCATCATCCGCGCCTACCACCGCGAGCGGGGCGAACTGGAGCAGCGCAACGAGGTCATCACGACCATGTTCAGCCACCCCTGCGATGCGGCCTCGCCGGCGACCGCCGGGTTCAAGATCGTGACCCTCATGCCCAAGGAAGACGGCTACCCGGACCTCGACGCGCTCAAGGCCGTCGTCGGCCCGCAGACCGCAGCCATCTTCATCACCAACCCGGAGGACACCGGCATCTACAACCCGAACGTCGACAAGTTCGTCGACGTGGTCCACGACGCCGGCGGCGTCTGCTACAACGACCAGGCCAACGGCAACGTGCTCATGGGCATCGCACGCACGCGCGACGCCGGCTTCGACCTCTGTCACTTCAACGTCCACAAGACCTTCGGCACACCGCACGGTGGCTCCGGCCCCGGCACCGGCGCGATGGGTTGCCGCGACGAATTCGCCAGGTTCCTGCCGTACCCGACCGTCGAGAAGGACGAGAAGACCGGCAAGTACTACCTCGACTACGACCGGCCCGACTCGATCGGCAAGATCAAGGGCTTCCTCGGCTCCGCCGGCGTGATCTTCCGTGCCTACGCCTGGGCCGTCATGATGGGCCCCGACGGTCTGCGCGAGACGGCCGAGATGAGCGCCCTCAACAACAACTACTTCCTTGAGCTGCTCAAGGAGGTACCCGACCTGTACTGGCCGTACGCCGAGGGTCACCGCCGCCTCGAGGAGGCGCGCTGCAGCTGGGAGCGGCTCACCGAGAAGACCGGCGTCGGCACCGACGACATCCTGCGCCGCGTCGGCGACTTCGGCCTCCAGCACTACTGGAGCAGCCACCATCCGTGGGTCGTGCCCGAGCCGATGACGCTGGAGCCGTGCGAGACGTTCTCCGTCGAGGACCTCGAGGAGTACGCGCAGGTGCTGCAGATCGTCGCCAGGGAAGCCTACGACGACCCGGAGACGGTCAAGAACGCTCCGCACAAGTGCGCCGCGCACAAGCGCGCCGCCGAGGAGGAGCTCGACGACCCGGCCAAGTGGGCGACCACCTGGAAGGCGTACAAGAGGAAGATCCTGAAGGACTGACGACGCGGTATCGCGTCGGCTCGCCGGCCGCTCCTTCCCGGGGGCGGCCGGCGAGCCGGGCGCAGGCGCCGCGACGGCAGCGGCCGCCGGAGCCATTCGAATAGAATGACTCCACAGGCCGCCTTACGAACGTGGAGGCAGTGGTCACGTCATGAAGAAACTGGGCCTGATCGTCAACCCCATCGCGGGAATGGGCGGTCGGTGCGGACTCAAGGGCACCGACGGCGCCGAGATCCTCGCCAGGGCACGAGAACTCGGCGCGGTGCCCGAGGCGCCCGACCGTGCCCGCGCCGCCCTCGAGCGGTTCGCCTCGCTCAAGGACTCGGTGGAGGTCATCACCGTCTCCGACGAGATGGGCGCCGAAGAGGCCCGGGGCATCGGGTTCGACGTCAAGGTGCTCGTCAACACCGACGGACGCCCGACGACCGCCGACGACACCCGGCAGGCGGCCAAAGCCATGGCCGACATGGGCGTCGACCTCATCCTCTTCGCCGGCGGCGACGGCACGGCTCGCGACATCTACTCCGCCGTCGGCCCCGACGTCCTCTGCCTCGGCATCCCGGCCGGCTGCAAGATCCACTCCGGCGTCTACGCCATCAATCCGCGCAACGCCGGCGAGCTCGTCTCCCTCTACCTGCAGGACAAGGTGTCCGACACCACCCAGGCGGAGGTCATGGACATCGACGAGGACGCCTTCCGCGACGGCCGCGTCTCGGCCGAGCTCTACGGCTACCTCACCGTCCCCCGCGACCCCGTCCGCGTCCAGGGCGGCAAGGCGGGGCGGGCCCAGAAGGACGAGCACGCCCTCGACGCCATCGCCTTCTACCTCATCGACAACATCGAGCCGGACCGCCTCTACATCCTCGGCACCGGCAGCACCGTCCTCGGGATCAAGCAGCGGCTGGACATCGACGGCACCCTCCTCGGCGTCGACGTCACTCGCGGCCGCGAGCAGATCGGCAAGGACGTCACCGAACAGCAGCTACTCGAACTGCTCGACAAGGAAGGAGGTGAGAATGCCACGATCGTGGTCACCGTCATCGGTGGGCAGGGCTACATCTTCGGCCGCGGCAACCAGCAGCTGAGCCCGCGCGTCATCAAGCGCGTCGGCAAGGAGAACATCATGGTCGTCGCCACCAAGGCCAAGATCGCCGCCCTCGGCGGCAGGCCGCTGCTCGTCGACACCGGCAGCGAGGAGGTCAACGAGATGCTGTCCGGTTACACGAGGGTGATCACCGGGTACCACGAGCAGATCGCCGTCCGGGTCGCCTCCTGACGCCCCGGTCCGATCGCTCGGGTCGCTCGATCGTGGGAGTATCGGAGATACGAGCACTTTCCTCAGTCACGGGGAGAAACCAAGGGGGATCACCAAGTGGCATCGGATGATCAAGGCACACCGGGACCGGAGCAGGGCTCTGCCTGTGACCTGGGTCCCATCGACGGTAAGGCGGGTGACGAAGAAGCCGCGGCAACCGCGCTCGAAGAGCGCATGAAGGGATCGGGCACGCTGAAGCGCGCCCTTAGCCTCTTCTTCGTCTACATCATCGCCACCGGCGCCATCTTCACGTTCATGGGCTACTGGGACGGCTACTTCCTGACCGCCACGGGCCCGTTCACGTTCCTTACCTTCGGTATCCTGACCATCGCCGTCCTGCCGATCGCGTATGTCTACGCGGAATGGGCGGCCATGGCGCCGACCTGCGGCGTCGAGCTCGTCTACGGCACGCTGGGCCTGAACAAGCACTGGGGCTTCATCTCCACGTGGTTCATCCTGGCGGCCTGGCTCGCCGTCCCGCCGGCCGGCACACTGGGCATCATCGAGTGGCTGAACTACATGTTCGACTGGAACATGTCGATCGGCTGGATCGCCTTCATCGCCATCATCGTGCTGTGCCTCCTCACCTTCCTGAGCCTCTACGAGATCAGGCTCGCGGGCGAGGTGCAGACCGTCATGATGATGTACGCCTTCCTGATGTGCGTCGTCGGCGCCATCATCTGGATGAGCAGCGCCCAGTGGAGCTTCGACAACTTCAGCCCGTTCGTGCAGACCGGCTTCGGCGACGGCAACAAGTCGCTCGGTCTGGCGATCGGCATCGCCATGCTGATCACACCGTACTTCGGGTTCGAGATCGTGCCGAACATGGTGGAAGAGGGCACGTTCCCGATCAAGAAGATGAACCGGGCGATCATCGGCTGCGTCGTCACCTGTGGCGCGCTCTACGTCCTGTACTTCTTCGCCCTCACCGGCATGGCGAACTGGGATACGCTCACCGGCGGCGGCACCTCCGCCCCGTTCGTGTCGCTCGACCAGATGAAGGTCGTCGTCGGCACCGGGGCCGGCGGCACCGCCTGGCTGTGGCTGTTCAGCATCGGCGTGGTACTCTTCCCGATCGCGGCGTCCATCCTCGGCTTCTGGCTCAGCTCGGTCCGCATGCTCTACGCGGCCGGCCGCCAGAACTTCCTGCCGAAGGTGTTCGCCAAGACCAACAAGCACCATCAGCCGATCGTGCCGAACGTCCTCATCCTCGCCCTGAGCATCATCGCCATCATCACGATGAACTACTCCAACTTCCTGGCGACGTTCTTCGCCCTGATGGCGTTCTGCGTGGCGGTCTGCTACACGATCATCTGCACCGCCAGCATCAGGACGGCGATAAAGCATCCCGAGTGGGAACGCCCGTACAAGATCCCGGGCGGCATGTTCATGCGCGTCCTGGCGCTGCTCATCTCGGTCGTCATCGCCGTTCTCACGGCATGGGGCCAGCCCGGCTGGATCCAGATGGCCGAGTACCTCGGTGTCGGGTTCGCACTGTGGATGTGGATGGTCTTCGTCAAGTGGCGCAAGGAGAAGGTCTGGATGGAGGGACCGGAAGGCGTCAAGGACTATTGATCATGGCCGCCGGATCCTGACTCCGATCGGATCCACGCGCACACATTGACGATGTGCACGTAGACAGCGAGGGGGGCGGCTCTGCCGCCCCCCTCGCCCATTCCGGACACCGCCGGCCGACGGCCGGCATTGACGAGAATCGCAGTCGACTGGAGGAACTGACGTGGCAGACCGAATGAAGGGCAAGGTGACCGTCATCACCGGCGCCGCCAAGGGCATAGGCCGTGGCATCGCGCGCGTGTTCGCCTCCGAGGGGGCGACCCTCGTCATCGCCGACATCGACGCCGAGGCGGGAGAGGCGACCGCCGCCGAACTCTTGAAGCTGGGCGGCGGCGGCGGCGAGTTCGTGCAGACCGACGTCACTGATCGCGCGTCATGCGAAGCCGCGGTCGACGCCATCCTCGACCGGCACGGCCGCATCGACATCCTCGTGAGCAACGCCGGGGTCTATCCCCAGGCCTTCCTCCATGAGATGACTGAGGACGACTGGGACAAGATCTTCGCCATCAACGTGAAAGGTATGTTCTTCATGGTGACGGCCGTGCTTCCCTCGATGCGCGAGAGGAAGCAGGGGCGGGTCGTCATGACCAGCTCGGTGACGGGGCCGATCACCGGCTATCCGGGGTGGGCGCACTACGGCGCGACCAAAGCCGCGATGCTCGGCTTCATGCGCAGCGCCGCCATCGAGGTCGCCCAGGAGGGTGTGACCATCAACGCCGTCATGCCGGGCAACATCATGACCGAGGGCATGGAAGGCATGGGACAGGAGTACATCGACGAGATCGCCGCGTCCATCCCGATGAAGCGGCTCGGTGACCCCGAAGACATCGGCTACGCGATGCTGTTCCTCGCGTCTGATGACGCCAAGTACATCACCGGTCAGACGATCGTCGTCGACGGTGGTCAGATCCTGCCGGAAGGCGCAGGGGCCGTGGAGTGAGCCGTACGCGGGCACTCCCGCGCGCGAGCACAGACCGTACGCAGCAAAGGCTGGAGGGAGGCGACATGGGTCGACTCGACGGCAAGGTGGCGATCGTCACCGGCGGTGCCATGGGCATCGGCCGGGGGACGGCGGAGCTGTTCGCCGCCGAGGGGGCGGCGGTCGTCATCGGCGACATCGACGTGGCGGCCGGCAAGGCGGTCGCCGAGGCGATCAAGGCAGACGGCGGCCGCGCCGTCGCGATGGCGCTCGACGTGACCGGAGAGGACGACTGGCGACGCGTGATCGCCGACACGGTCGATGGCTTCGGGAAGCTCACGACCCTGGTCAACAACGCCGGCATCTCGCTCGGACACGACGTCGAGGAGACCACCCTCGAGGAGTGGGACCGCGTGCTACGGGTGAACGCGACCGGGGTCTTCCTCGGCATGAGGACTGCGATCGGCGCCATGAAGGAGAGCGGCGAGCCCTGCTCGATCGTGAACCGCTCGTCGATCGACGGTCAGGTCGGCGAGGCGGGTCTGTTCGCCTACTGCGCGTCTAAGGGCGCCGTGACGGTCATGACGAAGTCGGCCGCCTTGGCCATGGGCGAGAAGGGCTATCCGATCCGGGTGAACTCGGTGCATCCGGGCTACGTGCACACCCCGCTCACCGAGCAGGAGGCGGCCGACTTCGGCATGAGCCCGGACGAGTACTTCGCGAAGGTCGGTGCCCAGCATCCGATCGGCTTCATCGGCGAGCCGGTCGACATCGCTTACCTCGACCTCTATCTGGCGAGCGACGAGTCGCGCTGGGTGACCGGCGCGGAGTTCACCATCGATGGAGGCTGGACAGCGCAGTGAGCGGCGCGCCGGAAGCCGCGAACCGCCGGACGGGGGCGCCGCCACGTGTCGTGCTCGTCTCGATGCCGTTCGCGAGCTTCCGGCAGCCCTCCGCCGCCCTCGGTCTGCTCAAGGCCGAGCTGGAGCGACCGACCGCCGAGACGCGGGCCGGAGACGGTAGCGCCGAGGTGGTCGTCGTCGACGCCGCGCTGCGGTTCGCCGAGCTCATCTCACCAGAGGCCTACGACGCGATCGCGACCTGGCGGGTCGAGGACCTGCTCGGTGACTGGGTGTTCTCGCCGGCGCTGTCGCGGGGCGGCCGCCGGTCGGTCGCGGAGTACGAGCGCGACGTGCTGGCCGGCGGCCTCCCGCAGCACAGCGTCCCCCACTTCGGTAAACCGCCGGTCACCGACGCGTTCCGCCGTGCCATCGCCGCCGCTCGCGAGCGGGTCGACGCGTTCCTCGACGAACTCGTCGAGGAGATCGGCTCGTCGGACCCCCTCGTCGTCGGCCTCACCAGCATGGTGCACCAGCACGCCGCCTCGCTGGCCCTGGCCGAACGGGTCAAGGCAGCGTTCCCGGCCACGTTCGTCGTCATGGGCGGTCCCAGCTGTCGCGGCGAGATGGGGGTGGAGACGCTGCGCAGCTTCCCTGCTGTGGACGCGATCGCCACCGGCGACGGCGAGGGGGTACTTCCGGCGCTCGTTCGGCGCCTCTCCGGAGACGACGCCGCCGAGCCTGGGACCGCCGACAAGACCAGAGTCGGGCCTGCCGCCATCGACGGCCGCTCCTCCGCCCAGGAGGCGGTCCCGGGACTCCTCACCCGAGCCGACCTCGATGACGCCGGTGGCAGACCGCTCACGCCGTACGAGCCGGAGCCGGCCGACCTGGATGAGCTCCCGCTCCCCGACTACGGCGACTACTTCGAGCGTCTCGCCCGCAGCCCGCTCGGCGGCGTCTTCTCCCCCCGTCTTCCGATCGAGGCCTCCCGCGGCTGCTGGTGGGGTGAGAAACGCCGCTGCGCGTTCTGCGGGCAGGCCAGCGACTCGCTGGCGTACAGGGAGAAGAGCCCGAGCCGCGTCCTGGACGAGATGGAGCGACTCCTCGGCCACCACCCCGGGTGCCCGGTCCTGTTCACCGACGAGATCGTCCCGGGAACGGTGATAGAGCAGGTCGCGCCCCTCCTGCCGGCACGCCTGCCGGGGCTCCGGGTCCTCTACTTCGAGACCCGCCCGGGGTTGTCGAGGGAGCACCTGGCGGCGCTGGCGGCCGCCGGCATCCGACGCCTCGAGGTGGGGATCGAGAGTCTCAGCACCCCGTCACTGAGGCTGATGCGCAAGGGCACGACGGCACGGCAGGGCGTCGAGCTGCTCAAGTGGGCTCGGGAGCTCGGCGTGGAGATCGTCTGGAACCTGCTCTGGGGCCTGCCCGGAGAAGACCCGGCCTGGAACGAGGAGATGGCGCGTCTCGTCCCGTCGCTCTCCCACCTGCAGCCTCCGAACGCCGTCGGAGCCGTCCGCCTCGACCGGTTCAGCCCGCTCTTCGAGGAGCGAGAAGCATGGGGGATAGAGGACGTGCGACCCTACCCCGCCTACGGCTACGTCTACGACCTGCCCGACGAGGCGCTCGCTCGGCTGGCGGCCCACTTCACCTTCAGCGTCCGCGACCTCGCGACGGGCGAGGCCGGCGGCGGAGCGGCCGGGGACGAGCATGGCGGCGGAGCGGCAGCCGACCGGCAGGCCCGCGGAGGCGGACGGATCGAGCGGGAACGCGACGGGCAGACGGGTGCACCGGCGCGGGACGCCCGGGCGGTCGCGGCGACGGCGCTGCTCGCGGACCGCGTCGACGCATGGAAGCGCAGCTACCCGAAGGCGCTCCTCTGGTGGTCGGACGACGGCCGCGAGCTCACGATCAGCGACTCGCGACCGGGCTTCGACACCGAGCAGCTCACCGTCCTCGACGGCGAGCACCGTCTCCTGTACCTCGCCTGCGACGCCGCCCGCCCCGCGGCGGAGCTGGCCGCCGACCTGACCGCTGCCGGGTCGGGGGCGCCGCTCGAAGCCGCCGACGTCCAGGAACTGGCGGCGCCGCTGGTCGAGCAGGGCTTCCTGCTGCGCGACGGCGACGCGTATCTCGGCCTCGCCCTCCGCGCGCCCGAACGCTGACGGAGACACGCGGCAGCAGGAGCCTCCCAGCCCTTCTCTGCCATCGACGGGAGACGCCTGGCGCACTCGACGACGGGATCAGTCGCCGACCGCTCGTTCGCCCAGAAGCGCGATGGCGGCCCGCTCCGCGGCGGCTGCGATCGCCGCCCTGTCGTAGCAGAAGACCGACAGCCGCTCGCGCACTTCGTAGCCACGCTCCTCCACCAGCTCGGCGAGCCGGTCGAACGAGCCGATCGGCCCGCCGGCGTGCGTGACGCCGACGACCGTCGGACGCCCCTCGCCCTCAGGCAGCCCGGCGACGAAGCTGCGGACCGGCGGCGACGACATCCAGCCCCATGTGGGCGACAGCACCACGAGCGCGTCGAACGACCCCGCCTCGGGCAGTGGGCTGCTGAGCTCGACGATGGTCCCCGCCATCGCCTGGGTCACGCCCTTCACGCCGGCGGTGAAGTACGAGTACGCCTTCGCGGGGACGACCTCGAGGAGCTCGACGCCAGGGTCCCGTGTTCCGTCCGCCTGTTCGCCGGCTCGCGCCGGCGCGCGCGTCCCGTCATCGGACTGCGCCTCCGGCAGGGAACACGCGCCGGCTTGGGTCTCCGACATCGCGGAGCCGCCGGCCCGCAGCTCCGAGAGCGCCGCGGCCGTGGCCTCCGCCAGGCTCCGCGTGTACCCGCTGAGCGAGTAGTAGGCGACGAGGATCCTCACGGCACGAGGCGACGATGTCCGGCCCGGATGCGGGTGCGCGCTCGCCTCAGCCGGCGTCGTCCATGGCCGCCAGCGCCGCGCCGGGGCCGGCGCCGAACCGCACGGGATAGCCGACGTCGTGCAGCGCCCGCTCGAGCGCCGACAGCGCGATCACCACGTACATCGGCTGCGCCATGTGGCCCATGTGACCGATCCGCCAGACCTTGCCGGCCAGGTCCTTCAGCCCGCCGGCGACCACCACCCCGTACCGGCGGTTCATCAGCAACCGCACCTCGGATTCCGACACCCCTTCCGGCACCCGGATCACCGTGATGCAGTTGGCCATGATCTCCTCGCTGGCCGGCCACAGCTCGAGCCCCATGCCGCGGGCCCCCTCACGGCACATGTGAGCGACGAAGTCGTGACGCGCGAAGGCGGCCGAGAGGCCCTCCTCGAGACGCATGATGAGCGCCTCGCGGACGCCCATGACCTGGGCGACGAACGGGGTGAACGGCCACCGTCCCTCGCCCAGCCACCCTTCCTTCCAGTCGAGCAGCGAGACGTAGCGCTTGCGCGGCGGATTCGGCCGCGAGCGGATCTTCTCCCAGGCCCGGTGGCTCACCGCGACCAGTGCCGAACCCGGCACCGCGCCCAGACACTTGTGCGGGCCGGCCACGGCGATGTCCAGACCCCACTCGTCGAACTCGAGCGGGGTGGCGCCGAGCGACGAGACGACGTCGACGATGGTGACGGCACCGTACTCCTGCGCCAGGGCCGCGATCTCCCGGATCGGATTCATCGTGCCGCTCGGCGTCTCCGAGTGGACGACGGCGATCACCTTCACGTCGCCCTCGCGCTTGAGCACCTCCTCGACCTGCTCGGCGCGGATCGATTCGTTGTAGGGGACCGTCAGCTCGACGACCTCGCCGCCGTAGAAGTCGAAGTAGCGCCGGTAGCCGGCCCCGTAGACGCCCGAGACGAGATTGAGGCACTTGTCGCCCGGTTCGACGAGGTTGGCGGCCGCCGCCTCCAGGCCGAGCACCGCCTCGCCCTGCATGATGATGGCGTCGTGAGAGGTGCGGAAGACCTGCTTGAGCTTCTCCGTGGCGTCGCGGAAGAGCTCCTGGAAATCCGGGTCCTCGTGGTCGTACGGCGGCCGGGCGAGCGCCAGCGAGACGCGTTCGTCGACGCCGACGGGGCCGGAACTGATGGTGAACTTGACCTGGGGCGCGGGCACCGACGAGCCACGCTCCAGTTTCGAGAGGGTCTCGGCGGCACGATCGCTGTCGGTCACGGCTCCTCCTTGCGCGACTCAGCCGCCCGCCGGCGGCCGCGGCCTCCCTCACCCGGAAGAAGGCGCGAGGACAGGGTGATGTGCGACCCATCACCCTGTCCTCGCGGCGTACGTCTGCGCCGGGGACGACGGAGGGGTCCGCCACCGGCGACATGCCACATCGACATGTCGCGCGGCCGTCCCGTGCCCGCCGTCCGTTCGTCCAGGGGACCGTCGGACCGTGCTCCGGGTGCCTGAGAGTTTCGGCGGCGTCTTTCCCGCCTGCCGCCTTGCCCCTTCGGCGCCCCCGCCACTCGGCGGAGAGCTCTCACACGGTCGTCGTCCGGCCGTCCTCCGGTCTGAAAGACGACGCGAGTCTACCACCGGCGGCAGGCTCGGTGTGCGGGACCGGGGACGGCGTCCGACGGCGGCACGGATGCACGGGAGTCGCGGCTCAGGAACGCTCTGAGGATGCGTGAGGTCGAGTCAGCCCGTCGCGCAGACGCGTGGGGCGTCGGGTCAGCCGCGTCCCTCTTTGGCGGCCCAGGCGCCGATCAGCCCGTCCGCCCAGTCGACGACCGCCCGGGCGGTGGAGAGGGCGGCCTCGTAGTCGTCCATCTCGACCTCCTCCAGGTCGCCCGGGTAGCGGGCCACGACCGCGAAGGCGCTGAGTCCGGCGACGTCGTTCTCGCCGACCCCCTGCGGCAGCGAGATGCCGACCGGCAGGCGGTCGAGCAGCAGACCGAGGTTGTGGGTGCGCGGCACCTGGACGCCGCGGGCGATGAGGACCGCCTTGAGCGCCTTCTCGGCTGCCTGCTGGCAGTGATAGCAGAGCGACTCGAGCAGGACCTCGGAGCCGTCGGGCGACATCGAGGCCAGCGCCAGGTCGCTGCGAGCGTGCCGCACCCACTTGTGCGGATCGGCCGAGTCGCGACCGCCGCGGCTCACGTCTCGGACTCCGGGCTGTACAGCTCGCGACCTTCGCGCAGGATCTCGCGGTAGACGAGGCCCGAGGTCTCCTGATGGCGCTCGAGGTCGTCCGGCGTCGCTACCAGCAGGTCGAACGCCACCCGCACGCCGCGCAGGCATCCGTAGAGGTGCTGCATGGTGTGCAGACGATGGGTCCCTTCTGGCATCACGACCAGCAGGTCGATGTCGCTGTCGGGACGGTCCTCGCCGCGGGCCGCCGAGCCGAAGAGCACGATCCGCAGGGGCTGCGCCTCGGCGACGATCCGCTCGACCAGTTCGGCGAGCGCCTGTTCCAGCTCGTCGTCCACGGCGCTCACAGGCCGCGCCAGTGGCCGAGCGGCCACAGGACCAGCACCGCCTTGCCGACGATCTCATCCTGGTCGACGGTGCCCCACCAGCGGCTGTCGGCGCTGTCGATACGGTTGTCGCCCATCACGAAGTAGTGTCCGGCCGGGACGACGTACTCATCGTGCAGGCTCCAGGGCTGCCCCGGGTCGGGTCCCGGCAGCGTCGGCGCCGGCTCACCGTGGATATGGCGGACGTCGTCTTCGCCGAGCGGCTCCCCGTTCACGTACAGACGCTCGTCGCGGATCGAGAGCACGTCACCGGGAAGACCGACGACGCGCTTGAGCAGCGGTATCGGCCCCTGCCCCTCGAACACGATGATGTCGCCCCGGTCGACCGCGGTGAAGTGGTAGCTGATGCGATCCACGAGCACGCGGTCGCCGGCCGTCACGGTCGTCGCCATCGACGGCGTGGGGATCACGAACGGCTTGACGACGAAGGCCTGCAGGAGGAAGGCGAAGACGACGGCGACGACGATAGGGGCGCCGAAGTCGAGGAAGATGCGGCGGGCCCAGGAGCGTTCTCGTCGTGCTTCCACTCTCACCTGCCCTGGG
>Ga0068714_10001121_pt1 | contig 41848 bp, 35 predicted proteins | sample MTBNYHSulfiMetaG_FD_62988 | JGI IMG/M metagenome (GOLD analysis project Ga0068714, IMG submission 62988) | Enrichment culture microbial communities from rom New York Harbor, USA that are MTBE-degrading - MTBE-NYH (New York Harbor Sulfidogenic)... | ecosystem: Environmental > Aquatic > Marine >... | reverse complement strand
CCAAAAATGCGGTCATCGAGAAGACCTCTCACATCTGAGCATTTTTTTCGAAACTCGCATGGCCATCGCGGGTTGTAACACAATAAACCTTCCTGTTGATCTTCAGGAGCAAAGCACCATGACAGACCGCCTATCAAGACGAACCAAATTCCTGTACGGCATTGGCGATACCGGCTTCAGCCTGACCTCCACCATTCTGGGGGCTTATTTTGCCATCTTTCTGACCGATGTGGTGGGGATCACCCCGACTATCGCGGCTGCGGCCATCTTCATTGGCCGCAGCTGGGACTATATCAACGACCCGCTGATCGGGCACATCTCCGACCGCACACGCACCCGCTGGGGACGCCGGCGGCCCTTCTTGCTGTTCGGGGCGCTGCCTTTTGCTTTGGCCTTCCTCTTGCTGTGGGTGCGCCCGCCTTTCCAGAACCCGGTGGCCCTGGCGGCCTATTACGCGCTGGCCTATCTCATCTTTGATGCCGCCGCGACCTTTGTATACATGCCCTATTTCGCCCTCACACCGGAGCTGACTCAGGACTACGATGAGCGCACCCAGCTGACTTCATATCGGATGTTCTTTTCAATCCTCGGCAGCCTGGTCGCCTTCACCGTGCCCCTGTTCATCATTGGAACCTTCACCCCGGAAAACGCCCCGCGCGTCCTGCTGATGGGAGCGGTGTTCAGCGCGGCCAGTGTGGTTCCCCTGCTGCTGACATTCTTTGGAACCAGAGAGCGCACCGAATATATGGAAATGAAACAGCCCAACCTGTGGGAATCGCTGCGGGCGGCCCGCAAAAACCGCCCGTTTGTATTCGGCGCGACCATCTTCCTGCTGACCTGGGTTTCGGTTAATATCCTTGAAACCACCTTGCTGTACTTCGTCAAGTATGTAGCCCAGAAAGAAGCCCAGAGCGATTTGATCATGGCGACCATCTTTGTGACCGCCATCGTGGTACTGCCCTTCTGGAACTGGACTGCGCAGCATTGGAGCAAGCGCCAGGCATATATTGGCGGAATCGCCTTTTGGGCGCTGGTGCAGATCATATTGATCACCGTCACCGCCGCGACACCACTGGGGTATATCCTGTTCCTGTGCGTGCTGGCAGGGATTGGAGTCTCGGCGGCGCACGTCCTGCCGTGGTCGATCATCCCGGACGCGGTGGAATGGGATGAACTCAACACCGGCGAGCGGCATGAAGGTATGTTCTACAGCCTGATCACCCTGATGCAGAAAATCGCGTCTTCGGTAGCGATCCCGCTGGCACTGGTAGTGCTGGATAAAACCGGCTACCAACCCAACCTGGCCCAACAATCCCAACAGGCTTTGTTCGGCATCCGGTTGGTGATTGGCCCGATCCCGGCCCTGCTGCTGTGCGCCGGGATTGTGTTCGCCGTTTTTTATCCGCTCAGCAGAACGCAGCACGCGGAAATCACCCAGGAACTGGAGCGACGGCGTGCGGCACAACCCATTAAGGAAATCCCATGACCGAAATCCATATCCAGCCCGTCCAGACCCGGCGCGACCGGCGCGCTTTCCTGACATTTCCATGGCGTATCTACCGTAATGATCCGCTGTGGGTGCCCGCGCTGCTTCCCGAAATGAAAAAACGCATCGATCCTGAACAGGGCGCTTTTTTCCAGCGCGGGGAAGCGGAATTTTTCATCGCCTGGCGCGGCGGGCAGCCGGTGGGGACAGTGTGCGCCGCGGTAGATCACAAATCCAACCAGCTGCGCGGCAGTAAGGAGTGTGTGTTTGGATTCCTGGAATACGTCGAGGATGATGTTGTTTTCCAAGCCTTGCTGGAGCGGGTGATCTCATGGGCCAAAGCGCGCGGGTTGAACGCCCTGCGCGGGCCTTTTAACCTGGACTATGAAGACGGCTATGGGGTGCTGATCGAAGGACGCGACCGCCCGCCGGTGCTGCTGTGCGGGCACACGCCGCCTTATTACCTGGATTTTATGGTCCGTTACGGCTTCCAACCGGCGCGCGGCGATAACCTGGCGTATGAGATCAAAGTGGATGAGGAAACCCCCGCCCTGCGGCAGCTCAGCGCGGCCGCGGAACGGGTGCGCCAGCGCGGCCGGGTGATTCTGCGGGAAGGCCGGCTGGATGATTTTGACGGCGAGGTGGATCGGGTGCACAGGCTGCTGAACACAGCCCTGGCGCATCTTCCCGACCACACCCCATGGCAGCGCGAAGCGGTGGCGGAGCTGCTGGGGACTTTCAGGAAGATCGCCGACCCGGAACTGATCCTGTTCGCGGAGGTGGATGGCGACACGGTGGGATTTTTCCCCGGCTTGCCTGATCTGAATGAAGCCTTCCAGCATGCCAACGGCCTGCGCTACCCGTGGAACTATCTTCAATTGTGGTGGCACACCCGCCGCAACCCCAAATGCCTTACAATCAAAAGTGTGCTGGTCCTGCCGGAGTATTGGGGCACCGGGCTGGGATTGCTGCTGTTCGACGAGATGGTTAAACGGGTACGGGCGCGGGGTTATGAATGGATTGACCTCTCGCTAACCTCCGCTGATAACCCCAAGACACCTATGCTGGCCGAGCGCATGGGCGCGCGCGTCTACAAGCGCTACCGGGTGTACAGGCTGGATATCGGATAGTTCCGCGAGGTTTTTGTGATAGACACTTACTCAACAAATGCCCACAGAGCATATCCCAACAATTCAACGGGCTGAATTGAACAAACGACACTGATATCAGGCATGGTTGCACCCATCGCGGTTCGGCGTATAATAGAATCAATAATAGGTGCGAGATGAACTGGTTTAAAGATACCATTCACATCAAGACTCACGGAAAAGGGTTATACCCCCTCACCCCGGTGATTGAAGCCCACATTAAGCAGTGGGAGGTCCGGGAAGGGATGTGTTATCTGTATATGCCCCATACCAGCGCCTCCCTGGTGATCAGCGAGAACTACGATCCTACCGCGAAGCTGGACCTCGAGGAAGCCATGGAGCACCTGGTGCCCGAAAAACAAGCCTGGTTCCACCACACTCTCGAAGGCGCAGATGACTCTCCGTCGCATATCCGGGCCATGCTGACCAACGTCAGTCTGAGCATCCCAATCGACAACGGCAGGTTGAGCCTGGGGTCGTGGCAGGGAATCTACCTCTTTGAGCACCGCGCCCGGTCACACCAGCGCAACGTCCTCATGCGCTGTCTTTCAATATAAACCGGGAATTCCTGGAATCACCATCCTCACCGGGTCAGGCAGCCTGTTCTACCGAGGATCCATTTTGAACCCAATCCACAAAACCTTTGAGAGGATGAAACAAAAAGCACACCACCTGAAACAGGAAGCGCGCGCCCTGCTGCTCGCCTGGCAAGACCCGCGGACGCCTTGGTATGCCAAAGCGATCACCCTGTTTGTGATTGCGCACACTTTCAGCCCAATTGATCTGATCCCCGATTTCATCCCCGTTCTGGGTTATCTGGACGACCTGATCATCACCCCGGTGGGAATCGCTGTGGCAATCCGTTTGATCCCTGCGGAGGTGATGGCTGAAGCCCGCAAGAAAGCGGCCGCCGAACTACCACAAGGCAGAACGCTCCTCAGCCGGGTTTACGCGACGGGGGTTGTCGCGTTATGGATCGCGGTGCTGGCTGCGGTAATGTGGAGAGTCTGGGTTTTCCTCCGCAATTGAGGCCTTCGGGGAAGGACCTGTTTATCAGTCTGAATGCCACCCGTATTGACGTGAATGGGTATCTGAATTATGCTTTAAGATGGGTTAGGAGGCATTTGTGACAACGCCTTCCTTTGATACCCTTCAACTATTGCTAACTAAATATCTACAGGCTGTTTCCATAGGAGGGTTGTGAGATGCCATATCGAAAGAATGTGCTCGCTGTAATTTTAGGAGGCGGACAGGGTAGCCGCCTGTACCCACTGACCCAGATGCGGTCCAAGCCGGCTGTTCCCATCGCCGGAAAGTATCGACTGATCGATATTCCCATCAGCAATTGCATCAATTCAGGTTTTCAACGCATCGCCATTCTGACCCAATTCAACTCCGTATCACTCCACCGCCATATTTCTTCGACCTACCAGTTTGATGTGTTCCACCCCGGATGGGTACAGATCTGGGCAGCCGAGCAAACCATGGAATCCACCGATTGGTACCAGGGCACAGCAGACGCCGTTCGGAAACAGCTTTTTGAAATCAAATCCACCAACGCCGAGTATGTGCTGATCCTGGCTGGAGACCACCTGTACCGGATGGACTATAGCAAAATGCTGGATTTCCACCTCGATCGAGAGGCGGATATCACCGTCGCGGTGCAGCCCGCCCGCAAAGAAGACGCTCCGCGGCTGGGGGTTTTGAAACAGAACGCGGCTAAAAAGATTGTCGAATTCGCTGAAAAACCCAAAGACCCGCAAAGCCTGGCCCGGATGGTCAGCCGCGAGGATCCTGAAAAGCCCTATCTGGGCTCGATGGGTATTTACCTCTTCAACACCAAAGTGCTGCTGGAACTGCTGGAGAACACCGCGCATCCTGACTTTGGTAAGCAAATCATCCCGCTGGCAATCGATTCCAACACAGTCTATGGATACGAGTTTGAAGGCTACTGGGAGGATATCGGAACGATCCGTTCCTTCTACGAGACCAACCTGGCTCTGACCAGTCCCAACCCGCCTTTTAACATCTTTGACTCTCAAAACCCCATTTACACCCATGCCCGCTTTCTGCCTGGCTCGAATATCCAGAACAGTCATCTGGAAAATGTTCTGTTATCGGAAGGCTGCACCATTGAAGACGCGGAGATCACCCACTCGCTGATTGGCGTGCGAAGCCAGATCCTGAGTGGCACCCGCATCCGAAACACATACTTGATGGGCGCGGATTATTACAGCCATCCCATGCCGGCAGATTGTGATGAACCGGATGTTCCAATTGGGATTGGATGCGATTGTGATATTGAAGGCGCGATTATCGACAAAAATGTACGCTTTGGGCGGGGTGTGGTCATTCATTCCTTCCCGCGCGGGACAGACCTGGACGATAGGAACTATGTCGTCCGGGATGGGATCGTGGTCATCCCCAAAAAGACCGTTTTGCGGCCCGGCACCTATATTGGTCCTGAATAAAAAACGGTTATAATTACCAGAATTTGGCATTTAATCAAATTCTGTTTACTGGAGAAAACGATATGACAGAACAAAAACCAGACATCATGAAGAGCGTTTCGCAGGATATCAGCGTGGTCTGGCACGCGATCAGCACAGAAGAGGTGCTGCAAAAATTGGAATCTCCGGCTAAAACCGGTTTGACCTCAGAAGAAGCAGCTCGGCGGTTGAAAAAATTCGGACCGAACCAGCTGGATGAAAAACCACGCCCATCGTTTCTGCAATTGGTTCTGGCGCAGTTGAACGATTTCACCGTGATCCTGCTGATCATCGCCGGAGTCATCTCGGCGCTGCTGGGTGATTACGTTGAGGCAGCCGCGATCATGACCATTGTAATGCTCAATGCCATCCTGGGTGTGGTTCAAGAAAGCCGCGCGGAAGAAGCGCTGGCCGCGTTGAAGAAAATGGCCGCGCCGGAAGCCCAGGTTTTGCGGGATGGAAAACGGGTTACCATTCCCGCGCCACAACTGGTACCCGGTGATATTGTCTTTCTGGAAGCCGGGAACTTTATCCCCGCCGATTTGCGCCTGATCGAATCCATTAACCTGCGGATTGAAGAAGCAGCCCTGACCGGAGAATCCGTTCCGGTCCAGAAACAGGCCACCGCTGACCTTGAATCGGACATTCCACTCGGCGACCGTAAAAACACCGCCTTCATGGGAACTGTGGTGACTTATGGACGCGGACAGGGGGTGGTCGTCAGCTCCGGCATGCACACTCAGCTCGGGATGATTGCCGACATGCTCCAAAGTGTGGAAGAAGACCAGACCCCCCTCCAGAAACGTCTCGACCAGCTCGGACGCACCCTGGGGTACGGCGCGCTGGCTATCTGCGGTCTCGTTTTTGTGGCTGGCGTATACAAAGCTGGTGAGTTCAGCATCCCTGTGATCCAGGAAATGTTCATGATCGCGATCAGTCTGGCAGTGGCCGCGGTGCCGGAAGGCCTGCCCGCCGTGGTGACCATCAGCCTGGCGCTTGGCATGCAGGAAATGATCCACCGCCACGCGTTGATCCGGCGGCTGGCTTCGGTTGAAACACTGGGGTCTGCCACAGTGATCTGCTCGGACAAAACCGGCACCCTGACCCAGAACAAAATGACGGTCACCCGTCTGTGGGCCGGGAACAACTTTTTTGAGATCAGCGGTAACGGCGCGATGACCCAGGGAAAATTCCTGCTGGATGGGAAAGAAGTCAACCTGAAAGATTACCCTGCGGCTCTGGATGCCCTTTGGGTGGGCGTGCTCAACAACGACGCCACCCTGGAACCGGTTGAAGGCAGTGAAGACACCTACCGGATCATCGGCGACCCCACCGAAGGCTCCATTCTGGTCGCGGGCGCCAAGGCCGGATTGTTCTACAACAAATACAACAAGGCCTACCCCCGTGAAAACGAAATTCCCTTCGATTCCGTTCGCAAGCGGATGGTCACGGTTCATGCGATTGAAGAACCGCAGCCCGAAGACACCACTGTGCTCAAGGATGAAGAGAAGCGAAAATGGCACGCCATCGCCGTCAAAGGCGCCCCGGACATCGTGCTGAACCTGTGCTCCGCTTATGAAAACATGAGCAACGAGATCATCCCGCTCGACGATGAAGAGCGCCAGAGTATCCTGGAAGCCAACGACGCCATGACTCAGAACGCCTTGCGCGTACTCGGCCTTGCTTACCGGTTGGTGCCTGTCAAACCGGAGGAAATTAACAGCAGCGAGCTTGAAAAAGATCTGGTCTTTGTCGGCATGGTCGGCATGATCGACCCGGCCCGAGAGGAAGTCAAACCCGCTTTGAAGACCGCGCTGCATGCCGGGATCCGCACCATCATGATCACCGGCGACTATCCCAACACTGCCAGAGCAATTGCTTCGGATATCGGATTGCTCCAGGAAGGCCACGCGGTGCTGACCGGCGCGGAACTGGATAAACTCAGTGACGCAGAATTGGTCAAACAGGTGGAACGCACGGATGTATTCGCCCGGGTTTCCCCGGAGCACAAAATGCGGATCGTGGACGCGCTGCGGGCCAACAACGAAGTGGTGGCAATGACCGGTGACGGCGTCAATGACGCTCCCGCCATCAAGCGTGCCGACATCGGCGTGGCGATGGGGATCACCGGCACGGATGTTGCCAAGGAAACCGCCGACATGGTATTGACCGATGACAACTACGCCAGCATCGTATCGGCCATTGAGCAAGGCCGGGTGATTTACAGCAACATTCGCAAATTCGTCTACTTCCTGCTTTCCTGCAACCTGGCTGAGATCGCCACCATCTTAATTGCGACCCTGGTAAGCGGCGTTTCGCCGCTTACGGCGATCCAACTGCTGTGGTTGAACCTGGTCACCGACGGCGCCCCCGCGCTGGCGCTGGCCATGGAAAAAGGCGACCCGGACATTATGGATCAACCGCCGCGCCCGACCAAAGAGCATATTATCAACCGGGAAATGTGGGTGGGAGTTGTCATTCAGACCATCGCGATTACTGCTGTCACCCTGGGCGCGTATTATCTTGGCCTGTATCTGGACAGCGCTCACATCGAGTTTGCGGAGACCATGGCTTTTGTAACCCTGAGCCTCTCCGAGTTGCTGCGGGCTTACACCGCCCGGTCGGAATACTATCCGCTGGCAAAGATTGGCTTTTTCACCAACAAATGGATGAACATTGCCATCCTGGCTTCGACCGCGCTGGTGCTGATGGTGGTCTACATCCCATTCTTCAACAATATCTTTGACACCCTGCCGCTGGGCGGTTCACAGTGGGTTGTCATCTTACCGCTGCTGGCTATTCCCTCCATCTCAGCAGAAATCACTAAAATGATCCTGAGCAACCGGCGCAAGAAACGTTTTGAAGCGCTGCGCGCAAAATAAGGAACCTGTTTAAAACCAATTTCCCTCTCGAGTTTTGAGAGGGAAATTTTCTTTTTTAAGTTGGTTGGGCGGCAGCTTACGGAGTGTACTCAAACTGCTCGCGTATTGGGCGGAAGGAGCGCCGGTGGAGCGGGCAGGGACCCAGGTCATCCAGCGCAGCGCGGTGCATGCGAGTCCCATAGCCTTTATGACGGGCAAAACCATATCCGGGATAAGACTCTTCCTGCTCAACCATGAACGTATCCCGGGCCACCTTTGCCAGAACAGACGCAGCCGCGATGCTCAAAGAACGGCTGTCCCCTTTAATGAGCGAGGTTTGGGGCAAATCTTCCTCCCACAGCAGCAAAGCATCAATCAGCAGGTGCTGGGGAATCACACATAAACCCATCAGCGCGCGCCGCATCGCCAGATGGGTCGCGGGGACAATCCCCATCGCGTCAATTTCTTCCTGCGTGGAAAAACCCACATGCCAGGCCAGAGCCAGCTCCCTGATTTCAACTGCCCAGTATTCGCGCTGGCCAGGGGTCATCTGCTTTGAGTCGCGCACACCCGAAAGGCGGCGCTGGATGTCCGGTTCCGCGGGGAGGATGACTGCCCCAGCGGATACTGGACCAGCCCAGGCCCCGCGTCCGGCTTCATCCAGTCCAGCCACAAGAACCAGTCCCGACTGCCACAAAGGCAGTTCAAATTCGAGGTCCGGCATTGCAATCATGGGTTGGTCCATAAATTATGCTGGAAAAAATTCAATAAAGAAACAAAACGTCCTGCGAAAACCGGGTTATAAACCGTACAAACCATTGCGGGCGTTCCGACGGATGGTGAACAGGTCAAGCGCCATGCTGATCGAATCATCAATTAACTTAACCCGGCTGTCGGCATTGAAATACCAGTTGATAGGGACTTCAACGATCCTGTACCCTTTACGGCGGGCTATAAACAGCACTTCCACATCAAACGACATGCCCCCCATAGTTTGCAAAGGAAAGACTTCATCTGCCACATCAGCCCGGAAGCATTTGAAACCACATTGGGTATCCTGCAAACCAGGCAGAGTCAAAAAACGCACCATGTTGTTGAAAACCCGTCCAATCAGATGGCGGTACTGCGGCTCGTTGTAACGCACCGCGCCCTCTGCCTCCCGCGAGCCAATAGCAACCGGCGCGTCCAATGCGGGTGGAATAAATTTGTTAACTTCTTCAATCGGCATGGAAAGATCGACATCACAGATGAACCGGTAATCCCCTCTGGCTTCAATCATTCCCCGCTTCACCGCCAGCCCCTTCCCCCGGGCATCTTCCTGAAAAACACGCAGGAAAGAAATTTTCCGCGTGTATTCCTGCGCCAGTTCAAAGGTGCGGTCTTCGCTGCCATTCTCTACCACAATGATTTCCGATGGGTAAGATTGGGTCATCAGGAACGGAGCGATTTTTTCCAGCGCCTCGGGGAGGCGGTTCTCCTCATTATGAACCGGGATCACAATTGAAAGTAAGGGGTTTTTCAATGAAATCACCAGAACCTTTCTCTCCACACGTTTTCAAACATCTTGACTCTTACAAAAACAACCGCCGATTTTCTCGACGGTTGGAAACTAGTCGGGGTGGGCGGACTTGAACCGCCGACCCCCGCGTCCCAAACGCGGTGCGCTGCCAACTGCGCTACACCCCGGCGAGTAGAGTATAATCCGAATGTGGCGTTATCGTCAAGGCAAGCACAACATAAAAAAATTATGAAACAAATCCTCAATAAACCCATCCAGATATTCCTGACCGCCGGTCTGGTGCTGCTTTCAATCACCGCCTGCGCAACTTTATCCCCCGCGCGACCTGAAATAACCGCGGCAGCAACGCCTGAGATGGTTTTCACCCCACCTCAAAACACCCTGGATGAAGTACCAACCACGGCGCCGCTCCCCAGCCAGTCCCCTACAGAAGTGGGATGCTTAGAGCTAGAAGGCCGGATTGAATCGTTGGAGTTGAATGGGCCCAGCCTGGCGCGGCCCCTGCCCTACCGGGTGTACCTGCCGCCGTGCTACAACCCATCCCAACCAGGAGGTTATCCGGTCTTATTTTTGCTGCACGGGCAGAGTATGACCGAAGCGGTCTGGCAAGAACTGGGAATCCAGGAAATCGCGGACCGGTTAATCGTAAACCAGGAAACAGTGCCTTTTCTGATCGTAATGCCCCGCGAAGAATATTACCTGCAGGAATTCAGCGAATCGGTGTTTGATAACGCCCTGATCGAGGCCCTGCTGCCAGCCATCGCGGGCAGCTACAGCACCTCCTCAGAGCGGAGCTGCCGCGCCATTGGGGGGATCTCACGGGGAGCTTCATGGGCACTGGTGTTAGGGTGGAACCATTGGAAAGAGTTCGGAGCGATCGGGGCGCACAGCGTGCCCAACGCACCGTTCAGCCCTTCCCGGCTGCGCGCTTTGAAAGAATCGATCTCCCCGGGCGATCTGCCGCGCGTCAGCATCGATATCGGCGAGGCCGACCGGTACTTCAAAGGCGCTCAGCAATTGCACACCCTTCTCGACCAGCTCAATATCCCGCACGAATGGCAGGTTGAGGCCGGGGCGCACAATATGGAATACTGGCAGGTCCATCTCGAAAGCTATCTGCGCTGGTACGCCGCAGGATGGGAAAACCAGTGCGTTGAAGAGCTACCATGAATTCATTCTGCAACTTGTCATTCGGGAACTGAAGAAAAATCAACTATTCTTGATATAATACCTCCCATGAGCCTGACATTATCCGAAGTAAACCATATTGCCAAACTGGCACGCCTAGACCTGAGCGGCGAAGAAAAAGAGCAGTACCGCCAGCAGCTTTCCGAAATCCTGGAATATGCCGCCCGATTACAGGCTGTGGATACCAGTTCGATTCCTCCCACCTCCAGCGTTTTGCCTCCGCGCAGCGTGCTGCGAGAGGATGTTGCCACCAGCAGCCTGGACGTAAACCAGATTCTTAGCAACGCGCCTGACGCAGCCGGTAACCAGTTCCGGGTCCCGCCGGTGATGGATTAGCGGAGAGGATCACTAATAGATGAATTCACTGCACAACCTCTCCCTGCGGCAGGCAGCCAAGGCATTGCGCTGCGGACAGGTTTCCAGCCGCGAACTGACTCAGGCCAGCCTCGAGCGGATCGAAAAACTGGAACCCGCCCTGCATGCCTTCATCACTCTCATACCAGACCTGGCCTTAGAGCAGGCCGACGCGGCCGATAAACTGCTGCGGACCTGGCGCAAAGACCCGCAAGATGACCTGCCCCCATTGCTTGGCATTCCCTTGGCCGTGAAAGACTTACTGGCACAGGCCAATGTGCGCTGCACCTGCGGTTCGCGCGTCCTGGAAAACTTCATCCCGCCGTACAGCGCGACCAGTGTGGAACGTCTGCTTAATGCCGGGATCGTCACTGTGGGCAAGACCAACACCGATGAGTTCGCGATGGGCTCTTCCACCGAAAGCTCGGCTTACGGCGCTACCCGCAACCCCTGGGATACAGACCGCGCTCCCGGCGGCTCGAGCGGCGGCAGCGCCGCGGCTGTTGCTGCCCGGATGGTTCCCGCCGCGATAGGAACGGACACCGGCGGCAGCGTGCGCCAGCCGGCCTCCTTCTGCGGTGTAACCGGACTCAAACCGACTTACGGAAGGGTTTCGCGCTATGGTCTGGTAGCGTACGGCTCATCCCTCGACAGCGTTGGCGCCCTGGCGCGGACCGCAGAGGACATTGTCCCGATCTTTGAGCAGATGGCCGGATACGACCCGCGCGATGCCACCTCAATGAATTTACCTGTACCTCAAATCACCCTGACAGACAACCCGGACCTCACCGGGCTGCGGGTCGGCGTGCCCGCAGAGTATTTCATTGAAGGCATCCAGCCCGAAGTGGAAACTGCTGTACGAAGGGCTATCACGCAGCTTGAGTCCCTCGGTGCCAAAGTCATGCCGGTTTCCCTGCCGTATACCGAATACGCCCTGCCGGTATATTATCTGATCGCCCCCGCCGAAGCCTCCGCCAACCTGGCGCGGTACGATGGCGTCCGGTTCGGGGTGCGCCAGCCGGCGGATTCACTGCTCGAGATGTTCCACCACACCCGTGGTGCAGGCTTTGGCGCGGAGGTAAAACGGCGGATCATGATCGGAACTTACGCCCTTTCCGCCGGGTATTACGACGCCTATTATGGGCAGGCCCAAAAAGTCCGCACCCTGATCAAAAACGATTTTGAACGCGCCTTTGAACAGGTGGATGTGATCGCTGCCCCGGTGGCCCCTACTACCGCTTTTCGGTTGGGCGAGCACTCCGGTTCACCGCTGGAAATGTACCTGCAAGACGTGTTTACCCTGCCGGCCAACCTGGCCGGTGTGCCGGGAATGGCATTCCCGGTCGGGTTTGACAGCCAGGGTCTGCCGGTAGGCATGCAGCTGATGGGTCCGCACTTCCGCGAAGAGCTGTTGTTCCGGATCACCCACGCTTACCAGCAGGTGACCGGTTGGCACCAGCAGGCTCCATCACTGAGCTGAAACACAAGAACTGAGCCATGACAAACCTTCACCAACACGGTCCAGGATATTACCGGCCTGAACCGTGTTTTGTAATTCTAAAAATCAGATAATAGCAAAATACCATTTTTCAATATACCGATTCTTTTGAGAAAGGCCGGATTACACCTATGAAAAATCCTTTACCAAAATCTCCTCAGGAAGTCATGAATTGGCGCTGGGAACAGTTTGCCCCGCTGTACGCCGAGCTGGCAAATCGTCAGATCAACGCTGAAAATGTGAGCGATTGGCTGGCAGATTGGTCGCGCGTGAGCGAATGGGTGGATGAGCTGGAAAACCGTCTGTATGTCGCGGTCACCTCCGACACCGCCAACGGTATCGTCGAAGCATATTTCATTGATTTCACCCGAAATCTTTATCCCAAAGCCCAGGAAGCGGAACAAACTCTTAAAAAAATCCTTCTGGAGAGCGGCCTGGAACCGGAAGGTTTCGAAATTCCACTGCGCAACATGCGCGCGGAAGCCGCCCTGTTTCGCAGCAGCAACCTGCCCCTGCTGGCTCAGGAAAAGAATCTGTGCAATGAATACGATAAGACCATCGGCGCGCAGACCGTGATGTGGGAAGGAGAGGAACACACCATTGACCAGATGAACCCTGTGTTGCAGCACCCTGACCGTGCTGTGCGGGAGAAAGCCTGGCAGCTCACCCGTGAACGCCAGCTTGCCGATAAGGAAGATATCAACGCGCTGTGGAAAGAACTCATACCGCTCCGGCAAGCGCTGGCCCGCAACGCAGACCTGCCGGATTATCGCGCTTACCGATGGTCAGTATTGCAGCGCTTTGAATACACCCCCGAGGACTGCAAGCATTTCCACGATGCCATCGAGGAAGTGGTTGTTCCGGCGGCGGCCCGTATCCTGGAGCGCCGCCGCCAGCGGCTTGGGCTGGATTCCATGCGGCCGTGGGATCTGAATGTGGATCCCTATGGGAAGCCCCCACTGCGGCCTTTCCAATCCATTGACGAGTTGGTCACCAAAACTTCAGCCGTTTTCCACCAGTTGGAACCCCGGTTCGGGGAATATTTCGATACTATGTCCCGCGAAAATCTACTGGACCTTGACAACCGTAAAAACAAAGCTCCGGGAGGGTACTGTACCGGCTTCAACGCGGTCCGAAAGCCGTTTATCTTCACCAACGCGGTGGGAATCCACAATAACGTCCAGACCCTGCTGCATGAAGGCGGGCACTCCTTCCATGTTTTCGAATCAGCCCACCTGCCTTATTTGGCGCAGCTGCAGTACAGCAACGAGATCGCCGAAGTGGCTTCAATGAGCATGGAGCTGCTGGCTTCTCCTTATCTATCCACTGGAGACCAACCTTTTTACACACCTGGCGAGGCTGCCCGGGCCCGTATAGAACACCTGGAAGAATCCATCCTGTTTTGGCCTTACATGGCAGTGGTAGACGCTTTCCAACACTGGGTTTATGAAAATCCAAAACAGGGTAGTAACCCGGATGCCTGTGACGCGCAGTGGGGCGCGCTATGGGATCGCTTTATGTGCGCGGAAGATTGGTCGGGGTTGGAAGACGCTAAAGTAACCGGCTGGCACCGCAAAGCCCACATCCACCAGATCCCATTTTATTATGTGGAGTACGGTCTGGCCCAACTTGGCGCGGTTCAGGTCTGGCGCAATTCACTGACAGATCAGCAAAAAGCCATCTCTGCTTACCGGCAGGCCCTTTCTCTGGCCGGGACACGCCCGCTCACCGAACTTTTCCAGGTGGCTGGGGCAAAACTGGCTTTTGACGCCCAAACCCTGGGAGAGGCAGTCGCGTTAATAGAAAAAACCATCACAGAACTGGAAGAACTGATTGATTAATGCCCGCGGATATCGGGCAGGATTAAATCCAGGTTTGCGACTTAAGACTTTTGTGAACCCGCAAACAACATGAAAATGATAGAATAAGAACAGGAGTAATCTCCACTTCATAAAGGACAGGAGGCTGTACATGCCCAGAACATTAAAAATCGCCATACCCATGGCAGGGTTTGGGACCCGGATGCGTCCCCATACCTGGAGCAAACCGAAACCCCTGGTCCCGCTGGCAGGCAAAACCATGCTCGATTTCGTGCTGGATCAATTCAGCACAATTCCAGAAGATGTCTCCGTCGAATATATCTTTATTCTGGGAACCACCGGCGGGCAGATCAAAACTTATATGCAGGACAATTATCCTGACCTGACTGTGCATTACGTCGATCAACTGGAGATGCGCGGGCAATCCCACGCGCTCTACCTGGCGCGCGAGCACCTGACCGGCCCGATGCTGATGGCCTTTTCAGATACCCTCATTGAGACCAACCTGTCTTTTCTCGCGGAGGAAAAGGCGGATGGGATCGCATGGGTGAAAGAAGTTCCGGACCCCCGCCGTTTTGGCGCCGCGCGGGTCAATGAAGAAGGCTGGGTGACAAAACTGATCGAGAAACCCCAGGACATTCAAGATAATCTTGTGGTAGTCGGTTTCTATTATTTCCAGTCTGGCGAAAGGCTGATGCAGTGCATCGAATCCCAGATGGAACGCGGTATCACCCTGAAAAATGAGTATTTTCTGGCGGACGCTGTCAATATCATGATCAATGAAGGCGCGAAAATCCGCACAGAGCGCATTGAGACCTGGCTGGACGCCGGAGTACCCGGCACCACATTGGAAACCAACGCTTACCTGTTGAGCCACGGCCACGATAATTCCGAGGCCGCTGCCAAGCGGGAGGGCGTGACCATTGTTCCTCCTGTTTACATTCACGAAACAGCCACCATCAACAAATGCGTGATTGGTCCAAACGTGGCGGTCGGGCGTGATTGCAAGCTGGATAAGTGCGTGATCCGTAATTCGATCATTGCTGACCAGGCCCAAATCAGCGGTATGGTGCTGGAAGATTCTCTGATTGGCGAACAGGTTGTGGTAGAAGGTAAACCACAACAGTTAAATATTGGAGATAATTCAAAAATCTTGCGATGACAGAACAGGTTGAATGCTATTCCGGCGCCTCGTATGGCAAGCGCCCAACCTTGTTGCGTCACGAACAGCGCCGTCTCGAAATTACTCTGATTGAAGCACGATGGCGCACCCCCGGAAGGCGCTGCTTCCGCGTGCTCACCCAGGACAACCAGAGATTTGACCTTCAGTATGATGAATCTTCAAACTTGTGGCAAATAAACCCTTTAGGAGCCTTAATTGAGGAGGAATGACCATAAAATGAGCACAAATTCAACCGGAATTGCTCAAATTGTAGAAAAACGCGATTCTTATCTTTCCAGAAGGGTGGCAAAATTGCGCCCATCTGGCATCCGGAAATTCTTCGACATTGTGGCAACCATGGACGATGTTATTTCCCTGGGAATTGGCGAGCCGGATTTCACCACCCCCGATCCCATTCTGGAAGCAGGCATCCGCTCGCTGCAGAAGGGCGAGACTCATTACACATCCAACGCAGGTATTTTCGAACTTCGCAAAGCGCTTTCGAAACACCTTTTCAAGCTTTATGGGGTCGAATACGACCCATCGACCGAAATTATCATCACCGTGGGTGGGTCCGAGGCATTGTATCTTTCCGCCACAGCACTGCTTGATCCCGGCGATGAGATGATCATTCCTACCCCATGCTTTGTCTCTTACCAGGCTGAAGCCTATCTGGCGGGCGGGGTTGTGGTTGAAGTGCCTTGTAAAATGGAAGACAACTTCGATCTTGACCTGGATGCCATCCGTGCTGCAATCACGCCACGCACCAAAGCCATCCTGATCGGTTATCCCAACAACCCCACTGGCGCGGTGGCTTCACGGGAAACCCTGTTAGCGCTGGCTCGTCTGGCGGAGGAATATGATCTGGTTGTGATCTCAGATGAAATTTACGACCAGTTAGTGTACGGTATTCCTCACGTATGTTTCCCAACCTTGCCGGGAATGCGGCAGCGCAGCCTGCTGCTGGGTGGTTTTTCTAAAGATTACGCCATGACCGGCTGGCGGATTGGGTATGCGGCCGGGCCAAAGGAAATCGTCAGTGGGTTGGTACGTACTCACCAATACACCATCATGTCTGCCCCAACCACCGCTCAGGCAGCCGCGATTACCGCCCTGGAAGAATGTGACAATGACGTCACCCGGATGGTAACCGAATATGACCGCCGCCGAAAACTGATCGTGAACGGGCTTAACCAGATCGGCTTGCCAACTTTTGAACCCAAAGGCGCGTTCTACGCTTTTCCAAAGATCAGCGGGACGGGGATGGATGATGAAACCTTTGCCCAGATGCTCCTGGATGAGGAAAAAGTGGCTGTAGTGCCTGGCTCCGCTTTTGGAGCTGGCGGAGAAGGTTTTGTGCGCTGTTCGTATGCCACAGCTTACGATAAGATCGCCGAAGCCCTGCGGCGCATAGAGAAATTTGTCGCGCGGCACGCCTGAGTTCTCCTTTTCAAAAACATCTGGCCTTCGAGAAAAATATTCTCGAAGGCTTTTTTATTCCAGTGCAATCATGGTAGAATGAAGCCAATTAAGCGCCCACGCGCTTTTTTTATCATTCAACTGTGGTGCATAAATAAGATGAAATACGAAGCGGTCATTGGCCTGGAAGTTCACGCAGAACTTCTGACAGACTCAAAAATGTTTTGTTCCTGCCCGGTGGTAGATTCCACCCAGGCAGCGCCTAATATCGCGGTTTGCCCGGTATGCGCCGGGATGCCGGGTGTGCTGCCGGTGGTGAACAAAAAAGCCGTGGAATATGCCATGCGGGTCGCGCTCGCTCTGGAATGTGAGATCGCGCACCTCAGCCTGTTTGACCGTAAAAACTACTTCTATCCAGACCTGCCAAAAGGTTACCAGATCAGCCAGTTTGAATATCCACTTGCCCAACACGGACGGTTATTGATACACACCGCTGGCGGAGAAAAAGAGGTGCGGATTCTGCGGACCCATCTGGAAGAAGACGCTGGCAAGCTGACCCATGTGCAGAGCGAGGATCAATCTTACTCGCTGGTGGACCTCAACCGGGCCGGTGTGGGGCTGCTGGAGATCGTCAGTGAGCCGGACATGCGCTCTGCAGAAGAGGCTCGGGTCTATGCCGAAACCCTGCATTCCATCATCCGCTATCTGGGAGTCAACAGCGGGGATATGTCCAAAGGGGTGATCCGCTTTGAAGCCAACGTCTCCATCCGCGAAGCTGGCAGTGAGATTCTCAACCCCAGGGTAGAGATCAAGAACCTGAACAGCTTTCGTTCACTCGAGCGCGCGATTGTGTACCAGATCGGACAGCAAATCGAAAAAATGGAACGCGGTGAAGCAGTTGTTCAGGAAACCGTCGGTTGGGATGAAACCAGTGAAACGACCTTTTCTCAACGCAGTAAAGAAGAAGCCCATGATTACCGTTATTTCCCTGAACCCGACCTGCCGCCCCTGGTGATCGAGCAGGAATGGATCGACCAGGTCGCTGCCGCCCTGCCGGAGCTGCCGCTCGCGAAGGCGGCGCGCTTTGAACGGGAATATGACCTGAATCCCGGCATCGCGCAGCAGCTGGTCCAGGAGCGCTCCACCGCGGATTTCTACGAAGCCGTCCTCCGGGCTGGCCCTTCCCTTTCCCCAAAGACTGCCGCCGCCTGGGTTACCGGAGAATTATCCAACTGGATGAACCAGAGCGGAGAATGTTGCGAGGAATTGCGCGTTTCCCCCGCTGGCCTTGCAGAACTGCTGCTCATGATCCAGCAAAACGAGATCAACCAGACCACTGCCAAAGCAGTCCTGTCGGAACTGCTGCAAACCGGCGGGTCAGCGATAGACCTGGTTGCCGCGAAAGGCCTGAAACAAATCTCCAACGCAGAAGATATCGCTGGCATGATCCAGACGGCCATCGCGGCCCACCCCAAAGAACTGGCATCCTATCTGGACGGCAAGGAAACCCTTTCCAACTGGTTCTTTGGCCAGGTCATGCGGGCCGCGAAAGGCAAAGCCAACCCACAAATCGTGCGGGCTGAACTTGAACGGCAGCTTAATCACTTCAAAGGAAATCCACCTTCCTGATCCTCCCAGAGCATTAATCGGCCTCTTTTTGCTGAAGTTAACCAGACAAGTTGATTTCCATCATACCGAAAGGCGATACTTATCATCTTGACGGTGTGCTGTTTTTTTGTTATTTTTATAATATCTAAGCAGGTAGAGGTATTTACTACACGTGGGAATCCTTGCCGACATACCAATGAACTCTTAAGCGGACACTCCGTAGTGTCCGCTTATTTATTTCTATGCGCAGACCATGTGAGATTACCTGCCAGAATTAAATCAGCAGTAGTTATTACATACCTTTAGGAGAGTGCATTCGATGTCTTCTTCAACCAACGCATTTGAGATGGCACAGGCTCAGTTTGACCATGTTGCCGAATTGCTGAAGTTGGACCCCCAGGTCAGAGAATTTCTGCGCTGGCCGCTGCGTGAATATCACTTCCGGATTCCAGTCAGAATGGATGATGGAACCATCCGTGTTTTTGAAGGATTCCGGGTGCAGCACAATGATGCCCGCGGCCCCCATAAAGGCGGACTGCGCTTCCACCCGGCCGAAACGGCCGACACCGTACGCGCCCTGGCCATGTGGATGACCTGGAAATGCGCTGTCGCGGATATCCCGCTGGGCGGGGGTAAAGGCGGGGTGATTGTTGATCCTTCCACCCTGTCCATCCACGAAAAAGAGCGGCTGGTACGCGGGTACATAAAGCAGATGTGGAAAAACATCGGCCCCCGCAATGACGTACCGGCTCCCGATGTGGGCACGACCCCGCAGATGATGGGATGGATGATGGATGAGTATTCCACCCTGTCCGGACAATACACCCCCGGTGTCATCACTGGCAAACCGGTCGGCGGCGGTGGCTCCCTGGGACGCACTGAAGCCACCGGGTACGGGGTTGTGTATCACATCCGTGAGGCGATGAAGCACCTCAAACTGGACAGCTCAAAATGCTCCGCGGCTATCCAGGGCTTCGGAAACGTCGCGCAATATGCCGCGATCGGGTTCATTGAAGTCCTGAAAGGCAAAGTAGTCTGCGTCTCTTATTGGGATCGGGAGGACCGCGCCCCTTACACCGTCAGCAAAGCGGATGGCGTTGACCCGCGATTCCTGATGAGCATCACCGACCAGTACGGGTCCATCAACAAAGAAAAAGCGACTCAGGCAGGCTACGTGGTTGAAGACGCTGAGGCGTGGATTAGCAAAGATGTGGATGTTCTCATTCCCGCGGCCCTGGAAGGCCAGATCAACGCGGAAACCGTACACAAAATCTCCAGCCAGGTCAAGATCCTCGCTGAAGGCGCAAACGGCCCCACCACGCCCGAAGCGGATGAAGTACTCAAAGCCCGCGGCGTTTTTGTTATTCCGGATTTCCTGTGCAACTCGGGCGGCGTCACCACCTCTTACTTTGAAAGCGTCCAGAACGATATGAATTTCTACTGGACTCGTGAAGAAGTATTGGAAAAACTCGACACCAAAATGACCCAGGCCTTTGAAAGCGTTCTGGAAATGGCCGAAAAAGAAAAGGTGTTCATGCGGGATGCGGCCTACATGGTCAGCATTGCCCGTGTGGTCAAGGCCATGCAGCTGCGCGGCTGGATCTGATCTGAATTTTTCCCACCCCTGGCGGGGCTTCCCCGCCAGTTTCTTTCTTCTGTTCTCCTCAACTTTTCCCCCTCCGATTGGAGGGGGAAAACTATACCTGCTCACCAATTCAGGCAAAAGCACTCGAAAATGATATAATTTAATTGAGATTATTTTCAATATCTTCAAATTTTTTCAGGGTTGGATAAACATGACATCTTTTTTTGATCAATATTCCGATACACGATTATTAAGCAAAGTTCTTTATTTACATTTTATTGAAGAAGTCAGCCAGACTGAAATTGCAAAAAGCCTGGGACTTTCTGTTCCTAAGGTAAATCGTTTGATCAAAAAAGGGCGAGCTGAGGGCATGGTAAAAGTTCAACTCCACCTCCCGTTTCAGCATTTATTGGAGATTGAAAATAAAATTAAGCATCTATACAAGTTAGAAGAAGCCATCATTGTCCCAAAATTATCTTCCTCGGATGAATCAATACTCCAAAGCATAGGGCAATCAGCTGCAAAATATTTTTTAGATCATCTGCGGGATGGAGATATAATCGCCGTTAGCGGTGGCCGCGCCCTACATACAATGATTGAGTATTTAACGCCAAAAAGAAAATACAAAATCAAAGTAGTGCCAGCTGTGGGCGGTGTACAGGGCAGTCTATTTGCCGATGTTAACTATCTGGCAGCCCAGTTAGCAAACCGGTTGGGCGGTACCGCTTACCAGCTCCTGGCACCAGCTTTTGTAGATACGCCTGAGGAAAGAGAATCCCTCTTTTCACTTCGACATGTCAGTGAAATTGTTGAAATGGCTAAAAACGCGCAAATTGCGATTTTTGGCATCGGATCCCTGACTCCGGAGACTTCCAGCTACTTTCAGTTCACCTCCCTTCCCTCACAAGAGGTTCATCGGATCGCCAGAGAAACCTGCGGAGTCGGGCAAATACTCGCACATATGTATAACAAAGATGGAAGAATCTGCTCCGAGGAACTGAGTAGCCGGGTCATTGGTATCCGTCTTGAAGAACTGAAAAGCATTCCGATCCGGATTGCAATTGCCGGTTTAGAGCATAAAACTCAATCGATCGCTGGTGCGTTGCAGGGTGGTTACCCAACCACGCTTGTGTCATATGAAAGCACTGCTGAAAATATCATTAAAATCCATGAAGCACAATCCAACCCAGCCCAATAACCCTGAAATTTGATTCAAATTCAAGACCACCAGCCTCGGGAACCCTACCGAGGCTTTGTTTTTGCTCATACCTCCAAACAAGTTGTCCCTCAACTCTCAAACAGCGCTTTGCATCAATCAAACGATGATTAATTGTTAACAATATCTTAAAGGTATTGACAATATTATCATAGTTCGATAATATTATTACTAATTGATAAATATTTTATTATGTGAAAAATTTATCACCTTGTTTATAAGGTATCCTTATGCCCCCTGTTGCAACAACTTACTCTGACACCCGTTTGATTGGACGTGTTCTCTACCATTTTTATGTGGAGAACCGCAGTCAGACACAAATTGCCAGAGACCTTGGTTTGTCGGTTTCAAAAGTGAACCGGTTAATCAAGAAAGGTCGTGACCAGGGAATGGTGGAAATCAGTGTTCAGATGCCTTTCCAGCATCTTTACCAGATTGAACGGAAAGTTGAACAGCTATCCCAATTGAATGAAGCGGTTGTTGTCCCAAATTTATCAGAAGATGAAGAAACTTCTTTAAACAACGTGGGGCAGGCAGCTGCTGAATTTTTATTAAGCCGGTTACGCGATGGCGATACCATCTGCATGAGTGGTGGAAGAGCCATCGCCAGTATGATCGACTATATCAACCCGAAACGGAAATATGCTGTATGTGTAATACCAGCAATCGGTGGGGTTCAGGGGCGCGCGTATACCGATGTTAATTTCCTGGCAGCGGAACTGGCAAGACGACTGGGGGGAATTCACTACCAGCTCCATGCTCCCGCATTTGTAGATTCAAAATCAGAGCAAATATCCGTTTCCTCATTACGAAATGTCAAGGAAATCCTGGAGTTAGCCAAACAGGCGCAAATAGCCTTGGTTGGGATAGGCTCTCTGGTGCCAATGACATCCAGTTATTTTCAATTCACCTCACTCTCCTCAAATGAGGTTGAGCAACTCATTTCAAAATTTAAAGGCGTTGGACAGATTCTGGCGCATACTTTCAAAGTGGACGGTACGCTCAGTTCATTGGATTTCAGCAATCGGGTGGTAGGCATAACTCTAAATGACTTGAAAAAAATACCGGTGCGGATCGGAGTGGCGGGCTTGAAGCATAAAGCTGAAGCCATTACCGGTGCCCTGCACGGCGATTATGTTAACACTTTGATCACGGACGAATCCACTGCAAATGAGGTCATCCGTATGTTGAAACGCACCGCGAATAGATAACACGAAAACACAGCCTGTCTCAATAAATTACTGGCAGCTTTCAGTTTGTTCGACACAACAAAATACAACTCCATCAAGTTATGTTGTGTCCAAAGCATTGATTGGAAAGGAGGATGCAAGAGAGAGAAAAAAGACTGGTGACGTTTTACCCCTATAAAATATTTGCATAAAACCTATTGTTACACATATCTAAGGAGGAATACAATGTCTTCAAAATCTAAAGCCCGTGGGCTTAGATTCGTGATTTTCACCATCATCATTTTGGCCTTTGTGGTGACCGCATGTGCTCCCCAGGCAGCCCCTGCCCCCGCTGCTGAGGAACCAGAAGCGGCTGCACCTGCCGCTGAAGAACCTGCCGCCGAAGAAGCTGCTGAAGAGGCTCCTGCAGCTGAAGAAGCTCCTGCTGGTGAATTTGACTGGAAAGCTTATGATGGAACAACCATCAACTTGCTGATGGTAAAACATCCCTTTGCCGACACAATGATGGCCCGCCTGGACCAATTCACCGAATTGACCGGCATCACCGTCGAAGTCGAAACTATTCCAGAAGAACAGTATTTCGATAAACTTACTACACTGTTCGCGGGAAAGTCCACGGATCTCGATGGTTATATGACCGGTTCATATCAAATCTGGCAGTACTCCCCTGCTGGTTACATGGCGCCATTGGATGATTTCCTCAATAACCCAACCCTAACACCTGCCGACTACAATCCAGACGATATTTACCCCTTCCTGCTGAAAGACCAGCGCTGGGACGGCGTTGACGGACACCCAACCGGAACAGGCAGTCTGTATGCCCTTCCGTGGGGTTTCCACACCAGCAACCTGATCTATCGCAAATCCATCCTGGAAGAATGCGGTGTTGAAGTTCCTCAAGATCTTGAACAGCTCTACGAAGCCGGCCTGAAACTTAAAGAATGCAAACCCGATATGATCCCACTGGCTACCCGCGGCACCCGCAGCTGGGCCACAATTCACCCCTCCGTAATGTCCTGGTTCACTTCTTACGGCGGAAAAGACTTCGAAGTAAGCGATGATGGCACCTTGACCTGCGCCTTGAATAAAAACCCGGAAGCTGTTGCAGCCACCGAGCTGTGGGGCAAAATCATTCGTGAAATCGCCCAACCAAACTATGCCGACTATACCTGGTACGATGTCGCCAACTCCTTTGTCCAGGAACAGGCAGTCATGTTCTACGATGCTGATATCATCGGTTACTTCAATCGCGAAGGAAGCGCTTTCCCGGATGACTGGGGACTCGCACCTCCTCCAGGGAAACCCGGTGGTGACCCAACCGCAAATGAATGGATCTGGTCCATCGGTATGAATGCTTTCTCAGAGAAAAAAGAAGCAACCTGGTTGTGGATGGTCTGGAGCACAATGCCCGACTTCGTCCTGGACGCTGCTGTCAATGGCCTGACTGTTGACCCACCACGTGCCTCTACCTGGGAATCCGAAGAATGGAAAACCAAAATTGCTCCATTTACTGGTTATGTCGACACCTGGCTTGAGATTGAACCTTACACACAGGTCTACTACACCCCACAATCTGCATTCTTTGAAGCAACCACAGAATGGTCTTCCGCACTGCAGGAAATTCACGCTGGCAAATCCGCACAGGAAGCGCTGGATGACGCCTGTAAACGAATCAACGAGTCTTTAGAGTAATTAACTCCAAATAGCAGGGTAATGGAGGCCTTGAAAGGCCTCCATTACCACTTCAAAAAATCCTTAATCTTTGTTTCACAATAGAGGATAGCTTATGAGCGACACAAGTCTGGCACTCCAACCCGATGAGACTTCCCAGGAAGCTCCATTGAATCCTATTCCCCGTAAAGAAAAATGGGCGCCTTTCCTCATTCTAGGGCCTGCACTGCTTGCTGTAGGGGTTGTTATGATCCCCTTCTTCATCAGTGTTTACTATTCCATGACCAATTACAAGTTCACAAGGCCAAATTTTAACTTTGTGGGTTTGAAAAACTATATCAATATTCTGACTTCTGACACTTTCTGGCACTCGGTTAAAGTTACTTTCACTTATGCAGCCATAGCAGTATCAATAGAAACACTGCTGGGCATCATTACTGCATTCTTATTGAATACCGAAAGATTGATGGCAAAAATCTTTAAACCATTTTTGCTTTTGCCATTGATGATCGCCCCTCTGATAACCACACTGATCTGGCGGCTGATGATGAGCCCCGAATTTGGCGTCTTGAACTATTTTTTAAGCTTTTTCGGTTTGAGAGATTTCCCGTGGGCAACTTCCCCGGACACAGCCATGTTTACTGTTCTATTAGTTGAAATATGGACTTTCACCCCCTTCGTAGCGCTGCTGGTTTTGGCGGGACTCAAATCACTGCCCAAAGAGCCTTTCGAAGCCGCACAAGTGGATGGCGCAGGTCAATGGTTTACTTTCAAAAACGTAACTTTGCCGCTGCTGACACCATATATCGCCATCGCCGTGGTATTTCGCTTGATCGATTCCCTTCGCCAATTCGATATCATCTTTGGGATGAGTAAGGGCGGCCCAGGTGATACCTTGATGAATTTCCAGGTGTTTGCTTACACCACCACATTTACCTACGGGAACCCAGCCAAAGGCCTGACCTATATCATCATTAACTGGATCATCATCTACGTGATCAGTACTTACCTGGTGAAATACTGGCAGAAGGTTCAAAGCCGAATATCATAATCGGAAGGAAGTTTATTATGGAAAACAATCAAGTTCAAGAGAAAAAAAATTGGCTTTCGATTATCGGTACCAATTTAGCTCTCATTATCATATTTGCCTTCTTCCTCTTTCCAATCATTTGGATGGTGGGGATGTCTTTCAAAACCATTGATGATATTCTCGCCTGGCCGCCAAAGTTCTTCTTCACACCCACACTGGCGAACTTTAAGGCTATTATCACCTCCCAAATGGAGCTAAGAGGAGTTGGATCGATACCAATCGACTTCATGCAGGGTTTCTGGCACACCCTTATTATCAGCGCTACGGCGGTTATCGTGTCTGTTATCCTTGGAGTTCCTGCTTCTTACGCGCTGAGCCGCTTCAATTTCAAAGGACGTGAGGATATCGCTTTCACCTTCCTCAGTTTCCGGTTCGGCCCTGAGCTTCTGGTGATTATCCCGATCTATTTTATTTTCCAAAAGATTAACTTAATGGATACCTACGCGGGTTTGATCTGGGTTTATCAATTGATCACTTTACCCATGATCATCTGGATTATGAGGAGCTATGTAGATGATGTCCCGGTCGATTTTGAGGACGCATGCGTCATTGATGGCTATCCACGCTGGAGAGCTGTTTTCAAAATTGTATTGCCCATCATCCGTCCTGGTATAGCGGCTTCGGCACTGCTGGCTTTCATCTATGCCTGGAATAACTTTTTGTTCGCGCTGGTTTTAGGTTCCTCAAAAACCAGCACCCTCACGATTTCAGCCATGAAGTTTATCTCCGCTGAAGCACTTCGCTACGGAATTATGTCGGCTGGTATCGTCATTTCTTTCTTACCGATCCTGGCATTCTCTGTATTTGCTCAACGCTACTTTGTGCGCGGTCTGAGCATGGGTGCAATCAAGCGGTAATCAGACTGAAAGGAAGAGAATTATGGCGCGAGTCGCACTTAAACAAGTCACAATGGATTATGACTCCACAACAGCCTTGAAGAATGTTTCTTTTGAAACCAAGGATGGAGAATTCCTGGTAATTCTGGGGCCTGCCGGTGCCGGAAAAACCACACTGCTCAAGATCATCGCCGGTGTGTTGAGGCCTACTCGAGGGCGGGTATACATGAACGACCAGGATATTACCGACAAACCTGGCAATCTAAGAAATGTTGCGATGACCTTTGAGGATTATGCCCTCTATCCAACTTTTACCGTTAAGCAAAACATGGACAATCCATTTGGGGCCATGGAAAATCCTCCTTCCAAAGAGGAAAGAGAAAATAAAATCTTGGAAATTGCCAGAATGCTCCAAATTGACCATCTGTTAGACCGTAAAGTAGATCAATTGAGCGGTGGACAGAAACAGCGTGTTTCCCTGGCACGTAGTATGGTTCGGTCTCCACAGGCATTCCTGTTCGACGAGCCGCTCTCCCATGTTGACGCAAAAATCCGTCACGCCATGCGTGCTGAGTTGCATCGCCTGGCATCCGTACTGGCAACCACCACAATTTACGTCACCCATGACTATGTGGAAGCTCTGTCCTTAGGAGATCGCATTATTGTGATTGACAAGGGAGTCATTCAACAGATTGGAACTCCACACGAAATCTACCACGACCCCGTCAATGAATTTGTTGCGAAAGTTGTTGGACAACCAAACATCAATCTTTTCACCTGTACTGTAAAGAAAGTAAATGAGCAAATTGTGGTTGAAAGCGTCAACAGCTCCGCTCTTTCATTTGTTCCTCGAGCAGATTTCCGGGACAAACTGGAGCGTTACGTGGGCGAAGAGATTCGCATTGGAATCCGGCCACAGGATATCGGATTCACAATGACACCAAACGGCGATAACAATCTGGCAACAAAAGTTGAATTGTTTGAACTTTGGGGACGCCGCGGCATGATTATGGCATTACTTGGCGATGAAGAAATCCGGGTACTCACGGATACCGATGAGGTTATTAATCTCAACCAGAACGTTTGGTTAGATCTATCTGAAACGCCGTTGTATCTATTCGATATATCCGGCGTCAAGATTGATTAGTGGAGGCTGACGTGGCAAATGTAACGTTAGAAAATGTATGGAAAATTTACAATTCTGGGCAGAAGAATGCGGTTGATGCTGTTCAGAATGTCAACCTTGAAATAAAAGATGGCGAATTTTTAGCCTTGTTAGGGCCTTCTGGATGTGGAAAAACATCTATTTTGCGGATGATTGCCGGATTGGAAAAAATTTCCAAGGGTGCTATTAAAATTGGTGGTGAGGTTGTCAACAATCTTTCTCCAAATGATCGCAATATCGCAATGGCCTTTGAAACTTACGCGTTGTACCCTCACATGAACGTGAAGGAAAATCTGAGCTTCTGTTTGCGCGCAAAGAATCAGGACCCTGCTGCCATCGAGGCCCGTGTAGAGGAAATTGCTTCCGCCCTTCATATTAAGAATCTGCTTGATAAACGCCCTTCCGAACTCCCCGGCGGTGAACAGCAGTTGATTTCTGTCGCGAGGGCTATGATACGAGAACCCAATGTTTTCCTGTTAGACGAGCCTTTCTCTCATAGCGATGCCTCGCGGCGCGTTCAAATTCGCACCGAGATTAAACGCCTGGTCAACAAAACCAAAACCACCACGATTCTGGTCACACACGACCAGCACGAAGCGATTGCAATGGCAGACCGGGTGGTTGTGATGAACTTTGCCCTGGTCCAGCAAGTTGGCACCGCAAAAGAACTGATTCACCGCCCCGCCAATATGTTTGTTGCAGGATTTGTTGGAGAACCAGCAATTAACTTCTTGAAATGTAAATTTGTGCAGGACGTCCAGCAGGCAAAGCTCGAATGTATCGATGCGCAGGGAACTTTCCCAATTAATCAAGATATCGCGATGAAAATTCAGGAGTTGGGATTAACCGAAGTCGTTGTAGGAATTCGTCCGCAGGAACTGAAGATCACCACGGCTGAGGAAGGCTTCATCAAGGGCAAAGCTGTATTCTTCGAATTCCTGGGAGAAGAAGGAAATCTTATCCTGGATTCAGGCAGCATCAATATCACCTGTGTTACCGATCCGTATCTGGAGATCGAAGAAGGAAAAGAGATTGGGCTGATTGCCGATCGATCCGAAATCTTTGTATTTGATCCCAATACTGAGAATGCGATCTGCCATAGTATTTAATCTTTGATATTTTACCAACCCTAAAACTACCAGGAGCGGAAATGAGTACACAAAAATATATTGCAACGATAGATGTTGGAACGGGCAGCGGGCGATGCATCATTTTCGATATGAATGGCAAACAAATTTCCGTTTCACAACGGGAATGGCTGCCAAAATCAGATCCGCGTTATCCAGGGTCTCAAGATTTTGAAACCGATGTGGCGTGGGATCTGCTGACCAACACGACGCGCGAGGCTATCCAAAAAGCTGGGATATCGCCGTCTGACATTGCCGCCGTAACCTCCACTGCGATGAGAGAAGGGATGGTCCTCTATAACAAGGATAAGGAAGTAATCTGGGCCTGCCCGAATGTGGACGGACGAGCGACTGCTGAAGCCGCAGAAATGATCAAAAAAGACCTTGCCCGTCCGATATATGAAATTGGTGGCGACTGGTTAAGCATCATCAGCCCTCCAAGATTGTGGTGGATCCGAGAGAAGCAGCCCGAAATCTATGAACAAATTGCTCACATGAATATGCTCAGCGATTGGGTTCTGTTTAAACTTTCCGATCGCCTGGTTACAGAACCCACCATAGGTTCCAGTTCGGGGATGTTTGATCTTTCTGAACGCAAATGGTCTGAAGAAATCATCAAAATTGCAGATTTGCCTAATGGAATTTATTCTGAGGTTTATGAATGCGGCACGGTTATTGGAGAAATAACAGCAAAAGCCGCGGAAGAAACCGGCTTTCAGAAAGGGACTCCGGTGATTACTGGTGGTGCTGATACACAGCTTGCACTAATCGGCACCGGCGCAGTAAACCCCAACATGTATACGGTTTGCGCAGGTACTTTTTGGCAAACAACAGTGGTAGCAGATACCCCTCTGATCGACAACCAATACCGGCTCAGAACACTGTGCCACGCTGTACCGGGAACCTGGATGCCCGAAGGGATCGGTTTTTATCACGGTTTCGTGATGCGGTGGTTCCGGGATGGCTTCTGCCAGGAGGAAGTGAGGCAAGCCACAGAACATGGCACCGATGCCTACGCATTGATGGAAAAACTAGCAGAAACCATGCCGGCCGGTTCCAACGGGGTTCAGGCCATTTTCGCAAATGTTATGGACGCGAAATGTTGGAAACACGCTGTACCCTCACTGGTTGGATACGATGTTCTTTCGCCCGAAAAGACTGGAAAAGCTGCCTCAATCCGGGCAATCCAGGAGGGAGCTGCTTATGTTACCCGCGGGCACATGGATATCCTTATAGAACTTACAAGTCACAAGCCAGACCAGGTTACTTTTGCAGGCGGTTCATCCAAAGGGTTCCTTTGGCCGCAGATCATCGCAGATGTGCTTGGTATTCCAATTCGCATCCCGGTTGTAAAGGAAGCAACCTCTTTGGGGAGCGCGGTTTGTGCACTGATTGGTCTTGGTGAATGCTCTAATTGGAATGAAGCTATTGACCGAGTCGTCCATTGGGACAAATTCGTTGAACCTAACCCAGAAAATCATAAGGTTTACAACGAAGCCTATCCACATTGGCGTGAAGTGTACAACTACATGCAAAAAATTTCAGATGATGGTGTAATGCCATCCCTGTGGCGAGCTCCGGGCGTTTAGTCACAGAATCAGGAGGACAGGCCAAAATGTTAAAAGAATTACGACAGGAAGTCTATGACTGTAATATGATCCTGCCAAACGCAGGACTTGTTGTCATGACCAGTGGAAATGTCAGCGGACGAGACCCTGAAACAGGCTACGTGGTTATTAAGCCCAGCGGCTACAACTATAAAAGCCTCACCCCAGAGCTCATGGTAGTCGTTGACCTGGATGGAAATGTTATTGAAGGAAACCTCAAACCTTCTGTGGATACAGAGACTCATCTTTATATTTATAAACACCGGCCAGACGTTTTTGGAATTTGCCACACACATTCAACATATGCTTCGGTATTTGCTGCTTTAGGCGAACCTATTCCATCCTGCCTGACCACCAGCACCATGTTGGGCGGAGAGATCCCGGTTGGGGATTTTGTACCAATTGGTGGCAAAGAGATAGGTAAAGAAATTGTAGAAAAGATCGGACACAAATTTGCCATCATCATGCAAAACCATGGCGTTTTCACAATCGGAAAGAGTGCCTCTCAGGCCATAAAAATGGCTGTAGAAGTGGAAGAGATTGCGAAAATTGTCCATCATGCGATGTTGAGGGGCTCTCCTCAATTGCTGGATGAAAACGCGATCAATGCAACGCAAAACCTGTATGAAAACATATACGGTCAGGATGAGTATTAATCATATCTTTGGGCTATAGCAGCAGAAGTTTTTCTGAAGGAAGCTGGCTTTACGGCTCGCTTCTTTCCTTTTAAGGCAGCTTGCTATCCCGGTAAAAAGCCATTAGAATGTACTTAATCTTCTAAAATCGCCCTCAGGAGCCCGATTCCATGATCACTGCCGAGATAATGCGCACCCTGCTGCTGATTGTAATTGCGGTTATGCTGTTTCTGGCGGTCGCCTATCTCTCACAACGTAAGTTGACCCCGATTGCATTTTGTGGCTGGAGTTTATTGGCGCTGGTTCTCCCCATTTTGGGGCCAATTATTGTTATTCTCAGCCGTCCCGGGAAAAGCCGTTCGGCATCGTAATCCATCCTAACCCAAACATCCATCTTTCCTGGGCTTTCCGGCAAAAGCGCTGAAAAGCAGTTCTGTATCCTTCTAACCTGTTATTTCTATCGTAAAGCGAGATCCGTATGAAACAAGACCGATTTTTAACCGCTATTCTGGCAGGCATCCTTCTGGTGGCTGTACTCGCTCTGGTGGTTTTTTTCACCCGCCAGCAGCAACCAGTCTATCAGCCGGATGATACGCCGCAAGGCATCCTGCACAATTATGCCACCGCGCTTTACCAGAAAGATTATGAAAAAGCGTACACCTATCTGGCGAATATGGAAAATAAGCCAACATATTCCCAATTCCGGCAAGCTTTTCTAAGCAAGCAGATTGATCCTTCCAACAGCGACCTGCAAATTGACAACGCGGAAATCAACGATGACGAGGCCCTGGTATTAATCTCCGTAATCTCCTCGTGGGGCGGCCCATTTGAAAACATAAACCGCTCCACCTATACCGCCACACTGGAGAAACAGGATGGGCAATGGAAAATCAGCAACCTGCCCTATCCTTACTGGGGGTGGGATTGGTACCAGCCCCAACCTGAGACAGTGAAACCTGTCCGGTGAATTGAAATTTTTTAAAAATTATGGGCTGGCTCTTACTCTGGAGAATTCCATGCGATCCGTTCGACGTCTTTATTTTTATCTGGTAACCCTCATCAGTCTGGAAGTGGTCATCTGGGGGGTGATCACCCTGCTGCGTACTCTGTTTGATAACCTGATCTCAGACAGCAACGCCAACCTTCTATCCCGGGGGTTGTCACAGGTGTTGGTGGGTGTACCCCTGTTTATCCTGCATTGGAGAATCATTCAGCGCGAATACGCGCGCGACCCGGAAGAAGGCTACACCCGCTTGCGGGCGCTGTTCCTGTACGGCACACGCGCGGCAGTGCTGTTCCCGGTCGCGCAGAACGTGCTGGCAATTTTCAACCGGATGTTCTTCCGTTTGTTGGGAAGCAGTATTGAACGAGCCCTCATAGGCGCTCAGCAAACTCTGATCGATAATTTGCTGGCGATCGGGTTCAACCTGCTGATCTGGCTGTATTTCGAAAACATTCTAAAAAAGGAATGGCAGGAGAGTGCTGCCTCCAAAGAGAACCTGATCGAAATCCGCCGCCTGTACCGCTACGCCTGGGTGCTGTATGCCCTGATCCTGACTCTGGCCGGCGCGCAGCAGGTTTTCCGTTACAGCTTTTTTACTGTTCAGGAAAATACAGTCTTCTCTGTCGAATGGCTGGCGGATGGACTGACCCTGCTCCTGGTCGGCGCCCCGCTTTGGGCATGGACCTGGCAGAATATCCAGCGCTCGCTTTCACAGCCCGAAGAACAAAACGCTTTCCTGCGCCTGCTCATCCTCTACACGCTCACGCTGATCGGAATTGTTACTACACTATCCGCCGTGGGGATTGTGCTGAGCGGGTTGTTAAGCTGGATACTCGGCGAAGCGCAGACAGTGACTTCTTTTATCAGCGGGAACAGCAGCGCCCTGGCCACCGCCATACCGTTTGGCGTGCTGTGGGCTTATTACGCCCAACAACTGCGCCAGGAATTCGACTCTCAGTCGGACGTGGAACGCAGGGCCGTTGAACGCAGCGTATACCATTACATCCTTTCGTTTTTGGGCAGCGCGGCAACCTTGTGGGGAATCTGGCAATTACTGGGCACGGTGGTCGATATGCTGCTCAGTGACCTGACGAACGCGATCGTCCTGAGAGCGCCCATCAGCGGCGCTTTAGCCGCCTTGTTGGTTGGGATCCCGGTCTGGCTGATTAACTGGCGCCCAATGGAGGAAGAAGCCGCAGCATCTTCCGAAACTGGCAGCCAGGCGCGCCGGTCTTCGATCCGCAAAGGGTACCTTTACCTGATCCTGTTCCTGACCGTTGTTGGAAGCATGGCCAGCATGGGAAGCCTGCTCTACGCGATATTAAACCAGGTATTGGGAGAAAATAACCCCACTTTCTGGCTGGACACCACCCATTTAGCGGTAACCCTGCTCCCGATCGCGTCCTGGCTGCTGTATCACCTGTTTGCGCTGCAACGGGACGGGAGATTGATCCAGAAGGAGCTGGAAGAACAGCACGCCAGTTTCCCGGTGTTGGTGATCCTATCCCGTCAGGACCCCTATGGCGAAGCGTTGAAAGAATCCTTTCAGCGGCATCTACCGAACCTGCCGGTAACCCTGCACTACCTGGATGATGTCCCCCTGCCGGACGATTCCCAAAAATCCAAAGCTGTCATCCTGCCTGCGGGGCTGGCAGCCCGGCCCTCCGCAGCCCTCCACAACTGGCTGGAAAGTTTCCAGGGCAGGCGTATTGTGGTGCCGCTATCCGAAACCGGGTGGATCTGGCTGGGGACCGCGCCAAAATCGACACGCGAACTGGCCAAAGAAACCGTCCTGACCATCCGCCAGCTGGCCGAAGACCAATCCGTCCGCGCGGCAGTCCAGACCAACCCCTGGGTTATTGTGGGATATATCCTGGCAGGATTGTTTGGGCTTCAGGTCATATTTGTCCTGCTGAGTATTGTGATCTCCACCCTGAACTGATATTTTAAAACCACAAACAACCCATTCCGTTGGATTTTAACGTAAATGGGTTGTTTTTTTGATCCCTCAGCTTCCCCTCCGTAGATCAGAAATTCTGGACAGGGCAATATCTTGTTTGAATCGCTCGCAATTTATTCAAAGAGCAACCCTGAACGGTAATTTAAATATAAATCCCCATGAACGAAGTAGCCAGCAACACCAGGGTAACCAGGCTGATCAATCCGGTCAGGCTTCCTGCCAGAATATTTTGAACCCGCTTATTTCGCCATTTACCCATGATCGCTTCCTGGTTCGATAACTTCAATACCAGCACCAGCAACACCGGAAGCAAAACGGCATTCACAGATTGCGAAATCCACATGATGGAAAACAATGGAATGCCCGGAATAAAAATAATCAGAATACTCAAGGCGATAATGCCGCCATAGATGGAATAAAATACTGGCGCTTCTTTGGCAGACCTATTCAATCCCCGCTCAAAACCAAAAGCCTCACAGATTGAATAGGTGGTAGAAAGCGGCAGCACAGACACCGCCAGCAGGGATGCGCCCAAAAGTCCGGTTGAGAAGAGAATCTTCGCAGCACCACCTGCCAGCGGTTCCAGGGCCAGAGCGGCCTGCTCGGCACTTTCAACCTGGATCCCGTGGATAAACAAGGTGCCCGCGGTACAGATGACAATAAAGGCAGAAATCACATTGCCCCACATCGCGCCAAAGCTCACATCTATTTTGGTGAGGTGATACTCCTTCAATGCCACCCCTTTATCTGCCACTGAAGCCTGCATATAGAAAATTCCCCAGGGTGTGATGGTTGTGCCGATTGTCGCCAGCACCGCCAGGATAAATTCCGGCTCAAAACTGAGTTGCGGCACCACCGCCGCTTTCAGCACTTCACCCCAGGGGGGATCAATCAAAAACACGGTAATGACGTAGCTCAACGAGGACAGGCACAGCACCAGCAGGACCTTTTCAATATAGCGGTAAGAGCCCCGCAAAACCATCAGGACAATGACGATGGCAGTGATTGGAACAACAATATAGCGGCTGAGACCAAACAGTTCTGAAGCCGCCGCGATACCGGCAAACTGGGCGATTGTGGTCCCCAGGTTAGCAACCATCAAACACAGCATAGCGAAAGCGGTCACCTTGACACCAAACCGTTCCCGAATCAAATCCGCTGTTCCCTTGCCGGTCACCACGCCCATCCGCGCGGCCATTTCCTGGACAATCACTTCTCCAATAGTGATCACCACTATAATGAATAGGAAACGATATCCATACTTTGATCCAGCCATGGAATAGGTCGCGATACCCGGGGCGTCATTATCGGCACTGGCAGTGATCAGACCGGGTCCTAATACAGCCAGATACAGCCCTATTCTTTGCAACCAGATGGGAAAATTGAGACGTTGCTTCATCGTTAACCTCCCTGCTTAAGAATCAGAAGAACCGCGGCAGGCGCTTCTTCCAGGCTGTAGGCAGTACCGTATCCAGGGCGTCATCCACAGTGACAATCCCCAGCATTTTACCGTTTTCGGGTTCAACTACCGGAACAGACAGCAAATCATATTTCGCGATCACATAAGCGACCTCATCCTGGGGAGTAAATGGGCTGACTGTGATGGGATCAAACTGTTTCAATTGATCCAGAAGTGTATTGGGGGGCGACATAATCAGGTCGCGCAGCGTAACCACCCCAATCAACTTCCCTGTATCATCCACAATGTGGACGTAATACATCACTTCATCTTCCTGGGCGTCTTCAGAATTGCGCAGGTAATCAATGGCTTGCTGAACAGTAATGTTACTGGGAACATGGGCGTATTCCGAAGTCATGATTCCGCCCGCGGTATCTTCCGGGAAAGAAAGCAAAGCCCGGATCTCCTCGGCCTCATCCCGCTCCATGAGGTCCAACAGCACCTCGCTGGTCTTGTCGGGAAGGTCAGCCAGCAGGTCGGCTGCCTCATCCGGGTCCATCTTTTCCAGCACATCCGCGGCTCGCTCTGGTTCAAGATGTGAAAGAATGGCCATCTGCATGTTCGCCGAGCTCTCTTCCAGCGTGTCTGCCAGCGATTCATCATCGAAACCCTGCAGCAGCGCGTGAGAAGTGTGGTGGTCGAGGTTATCGAGAATAGCTGCAATATCGGCAGGCAGCATCTTTTCAATGCGGTTTTGGGATACTCTCAGCCGCAGCGGATCGTCATGCTCTATGGATGCAACAAACTCCCAGGGGATGACCTGCGTTTTCAAAGGCCGGTTGATCAGTTCGCCAACCTTTTTGCCTACTCCCTCCAACCCCAAACGGCGCAGCAATCCCTGCCCGCTGACATCTACCCCGGTTAGGAAATATCTGCTTCCGCTGCGCGCCAGCTGCAAATCATTGACTCGCACCAGACGTTTCCCCTCAATATCCACAATTTGCTGGTCCAGCACGCGATCTTTCAGCGGCAGCTCGTGACCTGTCAGTGAATAGGGTTTGATCTTATCCAGACTGACTCTGAGGGTGATCCCAGGCCACAAAGTCGCGATATCAGTGGCTGAAATATAATCAATCTCATGGGGATTCTTTTTTAATGCCAGAGCGGCCACAGGCGCAATCTTTTGTCCCGTAGCGCCGGCCAGAATATCATCCAGCTCGCCAATTATATAGCCAAACGAATCCCAGACTTGTCGCCCAAGTAATTTGCTGATATAGATCATAGCGCACCTCTTTCTGCATGATTCATCCAGACACTTTATTTTGCAATTAAAGTGTCTGTTGGATAGAAAAGGACAGGAGTCTGGCATAAACCAGGCTCCTGTCACATCACAGAGGCACGCAAGCAGCCAGATTTATACCGTATTTAGCCTGTCAAGTGTTCCCGGACGATGGTCGTCCGGAGAACTGTCAAGTTCGTTCGAATTTGTTTCTTCAAAAGTTATCATCTATTTTCTCTTACAAAAATCACTAAAAAGTCATTTTCTATTTCTTCAACCAATAAGCACAAACAATTCAAAACAAAAAAACTAAGTACCATATTTTGCACAAACAGCCAAATATTTCAGGCCGCGGCAATCTCCACACTGTAATAGTGCTGAAAAGCCTCTTCCAGGCTGGGCCGGATGGTGGTGAAATCTGTCACCTGAAATTCACTGACTGTTTTCAACAGCGCGTCCGGGTTGCCTTCCAGTGTGCAGTGCAGGCAATTCTCTTTCATCCAGACATCCAGTACATTCGGGATGTTTTTGAGGATTTCGGGAGACACTGGTTTCTCGAAGCGCATCTCAAATGTGCGCAGCGCGCGGGTGCGGAGATGAATGCCCCGCTCCACCGCGACCAGCCGGCCTTCGAATAACACCGCCACCCGGTCGCAGATCTGCTCCATCTCGCTCAACGATGTGGAGGACATTAGAATGGCGTGCCCTTCCAACCGGGCCTTCTTGATAAGGGAATACAGCACCTTACGGCCTTCCGGATCGAGGTCTCGGGTGGGTTCATCCAGGATCAATAGATCCGGGCTGTGCATGAAAGCCTGGATCAGTGCGATTTTTCGCTGATCACTCCGCGAAAGTTTCCAGAGCGGCACAGAAAGATCCACATTGAAATCCTTCGCCAGCTGGCGAATATTGGTCCAGGCAATGCCGCCCCGTAACCGGGATAAAATGCGTAAATATTGTTCTCCACTCAGAAGAGGGAAGACTTTAAAATCCGCACCCATATACCCGATTTGTCGATGCACCTCCCGTGGTATGGGATGATTCTCAACGCCAAACAGATATACGCGTCCATCCGATGGACGAATTTGATCCATGATCAACCGGAGCAAAGTGGTTTTGCCGGCTCCCTTTGGGCCCAAAAGACCATAAATCTCGCCTGGTTCAATCTCTAGCGAGATTTCTTTAAGACCTGGTTGATATTTATCCTGTTTTGAAAGGTTTTCAGTTCGTACTACGAAAATAGCGCATAGCAGTCTCCTTGTTATTCGCATGAGTTCCGCCTGTGCCGGGCACAGAAGATGGCGGTAAAACAAACCAGCTGGACCAGGATCGGTACCAGCCGGAAGTGACTTTCCTCATGCGGCAGTCAGGCTGCCTGCGTTGGGTCAGGTCCCTCGCGTTAAAGCCGGTACCTCCTGATGCGATTGCCATTCTTTCCGCAGACGTTGAACAATCTCATCCACCACATTCAGTGATTTAATGATCGTCTCCAACTGCGGGCGGACCGGGTCATCCTGACCCAATCCAACCAGCCCTTCCTGTGCCGCTTCCCGCACAGTGAGCAGGCTGGTCAGCCGATGCTCCAGGATCTTCTGCCAGAAATCCGGTTCAATCACATAATAATCAACCCGATCCCCCGGCAAAGAAACTTTTTCAACCAGGTCATCGGAGAGCAGCGTTTTCAAATTGGTTGAAATGCTGCTCCGGCTGACCTGGAGAGCCTCGGCCATGTCCTCCGAAGATAGCGGTCCCGTCGCCAACATCATCAGGCCAATCATCCGCCCGCCAATGCGAGAGACTTCATAATCTTCGAAGTGCAATCCCATATTTTCAATGAACTGTGTTACGATCGAATTATCCTCAGGTAAGTGAGGGGAATCCGATCCACTATCCGAGCTCTCAGGCTCCATCAAACTAAATCTCCTTCTTAAAGATAGAAAAAGCTGGCTGTCACCAGCTACAATCATTATAGAACATTCTGTTATTTCAGTCAAGACCGAAACAACTGTTGTTCCCGTTCTGGCAATGAGCAAGTTTGTGTCAATTTTTCCCCACTGTGTTTTTGCGCCAAATATCAGGGTCTGTTATTTATCCCGTTCCAAATGGTCAGGAATTTTTGTAAATTCTGTGATTCGAACAGAATCTCGATGTTTTGGCCTGCAAATTCTGGCACAAGATGGAAAGTGATTTTTTGCCTGTCTCTTATTCCTTCAGTGCTGAAGTGTGAAATACGATATTCTGAGATAAATGTAAATATCCATTCGTGATGGGTTTTGGATTTCAAATCTTGTTGAAGCAGAATCAACTGGTGGTTGGTCACTGCCAGCACGGTCTGTGGAAACATCTTGCGCTGAAAAATCTTCAGCACGGGCTCGCGAAGCTCAGGCTGATAAACATGCCCCAGAACCGACTCACCTGGCTGGATGGCCTCACCCTTCAGTCCATTATAAAAACTGAAGGAGGTATTGACAAAACCGGGAAAAGTTGAATCCGGCAGAACAGGCATGTTTGAGATTGGATTTTCGACCCAGGTTTTTCGAAGCAGCGCCTTCAATAGTGGCGATAGAAAATGATGTGACACGGTGTTATATTCCACTGCTATGGTCGAAACCTTATTACCGTCAACACCCCAGATTTCCAGTTTGCCATAGAGCAGGATCAGGCTCAGTCTGACTTTAAGAATACCTTCAGCCAAAATCCAGCTTGCACTGCCTTCTTTTTCACCCGTTTCTGCCTCAAAGACATGCAAAACTCCATTTTCGGTAAAAACCAACGCCTGAAGCGGGTCCATTCGCCAGCGAAAGCCATGAGCCTGCATTTTGGGTGGAATGACAAAAACGCCCTCCACAGTTTCTCCCGCAGGGAGATATTGCCGGGCCAGATTGGATAACGAGCCGGGAATTTCATTCAGCCCTGGTAAAAAATAGGGGGGATTTGTCCTTCTGGGATTACCTGCTGCCATTGGTTTCCTTCTCTGAATAAAATCATCTACATCCTGAAAGAAGCAGAAAACACCAGTTTTATGACAATTTAGTGACAAGTTAGATTGTCTTCAGGCGTTTGTACAGACTATTGTATACCAGTCGTATATATTCACAATAGCGATGAAGCTGGCTGAAGGGTATGAAACTGCCAAACACAATTAACAGCCGCTGCTTTATGGGCATCCACAGAGCAGCGGCTGCTTGGCTATAATTGGATACAGTAGAAATGCAATCCACCAGGTCGCCTGAAATCCATGATGGATTCCACCTCAAATCTTCTGGATGTTCCAGGATGTTAGGAATTTATCCATCCACAGTGTATGATTTCAACAGCGCGACCAATAATTCCCACACTTTCATCAATGATGGAATATGAAGCCGCTCCTGCGGAGAATGGGGGTCAAGAATTGTTGGGCCGAAAGAGATCATATCCATACCCTCATATTTTTCTCCTATCACGCCGCATTCCAGACCGGCATGAATGGCTTCCACCTGAGCAGGTTCCCCAAATAAATGTTCATAGACCGTTCTGCTTCGGTTCAATAAAGGAGAATCCATCCTGGGTTTCCAGGCCGGATAATGACTGCTTCGCGAAACCTGGGCGTCGGATAAGAATGCAATCGCTTCAATCCGCCTGGTAATTTCTTCCAATTGCGATGCCAGCATGCTCCGCTGGCTGGTGACAACCCGCAGCCCTTCATCATTACTTTCGATAACCGCGAGGTTATTGGATGTTTCCACAAGACCTTCAATAGCAGAAGACATTTTAGAGACCCCGTGGGGGAGGGCCTGCAGCAAGGCCACCATCTTCCGCGAATCCCCTTCCACAGCGGCCTGTCGGGCCTGGTCTTCTACCAGACGGAAGGTAAGCCCAGCTTCCGTATCGGCAAATTCATCGCGCAAGGTCTGTCCAAATTTCTCAAAAATCTGGATAAGCTCTGGTTCGTCCTTCTTGTCGACCAGGATGGCAGCCTGCGCCTCGCGGGCAATGGCGTTGTGCGCGCTGCCGCCTTTTACAGACATAATTCGGATGGAAGTTTTTTTAATGATTGCGTCAAGCATCCGCGCCAGCAGTTTGTTTGCGTTGGCCCTGTTTTTATGGATATCCCCGCCAGAATGTCCGCCTTGCAGACCCATAACATGGATCGCATAAGCCTTTTCGTCTCTTTGTGCCTGTAAATATGTGACCGGAAGTTGAATTACGCTCTTGACTCCTCCTGCGCAGCCAACGGTAAAGACCCCTTCATCCTCCGAATCCAGATTCAAGAGAATTTTTCCATTCACAAATCCTCTTTGTAGCAGCGCAGCCCCGCCAAGGCCAGTCTCTTCTTCAACCGTAAAAAGTAGTTCCAGAGGCGGATGGGCGATTTCGCTGTTTTCTACCAGGGCCAGCGCCAGCGCGACCGCGATCCCATTGTCGGCCCCAAGGGTGGTATTATCCGCATGGAGCCATTCTCCCTCTCGGATGCAGCGGATGGGATCTTTTGAAAAATCATGGCTGGAATCGGGCGTTTTTTCACAGACCATGTCCAGATGGCCCTGAAGGATAATGGTTGGCGAAGATTCATAGCCGGTTGTGGCGCTGACGCGGATCACGAGATTGCCTGCTTCGTCGGTCTGCGCCTGACAACCGTGCTCGGCTGCCCAGCCCTGCAGCCATTCAGAAATACGCTGCTCTTGTTTAGATGCCCGGGGAATTGCCGAGATCTGTTCAAAAATGTTGAGGATTTCTTGTTCAATACTCATGATGATTATCCTTTTACGGGTTTATGAAATTTTTTGGTGCGCCAATGAATTGAATCAGGCACTGCGCCCAGAGATGATTGTGATGGTTACCCGCCATCGATCTGTATTTAAAGTGTACTGTGAATAGCTTCTAATCATTCACAAAAATGCCCGACCCTTCCAGGAGACAATACTTTCAAACTTCTCCAAGGACGCCAAACTGTTTAGTCATCAGATAAGTATAATCCAGGAGAGTGACTCTGATCACCCTGAGCAACTTCTGAAACGATTAATCTGCCAGTTTTACACTGATTACCAACCCATCTCCCACCGGCAGGATGGTGCTGGCAAGACGGGGGTCGCTGAAGATCATCTGGTTGTATTGGTGGACAGGCCCGCTGAACTTCTCTGGGATTCCTCTGGGTTTGAACAGCGCGTCATCCGCGATAAGGATGCCATGCAAGCGGGTCAGGCGGATGCAAGTTTCAAGCATTTTCGGGTACAGCGCTTTGTCTGAATCCTGGAGAATGAGATCAAAAGGGCCTTCCAGCGATTGGATGACCTGCCCGGCATCACCGTGAACGAAATCCACCCAATCAGCTAAACCGGCTTTGCGGAGGTTTTCCCGCGCCAGTTCGCACAGATCCTGACGGTATTCCACCGTAACCAGCTTCCCGCCGGTTTCCTTCAGCGCCGACGCCAGCCAGATGGCCGAATAGCCCAGACTGGTTCCCAACTCCAAAACACGCTTTGCCCGGATGAGATGCACCAGCAGGTTCAACATTTTCCCTGCTTCCAGCCCCACGTTGGGACGAATATTCTCC
>Ga0068714_10001117_pt1 | contig 41919 bp, 36 predicted proteins | sample MTBNYHSulfiMetaG_FD_62988 | JGI IMG/M metagenome (GOLD analysis project Ga0068714, IMG submission 62988) | Enrichment culture microbial communities from rom New York Harbor, USA that are MTBE-degrading - MTBE-NYH (New York Harbor Sulfidogenic)... | ecosystem: Environmental > Aquatic > Marine >... | reverse complement strand
AGGTGGAACTCGGGGTACTCCTCCCGAAGCTGGGCCAGCACGCCCTGGACGTCCTCCGCCACCTGGACGGTGTTGGCGCCCGACTCCTTGAACACCAGGATCCCCACGGACTCGTGGCCGTTGTAGCGGGCGATGGATTCCCGCTCGGCGTACCCGTCCACCACCCGGGCGACGTCCCGGAGGCGGACCAGGCGAAGGGACGTGTCCCCAGCCCCTCCCCCGCTCCCGGCCCCGGCGGCGTCCATCTGGCGCCCCACCACCACGTCACTGATCTCCTCCACGGTCTGGAACTCCCCCAGGGTCCGGAGAGGATACCGGTACCGGCCCCGGAGGATGGTGCCGCCGGGCGCGCTCACGTTGGCCTGGGCCAAGGCTGTGGTCACCTGCTCCAGGGTGAGCCCGTAGGACTCCAGGAGGCCCGGATCCACCTCCACCTGGATCTCCCGGTCCAGCCCGCCGGTGACGGCGGCCTCCGCCACCCCGTCGAGCTGCTCCAGCCGCCGCCGGAAGACGGATTCTGCCGCCTCCTTGGTGGCCCAGAGGTCGGCGCCCCCGGCCACGGCGATGACCATGATGGCCTCCGACTCCGGATCCACCCTCAGGATCCGCGGCCGGCTTGCCGTCCGTGGGAGGGATTCCCGGATGTTGTCCAGGCGCTCCCGGACGTTGAGCATGGCGAAGTCCATGTCCGTGCCCCACGCGAAGCGCAGGGTCACCATGCTCACGCCCTCCCGGGACACGGAGGTCACCCGCTCCACCCCAGGGACGGCGGCCGCCTGGGCCTCCACCCTCTCGGTGATGAGGCGCTCCACTTCCGCGGGGGCCACTTCCGGATACGAGGTGAACACCACCAGCCGGGGGTAGCTGACGTCCGGCAGCAGGTCGATGGGAAGGCGCAGGAAGGAGATGATCCCCAGGAGGATCACGGCCAGGAAGAGCATGGCCACCGCCACGGGTCGGCGGACGGAGGTGGACGGGACGGACATGCTCAGGCCTCTCCCCCGGCGGGGACAGCGCCCATGCCCTCACCCACGGTCTCCTCCAGGTTCGCCTGGGCCTCCAGGAGGGCGAAGAGCTGGGTGACGACAGCCCGCTGGGCCTGGGCCGCCGCGTCGATGTCCTGCTGGAGCTCGGTGAAGGACCGGAACCCGAGGCCGAACTGGTCCCGGGCCAGACGGAGGCGCTCCTGGGCGATCTCCTGGGACCGGAGGGAGATGAGGTAGCTCTGGTAGGCCGTCTGGACGGCGATGAGCTGGGACCGGACCCGCTCCTCGACCTGGAGGCGGGCCTCGATGACGGTCTGCTCGGCGTTCGCCAGGCTCACCTCCGCCTGGGCCACCCGGGCCCGGGTGTCGAAGCGGGGGAAGAGGGGGATGGAGATCCCCACACTGGCTCCTCCGGACCGGGAGCGGTCCGGGAAGGGATCGAAGGCCCCCGCCCACTCCTCCCCGAAGGTGCTCTGGCTGGCGCTGAAGGAGAGGCCCAGGCTGGGCCACCTCCCCGCCCGGGCGGACTGGGCCTGGGCCCTGCTGACCTCCAAGCCGGCTTCCTGCTCCATGAGCGCCGGGTTGGACGCCAGGGCGCTGGCGACCAGGGCGTCCGCGTCCAGCCCCGCGGGATCCACGGGCTCCGGCAGGGTCTCCGTCACCTGGAGATCCAGGATGCCGGGATCGCCGATGGCCGTCCTGAGGCTGAGGAGAGCCCGCTGGAGCTGGCCCCGGGCCTGCTGGATCCGCTGCTCCTGCTGCTGGACGTTCAGCTCCGCGGTGAGGACGTCCACCCGGCCGGCGCCGGCCAGCTCGAACATGCGCCGGGTGTTCTCGAGATCGAGGCGCCGGCTCGCCAGGAGCTCCTCCTCCACCGCAAGGAGGGACTGTTGGCTCTGGGCGGACCGATAGGCCCGCACCACGCCGGCCCGGAGCGTCCGGTAGCGGGAAAGGACCGTCGCCTCACGGGCCCGTGCCCGGGCCCGCTGGGCCGCCAGCCCCTGGCTGCGGGCCCCCCATTCGAAGAGGGAGATGGACGCCCTCAGGGACTGGGACGAGGAGGTGGTGGTGCGCCACTCGGAGATGGGGTTCTCGATGGGATTGCCGAAGGGGTCGGTGGCGATGAGCTGCCGATTCAGGTTCACGCCCGTCCCCGTGGAGACGCTGAGCTCCGGGAGGAAGGATCCCCATGCCTGGAGGCGCTCCGTGGCGCTGAGCTCGAGGTCGTTGAGGGCCCTCCGGTAGGCGGGATTGGTCTCCCCGGCCCGGCGAAGCGCCTCCTCCAGGGTCAGGGCTCCCTCCTGCCCCGCAGCCACGAGGGGGAAGAGGAAGAGGCTCACCAGGCCAGCCCACCACCACCCCGCCCTCGCCCCGGCGGCCGCCATCAGCCGGCTCCTCCGCCCGCGGTCCCCGCCGGCACATCCACCAGCCGCACCGGGGCATCGTGGACGATGTAGAAGTGGTTGTCCACCAGCACGATCTCCCCCGGCTCCACCATGGAGGTCTCCTCGCTGGCCACGATCTCCACCAGTTCATCGTTCTCCAGCCCCGTCGTGACGTAGCGCCACTTGGCCCTTCCATCCTCGAACACGAACAGCATGGTCCGCCGGTCCTTTTCCAGGATTGCGGAGCGGGGTACCAGGATCCGGTCCGGGAAGGACTGGGCCTCCAGGGAGACCCGGGCGTACATGCCGGGCTTGATCCGTCCCCGGGGATTGGACAGGAGCACCGTCACCCGGGCCGTGCGGTTCCGGGGGTCCACCAGGGGGTTGATGGTGGCGATGCGGCCGGTGAAGGTCTCCCCCGGGAAGGCGGCGAAGGTCACGGTGGCCCGGCGCCCCTCCGTCAGGAAACCCAGCTCCGGATCCAGGACCTGGGCCTCCACCTTGATGGGATCCAGGTCCACGATGGTCATCAGCTCCGCACCGGGGCTGACCCGCTGGCCTTCCACCACCCGGAGGTCCGCCACCCTCCCTTCGAAGGGCGCCCGAACGGTGGTCCTCTCCAGGTTCAGCTCCGCCTGCCGGAGGGTCACTTCGGCCTGGATAAGCCCGCTCCGCGCCCTCGTGATGCGGGCCCGGGCCTCACGCACCTGCGGATCGGTGATCTCGTCGTCGTTGAGGGTCATCTCCTGGTAGCGGGCCTGGGCGTTCACCAGGTCCGCCCGGGCCCTGGCCACCGCCAGGGCGTACTCGGCGGTGTCCGCCTGGAGGAGGATGTCCCCGGCTCCCACGGCACTGTTCTCCCGGACGGGGAGGGTCTGGACGACCGCGTCCACCTCGGAGACGATGGTGGCCCCCCGCACCCAGGCCGCCTGCCCGACGGCTGACACGGCGATCCAGAGCGTATCCCGGACCACCTCGGCGCCCACCACCGGCTGGGCAACGTCGGTGGGGAATTGCTCCGATGCCGACTCGGGGAGGCCGGAAACGGCCCCCTCCCCGGGGGTCCCTTCGGCGGCGCCCTCCGTGTCGGGCCTGAGGCGCAGGTAGATCCCCGTGGCCATGGCGGTGACGATGATGAGGATGGTGAGGAGTCCGAGGGCCTGCCTTGGAAGCTTCATCCGTCGTTCGCAGGTGTAGGGTGATGGGAGGCGTCCGGGCTGGAAAAGGACCAGCCCATGTTTCGACGTACGGAGAACACGGACCGTTGCTTCAACCAAATAGCCGGCCCTGGGGGGGTAGGCGGCAGAATACCACGGGCCCGGGAGCGGGTCAATGGGAGGATCGGACCCTCCGGGGGCCAGGCGCAGTGCCGCCGGATAGGGGCAGCTCCATGGGAGCAGGGGCAGGACCCGCACGCGCCCCAACCTGTGACGAATTGCCCCACCTCCAGGATTCACCATATTTAGGGGTTGGCGGAGATGAGGGCGCTCGTTCCCGACGCGCCCCGGCAAGTCCAGGAGATCATGACCAGACCCCAACTGGATCGCAACGAGGAGCTGGCCGCTCTCTACGAGATCGGCACGGCCATCCTCAGCACGCTGGACGTGGAAGCCGTGCTGCAGCGGGTATGCGAGACGGCGCAGCGGCTTCTCAACGCCTCCGGGGCTTGCATCACGGAGTATCGGAGGGATCGTGCGGAGTTCGTCCTCAGGACCTGCTCCGGGACCTTCTGCCCTGCCCTCAACCTCACCTTTCCCGCCGAGCACAGCCTCAGCGCCCGGGCCCTGAGCCAGGGGACCCCTGTCATCGACAACGACGTTCCCTCGGGGCCGGCGGCGGCCGTGGCGGCTACGCTTCCGGTGCCCATCGAGCGGAACATCATCGTCCTCCTGAACGGCCGGCAGGGCATCCTGGGAACCCTGGTGTGCACGGCCACCCGGGAGCGAGATCCCTTCACTGAAGCGGACGCCGAGCTCCTCACGGCCTTCGCCGCCCAGGCGGCTCTGGCAGTGGAGAACGCCCGTTTCTACCAGTCCGAGAAGGCCAGGGCCCAGGAGCTCGAGCTGCTGCGGAACCAGCGGGAGGAGCAGATCCACCGGCTCCACGACCTCCACGCCGCGGGCCTGGCCGTCACCTCCGACCTGGACCTGGGCGAGCTCCTCAACCGGGTGGCGGACGAAGCCCGGAAGCTCACCGGGGCGGGCTACGCCGCCCTGGGGGTCCTGAACCCGGACGGCACGGGCCTGTCGCAGTTCATCACCAGCGGCATGACCCCGGAGGAGGTGGCCAGGATGGGCTCCCCTCCAACGGGGCGCGGCCTGTTGGGAGCCGTCATCCGGGAGGCCCGGACCCTACGCCTGGTGAGAGCCCATGAGGACCCAAGGGCAGTAGGCGTCCCGGAGGGGCACCCGATCCCCACCTCCTTCCTGGGGGTACCCGTGCGGGTGCGGGACCGGATCATCGGGAACCTCTATCTCATCAACAAGGCGAAGGACGAGCCCTTCACGGAGCAGGACGAGACCCTGGTGGAGATGCTGGCGGCACAGGCGGCGGTGGCCATCGAGAACGCCCGCCTCTTCGCCGAGAGCGAGCGCCTTCTGGCCGAGCTCGACGCCGCCCATCGGGCGCGCAACCGCCTCCACGCGTATGTCAACCACGACCTCCGCAATGCCCTCCACGGGGTGTCGCTGTGGGCCGAGCGGCTCGAGCAGAGCGCCGCAGGAGCCACGGGTCCCTTCCACGCGGAGGAAGCCGGGGAGATCGCCCGGAAGATTCTCAGGGGAAGCGGCCACGCCCTCCGCCTGGTGAGGGACGTCCTGGACCTGGCGCGGCTGGAGGAGGGTCGGCTCCAGACCTGGCCGCGGCGGGTCGTGATCTCGGACCTCATCGAGGCAGCCATGGACTCCATCGCCCCCGAGGCGGAGCGCCGGGAGATCCAGCTGGTCTTCGAGGCTCCCCCGGAGCGCCTGGAGCTCGTGGCGGACCCGGACCGGGTCCTCCAGATCACCCTGAACCTCCTGAGCAACGCCGTCAAGTTCTCCGCCGCCGGGGCCTCCGTGGCCCTGGGCGCCGATTCGGGGAACGGGAAACCGGAAGCGCAGCTCCCGGAGGCTCCCGGAGGTGGAAACGGTGCTCAGAACGGATGGGTTTCCATCTGGGTGGAAGACCAGGGACCTGGCATCGCCGCGGAAGACATGGAGCGGATCTGGAAGGATTTCCAGCAGATCAACCCGGAGGACTCGGAGAGGGGGACGGGAATCGGCTTGGCCCTCTCCCGCCAGCTGGCCGAGCACATGGGGGGGAACCTCACCGTGGAGTCACGGGTGGGGCGGGGCTCCCGCTTCACGCTCTGGATTCCCGCGGGCCTCCAGCGGGAGGTCCGGGAGGGCTGGATCGGCTAGGCGGCGAGGGCCGGGGCTCCTCCCACCAGGTCCCGGCTCCTAGTCCTTGAGGATCTGGTGGTCCGCCAGCAACCCGTCTTCCCTGTACTTCTTCAGCTTCCGGTAGAGCGTCCTGCGGTTGATGCCCAGGATCTCCGCAGCTTCCCCCTGGTGCCAGTGGGTCTCCTCCAGGCACTCCAGGATGTACTCCCGCTCCAACCGCTCCAGGTCCCAGCGCTCGGACCGCGCCCGGGTCAGCATGTCCCTCTCCGGACGCCGCCCCAGGGCCTGGGGGGGGTCGAAGGGGATGGACTTGGCCCCGGCGTGCATGATGACGGCCCGCTCGATGAAGTTCTCCAGCTCCCGCACGTTCCCCGGCCAGTCGTAGGCCATCATGCGGGAGAGCGTCTCGGGAGGGATGTCCGGCGGCTCCACCCCGTTCTCCTCCGCGAAACGCAGGCGGAAGTAGTTGGCCAGGACCGGGATGTCCTCCCTCCGGCTCCGGAGGTCCGGCACATCGATGGGAAACACGTTCAGGCGATAGAACAGATCCTCCCGGAACTGGTCCTGCTCCACCAGCTCCGCCAGATCCCGGTTGGTGGCCGCCACCAGGCGGAAGTCCACGGGAATCTGCTCCCGCCCCCCCACCCGCTTGACCTTCCGCTCCTGGAGCACCCTCAGGAGCTTGACCTGGATGGCCGACGAGACCGTGCTCACCTCGTCGAGGAAGAGGGTTCCGCCGCCGGCCTCCTCGAAGAGCCCTCGCTTGCTCTGGATGGCCCCGGTGAAGGAGCCCTTCATGTGGCCGAACAGCTCCGATTCCAGGAGCGTCTCGGGCAGGGCGGAACAGTTGATGGCTACGAACGGACGGCGGGCCCGGTCCGACAGGTCGTGGATGCCGCGGGCCACGAGCTCCTTGCCCGTGCCCGTCTCCCCGGTGATGAGGACGGTGGCCCGGGTGGGAGCCACCCGTTCCATGAGGTCGAAGAGCCGCTGCATGGGGGCGGAGCGGCCCACCATCTTCGAGCCCGGCCCCTTCTCCGATGCCCGCCGCCGAAGCTGGGCCACCTCCCGGCGCAGGTCCGCCTCTTCCCTGGCCCGCTTGAGGGTAAGGAGGAGCTCCTCCGTCCGGAAGGGCTTGTTGATGTAATCGTAGGCCCCCAGCCTCATGGCCTCCACGGCGGTGTCCACCGTCCCGAAGGCCGTCATGACGATGAACTGGGCGTCCGTCTGGGTGGCCGGCGCGGCCGAGAGTACGTTCAGCCCGTGCATCCCCGGGAGGTTCAGGTCCAGGAGGACCAGGTCGTAAAGCTGGCCGTCCAGGGCCTTGAGTCCTTCCTCCCCCGTCTCCACGGCGTCCACGCGGTACCCTTCGTCGGTAAGGACCTTGAGGAGGACATCACGTACGATCTCCTCGTCCTCCACCACCAGGACCCGGGGATTCACGTTGGCCTGAGCCGTCTCCTCATTCATCGGTCGCCTTTTCCAGGTATACGGTGAAGGTGGCTCCGCCCAGGCCGTTCCGGGGCTGGACCTTGATCCCCCCTCGCTGCTCCACCAGGATCTGCCGCGTCAGGAAGAGCCCCATCCCGGTGCCGCCGGTGGTAGACACGAAGGGAAGGAAGATCCGGGACGCGTCCTCGGGAGCGATCCCAGGGCCCGAGTCCTCCACGTGCAGATACACCCGATCCGCATTCGCTTCCGTGCGTACCCGCACCCGGCGCTCTCCGGTCCACCCCTGTAGCGCCGTCCGTGCGTTCAGGAGCAGGTTCACCAGGGCCTGGAGGAGATGGTTCCGGTCAGCGATGGCCCGCACCGCACCCGCCTCCAGTTCCGCCTCGATCCGGATCCCCCTGGCGGAGAACGAGCCCTGCATGAGCTCGCATGCCGATGTCGCGATCTCGTTCACGTCCAGGGGCGCCAGCTGAGGGCATCCGGGATCGGCCAGGGCGATGAGCTGGCGGGTGAGCCGGGTGATGCGCTCCGTCTGGGCCAGTACCTGGCGGAGAGCCGTCCTCTCCGGCTCCCCTTCCCCCAGGGGCCCCTCCAGCATGCGATCCACGGCCACCTGGATGGAGGTGTTGGGTCCTCCGATCTCCTGGGCCACGGTAGCCGCCAGCTGGCCCACGGCCGCCATCTGCTCCGCCTCCACCATCCCCCGGAGCCAATCCGGGTCCAGCTCCTTCACGGGCAGCTGCACCCCCCAGAGCCCCTTGGCCAGCTCCTTCAGCTTGTTCGGAGGCCTGCTGCTTCCCGTCTCCAGTGCCGAGCTCCGAACCGCGGCCTGGAGCTGCGGAGGGAGATCCTCGACCCGGGCTGGCGTAGACACGCCCAGGCGGCCAAGGGCTCCTCGGGCCGCTTCGTTCACGAACAGGATCTCCCCGTCCCCCCCCAGCAGGATGAGGGCCCCGGGAGATTGCTCCAGCGTCTCCAGGGCGGAGGCGCCCTTGGACCCCTCCCGGGAGGTACGCCCCCCGGTGGAGAGGTCCATGTCCTTCATCCTTTCCATCATGCTTCCCGCAATCCTTCAGTCCTCCGCTGCTCGGGCACGATGCCCTACCCGTCCACGAACGCCCTCAGGAGATCGAAGGTGGTGACGATCCCCTTGAGCTGGCCGCGCTCTACCACCAGGGCCCGGTGGATCCTCCCCTGGAGGAGGAACTTGGCCACATCCTCCACGGTGTCGCGCGGTCCCACCGTGAACACCGCCGGCGTCATGATGTCCCCCACGGAGAACCCGTCGAAGACCCCTTCGGGGACGGCCCGGGCCTGGCCCTCGGTGGGGTGGCTCCATGCATCGGACACCATGAAGAAGGCGGCGGCCGAGTCTTCGTCGTACTCCTCCGACGGGATGGCCAGGGGCTCCCACGTCAGCTCGACCCCGGGCGCCTCTGCCTCCTCCGCACCCAGCCGGATCACGTCGGTGGTGGATACGACCCCGACGATCTCCCCTTCCTCCGTGACCACGGGGACCCCGCTGATCTGGGCGTTCACGAGGCGCCGCAGCAGGCTCCTCACGGACGTGTCGGGTGTCACGGTCACCACCTGCCGCTGCATGATGTCTTCGACGTACCGGGCCATGCCGGTCTCCCTTCCTCGCGCTCGATGTCCGCCGACCTCCGGTCCAGGGAGAAGTCCCCTCTGGGCGTGGAGGTGCGCATCGGTCGGTTACCTCAACGAGATTCGTGCCGTAACCTCCTACGAAGGGGAATCGGACCCGAAATGCCCCCATTGCCGGGGAACGGCGGGAAGGTTGGGAGGGGGGCGGGGGCGGGAGGCGGCGGGAAGGGCCCTCAGGATGTGGGCATCTTGTCCCATGCCTGAGACGGAATGGACGGAATGCCCCGTCTGGGTCTGGAAGTCCCAAGACGAGGGAGGGGGGAGGGGGACCCCCGCCGCAGGCGGAGGACGTGCCGGCGCCGTGAGGTCAGTCCCCGGGGCGAGTCTCTCCGGCGCCGTAGCGCGTCCGGACGTAATCCTCCAGGATGGTCTTGAACTCCTCCACCAACCCCTCGCCCTTCAGGGTCCTGAAATGCTCCCCATCCACGTACACGGGGGCCTTGGGCTCCTCGAAGGTCCCCGGCAGGGAGATCCCGATGTTGGCGTGCTTGGACTCCCCCGGGCCGTTCACCACACAACCCATGACGGCCACCTCCAGGCTCTCCACGCCCGGGAGCTCCTTTCGCCACGTCGGCATTCGACTCCGGATGTGGCCCTGGATCTCCTTGGCCATCTCCTGGAAGAACGTGCTGGTGGTACGCCCGCAGCCGGGACAGGCCGTGACCTGGGGCTCGAAGCTCCGCAGGCCCAGGGACTGCAGGATCTGCTGGGCCACCCGTACCTCCTCCGTCCGGTCCCCCCCGGGCTCCGGGGTGAGAGACGCCCGGATGGTGTCCCCGATGCCTTCCAGGAGGAGGGGTGCCAACCCGGCCGTGGTGGCCACGATGCCCTTGGCCCCCATCCCGGCCTCCGTGAGGCCCAGGTGGAACGGATAGTCGCTCAGGGGCGCCATCTGCCGGTAGACGGCCACCAGCTCCTGCACGTTGGAGACCTTTCCGGAGAGGATGATCCGGTCATGGGGGAGCCCCGTCTCCTCCGCCAGGGCCGCCGAGCGCATGGCGCTCTCCACCATGGCGTCCCTCAGGACGGCTCCCGCTGTCTTCGGCTCGGGTCGCCTGGAGTTCTCGTCCATGAGATCCGTCAGGAGACGCTGGTCCAGGGACCCCCAGTTCACGCCGATGCGGACGGGCCGGTCGTTCTCCAGGGCCACCCGGACGATGGCCTGGAAATTCTCGTCCCGGCGGGTCGTCCCCACGTTCCCCGGATTGATACGGTATTTGGAGAGGGCCCTGGCGGTCTCCGGGTACTTCGTGAGGAGGATGTGCCCGTTGTAGTGGAAGTCCCCGATGATGGGGGTCGTGACTCCGTCGTCGGCCAGGCGGGCCACGATCTCCGGGACGGCTCTGGCCGCCTCCTCATGGTTGACCGTGACGCGGACCAGCTCGCTGCCGGCCCGGGCCAGAGCCTTGATCTGCTCGACCGTGGCTCGGACATCGGCGGTGTCGGTGTTGGTCATGGACTGGACCACCACCGGGCTCGCGCCTCCGACCCTCACGCTCCCCACAGCGACTTCGACGGTTGTCCTGCGGCGGACGATGCTCACGAACGGCTCCTGGCGGATCAACGTGGGCTGACGATGCTCACCCCGGCTCCCGGCGGCCCGGCTGGGGCGGCCCATGCTCACCCCCGGCTCCCGGCGGACCGGTTGGGGCGGCCCATGCTCACCCCCGGGTCCCGGCGGACCGGTTGGGGCGGCAACGATGTCTTGTAGGCCCCCGGGCCCGAAAAGTTCGAGCCCGCAGGGTGCCTTCACTCCCCCTCCAGCTTCTCCAGGAGGTGCAGGAGGCCCAGGACGGGATCGGTGACGCGGATAGGATTGAGGATGTGGCGGTAACGCCTCAGATGATCCTTGATGAAGGCGGCCACGCGCACGAGGGGTATGACGGAGTAGCCGTCCCCCTGGTGGCCCTCCCCGTCCCCGAACGCCACGATCCGCACCCGTGAGGGAACGGCGACCCCTCCATCCCTAACCCAGGCCTCACCGGTCTGGCGCAGCTCTTCCACCGCTCTGTCCAGCCGGTCCGGAGGGCAGAATCCGAAGCGAACCAACGCCCTGAAAAGGGTGTCCTCCGAGAGCATGTGCGGGTTCAGGCGAGGCTTCCCCTCCTTCACCTCCCCGATGATGAGATCCATGGCATCGGATGGGATGCCCAGGTCCGGGTCCACGGGCAGGTGCAAGTCGTCCGCGGGCCCGGGCCTACCCCGGGCCACGACGTGGGACGCCTGGGGGAAGCGGAGGGCCAGGATGTCGATGTCGGTGACTTCGTAATAGAGGCCCTCCGACCCCTTCTTGATGACCGGGACTTCGGCGGAGGTGAAGTAGCCGTTCAGCGTCAGATAGGCCTGCACGAGGGAGACCGCTGGATTCACGGGGCGTCGTCCTTTCGGTGCCGTGGGCGGAGGTCGCCGGCGATGGCAGGACACAATACCTTTCTCCCGACCCCCGGGGCCACCCCGGGGGGTGTCGGCGGCCGTTCCCTCGAAGCGAGGGTCCCGCTGCCGCCCCGGATCACCGGCCAGGAGATTTCCATGTCGGACGTGAAGCTCACCTTGAGCCTGAACGGCTCCATCAAGGTCGAGGGGAACGTGGTCCTTCAGGACCACGAAGGCAACGAGATGCCTACCCGGGAGGGGAAGCCCTTCTTCCTCTGCCGATGCGGCCAATCCGGGAACAAGCCCTTCTGCGACGGGTCCCATAACCGGGTTGGATTCAAGGGGTCCTGAGGCCGGACCCCCCGGTCCGGATCGGAGGCGTGATGCCGCAAGTCATCAGCAGCTGGCGGGAGCTCCTGGAGCGATATGAGGAGCTCAAGGTGGGCCAGTGGTGCTTCCGGGGGGACTGCTGCAGGCCCGGGGGGTTCAAGACGAGCCTGGAGAGGGCAGCCATCGACCGCTGGGGGAGGCAGTGGTCCGAGATGCCGGAGATCGAGGAGGGACTCTTGAGGAGGTTCAAGCGGGAGGCCCACCTCTACCTCACCAACGAGCCTGCGGAGGGGGACCTCATCGGATGGCTCTCCCTCATGCGGCACCACGGGGCCCCGACCCGCCTCATGGACTGGAGCTACTCCTTCTTCGTGGCCGTTCACTTCGCCATGGAACGGTCCGAAGTGGGCCAGCCGTCTTCCATCTTCGCCATGGACCTGGAGAAGATCCGCCGGAAGGTGGAGCGTCTCGGGCACCTGAGCCCCCTCCTGCGGCGGGACCCCAACGCCAAGAAGGAGGAGACGGTTGCGGCCATCATCGACCACCAACCGCGGGAGGCCCTGGTCTTCCCCCTCAACCCGTGGCAGATGAACCGGCGGCTCATCCTGCAGCAAAGCCTGTTCCTCGTACCCGGGGACATCACCCGCTCCTTCATGGAGAACCTCCGGGCCGTGGACCAGCCGGAGACCCTCATGGTGGAGATCCAGCTCTCAAGCACCCGGACCTTCATGCAGGAGGTCACCCGTGAGCTCCTGGCCATGAACATGACGTCAGCGACGCTCTTTCCGGGACTGGACGGCTTCGCACAGAATCTCACGGCCCTGATTCCCTTCCCCCACCTGAGGGCCGTGGACACCGAGATCGGGCTGGAGTAGAGCCCGAGGGATCTCACCGGGAGCGCCGAGCGGTTGCGCCGGCCGGATCTGGCCGCGATGGGCACGAAGAGTCCGGCCCCGTTGCGCGCTCTTCGGCCGCCTCCTATACATTGCCCCGCCCACCCGTGACCGAAGGCCGTGATGCGGTCGCGGCGCCCGCACCACCTCCACCGAGCAGGAGTCCCTGGCGTGCCACCGAAGAACACCGCGGCCCCGGAAGCCGAGCGTCTGGAGCAGCTCAGGCTGGAATACCTGGAAGGGATGCCCATGGCGGAGTTCCACAGGCTCCTGACGGAGAGCGGGGAGTACGCGGTGAGCTATGCCGCTGTGCGGAACTACCACACGGGCCGCAAGGCGCCGGTGGACTACTACGCCCAGGTGTGCCGGATCTTCGGGGTGCGGTTGGAGTGGCTCCTCTTCGGCGACGGCGAAATGACCCCTGCCCTCCAGTTGGCCCGGGAAGAACGGGCGGGCTCCGCCGAATGGACCGATTCGCTTCCCCGGGTGGCACCCACCATCTGGGACCCCGCCGACCAGGTCACCCAGGCCGCATTCCTGGAATGCCTGCAGCGGATGGAAATGGCCCGTCCCGGGAGCCGCCCCCTCTCCGCGAAGCAGCGGGAGAACCTGGCCAGGGTCCTGGACACGCTGGTGGGAGGCATCCTCTGGATCGTCAGGGGAGACAGGGAGATTCCCAGGTCCTTCGTGAAGCTGATCCTGCTGGCCATCGCCGAGGCCATCCCCGAGCCAGGCAGCGGCAGCACCTATCAGGACGTGCTGAAGCGCATCAAGATGCGGGACGAGGGGAGTTGAGACCCTCGGGTCGCCCCCACCCCGACCCGGCGGCCCTGTACCTGGATCCAGCTCCACCGCCGTCGCCGGCCATAAGGAGTACGCTGATCCCCCATCCGTAGTAGCTCGTGGTTCATCCCTGTGGATGATTGGAAGCAGCTCCTCAGGCCGGTAACGTAATGGTGGTGGGGTGGTCGAAGCCCTTTGCCGGCCCCCACGGAGAGGCCTGGGAGGTAGACCATTGCTACTGGGGAGGCAGATCGTGGCTGGTACGCGTGAGATCAGCGCAGCGGAAGCCCGCGAAGTCGGAGCGGCCCTCGGTGTGGATTGGACCAGGGTGGACCTTCAGCAGTTCCGTCGCGGCCTTGAAGTTGAGCTCGAGCACGGCGCTCGGGACCCGGAGACCAACGTTACGAATGACGACCTTTCCCTCACCGGCAAGATCGCATGGGCGCACCTGAAGGAGTTCCCGGATTACTACTCACGTTTGGACCAGCTGGAGGCTGAGGCCAGCGCGTACTGGGCCTCACGCCGGGCCTGATACGCCCTTGCAGGCGAGGACTCCGGGCCCCTGCAAAGCATGGAACAGACGGCCGTCATGCACAGCCGCTGAGGCAGGGGTCTGGGCGGAATCGCTGTCGGGCACGCGGGCGAATCTTGCAGAGGTCGCAACAGAGAGGATACAACGTGAACACGCTCGATAAGGACTACGCAGCAGGTCTCCTGGACCATGGTGATCCTCCTTGCCTTCCGCTCTAACAACCGACCCACCGACGGCATCCGGATAATCAGCAGGATCCCATACGGTTAGGGAACCTCGTGAAGCGGCTGGAGGAGGCACTCCTGGACCGATTGCCGAAGGAAGAGATACGGCCATTGCTGGAAACGTTCCTGGCCTTGGCTCACGACCGCGAGTTCTGGAACCACACCCTTGACGGACTCGCCGGGCTGGGCGCGAAAGGTGCTGTGCGGGTCTACACCCTCCAGCGGCCGGTCGCCGAATTGGCTGTAGTGGCAGACACCTTCCACACCAAACCTCTGATACGCATCCTCCAGTCAGCAGACCGTTATCACGTTCTCGGCCTGAACCAGCACGGGATCGGGCTCTTCGAGGGCAACCGCGATGCCCTGGACGAGATCGAGCCGGCCCAGGGCGTCCCACGGACGATGACCGAGGCGCTCGGCGACGAATTGACCGAGCCGCACCAGACCGTGGCCTCATGCGGGGGCGTAGGTGGCGGGCAATCACCCATGCACCATGGCCACGGCGGGAAGGCGTCGGAGGTAGAGACCGACGCGGAACGCTTCTCCCGCGCCGTGGACCGTGCAGTGCTGGAGCACCACTCTCGACCATCGGGCCTGCCGCTGATCCTGGCTGCGTTGCCCGAGCATCACAACAGATTTCACAAGGTCAGCCACAATCCGTTTCTCATACTGGAGAGCATCGACATCCACCCGGATGCCCTGTCCTCCATCGACTAACTCCGTCAGCACGCATGGAGTGTCCTCAAGCCCCGGTATGTGGCGCGCCTGGAAGCATTGGTCGAGGATTTCGGCAAAGCGAGGTCCGAGGGGCTCGGTGACGACGAGCTGGCCCAGGTCGCCAAAGCGGTCGCGGGCGGGCGGGTCGCCACACTGCTCATCGAAGCCAGCCGCGAAATCCGCGGCCGGATCGATGCCGAAACCGGTGATATCGAGCTGGACGACGGGGCCGACTCAGGAGTTGATGACCTGCTCGACGACCTGGGGGCGTTGGCCCTCAGGATGGGAGGACACGTTGTCGTCGTCCCCACAGATCGGATGCCGACGGAGACGGGAATAGCTGCCATCTACCGATATTGAGGCCGGAGCTGCGACGAAGGCCTCAGGATGGGACAAGGAGCAAGGAGGATGCCTCTTCCCGGGTATCCCCCCCGCTCACATCGCCCAGCGGTCACCTAACGGACAGAGGAGGGGAAGATCAGATGCTCATTCAAGTGAATACGGATCGCAATATCGAAGGGGGTGACGCATGGGCTCAACAGGTTGAAGCGGTAGTGAGAAGCACCTTGGACCGCTTCAGTGCGCAGATCACACGGTTGTCAATCCACCTGAGCGACGAGAACAGCGACAAGGAATCCGGTGCCGAGGACATGCGCTGTCTGCTGGAAGCCCGTCTCGCCGGGCTCCATCCCATTTCGGTGAGCCATCATGCGGGGAGCGTGGGAGAGGTCCTGGACGGCGCTGTAGAGAAGATGAAGCACTCCCTCGAGAGCACCCTCGGGCGGTCGGAGAGCCACCAATAGGCAACCCCCCGTCCGAACAACGGAAGCTGTGCCTCCCTCCCTCACTTTCCTGCGGAGTCCTCGGTGGGCGCAGCTACGGCGGGAGGCGAGGGCGCCGATTCCTGATGTGCAGAGGCCGCTCACCGTCACCGAATGGGCTCTCTCGCTTCCGGGGCCGATTTCTGGCGGAATTCGCGCAGCTTACTCAGCGATAGTCAGCTCTCAGGAAAGTCCTGGCTCTCCTGGGGCCCTGGGGTCCCCCGGGGCGGCAATCAACTGTCGGGGGGTGACAGGGGGCAGGACACAGCGCGGACGTCGTTGTATGACAACATGTTGTGACACCAGAGCGCTCTGGTTGACTTTCCTGGTCTCGGCTGGATGCCCCGCAGGGCATCAGCTGCGCCCCCTTCACGGAGGCCCCCAACCCGACAAGCTATGCAGCGCTCCCAATCGCTTGTCAGGTTTGGTGCATATGGGACCCCCAAGTTGACAGCGGACCCTACGCGCGATCGTCGCTCGTCGGGTTAGGGGCGAATACAACCCCCAAAGTGACAACCGATGGCCGGCCTTGTCTCGCGTGTCAGGTTGGGGGTCCGTCCCCAGCCCTATCGGGAGCCGCCGTGAGCGAAACAGAGCCGCCAGGGTCGCATGCCTGCCGCCCGAGGGCGGATGCGCGCCTCGACGGCCGAGCGGGGGGCCCCTTCCGATCCCCTGCCGAGCCCCCAGGGAACAGGCAACCGAGTCCGCCGACGGGGGCCCACGGCCCACCGCGTCCCCGCTCCGGCTCCGGAGGCACAATCCACCGATGGCGACTCTATGGCGTTCCCGCGGCAGCTCCTGGAGTGGTATCTCGCCGGCGAGGGTCACGGGGTGTGGGAACACGCCGACGAGACGATACGCACCCTCGCGGGAAGTGCGGGGGGTCTTTCGGAAACCCGAGCGAAGATCACCGAAACGATGGGTGTCCGCACGGGCGTGCTCGACGGAGGGGGTGGGACTCGAACCCACAAGCGCTTGCGCGCGCCGGTTTTCAAGATCAAACACCCCGGTAATTCCCCAGGGACAGAGCGGAACAAGACAGCAAGAAAAGGCAGAGAACCTGACTGTCCGGGGGGGTGGGGCTTCGGTCCCACGCCCCCTTTTCCGTTGGGGTTTGGCACAGTTGCGACACAGTCACGGCATCGCCCAAGGCCCTACCTGGGAGGGCTGGCGGATGCCGAGCCGACCTCATCCTCCAGCCCGCCTCTCACCCCACCAGCCAAGCGGAGTCAGTCGACACGCACCGGTTACAACAACCGGTGCGTCTCCAAATGAGCCTGTAACTATGGGGCTCCTGGCGGCATTGTGCCGACATTGTGCCAGAAGTCTACTGACCGGCTCCGTAGGCGTTTCTGGAATGACGGGAGGGTGGTAAGAGGGTACCCATCACGAGCGTCCATCTTGGCAGAGACAACGAGCCCTGATGAGAGAACCCGTTTGGACCGTCGAAGACTACGACAAGGATTGGGACCTGTAATGCCTCACTTCCGGGTTACCGTTCTGCCGAGTGGCCGGAAGGAGATCCGAGAGGTCGTCGAGCGCGCTGCCATTCCCCCCGAGTTCGCTGGGAGGGCTCAGGAGGCTGGCCTGGAGCTGGACAACCCGGTGGTGGGGTGGCTAGCGGTCCGATGCGTGCTGGCGGAAGGGTCGGCCGTCCCTGCCTCGGAGCTGTACCAGGACTTCAAGCGTTTTGCAGAGAACCGGGGACAGGATCCGGGCTCACTGACCCGATTCGGCAGGGTACTCAGTGAGTTGCGGATCCCGGCGGCGAAGACGGGGCTGCGTGGCCGAGTCGAGCGTCATGGGCTCCGGCTGCGGAGGGTTAGAGCCAGTGATTCCGAGGGTAGCTGACAGTTCCTCGGGAGAGGCGGCACTCAACCCGCAATACCGCCGGGTTAGCAAAAGGTAGCCCTGCCGAAGGCTGAACTGGTCCACCCTCCCGCGGTGCCTACCTACCCCCGGGGGGATTGGCGGGAAATGGGACCCGCCCGGGCTCATGGGACTCCCCTCCCCAACGTATTGACCATTTCAGAAAACCCAACCCGGGCTGGTGCCATTCCTTCCGCGACCCTATCGTTCCTTGAACCCCTCCCAACTAAGGCAGGCTAACTCGGATTGATGTGCGATCGCCGAAACAAATGGCCTCTATGAGCAGCGGGAGGGGAGGAAGTGAGAGATCCGAATTAGATGTCGCGTGCCCCTGCATTCCCGCTGAACGATCAAGTGGTAGCCCTCGCTCTAGCGATCGGAAAGCTCCTCCGCGCGTACGGGGATCGGTCCGTCCACTCATTCTCGACAACCCTTGGTGGGGTCGTGGAAACGAGGAAGGGGATGTATGGTGGCAATCCAGTTGAGCCGGGCACCCTGCGAGGTACCGAGGGGGTTTCAGCGCGACTCGCCTCTTCCAGCACTCATGGGCCAGCGACTACAAAGGATCCCGGTCAGAAGGTTCAGACAGTCCTCTTTTCCGGCGGCCAACTGGCGCAAGGGCTTCTCAACTCCCCAGATGTGCTGGCACCGCATTCCGAGGAGGTCCAGCTAGCCCTGGCGTCATTGCAGGAGTCTTTTCTCTCAGATCCGGTCTTCCGCGCAAGACTCCACAAGCAGTTGGGTGGGACTCTCGCAGCAGAGCACTGGCCCGAAGAAGAGGCTTTCTTCGCCAACCTCTCCCCCAAGAGCCGCGAATTCATCTTTCTGCCTCTCCTAGCGGACCGCTTCGAGGACGCGGTGAAGAGGGTGGGTTCCCCTGAGGACGATGAGGAGTGGCGGCGAGTTGCGACGCACGTGTCTGCGGACCTCTTGGAGCTCCACGCCCGGACGGCTGACGAGTACTCCCTCCTCGCATACCTCAACACGCCTCCGGTAGATTCGAGCGAACTAGAGATCGGACGGTTCGATTTCATGGGAGGGCAGTTCCTCGTCGTTTTCTGCCAGGCTTCGGATGAATTGATAGGCAGAGCGTTTGAAGGCCAGTTCGAACCACGAACCATGCCGGCTGGGTTGGCGAACGCAAACAGCGTCGTCGTTGTAACCTTCGAGGTGCCCGTTGACGCTACCGCAGAGGCCGCGGGGAGAGCCGCAAGTGCTGCTGCGGAAGTGACTCGCCGACTTGTCGATCTCCTTCGGGTGCAGAGGGATGAAGACCTCGGCATCGGCCACGCATTCCTGAGGCCTAACCGCTGGGGTGCGGCCTTCCTTTCGGGAGATTCCGTGTGGGACTACCAAGAGTCAGCCGCGCCCTTCCGGCCGCGACGCGGTGTGTTCGGCCCCCCGAATGCCACTCCGGTAAGCAAAGAGGAGGCCGCCACCCTTCGCCGATGGATGGCGAGGCACCTGACCGGGATCGACACGGCAGGCTTCGACGTTGCCATTCACCGCTTCCGCGACACGTACGAGCGGCATTGGCCACACGCCCACGAAAGCCTATTGGACACGGCGATCGCGCTGGAGGCCCTCTACCTCGGTGACACAGACCACAAGGAATTGAGATACAGACTCTCCTTACGTGCCGCTCGGTTTCTATCGGAGGGCCGTGAAGCTCGACGGGAAACTGCGGGGTGCGTTAGGGACCTCTACGACGTGAGGTCCTTGATCGCCCACGGTGCCGACGCAAAGCAACTCCGCGGCAGCACTGCCGAGAAGCTACAGCGTTCCCTCCTGGGAGCTCCAGGGGTTCTGCGTGCGACGCTTCGCGAGTATCTGGAGGGGCGTGGTCCAGAAGGTCTTCGTGATCCGAAGAAGATCTCCGCGTGGTGGTCCGAGATCGAACTTGGGTGAGGACTCCAGCTTTGTCGGACATCGACGGTCTTGGACTTGGAGATTTGCGACTGCAGATAACACGATGCGGGCGTGCCGTTTCGGGCGGGCCGTCGGCCCGCGCTTGCCGGGCGATTCTCACGGCGGATAGGACGCGGTCCCATGGGCGCCGGGACCCCTCGGGTTCGTTCGGGTCGCCAGCCCGCGAGGCGTTAGGCGCAAGCCCTGTGACTTGAGGGAATGTTGATCGAGACTGTAACTGCAGTGGCCGTGTTAGTCGGCGGAGCATACACCGCCTGGACACGTGTCGTCAGACCCCGGACGGTGAGGTACCGCCTCCGGCGGCTCTACCAACTCGTCGAGGCTTGGTACGATGAAGTCGACACGAGTCTCGAGGCTGGCTTCAACGAGGCACGCGCCGCGAACCTTGAGGCGAAGGTCAGTGCCTTCATTCGAGATCATGGCCTTGAAGACCACAAGTTGTCCGTGACGCCGAGGTTCCGTCGTCGTTTTCTCCAGATGTGCGGCATCAAGCGGGAGTTGAGAGACGACTGGGATTTGTTCGTGCGATACTCGCGTTGCAGCGTCGGCGGGATGCCCCTTGGCCTTTGGTGGCAAGGGGTTATCGGCGCGTTCTACCGATTCCATGCCGACTACGTCGCGCAGAGACCCGACGCCAACTGGGCCAACGTCACAATGCAGTTGAAGTTCCTGAAGATGTACTCCGGGGCGAAGGTGGAGGGGTAGCACGTGGATTGCCGCCCCCGCTCACTGCGTTCGCTCCGGAGAGCGCGGCGCGGAGGCCGCGTCGGCAACCTCTGTTCGTTGGACGAATGCCGCTAAGACTGGATTGAAGAATGAAACGGTGGGTTGAACTCATCGGACATCGATTCGACCTAGAGGAACTCAAGGGGTTTCTCGACGGTGGACCATACGCGATCACGGAGGAGGAAGGCCAGTTCTTCCTCAGCTCCGACCGGTTCAACGAGATCGAGAGTGCTGGAGCGGTCCGAAGCGCTGCACAGAACCTCATTGGAACCCTCAATGGCTTGGCCAGAATCCGGTCCGCTGAATTCCGGAACGTTTCCGTTGGCGACGTCAAGTCGGAAGACTCGACAGGGCGACGGACATTTCACGCCTTCGTTTCGGACGCGATTACGGTCCGGGGAAGAGCAACTGCACGAGTTGTCTTCAGGAACGGGCATTCCGCTGCTCCACAGGAAGGCGGCGAATTGAACCTCTGGCTTGGGGTAGCCGACGCGGACCCCCGAGTGAGGCAGGCTTTGGACTACCTGAACGGCCCGGAAACCACGTGGAATGATCTCTATAGGGCCGTCGAGGTGGTCGAGTCAGATGTCGGCGGTATCATCACGGAAGCTGGATGGGCTTCGAGAACGGCTCTAAGCCGGTTCAAACGTACCGCAAATAGCCACGCGGCGCTTGGCCCCGATGCGAGGCATGGGACGGATGACACCGAGCCCCCGCCCAAACCAATGACTTTCACCGAGGCATTTGAGCTTGTGCGCAACATCCACCGACAGTGGTTGGATTACAGGTGCGGGATCTGACCGGCGGCTGCCTGGTTTCAGTGGAGTGGACCGGCATCCGGCTAACAACCCTCGTGCCGCTGGCTCGCTATCGCTCGCAGCTCTTCGCCAGGTGGAGGAGTCGCTCTGGAACGGAGAGAAAGGCGGCTCAGGGTCACGGCCTATCGGCCTTGCCGGCAGCGCTGAAGCGTTGCCCGTCAGGACAGATGCGTGTGTGCCAAAGAGAAACATCGGGAGTCGGCATTGGGTCGGCTAGAGGCAGGCAGCCCGCCTGCACCCCCAGAAATGCGATGGAGATAACTGACTAGTGGACCAGGCGACGCACAACAAGATCGTCTCCTTCATCTGGGGCATCGCCGACGATGTCCTGCGTGACCTCTTCAAACGGGGCAAATATCCTGACGTCATCCTGCCGATGTGCGTCATCCGGCGCTTGGATGCGGTGCTCGAACCGACCAAGAAGAGGGTGCTCGATAGCAGGAAGATGCTCGACGACGCGGGTATCACCGAGCAGCGCGCCGCGCTCTGCGACGCCGCGGGGCAGGCCTTCTACAACACCTCAAAGTTCACGTTGCGCGACCTCAAGTCGCGCGGTAGCCAGCAGCAGCTGCTTGCCGACTTCGAGGACTACCTCAACGGCTTCTCGCCCAACGTCCAGGATATCCTCGACAACTTCAAGTTCCGAAACCAACTGCAGACGCTGTCCAAGGCCGACGCCATCGGCACGCTGATCAACAAGTTCCTCGACCCGGACATCGACCTTTCGCCGGCCGGCATCGACAACCACTCGATGGGGACCGTCTTCGAGGAGCTGGTCCGCAAGTTCAACGAGGAGAACAACGAGGAGGCGGGCGAGCACTGGACGCCGCGCGACGCCGTACGCCTGATGGCGAACCTCGTGTTCTTGCCGATCGAGGCCGAGATCAGGTCCGGCACCTACCTGCTGTACGACTGCGCCTGCGGCACGGGGGGAATGCTCACCGTCGCCGAGGAGACGCTCACCTCCATCGGCGCGAAGCGCGGCCAGCAGGTCAAGTGCCTGCTCTACGGCCAGGAGATCAACCCTGAGACCTACGCCGTCTGCAAGGCGGACATGCTGCTCAAGGGCGAAGGTGAGAGCGCCGACCACATTGTCGGCGGTGCGGAATGGTCCACGCTCTCGCACGATGCCTTTCCCGCGCAAGAGTTCGACTTCATGCTCGCCAATCCGCCCTATGGGAAAAGCTGGAAGAAGGACCTCGAGGCGATGGGCGGCAAGGACGGCATGCGCGACCCGCGCTTCAAGGTGATGCACCAGGGCGAGGAACTCTCGCTCGTCACCCGCTCCAGCGACGGCCAGATGCTCTTCCTCGCCAACATGGCCTCGAAGATGAACGGCGAGTCGACGCTAGGCAGCCGCATCGCCGAGGTTCACAACGGCTCGTCGCTCTTCACGGGCGACGCAGGCCAGGGTGAGAGTAACATCCGCCGTTGGCTGATCGAGAACGACTGGCTCGAAGCCATCGTCGCCCTACCGCTTAACCTCTTCTACAACACCGGTATCGCCACCTACGTCTGGGTGCTGTCCAATCGGAAGCCAGAGCACCGCAAGGGCCAGGTGCAACTGATCGACGGCAGCCAGTGGTTCAAGCCGCTGCGCAAGAACCTCGGCAAGAAGAACTGCGAGCTCTCGCCCGAGGACATTGAGCGCATCAGCCGGACCTTCCTGGATTTCAAGGAGACGCCAGAGTCCAAGATCTTCCCCAACGCTGCGTTCGGCTACTGGAAGGTCACGGTCGAGCGCCCGCTTCGTCTGCACAGCCAGCTCACGCTCAAGGCCATCGAGACGCTGCGCTTCACCTCGGGTGACGAGGGCATCCGCGCGACGCTCTATGAGGAGTTCGGCGACGACCTCTTCAGCGACTTCGCCAAGGTTTCAGCCGCGCTGGAGAAGCGCCTGGCCGACTGGGGCAGCGACGAGGACGAGGGGGACGACGAGGAGGGCGGCGGCGCGAAGAAGGGCCTGCCCGAGAAGAAGCGCAAGAAGCTGCTCGACCCCAAGACCTGGGAGCGCGACGGCCGCCTGGTCGGGGTCGCCACCAAGCTGCGCGCGGCGCTGGGCGAGGCTCTGTTCGAGGATCACAACCTCTTCCGCGACCGCGTCGATGTCGCGCTGAAGAGGGCCGGCAGCAAGCTGGCCGCCGCCGCCCGGAAGCAGATCCTCCAGGCCGTGAGCTGGCGCGTCGAGACCGCGCCGCCCGTCATCGCCAAGGTGCACAGGCCCGGCAAGGCCAAGGCCGACCCGCTGCGCGGCCTGTTCGAGGCGACCGTGGACGGCAAGCCCGCGATCGTGGAGTACGAGCCCGACTCCGACCTGCGCGACACCGAGCAGGTGCCGCTCCTGGAAGAAGGCGGGATCAAGGCATTCATCCGCCGCGAGGTGCTGCCCTACACGCCGGATGCGTGGATCAAGAAAGACGCCACCAAGATTGGTTACGAGGTGAGCTTCACGCGCCACTTCTACAAGCCGCAGCCGCTGCGCACGCTGGAGGAGATCAGGGCCGACATCCTCGCCATCGAGAAGGAAGCCGAGGGGCTGCTCAGCGACCTGCTCGGAGGGCATGTGTCATGAGCGAGAGGGATGACCTGCTGGCTTCCATAGCTCAAACGGTGCGCGATTATCGCTCTGGCGAGGTCGCCGCACCCACACCGGCGCACGTCGATCGCTGGATCGGGCAGTTCGATTCCGAGGTCCAGCTGCCCATGCTCCGGGAAATGGCCCATGTCCTGAAGGGGACCTACTTCTCCATCGAGAGGGTCACGTCATTCCTGCGAGCTCTGATCCGAACGGAGAAGCTGGTCGGTACCGACCCCTGTGCATTCTGGCGGGGTGTGAACTTTCTGGACATCCAGGGTGGTGGAAACAGTCAGACCGAGATGCTTGCGTTGTTCAACGAGCTACTGCGGGAGAATTGCGGCTCCGGTGTGGCGCAGTGCGGCAGCGTGGGTAGCTCCGTGTTCGCCTACCTCGACGACGCCATCTTCACCGGAAACCGTGTGCGCCGCGACCTGGAGGCGTGGATCAGGGACCAGGCACCGGACAAGGCAGTGTTGCACATCGTATCCATCGCCCTGCACAGTGGCGGGCAGTACTACGCCAGCGGATACATCGGCAAGGCAGCGGCTGCTACAGGAAAGACGATTGACATGACTTGGTGGCGCGCAATCGAGTTGGAGGATCGAAAGGCCTACAGTTACTCGGCGGATGTATTGCGGCCCACGGCCATTCCTGACGACGCCGACGTGCAAGCCTACGTCCAGTCGATGAAGTACCCACCAACGCTCCGAATGCCAGGAAGCGTCGGGGCTCACGCCCTGTTCGCTAGCGATGAGGGCCGGCAGGTTCTCGAGCAAGAGTTCCTGAAGGCTGGGGTGCGAATCCGTCAGCTGTGCCCGAATCTCGGCGCCACACAACGGCCCCTGGGTCACATCACACTGGACACGCTCGGATTCGGGTCGCTCATCGTCACGTTTCGCAATTGCCCGAACAACGCACCCTTGGCGCTTTGGGTTGGCGAGCCGTGGTATCCGCTGTTTCCGAGAACGACTAACAGTCAAACAGCGATCAAGCGGCTGTTTGAAGACCTGACCAAGGGCGGAAGCTGATGCGCCCGGAGCAGACCCGAACCTACGACCGCGCCAGTAGCGTCGTGTTTCTCAAGACCGACGCACCTTTCGGCGGGCTGTCGAACATGGCCGGTGGGTTTCCGCTGAGGGTGAACGAAATTCGCATCCGTACGTCGGAGGCGCTTTACCAGGCCTGCCGGTTCCCTCATCGGCCGGAGGTGCAGGCGCTGATCATCGAGCAGAAGAGCCCGATGACAGCAAAGATGAAGAGCAAACCCTACCGGCGTGATTCGCGGCCGGACTGGGACCATGTCCGCGTCAAGATCATGCGCTGGTGTTTGCGGGTGAAACTCGCGCAGAACTGGCGCGCATTCAGCGAACTTCTGCTTGAGACGGGCGAGCGGTCAATCGTCGAGGAATCGCGGAAGGATGCTTTCTGGGGCGCCAAGGCGACCGACGTTGGGACCTTGGTCGGCATGAATGTGCTTGGCCGATTGCTGATGGAGTTGCGGGAAGCGGTCAAGGCGGAGGGCCGCGAGTCGCTCATACACGTGAAGCCTCTCGCTATTCCTGATTTCCTGCTGGGAGGACGGCCAATTGAGATCGTCGACTCTCAGGCCGCCGAGCGCGATGTTGAGCCGGGCAAAGCAGCCGTGACGCCCGATTACGGTGATGCCGATGGCCGCGTCTGGAAGCAGCCGTCGCTGTTCGATGAGCCAGTTGCGAGGGAGGCGCTTCCTGCCGCCTACTCGGCCGGTACTGCAAAGAGCGTCCGCGTCGCCGACCTCACGCCGTACCCGGAGTACAGGGACTCGGGGCTGCAGTGGCTCGGGCCGGTGCCTGGGCATTGGGAGGTGCGACCCGCGTTTGGTGCCTTTGTGCCGACCCATGAGCGCAACCACGGCATGAAGGAGAAGACCGTGCTCTCCCTCAGCTATGGGCGCATCGTCATCAAGCCTGCGGAGAAGCTCCACGGACTTGTTCCCGAGTCATTCGAGACCTACCAGATCGTTAACCCAGGCGATATCGTCCTTCGCACGACGGACCTTCAGAATGACCACACCAGTCTGCGTGTGGGCATGGTGCGAGATCGCGGAGTCATCACGTCTGCCTACCTTGCTTTGCGAACGAGCGGTGGAGTCAGCCCAGAGTTTGGATTCCAGTTCCTCAATGTCTGGGACTCCAGCAAAGCGATCTACGGCTTCGGATCAGGTCTTCGTCAGAACCTGGACTTCTCGCACTTCAAGCGAATGCCTGTCGCAGTCCCCCCGCCCGACGAGCAGGCGGCGATTGTGCGGTTCCTCGACTGGGCGAACGGGAGGCTGGAGCGGGCGATCCGGGCGAAGCGGAAGGTGATCGCGCTGCTCAATGAGCAGAAGCAGGCCATCATCCATCGCGCCGTCACCCGCGGCCTCGACCCCTCCGTCCCCCTCAGACCCTCCGGCATCCCCTGGCTCGGCGACATTCCGGAGCATTGGGAGGTCAGGAAGCTCCGGTTTCTATTCCGCTATGCCAAGGGAGGACGCGCAGCTGAGCTGACGAAGGAGTACATCGGCGGGAATCCCGGTCCATTCCCCGTCTACAGTGGTCAAACGGAGGCCGGTGGGTTGATGGGCAGGATCAGCTGGCACGAGTTTGAGTTCCTCGCCCCCGTTGTCTTTGTCTCAACAGTGGGCGCGAGGGCAATGACTACGAGGCTTGTCCAAGGACAATTCAGCTTGTCGCAGAATTGCGCGTTGATAATTCCTCGCAGAGACGACGTCGTGCTCGCGTTCTTCGAGAGTGTCTTTCAACGGTTATTTGCGTATGAACGAGCGAGCATTTCACTCATCATGCAACCCTCGCTGCGGTTCGCTGACTTGAACCGCTTTTTCGTTCCTCATCCACCTCACGTCGAACAGGCTGCAATCGTCAGATTCCTCTCGCAACAAGTTGCGGCGCGGGAATCCGCCATCTCCCGCCTCGAACGCGAGATCGAACTCCTCCGCGAATACCGCACCCGCCTCGTCGCCGACGTGGTGACCGGCAAGCTCGATGTCCGCGAGGCGGCGGCGCGGCTGCCCGACGGAGCCGCACCCGACGCCGTCGAGGACGACACCGACCCGAGCATCGATCCCGAAGCCATCGACGATGAGGCCGCAGCGTGAACCTCGCGTTTCCACGACTTAAGCGGAGCCAGCAGCGCGGAAGCAAGCCGCGCTGCCACCTGCTGACACACGGAACCCCGGAGACCATCGCGGCACGACTGACCGCTCTGGCGGCCCCATTTGCGAGCATCGCGCCCATCGATCACTGGATGCCGCAGGGATTCGACCAGACTGATGAGGCCACGCTCCCGGAAGCGGTTCGACTGTTACCGGAGGAGGTGCGCATCGAACTCAAACGGTGGTGGCTCTCCGTCGCTTCGAACACTACGCGCACGCCTAACTGGGACATCGCCAGCACCTGCACCATCGAGGGCAAGCCCGGTATCCTGCTGATCGAGGCCAAAGCGCACCACCAGGAACTCATCAAGGAAGAGACCGGCCGTAAGAACATCGAAGCGCCGGTCTCCGGAAGCGCACGCCGCAACCTCCTTCGGATCGAGTGGGCCATTCGAGACGCCAGTATTGCCCTGTCCGAGGACACCATGCTCCCCTGGGCACTATCCCGCGACTGGAACTACCAGATGTCCAACCGGTTTGCCTGGAGTTGGAAGTTGACGGAGCTTGGCGTTCCGGTGGTCCTTGTCTATCTCGGGTTCGTGAAGGCCAACGACATGACTAGGCCCGGAGAGGTACCGTTCGCCGACACTGGCGCCTGGGACGCCTTGGTGAGATCCCACAGCGGACGGCTGTTTCCAGGCGAAGTCTGGGGCCGCCGTTGGTCCGTGAACGGGGTGCCGTTCATCCCCTTGATCAGATCGCTTGAGGGGCCATTGAAGCAAGAGGCGCAGTCATGACCCCCACCGACACCAGCGAGAAGGGTCTCGAAACCCTGATCATGCGGCACATGACCGGCACTGACGGTCTCGCCGTCGTCCCGAAAAGGGTCGCCGAACGACCGCCGCCGTACGGTGGCACGGGCTACACCGCCGGTAGCGCGCAGGACTACGACCGCGCCCACGCGCTCGACGTGCCGCAGCTCTTCGCCTTCCTGCACGCCACCCAGCCCGAGGCGTTCAGGAAGCTCGCGCTGGCCGATGCGAACGAAGCCAGGGACATCAACCGTCTCAAGTTCCTCGCCCGCCTCTCCGGCGAGATCGGCAAGCGCGGCGTGATCGACGTGCTGCGCAAAGGCGTGGACCACGGGCCGCTGCACTTCGACCTGTTCTACGGCACGCCGTCGCCGGGCAATGCCAAGGCCCAGAGGCTGCACGCCGAAAACCGCTTCTCGGTCACGCGCCAGCTCGCCTACAGCATGGACGAGACGCGCCGCGCGCTCGACCTGGCCCTCTTCATCAACGGCCTGCCCATCGCCACCTTCGAGCTGAAGAACAGCCTCACCAAGCAGACGGTCGAGGACGCTATCCATCAGTACAAGCGCGACCGAGACCCGCGCGAGCGGCTGTTTGAGTTCGGGCGCTGCGTGGTGCACTTCGCGGTAGACGACAGCGAGGTGCGGATGTGCACCGAGCTGCGCGGCAAGGGCTCGTGGTTCCTGCCCTTCAACAAGGGCCACAACGACGGCGCGGGCAACCCGCCCAACCCGCACGGCCTCAAGACCGACTACCTGTGGAAAGAGGTGCTCACGCCGGCCGGGCTGACCAACATCCTCGAGAACTACGCGCAGATCGTCGAGGAGAAGGACCCTCGCTCCGGCCGGAAGAAGCGCAAGCAGGTGTGGCCGCGCTATCACCAGCTTAGGCTTGTGCGGCAGGCGCTGGCCGATGTGCATGCCCATGGTGCGGGCCGGCGGTACCTGATCCAGCACTCGGCAGGCAGCGGCAAGTCGAACTCCATCGCCTGGCTCGCGCACCAGCTCATCGGCCTGAAGCGCGACGAGAAAGAGGTCTTCGACTCGGTGATCGTGGTCACCGACCGGCGCCTGCTCGACGACCAGATCCAGACCACCATCAAGCAGTTCATGCAGGTGAGCGCGACCGTGGGCCACGCCGAGCGGTCCGGCGACCTGCGCCGCTTCATCGAGGAGGGGAAGAAGATCATCGTCTCGACGGTGCAGAAGTTCCCCTTCATCCTCGATGAGGTCGCCACCGAGGCCGGCAAGACCTTCGCCATCGTCATCGACGAGGCGCACTCGAGCCAGGGCGGCAAGACCTCGGCGGCCATGAGCCAGGCGCTCACCGCAACGCCGGAGGACGAGGACGCGGGACCGGACCCCGAGGACATGGTCAATGAAGCGCTCGAGCGGCGCATGGCGGCGCGCAAGATGCTGAGCAACGCCAGCTACTTCGCGTTCACCGCCACGCCCAAGAACAAGACGCTGGAGATGTTCGGCGAGCCGCTGCCGCCCGACGCCGCAGGCAAGGTTAAGCACCGGCCTTTCCACAGCTACACCATGAAGCAGGCGATCGAGGAAGGCTTCATCTTCGACGTTCTCAAGACCTATACGCCGGTGGACAGCTACTACAAACTGGTCAAGAAGACTGAGGACGACCCGGAGTTCGACACCAAGAAGGCGCGGAAGAAGCTGCGGCGGTACGTGGAGAGCCACGACCATGCGATCCGGCTCAAGGCCGAGATCATGGTGGACCACTTCCACGAGCAGGTGATGGCTGCCGGGAAAGTCGGCGGGCAGGCGCGGGCGATAGTGGTCACCAGCGGCATTGAGCGGGCCATCCAGTACTACCACGCCTTCATGGCCTACCTGGTGGAGCGTAAGAGCCCCCACCAGGCCATCGTCGCCTTCTCGGGCGAGCATGAGTACGGCGGCGCGAAGGTAAGCGAAGCATCGCTCAACGGGTTCTCAAGCAGCGACATTGCCCAGAGGATCCAGATCGAGCCGTACCGCTTCCTGATCTGCGCCGACAAGTTCCAGACCGGCTACGACGAGCCGCTGCTGCACACCATGTACGTGGACAAGCCTCTCTCCGGGATTAAGGCGGTGCAAACGCTGTCGCGCCTCAACCGCGCGCACCCGCAGAAGCACGACTGCTTCGTGCTCGACTTCCAGAACAACAGCGAAGCGATCACCTTCGCCTTCCAAGACTACTACCGCACCACGCTGCTCGCCGAGGAGACCGACCCGAACAAGCTGAATGACCTGAAAAGGGCGCTGGATGGGGCGCAGGTTTACTCGCCGGAGCAGGTGCGGCATGTGGTGGAGCTGTTTCTCGGCGGCGCGGATCGAGACCAGCTCGACCCGATCCTCGATGCGTGCGTGGCAGTCTACGTGGACATGCTCGACGAGGATGGCCAGGTGGACTTCAAGGGCAAGGCCAAGGTGTTCTCCCGCACCTACGCCTTCCTCTCGTCGGTGATCCCGTACAGCAAGGCGGAGTGGGAGAAGCTCTCGATCTTCCTCGACCTGCTCACGCCCAAGCTGCCGGCGCCGAAGGAGGAGGACCTCGCCAAGGGCATCCTCGAAGCCATCGACATGGACAGCTACCGCGTCGAGAAGAAGGCGGCGATGAAGATCGCGCTGGCGGACACGGATGCAGAGATCGAGCCGGTGCCGACCGATGTGCGCGGACACAAGCCCGAGCCCGAGCTGGATCGGCTGAGCAACATCCTGAAGTCATTCAACGAGCAGTTCGGCACCCTTTTCACCGACTCCGACCGGGTCGCGAAGAGGATCCGCGACGACATCGCGCCCAAGGTCGCCGCCGACGCCGCCTACCAAAACGCGAGGGAGAACACCCCGCACACCGCTCGCCTGGCCCACGACCAGGCGCTGGCCAAGGTGATGCAGCTCCTCCTGAAGGACGACACGCAGGTATACAAACAGTTCGTCGAGAACGAGTCGTTCAAGCGGTTCGTCGGCGACATGGTGTATGCGATCACAAACCCGTAGGGCGCGCGCTGGGCGGCGGGGGGTCGTGGGCTCCTCGCACCCTATCCTTGCTTGAACCACCTATCTACCTGAGCTGTGGGTTCAAGAAGTACGGGCGCAGGGCCTACGAAACCGCCATGGATCTGTACCAATGCGGAACGCGCCGGTTCATGATCTTGCGGGCTGAAGGACCCACGCGAGGCGCTGCGATGGAAATTGTTGCCTCGCCAGCAACCGAGGCATCCGCGCAAGTCCAAGACGAAGTGAAGGTGTTCCTGGATGACGCGGACCCGCGCTTCAGATGAAGCCCGCTGCGTCCGATGATACCGAACCGGGGGGCGCACAGGGACTTGTCAGCAGCTTGCGGCGGGCGCAGGTTGCGCCCGAGGCGTAAGAGGCATCCTAAGTCTCACACCACGGCTGATGCGACAACCTAGGGAAAGGATGTCACCAGTGCGAGGTCGTATGTTCCCGATTACGGATCACGTGACATTGCTCAAGTCGGACGGCACGCGGCACGAGAAGATACCGGCTCATGTCCAGCCCCGAACGATCTTCATCGATAACGCATCAGTACCCATTGAGGAGGGTGATCGCATCCTTCGAACCCTGCCGAATAAGTTCGTTGAGAGTTATCTCGTAGAAGATCGGGGGTTCTACCCCGCGACGGGCGGCTTCTCGGATCATTATCAGGTGAAAGTTCGAAAGGAGTCTGCACCTCCCAGCAATGTCACGAGCATTGTCTACAACCTTCATGGGCCGAATAGTCGCGTAAACATCCACTCAGCAGATAGCTCGACTAACGTCGTGAACATCTCCGAGACGAACCTTTTCGTGAAGCTGCGGGAGGCGCTGCAGTCCATTGAGGACCTGGAGAGGCGCGAGGTCCTTCTCGGTTCCGTGGACGAGATGGAAAAGGCAAAGGGTACGCCTGGATTTGCGGCCAAGTACCGGAATTTCATTGCACAAGCGGCAGATCACATGACGCTGCTGCAGCCGTTTATTGTACCCCTAACTCAACTGATAAGTGGCTAGCTGTGGCGAGGGCCGATGCCTAACGAGGGTGTGAACCTGACAGTCGGCTTCGGCGCCCGCCAGGTTACAGCTGAGGTGGCAGATAGCGAGTGCAGCTTCGAGATTTCATCAAGGTGCATCTTTGAGCGTCACAGGTCGAACACCGTACGTCGGCGGGCTGCTATCATGATCGGGAAGCACGTTCTCTATTCTGTGCCTGTGATACTTCTATGCCTTGTCAACCCGGGGAGTTTGACGGCTCAAGTAGACTGGGATGAAGAGGCCAAACGAGTGGAATCTCTGATGGAGGAGATGACTCGGAAAGCCGATAGCCTACAGGCGGACTTGTGGCTGGGCACAAGGTACAACGAGTGGCACATACCCGTGCATACATGTTCAATTCTCGGCCGAATGCTCGGCATGTCGGAACAGGTCACCCACCTCGTGCCGGCCTTGCCCGATGACGATGCCGATGAGTCCGAGTTTCGCGGAGAAGAATTTCGACTGGCCGCACATTCCCTCTATAACTGGCTACACACTCTCGAGTTGCTCCGTGGGATGTCGGAGGCTAGGCGTGTAAGAGAATGGAATCTGGACTGCGCCGGTGAGCTTGGCATCCCGGCAACAGCTAGTATCGCTGAGTCCACTGAAGAAGCGTTCTTCCTGGTGAGCGAGGATGGGCGCAGACTCGACGTCATAGGGGCTGTCACAGAGGGTTACCACGCCCGGCTAGTGGCGGCCCTGGACGCGAATCCCATGGTCACTGCGGTAGCACTCGGAAGCGGTGGTGGGTTGGTCATAGAGGCGATGCGTGCGGGCGCGGAGATCAGGCGGAGAGGGTTGAGTACGACGCTGTGGAACAATTGTTATTCAGCTTGTCCCCTCGTGTTTCTTGGAGGCGATTCTCGCGAAATATGGTCCCCGTATCCACAGCTTGGTTTTCACCAAATCCGGGACAGTGCAGGCTCTGTTCCGTTGACGGCACCGATCTACCGACGCGTTGCCGAGTACGCCAAAGCGATGGGTGTAGATGATCGTGCCCTTTTGCGCTTGCTGGCCTCTGCGCCCCCTGAGGACATGGCTAGCGCGGATCCCAAGGTCCTTTGCCAGGCTCGTATTGCCACATGGATTCAAAGGTGGTGTTCCGCCCCAGGAGGCTGAAGGGACGTCATCGGACCTTCACCTGTGGTACCTTCGCGAGTGACGGACAATGACCATTCTATGGAGTGGTCCATTGTGTAACGAGTTGGACACCCGGTTCGCTACCTGACGTGCCACTCAAGTTTGTGGGTGGCGTGCCGGCCTAAGGTCAAACTCCCAGGGCAACCGTCCGACACACCCATCTCCACCTCCCTGTGTGCAGCACCGGCTTCCTGAACAAAGGAGTGACCAGAGTCAATCAACCTTCCGAGTGAGGTGCCGGCGAGCTTCGGCCGCGCTTCCGAAGCCTGTGTCCCAACTGTGTCCGGGAAGCCGGCGGAACCCGGCGGAGGCACACTAACGAAGCGGTGGGGATGGCAAGAGTATGCCCAGGAATGGGCGGTTTCCGCCGCGTTTGCCCTTCCTGAAACTCAGAGATGGCGGCGACAGGCGGCGCCAGATCCATCGAGGTCTCTGGCAGAGCCCAGGGAGCCCAGGGGTAGCAGCTAAGTATCCTTTCGCCGCCGGCCTCACCCCTCGTCAACTGAGTCGTCCTCCAGCAATTCCGATGTCGAACGGTACTCAGTCCACACTCTTCGAACCGAGGAGATCGTCTCCATGGAGTCCTTCTTCCGCAGTCGGTAGTACCGTCGCCTGAGAGCCTGCGGCGTGACATCCCCGCGGTTGGTCTTCATTGGAAAACCGCGTCTCTTCCATTCTTCCCAAACCGTTGAGAAGTCAGGCGGCCCCTGACCCTGGGAGCCAGTGGCGTTGCTGAGGTCGGTGAGGATCTTCTGAAGCCTCTCGTCCGAACGCGTGATTCGAATCGGCCGTGGGCTGCCGTCTCTGCGTCCCTGTGGGGCGGTATCCACCCACTTGTCGAGGTCCTCCCCGAGTTCCTCCGGTAGCGGGGGGGATGCGCTATCCTCTTCCGGGTTCCATTCTCTTTCGCATTCCTCCCATAACTGATGAATGTACCCACGGATCTTTCGGATCTCGCGATCAGTTGGAGGAGCGAAGACACGGATGAGGACCTGAGGCTCCGTGACATGCTTGCCTGAGGGGAGAGCGGCTATTTGGGGGTCGGCCAGGAGCACCAAAGGCTGCAACTCTGGTTCAACACCGCAGAGCACAAACTGAACGGCCTCCTCCTGTCTAAGACCACACACTCGACTCAGGATATCAGTGAAACTTGCCAATGCAGCCAAAGCCGATGGGCTCTCACCCTGGGCAGGCTCGGTGTGCACCCTGATTGTCCTGACTTCAATGCTAGGCCCCAACCCACCCTCATCACCTTGTGATACGCCGTAGTAAGAAAGGCTGAGCCGCTCCTGGTTCCGGCGATGTCGAAGTCCCGAAAGCTCACGAAGGGGCTTGAGCCGCTGGTGCTGCTCGCACCCACGGGCCTCGATCCAGTCTGCGGCTTCCAATAGCTGGTCTTCGTCGAAGGGCGGTTTCCCAGCGCCGAAGAGATCCTGGCGAAGGCTCTCGACCGAGGGGGATACCCAAGAAGGCCATCGGCGTCGTTTGGCGCTGTGAGCCGAGAGGTCCGGCACGAGTGTTTCCCGCTTCCCAGGACGGCGAGCCGAGGCTCGTGAGGTCTGTTCCTGCCGCTCCCCAAACTCGATCCCCCTCTCGATGTCCCTGTTCTGGAACGGGGATGAAAAGCGCCTCATCACGAAACTGCATGCGTGACGCTGGCTCTGCCCCGACAGATGAGGCGCCCGGTCCTCTATTGCCTTCAGCACCTCCTGCTCTGATCTGAACTCATCGCCCATGGTCGTATCGTCCTTCTACTGATGGGGCGCCTCGTCGGTAGACGGCTTGCCCGTGTGACAAAACGGCTATCTTGCGCGCGTTTTTGTCACAAGATACTGTTGGACGACCGTTGGACGCAATGGGAGGCATGATCTCATGACAGGCAAAGCCAAGAGTCCCTTAAGTCGACCGATGCGGGTCCGGTTCAGCCATTACCAGTGGGCAACCATCCAGGTGGCCGCCGGGCAGGCCGATACGCCGCCTTCCTCCTTCGTCCGGGAGGCCGCGCTGAGCGAAGCCCGGAGACGTATCAACCGCGGGCTCGTCGAATCTCCCCCTTCAGAGTCCAACGCCCCTACCGGTGCGGAGAATTGCTGATGATGTCGCTTTCCTTTACCAGCCCCATCCAGGGTGATCTTCTCCCCTTGAGGGTCGAACTCTACTTCGACGATGAGGGCGCGCCCACCGGGCTCGCTCTCGGCCTTTCTCCTAAAGGAGAACCGGCACGGTGCTGGGATTCTCGGGCGCAATTCCTCCCCTGGGAAGCGGTTCTCCCGCTCCTGCGTGGCCTTGAGATCCTTAGCGCCACGATCGCCCACTTGCAGGCTCCGAACTCCCATGGCCGGGTTCCAGGGGAGGAAGTTGAGGTATGAGGGCTGAGGACATTCTCACCCGCCTGGAGGGGGTCAGAAGCACCCCGAACGGGTGGATGGCCCTTTGCCCAGCCCACGACGATAGGAACTCGTCCCTCTCCGTATCGGAGGGACACAAGGGCATAGTGCTCCACTGCCACGCGGGATGCAGCTTTCATGAGATCGTCGCCGCGCTGAACCTCCGCCCGGAAGACTTCTTCCACGACAACGGGAAGAACCGCCCTCAAGTCGCTCACCGGCACGACTACCATGACGAGAGCGGCCAGCTCCTCTACCAAGTGGAGCGGCTCTTTCCCAAGGGTTTTCGTCAGCGGAGGGCCTTGGCTGACGGAGGGTGGAGCTGGAAGCTCGGAAACGTCCCGCGCGTGCTCTACCGCTTGCCGGATGTCAGGAGTGGAGTTGCCCAGGGGCAGACCGTCTTCGTGGTAGAAGGCGAAAAGGACGCAGACCGGCTGGCGAGCCTAGGTTTGCTCGCCACAACCTGCCCGGGTGGAGCTGGTAAGTGGAAGGCCAGTTACACCGAAGTCCTTCGGGACGCCACCGTGGTAGTCATCCCGGACAACGACGACCCCGGCAGAAAGCATGCTTACGAAGTGGCCCGCTCTCTCCATGGTGTGGCAAAAGACCTGCGAGTCCTTGAACTCCCAGGCCTTCCTCCCAAAGGCGATGTGTCCGATTGGCTTGATCGAGGTGGTAGCACAGAAGAGTTGGCGAGGCTCGAACAGTCTGCCCCACAGTGGACCCAGGAATTGGATGCCAATCGGTCGACGGGTCGGCCTTCCACAGTCCTCGGACGCCAGAAGTCGGGACCGCCCAGCCCATCCAGAGGAGGAGACGAGGGGGTCAGGCCCATCATCCAAGCACGCGAGCAGCTCACGGATGTGACGGAGGAGGCCTTGAAGGCCATTCAGAGTCGGCCGGATCTCGGGGTCTTCGTGCGTGGTCGGGAGTTGGTGACGGTCGCCCGGGACGGGTCCCCCCGAGCCACATGGGGTCGCAGACCTCCTGGCGCCCCGGTGATCGTCTCCATCGAGCATGCTCGAATGCTAGGAATCCTGGATGCTGCTGCGATTTGGAAGAAGTGGAACGTGCGAGAGCACGCACTCGTGTCAGCTCGACCGCCCGACTGGGTTGCGGCGCAACTCCTCTGTCGGCCGGAGTGGCCATTGCGATACCTCGTGGGGGTCGTCGAAACGCCTACCCTGCGGCCTGATGGCTCAGTAATCGACACCCCGGGCTGGGACGAGGCGACGGGACTTCTCTACGAGCCCGGCTCGGACATCCCCTATCCGCCCATGATAGAGAGACCCACGAAGGAGGATGCGGAGAAGGCTGCAAGAGCGCTACTGGATCCTGTCGCGGAGTTCCCGTTCCTTGCCCCCTCCGACCGGGCGGCATACGTCAGTGTCGTTTTGACGTTGCTGGGAAGGCACCTGATCCGCGGACCCGCGCCTGGCTTCCCCATTCGCGCGCCCACTCCAGGTACCGGGAAAACCCTTCTGGCGGAGGTGATCAGCCTGATCGGGACAGGCCGAGAGCCGGGAGCCATGACAATGACTCACCAACCGGATGAATTCCGAAAGCGGATCTTGGCCCTTGCCATCGAGGGTGACCTGCTTGTGCTGCTGGAGAACGTCTCGGGCTCAGTTGGCTCAGACGTGTTGGCAGCCGCACTCACCGCCACGACCTGGAGGGATCGTATCCTTGGGCATACCGAAATGCGGACGGTGCCTCTCCATGCCGTATGGATCATGACTGGGAACAACCTCGCCTTCCGTCGGACCCTTGGACGTCGGGTGGTTCCCATAGATCTCGATGCGAAGATGGAGACGCCAGAGGACCGGAGTAACTTCGCTTTTCCAGATCTTCGCTCACACGTTCGCCAAACCCGGGGAGAACTGGTGACGGCGGGGCTGACCCTTCTGCGAGCCTTCCTTCTAGCCGGAGCGCCTCGGCATTTGGGGGCACGGATGGGATCCTACGAAAGCTGGGACGATCTCGTTCGCTCCGCAGTAATTTGGGCGGGCCTGGAGGATCCGGCACCAGCGGATGATCCAGGGAGCGGTCGGGGGCGGGTGCGGTCTCAAGCCGATGACGACCTGGATCATCTTGGATCTCTCCTGGAGATCTTGAGCACCATATACCCCCAGGGGCTTCCATTCACGACCGCACAAGTCATCTCCGATGCCAGAGAGAACCAAGAGTTGAGTGGGCTCCTCGACACAGCGGCCGGACCGAAGCGGGGAGGACACGCCACAACTGGCAGTGTTGGAGCCACATTTCGGGAGTATAAGGATCGTCCGTTCCAGGGTCTGGTTCTCCGGCGTCAGGGGCGCACTTGGAAGCTCGATGTCCTCGGATCGGACGACACATGAGCCACATCGGACACATGGACTTCTGCCAACCCCACGTCTTTCGCAGGACCATTCTCTGGCGGGGTGGCAGGAGAGAAGTGTCCCATGAGCACCATGTGCACTGGTCGGGAATTTCCCCTGGCTCGTGTGAGGGAGGAGAGGAAGGGTGAGGGATCCCGACTTTCTTCGGCAGCTGGCCTGGCTGATCACCCAATCCGGAGGTGCGGGTCCTGTCCCTCCAGATCGGATCCCCGAGCTTCTGGGAGCGATTGAGGTCGTGAGGGCTCAGCTCTGGAGTCGGCTCCACTCCCCCGCTCCGTCTGAAGCTCCGGCCAAAGGGCCGTCAAACCCAGATCGCCTCCTGAGTGCCAGGGAAGCAGCTGAGCGCCTCGGGGTCAAACCGAAATGGATGTACGCCCACGCCGAGTCACTACCCTTCACAAAGCGATTGGGTGAACGAGTGATCCGGTTCTCTGAAAAGGGCCTGCTCCGTTGGATAGAGAAGAAGAGTGCCTCGTGAAAAACCTTGCGCCCTCAACATTGTGTCCGCATTATTCGGACATGGGTATTCGAGAGGATGCAGTGGTGGAGGCACTCAAGTGGTCCCCTCACTCCATTAGGGCTGTAGCGCTGGAGGCGGGGGTCTCGGAGAAGCTACTCCGGTCGATCCGGGACGGGAAGAGAGTCGCCACGCCCCGGGTCGTTAAAGCCCTCGCCAGAGCCATGACCGTCCTGGCAGACCGTCAGACCTCTGCCGCCCACATCCTCCTAGACGCAATCAAGGAAAAGGAGGTGTGAAATGAAAGGCGCGGGACGCTTGTTCCGAAGAGGGGAGATCTGGTGGATCGACTACCATTACCGAGGAAAGAGGTACCGGGAGTCGACCCGTTCCACCAAGAAGAAGGTCGCCACGGACCTTCTGAAGAAGAGGCTGGGCGAGATCGGGTCAGGTCGGCATGTCGGGAAGGATGAGGCGAGGCTCACCCTCGCCGACCTCAAGAAGATCACCCTGGACGACTACAAACGAAGGCACCTGCGGTCCGTGGACCGTCTGGAAGTCTCCTGGCTTGCGCTCGAGGTTCACTTCGGTGAGGACTTCCGGGCCGTTGACCTGGGGATGGACACGATCAATGCCTACACGTCGGCACGGCAGGACCAGGGCAAGGCCGACAACACGATCCGCAACGAGGTTGCCGCATTGCGTCGGGGCCTTCGTCTCGCTCACGAATCCGGGCGCCTCTCCAACCTGCCGCCTATCCCAATGCCGGAGGAGGGGCCGGTGCGGGAGGGCTTTCTGACTCGCGGAGAGATGGACACCCTTCTCGGAAAGCTGCCTGACTACCTGCGACCCGTCACCCTCTTTGCCTACCTGACCGGGTGGCGACGAGGCGAAGTGCTTTCCCTCACCTGGAACCGCGTGGACTTCGACAGCGGTGAGTTGCGGCTCTTCGTTGCTGGGTCCAAGAACAAGACGGGCCGGACCTTCCCGTTCCGCAAACTGCCCGAACTCGACGCACTGCTCGAGAGCCAGCTCGACCTAACCCGGACGCTCGAGAAGGAGCGGGGTGAGATCATCCCGTGGGTCTTCCATCGTGATGGGGATCAGATCAAGAGTCTGAAGACTGCGTGGGCCGGCGCCTGTCGGCGTGCCGGCCTGGAGGGAACCATCTTCCACGATCTGCGACGGTGCGCGGTGATGAACCTGGAGCGTGCCGGCGTCAGTCGCTCTACGGCGATGGACCTTACGGGCCACAAGACGGAATCGATCTACAAGCGGTACGCCATCGCGGATCGGGCTGCCCAGGAGGAGGGGGTGGAGAAGCTGGCTCGCCATCTCGACGGGCGGGGGCGCGGGGAGCGGAAGGTCGTCCCACTCCAGAAGGTGGCGGCGAAGTGAAACCGACGCGATACCGGCACACATCTGGCACAATTACGGCGCAAATCGCCTCATCGGCTATCGGCGCCTTCCTCGCCGCGATGCCGCAAAGCGTTCTCTTCGTTGGTGTTGTGGAAACGGAGGGGGTGGGACTCGAACCCACAAGCGCTTGCGCGCGCCGGTTTTCAAGACCGGTTCCTTAGCCATTCGGACACCCCTCCAGGGGTCCCTACAAGATGGCCAAACCAGCGGGTTCGATCAACGCAGCGATCCTCTTCCTCTCCTTCTTCGACGACATCGTGCCGAACCTGGTCATGGAGCTGAGGAAAGACCAATAGGACGGCAGCGGAACAGCCTCAGTGGCGGAACAGCCTCCGCCCGGTGAACACCATGGCAATCCCGTGCTCGTCGGCGGCGGCGATCACCTCCTCGTCCCGAACCGAGCCGCCGGGCTCCACGATGGAGGTGACACCGGCTTCCGCGGCGGCGTCCACGCCGTCCCGGAAGGGGAAGAATGCGTCGGAGGCCAGGGCGGCGCCTTGCACGCTCAAGCCGGCCTCCCGCGCCTTGCGCACGGCGATCTTGGACGAGTCCACCCGGCTCATCTGGCCGGCGCCGATCCCCACCGTGGCCCCATCACGGGCCAGGAGGATGGCGTTGGACTTCACGCCGTAGACGGCCGCCCACGCGAAGCGGAGGTCGTCCATCTCGTCCTCGGTGGGCGCCCGCTTCGTCACCACCCTCCACTCCTCCCCCCCGACCCCGAAATAGGGCGGGTTCGGCGGACCCTGTACCAGGAGGCCGCCATAGACGCTCCGTATCACCCGGGCCTCCGGAAGGCGGGAGTGGGCGGCCAGGAACCGGGCTGCGCTTCGAGCCTCCTCCGGAGCCTCCTCCCACCAGGCCTCGCCAGCAGGCTCCCGGGGAGAGGCGGGCGCCCCACCGGGAAGTGCCAGGAGCCGCAGGTTCTTCTTCTGGGTAAGGAGCGCCAGGGCCTCGGGGCTGTAGCCTGGAGCCACGATGCACTCCACGAACAGGTGGGAGAGGGCCTCGGCGGTGGCCGCGTCCAGGCTGCGGTTCATGCTGATGACCGATCCGAAGGCGCTCGCGGGGTCCGTGGCCAGGGCCTTGGCGTAGGCCTCCGCCAATGTGCCGGCAACGGCCAGCCCACACGGCGTGGTGTGCTTGACGATGCAGATCGCCGGCCGGGGGGAGAAAGCGAAGGGCGAGAGGGCCAGGAGAGCCCCGTCCAGGTCCAGCAGGTTGTTGTAGGAGAGCTCCTTCCCATGGAGCTGGGTCAGCCCCGCGAGCCCCCCGCTGAACCCCGGGTAGCCGTAGAACGCCGCTCCCTGATCGGGGTTCTCCCCGTATCGAAGGGATTGAAGCCTCGCGGCCCTGAGCTCCAGGGTGGGAGGGAATGGCTCCTGGCCATCGGCCGGAATGCCGTGAGCGAGCGCACCCGCCGCGGCGCCGCCGTCCGATGCCTCTCCCAGGAACCGCCCGATGGCGTCGTCGTACGCGCTCACATGGCGAAAAACCTTGGCCGCCAGGGCTAGCCTGAGGGCCGACTGATCCCCGCCGGCGTCCAGGGCCCCCAGCACAGCCGGGTAGTCCGAGGGCTCCACGACGACCCATACGTCCCCATGGTTCTTGGCCGCCGAGCGGATCATGGTGGGCCCGCCGATGTCGATCCTCTCCACCGCCTCCGCAAGGGTGACGCCGGGCTTGGCCACCGTCTCCCGGAACGGATAGAGGTTCACCGCCACCAGGTCGATGGGGGCGTACCCCATGGCTTCCAGGGCCTCGAGATCGTCCGAATGGTCCCGGCGGGCCAGGAGGCCGGCATGGACTGCGGGATGCAGCGTCTTCACCCGCCCGTCCATCATCTCCGGATGCCCGGTGATGTCGGCCACGTCCAACACCGTGAGTCCTGCCTCCCGGAGGCTCCGGGCCGTCCCCCCCGTGGAGACGATCTCCCACCCTCGCTCCACCAGCCCCGACGCGAAGTCCTGGATTCCTGTCTTGTCGGACACACTGAGGAGAGCGCGCTTCTTCATGGGGTTCCTCACAAGGGAGATTGGTTTCGGGATTGCAGGAACGCAGCACCGATCTGGCTGCGGATCTCTTCGGTGGAGAAGCTGCCGGTGACGGTGAACGCCTCCCCCGCCGGGGACGGGCGCGTGACATCCACGCCCTCCTCCACGGCGCGGCAGAGATGCTCGGCCGCCAACGGATACAGGATGTGCTCCACCTGGAGGACCCGTGCCGCAAGGGTATCCGGGGAGTCCCCCGGCCGCACGGGGACGGGCCACTGGGCCAGGATCAGGCCAGTGTCGTACTCCTCGTCCACGAAGTGGATGGTGGGCCCGGAGAAAGTGGCTCCGGACGCCAGGACCGCCTCGTGGACCCGGTGACCCCACATCCCCTTTCCACCAAAAGCGGGGAGGAGGGCGGGGTGGATGTTCAGGATGCGCTTGGGGAAGGCGCGGATCACTTCCGGAGGGACGAGACGGAGGTATCCCGCCAGGAGGATCACCCGGACGCCGAGCTCCTCCAGGGCCTCCAGGGTCTCGGCGCCCACCTCTGCGGGAGCCCGGCCCTTTACGGGGATGACGCGTGTGGCGATCCCGGCAGCCCTGGCTCGCTCCAGGGCCCCCGCACCGGGGCGGTCACTGACCAGGAGGACGATGCGCCCGGGGCCGTCATCGGCCTGCTGATCCAGGAGGGACTGGAAGTTCGT
>Ga0068714_10001114_pt1 | contig 42111 bp, 39 predicted proteins | sample MTBNYHSulfiMetaG_FD_62988 | JGI IMG/M metagenome (GOLD analysis project Ga0068714, IMG submission 62988) | Enrichment culture microbial communities from rom New York Harbor, USA that are MTBE-degrading - MTBE-NYH (New York Harbor Sulfidogenic)... | ecosystem: Environmental > Aquatic > Marine >... | reverse complement strand
GTCGTGTACCTTTACCTCGAACCCCTCAGACGGGCAGCTGAAAAGCTCTCCCGTGATCTGAGGCAGGCGGCAACGAACATTTTAAAGTATATGCAGTGGTCGGTGAAGGAAACTTCAGCCGCTAAAGCTGAAACGCAGACGGCAATCAAGGCCGAGACAATCATGGCTGCCAGAACATCTGTGCCGAGCCCGCCTCCCGTCGTGACTCCAGAGCCGCAGAAAGCCGAAGCACTTCCAGAGCAAAAAATCGAGCCGCCGATAGCGCCTCCAACCGCTGAACCAAACTACGCGCCGACGCCATCACAGGCTCCGGCCGAAGAAGCTGCGCCGCCACAAACTGAGCCAACCAGCCAGCCCAAGCCCGAGCAAAAGGTTGAGACTCAAACTGAAAGTAAGGCTTAGGACTTGTTAGCGTGAAGCCTCACTTGAACTTGGTCTTCATAGGTCACGTTGACCACGGCAAATCGACGCTAATCGGCAGGCTACTCGTGGATCTCGGCATTTTTAAGGAAAAGGACCTCAAGGACGAGGCCGGTAGCTTCAAGTTCGCTTGGGTGATGGACAGCGAAAAGGAAGAGAGGGCGCGAGGTGTCACCATTGACATCGCTTACCAAAAGATAGAGACGCAGAAGAACGCCATTACCATCATAGACGCCCCGGGGCACAGGGACTTTGTCAAGAACATGATCACGGGCGCCAGCCAGGCGGACGCCGCGGTGTTGGTCGTGGCAGCTGACGACGGCGTGATGCCGCAGACCCGAGAGCACGCCGCACTCGCCTTCACGCTCGGCGTCAGCCAACTCGTCGTCGCTATCAATAAAATGGACATCGTCGGCTTCAAGGAGGAAGTCTACAGCGAGGTGAAACATAACATGGTCACCCTGCTCAACGGCATAGGTTACAGAAACGTGAACGAAATCCCCTTCATCCCCGTCGCCGCCTTCTTTGGCGATGATGTCACCAAGCCGAGCCAGAATATGCCTTGGTACAAGGGGCTCACATTGCTCGGGGCGCTCGACAAGCTCAAGGAGACCGAGAAGCCCGTCAACAAGCCATTAAGAATTCCGATTCAGGATGTGTTCTCGATAACCGGCGTGGGGACGGTTCCGATAGGCAAGGTCGAGACAGGCACCATAAGGGTAAAGGACATCGTCACCTTTGAGCCTTCGGGCAGCGGCGGCGAGGTCCGCACTATCGAGATGCATCACGAGCAAATCCAGCAGGCCACGGCTGGAGATAACATAGGCTTCAGCGTACGGGGTGTGTCAAAGGACGAGGTCAAGCGCGGAGACGTGGCTGGCCTACAAAGTAAGCCGCCGACCGTGACCACTGAGTTCACCGGCAAGATTGTGGTTCTGGCCATCCCGACTGAGATATCCCCTGGATTCACGCCGCTATTCCACTGCCACTCGGCCCATGTCCCTGGAACCATCACCGAAATTCTTGAGAAGATAGACCCGCGGACCGGGGCGGCGACCGAGAAGAACCCGAGCGCCTTGAGGAAAGGCGATGCCGGCGTAATCAAGGTGATGCTGAGCAAGCCGATGGTGATCGAGCGTACCAGCGATATTCCTGAGCTCAGCCGCTTCGCCATAAGGCACGCTGGGCAGACTGTGGCCGCTGGAATGTGCATCGACTTGGTCGATCATAAAAGAAACGAGGCAAAATAGTTAGATTTGATTTTTATTTTCTCAAGGTTTTGAGAGAAAGGACGTGCACGGTAACGCCGATTGCGACCAAAATCAAAATTATCTGGACTAAAAGTATAGGTACGACAAGAAAAGCTGTGAATAGTATTACAATCCACAATAGGGAGATGACAGAAACTTTTGCCCTTAGAGGAATGCCTTTCCCCTCGCGATAGTTCTTTATATATTTGCCAAACCACTTGTTGCCCAACAACCAGCTGTAGAACCTTTCGGAGCTCCTAGCGAAGCAGGCAGCGGCGAGAAGCAGGAAAGGCGTGGTGGGTAAAATCGGCACGAAAACTCCGATGATTCCGACAGCTAAGGAAAAAGTACCCGCGACAATCAATAGCCACCTAAAGGGGCGGTTCGGCCTTTTTTTTATCTGGCTCGGGCTGCCACCAGAATGATTTTCATCGCCTCTGCGAGTGTCGGCTGTCATTTGAACATGTGGCCCGTCAAACTGCTAAACTAGCTTCCGCTAATTTCTTTCACGCCCATATCGAATTCAGATCGGTCGGCTTAGTAGCTCTCACAAAATAGCTCATAGTAGCTCTGCGGGTGGCTGCACGCCGGACAGACTTTCGGCGCTTCCTTGCCCTCGTGGACGTAGCCGCAGTTCCTGCATTTCCACTTGACAACCCTGTCTCTCTTGAAAACGGTTCCCTTTTTCACGTTCGCCAGAAGCTTCAAGTATCTTTTCTCGTGCTCCATTTCGACTTCGGCAATTTCTTTGAAAGACTCCGCAATCTTGGTGAACCCTTCTTGCCTTGCCACTTTTTCGAATCCAGGGTAGAGCGTGCCCCATTCCAGCTTCTCGCCCTCGGCGGCGGCGAGGAGGTTTTCGTCAGTCTTGCCTATCTTTCCAGCAGGGTAGCTGGCCTCTATCGTGACATCGCCGCCCTCAAGATGCTTGAAGAAGACTTTCGCGTGCTCCTTTTCGTTTTCCGCCGTCTCAAGGAATATCGCGCTGATTTGTTCAAGGCCTGCTTTTCTAGCCTCGCTCGCGAAGTAAGTGTACCTATTCCGTGCTTGGCTTTCGCCTGCGAACGCCTTTAGCAGGTTTTTCTCGGTTTGACTTCCTTTTAATTTCGTCATAAGACAACCTCCGAACCAATTTCAATGGCATTAGCACATTTTTACTATTTATAATCAAAGGTCTAGAGTTTCGGGATTTCGGAGAATGTGATTTTATGAAGAGACCCGCGCTCCCGTTCGACGATTCCTTTAATCTTGCCCAGCGCTACACCAGTCGCGGCCGAGATTTCAGGGAGCTTCAAGCCGATATCCAAGCCTGCGAATATCTGATCGAGGTCTTTATACTGAAGCCCCAAGTCGGCCTCGTCAGTTTGGCCGCCCCACAACCCAGCCGTCGGTACTTTGTCAACTATGCGTCGCGGTATTCCAAGATGGTTCGCAAGTTGCCTGACTTGAGTCTTGTAAAGTGAGCCAATGGGTAGCATGTCGGAGGCTCCGTCTCCATATTTTGTAAAATAGCCAGTCCGCAGTTCGCTCTTGTTGCCACATCCGACGACAAGCCTGTTCGAAGTATTGGCGTAGTAATAGAGAACCAACATCCGCAGTCTGGGCCTCATGTTGGCGTTGGCCAGCTTGGCTTCAGGCACATAGTCGACGAGACTTTTGCGGATCCCTTCCAATGCGGAGGTTATGTCCAGCGTCTTGAATACTATCCCTAATTTTTCGGCAACTTCGCGAGCGTCGACGGCGTCCTGTGGGTCGGCAGTTTTGGACTCTGGCATCCACAAGCCCAGAACATTTTTCGGTTCAAGAGCCTTGGCGCATAGCGCCGCAACTACCGAGGAGTCTATGCCGCCGCTCATGCCGAGCACCGCTCCCTTGGCTTTGGCGTCCCGGACTTTTTTCTCGATGAAGGAGGTCAGCTTCCGTTCAACCGAGACAGGATTTATTCTCAGCAAGTCCGAGATGGCCTTCAACTTGTCTTTGGCAGCCATATCCACACCTAGAATTTTCTCGGATAAGAGCCGATGATCTTTAGCATAGAAGTTTTCTTCTTGACCTCCTGTAAGGCTTCCTTCACCTTCTTGTCCTCACGATGGCCCTCGAGGTCTATGAAGAAGAGGTAGTCGCCTAACACCCTTTTTGACGGACGGGACTCTATCTTGGTCAGATTTATCCGTCTCGACGCAAACGCCCCCAAAATTTCGTGCAATATGCCCGGTTTGTCGGCTTCCGTGGAGAAAACGATGGAAGTTTTGTCCTTGCCGGTCCTCTTTGAATCTTTTTTTGTGATGACTAGGAAGCGAGTGACGTTTTTCTCTTTGCCTTGGACGTTTTCACGCAATATACTTAATTGGTAGAGCCTAGCCAAATTCCTCGGGCCGATTGCCGCCACGCGCGAATCTTTTTTCTTGCTGACCTGCTCTGCGGCCTTGGCTGTGCTTGTCGTCCCGACCAGCTCGGCCATGGGCAGTCTCCTGCTGAGGAAATCCCTGCATTGGGCGAGAGCCTGCGGGTGGGAGAGGACCTGCACGATTTTTGGAATTTTGCTGCCTTTAATGGCCAGGAGGGAATAGGAAATCGGCTTAACGACTTCGGCGCTGGCCTTGATGTCTGCCCATGTCAGCGCATCAAGCGCCTCGCCAACGGGGCCCTCTCGCAAACTCTCAACGGGGATGACTCCCGCTTCAATCTCCCCGCAAGCCACCGCCTTTGCTACGTCCGATATTGTCATGTAGGGCACCACCTCTAGCTTCCCTTTGAAAAAAGTCCACGCGACAATCTCGCTCCAAGTTCCTGCAGGACCTAGCGCGCCAACCTTCATGACTTACCGCCCTCAAATCTTTTGTATAGCTTTTTGTAAGCCATAATTAACTCGCCCCCATTGAATTGAGAAAAAGCTGTCTTGAGGATTTGTCTGGCTTTTTTCGTGTCCCCCCTCGAAAAGGCCGCGTCCAGAGTGTGGAAGGACTCCATCAGTGAACTCCTCACCACCTTGGCATATTTATTTTGCACCTGCAGCTCATTATAGAGGTCGGGATTGCCAGTCATAGTTACCTTGGCCATGTCGAGCAGCGCCGAGAATATCGGAGTCCTAAGCTTGCCTGCTCCCTTCACGCCTTTCAATGACTTTAGCGAGCTAACATAGGACAGAAGCAAGAAGTGGGTCAGACATTGGACTATGGCCATGGCCCGGTCGTGAGAATCGGCGTCCATCTCTGTGACGCGAGCGCCCTTTTTCACAAATGCTCGTTTCATCTCCCGGTAGCGCCTTCCTGGACTGACCGGGATGACGACTATATCCTTGCCTCGCAGATCCGTGGCACCAGGGCCGAAGAGATGATGAATCGACACCAGCTCCAGGTCGGCGGTTATCTTCTTCATCGTGGCCACGGCCTCAGACTTGACCGAGGCTACATCGGCCAGAAGCGATCCTTTCCGGGCCACCTTTGCCAGCTCAGAGAGCATGGCCGGAGTTTGGGAAATCGGGACTGCGACCAGAATGGCGTCCGCCCATGCGGCAGCTTCTTTGGACGACATCGCGAGGACCTTTAGTTTCGCCGCGGCCCTACGGGCTTTGGCTGGACTACGGGAAGCCACCGCTACCTCGCCGAGGCTTTTTGAGGATTTCGCCAGCCATTTCCCCATCTCACCCATACCGATGACTGCTACTTTCACTTTGCTCGCCTCCTGAGCTCATTTCTGGCGGCGGCCTCCATAACCTTGACGGGTGCCTTTTTGCCCGTCCAAATCTCTAACGCCAGAGCTGCCTGCTGAACAAGCATGCCGAGTCCCTCGACAGTTTTGGCGCCAGCGCGCTCGGCTTCCCGCAAAAGACGAGTGCGAAGGGGTTTGTATACAATGTCGAAGACGATTAGGTCTCCGTGCATCATGTCCGAAGTCACCAGAGTTCGGTTTTCCTTTGGGCGCATGCCTACGGAGGTCGTGTTCACCAAGATGTCACTACCTTTGACAGCTTCTTTAATCTTGGCCCGATTCAATGGCATTGGTTTGGCTTTTATCCCGAGCTTGTCCTCGATTGTTAACGCGAGTTCCGTGGCTCTAGCGGCCGTTCTGTTGGCTATCGTCAAATCTGCACCGGCTTCTGCCACCGAAAAAGCTATCGCACGAGCGGCCCCACCTGATCCGAGGAGCAGTATTCTTTTGCCTTTCACCTTGACAGACCTGCTCTCAAGGTTTCGCAAGGCGCCTTCGCCGTCGGTGTTGAAACCAATCAACTTACCGCGTGTGTTTTTTATCGTGTTGACGGCTCCGACCAAGGCGGCCGATTCGTCCAAACCGTCGAGGAGGGTTATCACGGAGACCTTGTGGGGGATCGTGACATTCAAGCCAGCTATGTCCATCTTTCTAAGTCCGACCACGGCGTCGGCGAGCAGTTTGCCAGGAACCCTCACGGCTACGTAGGCGTGGTTGAGCCCGAGCGACCTGAAAGCTGCGTTCATCATCATCGGGGACAGCGTTCCCTCGACAGGGTCGCCGATGAGAGCGAAGACCTTTGAATCCATCTCTATCCTCTCTTCAGCGTCAGTTTGCGCAGCAACTGCTTGGCCTCAACAACGCTAAGTTGTCCCAAGGCCGTGGGCTTGCCTACGCTGGCGTAGGTAAATGGAGAGCCCAGCAGCAGGCTGGCAACCCTCGATATCCTGCCCGGCTCGCCCATCGCAAACGCGATCACGGGCACGGTAACAGGTTCTTGAGCCTCAATGAGAAAGTCAAGGATTCGCATCGAGTCAGACACGTCCTTAGCAAAAGTAACTATTTTAATCAAGTCGCCGCCGGTCGCTGACATCTTTCTAGCTATTCCGAGCAAAGACTTCGCTGAAGGAGTAATGGAAAAATTGTGGTGGGAAATCAGCACTGAGACGCCTTTCTGTCTGGCCTCCTTGACAACGCGCTTCCGCAATCTCCCCGGAGTTGAAATCTCCAAATCGACGCAAGAAGCCCCGTTTCCAATGGCCTCCAAAATCAGCTCCGTACGCTTCTCCTCAGTTCCTCTGAAATTCCCTCCCTCGTGTTTTGGCCTGTTGGTGAAAATCACTGGGAGATCGCCGCGAAAGAGTTTGCTCAAACCCTTCCCGTCCTTGAGACTGTCAGCCCTGATTTCGATCAGGTCAGCCCCTTGCTTCACGGCAAGTGCCACGGTCGACTCCATCTCCTCCACATCATTGCCCATGACTGCGCCGCAAACTGCAGGGGTCTTCAAAACTCGTTTTCCGAGCTTCAGCTCGCCCAAGTGCAACACCTAACTATCTCTCTTCCACGGTTTCGTCGACCTTGACCCCGAAATGCCTTCCCGTCTTCTCAACGTGAATCAGTACCTCGTCGCCAGGTCTCAGCTGAGCCACCGAGATGGGTTTGCCTTCTTTCTTGACCAAATTGATTGTTTCGGCGTTCTGGAGAAGCGTTTTGTAGATCTGGCCGTCGCATTCGACCTCGACGAGCAGTAACGGCCGTCTTTCTATCTTAACTCTGCCGACTATTCCGGTCCTCGTCTCACCTCGGTCGTTCACCAAGAGGACCTCGTCTCCAGCTCCGAGCTCAGACATGTACTTTGTCTTGCCCCCTGGCAGCCTGACGTAAGCGTGGACCGCCCCCGCGTTGACGCGAAACGGCCTTGGTGCCACGAACTCGCTGGCCAAGGTCTCCGCGTGCACTAAGAACATGCCACTACCCTGGCTACCCACAAGTATGCCCTCACCCATCGACATCAGAGAGGTGGTGTCGACGCAGGCCCTATCTCCTGTCCCAACAGGTTTCACGGTCTTTACTCTGGCCGGGACGAGTTCGAGTTTTTCAAGCGACAACGACTCAAAGATGCTGTTGACCCTTTTGATCTCGTCGGGTCCACCCTCCCGAGCATCAAGAAGAACTCCAGCTGTGCCCACCTCCAAAGTCTCGACGGCGACCTTGGCCTCGGTCGCGTCCTTCACGCCCGCGAGCACCTTCACATTGGAGCGTTGCAGCTCAGCAATCATGTTCTCCAGAGGTATGACTTTCCAGTCCGGGGTGGCCACAATCAAGAAATCCAAGGATCTGCCAATTTTGACGGCTGCCCGCTCAAGTTCTTTGTTGGAGACTTCCACCAAGACCGCCACTTTTTTATCCGCACGTAGCTTCTCGGCTTGCTTAAGAACCTTATCAACGTCCTCTGCTTTTTTCAGTTTGAGCAAGACGAAGCTAACGCCTGGGACGGCCTCTTCCCCAGCGATGAAAATCGAGCCCAGCTTCAAAACTTCACGTGCTTCCTCTGGTCTCACCAAAACGGCATCGGCACCGAACTCTATCGCCGAGATGACGAAGGGCTTCCTGCTTTCCCAAGGCTCATCCCAGTCGGCCTTAACCCAGAGTAGCCTGCGCAAGCTGCTCACCTTTTCAGCTCGCGCATCGCCTGCTCGACAGTAGCATCTTCGTGTACTATCCGTGCGAGCGCCCTGGTCATCGCGGTCGGGTTACTGTGCTGGAAGATGTTCCTCCCAATCGAGACTCCGATGGCACCAGCGCTCATGGCATCGGCTGCCAGCCTCAGGACGTCGTTGTCGGTAGTCATCTTGGGCCCGCCCGCTATCACTATCGGAACCGGGCATCCCTTGACTACCTTGCTGAAAGACTTGACGTCGCCTGTGTACACCGTCTTGACAATGTCCGCACCCAGCTCAGCCCCGACCCTGGCTGCGTGAGCCACCATTTCCGGGTCGTGCTGGTTCTTGACCTTCGGACCGCGCGGGTACATCATCGCAAAAAGTGGCATGCCCCAAGTCGCGCAGGTCGCGGCAGTCTCACCCAAATCCTGAAGCTGTTCCGGCTCGTTCTGCGCACCGACATTAACGTGAACTGAGACAGCGTCGGCTCCGAGGGTAATGGCTTCTTCCACGCTCGCGACAGGCACCTTGCAGTTCGGATCCGAGCTGAGAGAAGTGCTGCCCGACATGTGAATGATGAGCCCCAGGTCCTTGCCGTAGCCCCTGTGGGCAGCGCGGACTATCCCCTTATGCAGGACTACCGCGTTAGCTCCTCCGTCTGCCATATTATTCACTATCGCCCCCATGTCCTCAAGGCCGAAAATCGGCCCAAGAGACAGTCCATGGTCCATCGGGACTATCACTGTCCTCTTGGTCTTGCGGTCGATTATCCGCTCTAGCCTAATGCGCTTTCCCGCTTCAGACAACATCTACACCTCCTTTTGTCATATGCCTTACATGGATTAAAAACATGTGGGGAGGACTCGAGATATCTTGTTAATATTTGCCGACCAATTTTTCCAGCTGCTTCTTGTCCAACCCGATGCCAGGTTTGGCGGCCAGCTTTTTCTTGACCTTGCCTTTCTCGAAGAGGATAACTGTGGGGTAATAATCGATGGAGTATTTTTCGAAGAGTTCTGGGCTGTCCCCAATCTCTACGCTCAGACACCCTGTCGGGTTGACTTTTGAGTATTCCTCGAAAGCCGGCATGAAAGCCCGGCAAAACGGGCACCAGTTGGCGTGGAAAAGAACGTAAACCTTATCCTTGCTTTTCAACTGTTCGTCGAGATTTTTTCCAGCACTTTTCTTACCCATAAATTTCACCAAATTACATCATTCTTGTAAGTAAAAAATAGCGCTATGGGCTGGCGTTGGGTCAAGTGAAGAACCCAAGTGGTTTAAGATAGCGTTTAATGTTTTGTCGAGGAGTAACAAAAGGGAGTCACTTGTCCTTGCTAAGGGTAAAACCGTCCAAAATCTCCGGGGAAGTTGTCGCGCCCCCGTCAAAATCATACACCCACCGGGCTTTTATGATAGCCATGCTCGCCAAAGGAGAGAGCACCATCAAGAATCCACTCGTCGGATACGACACGGCCGCCACCATCGAAGCGGCAAAGGAGCTGGGAGCAGAAATAATTCAGGAGGACGACGTTTGGAGAGTCCGTGGGACGGCTGGGAACATCAGGCCGCGGACTGGCTCAATCGACGCGCGCAACTCTGGCACCACCATCAGGATGATGAGTGCCATCGCCGCCAACTCCGCCAAGCCCGTCAAGCTCATCGGCGACGAGTCCATTCAGAAGCGCCCTATGGGTCCGCTCATTGAAGCCCTTGAAGCGCTAGGCGCCAAGGCCAGGTGCGAGGGCAAAGGATGCAGACCGCCAGTAGTGGTCGGAGGAGGCTTAATCGGCGGCGACGTGGAAATAACAGGGGGTATGAGCTCGCAGTTCATCTCGGCCCTTCTGCTCGCCGCGACCCGCGCGAAGCAGGACGTCAACCTCACCATCACCGAGGAGATGCGCTCCAAACCTTATGTTGAAATCACACTCGAACTGCTCGAAGCGGCAGGGGCGAAAATAAAGCGCGACAGAGAACTCATGAAATTTAAGATCGAGGGGAATCAGATCCTGCGCCCCATAGACATGACGGTGCCAGGAGACTTTTCCTCGGCAGCTTTTCCTCTCGGGGCCGCTGCGCTCACCGAGTCGACGGTGAAGGTGAGCAACTTGGACACGAAGAGCGCCCAGGGAGACAAGCGCGTACTGGGGCTTTTGAGAGATTTCGGTGCTGATGTCAAGGTGCTGAGAAACGCTGTCGAGGTCTCCGGGACCGAAGGCCTGAACGGCGTCGAAGCCGAACTCGGAGACAACCCCGACCTCGTCCCAGTGTTAGCCGTGCTCGGCTCGGTTGCCGACGGGAGCACCAGGCTCACCAACATCCCGCACCTGAGGTTCAAGGAGACCGACAGGCTCCGCGCCCTGGCCACGGAGTTGCGCAAGCTGGGAGCTGAAATCGAAGAACTTCCGGACGAGCTGAAGATAGAAGGGGTGAAGAGCATAAAAGGTTCGAAATTAAAATCGTACGATGACCACAGGATGGCGATGGCGTTCGCTGTCGCCGGACTCGTCGCTAAAGGAGAAACCATCGTTGAGAACGCAGAGAGCATACCCGTCTCGTACCCGGGCTTCGTCGAGGACATGCGCAAACTTGGGGCCAAAATCGAACTGATTAGCTAGCCTGCCGAGAAATTTAGGGCGCAGTTCTCAAATCCTAGTTCTCATGGCGCGTCTAAAAGCAACTTGGTCAGCTCGCCTCCTGTCCATAAACTGCATAATATTGAAGCCTAAAAATCCGAGGAGGAAGCCGACGCCGTGGGCGAAAACGTCGACGCCGGGAGCAACGTTCAGGAAGCCGCCCGAATCAAACACCAGCATGAGCAGGATCGAGATGACCAGGGAAAAGGCAAGCAGGCTCGGAAAAGTTCTGAAGTAGCGTCTGTCGAACCTGAATAGCCGCCTTTTTTTAGATTTGCTGGCCCTTCGTCTCCTATCCTTCGCTATGATGCCTAGATGGACCGGCAACGCGCCGAGGGCCGAAGCGAAGACGACTCCCATCGCCCCGTAGACTACTCCCGAGGCGCCCCAGGAGTGGTCCCGGGGATTGGCCAGAGCCAACGGATACTCAAGAAGGTTGGCGCCAATCCCTGCGATGAAGATGAGCAAGAGGAATTGGGTGCTCACGCGTCTTCTGATTCGCTTGGTGTTAACCAGGTTTATCGTGAGAAAAAGTAGTATCGACAGCACGAAACCGTCGATGTTGCCGAGGATGTGATCCAAATCCACGTGGGTGAAGGCAGAGGTGATGATGCCCCAAGGTCGGTCGGCCGAGAGCCAAAGCCACTCCACCAGATCGGGCCAGAGCGACAGCACGGCGAAAATAGAAACATTCGACACCAGGAAGATAACGGCTGCTTTTGCCAAAGGCCTGAAGCCGGTCAAGTTACGCGAAACGTTCTTGCGGATGTTGCTCATCGGATTCACTATGTCTTTGGCATTTATCAAGAGAGCTGAAGTTCTCTCGATCTTTGAGAATTCGAAAAAGAGCCACGTTGCCGAAGAGGGCCAGTACTACTAATCCGAGGGCTATATGCAGTCCCCCAGGGTACCATAAGTTCTCCCCCTTCTGGCCGCAAACTTTTGAAGCTCACGGCCAACGCTTTGGGCGTTGGTAACCCAAGAATTTCGTCAGTTTAAACGAACTTATGGGCCCCTTCTTGGTCCTCGGCGTTTTTGGAAGCATTCCCTGCAGTAAACAGGTCTGCCCTCGGTTGGCTTGAAGGGAACCTCGGTCTCTGCACCGCAATCTGAACAGGTTGCCTTGTGCATTTCACGGGGTCCGAAACTCCTTCTTGGCCCGCCGTATCTTCCACCATATGCCATTTACTAACTCTCCTATTTTTTCTTAGATACGGTTTGGAAAAACAGATCTACCATTTCTCCCTGAACCCCCTCGTGGGGATTCGACGTACCTGACCGAAATATAGTCTTCTTACTTAAATACTTAAGCTTGAAGACCTTTTTGTTTTCGTGCTATACGACCACTTTCTGGCGGTTGTTTTTCGAGAATTTCTAGCCAAGCGCAAGAAATAACTAACAAACTCAAACACGAGATAGAATGATGTGTTCTCCAGCTTTCAGGTTAAACCTGATAAGTTTTCCGCGGACGATGTGCGCCGCTGTAAAAATAAGTAATTAGCGGAATGACTGAACAGTGGAAAAAAAATAAAAACTTTTGTTGCGAACTTAAGTTGTCGGCGTTTCGATCCTTGGTACCACTAGTGTTCCATCGTTTATGTCTTCTGTGAGTTGCGCGATTTCGTCAGAGACTGCGGCGGGGACAGCCGAATGCAATGGGGCAAGATAAACAATTCCCTCGTCTATTCCCCAAACGTGGTAGCCTCCTTCAAAAGTGCCTTCTTCAACCATCTGAGCAACTCTGAAGTTTATCAAGTCCATCCGTTGAACAATGCTTGTAAGCGTGCCTTCAGGATATAGGTAGGACTGGTCTTTGTTGCTTCCCATGTAGTAAACGCTTCCCAGAGCTTTTTCTTTAATAGCATTGGTCACTCCAGCGGAACCCTCGTCAAGGAACGCGTAGATGACATCGACTCCTTGATCGATCATTGTGGAAGCGGCTTCATATCCCTTCCCAATGTCGGTCCAGTCGCCCGTCCATACCTCAGATATTTCTATACCTGAGCTAACGGCTTTTGCGCCCAGCTTCAAAGCTTCAGTTATCCTTACAACGTTCGGGTAAGGAATAGCAGAAATTATGCCGATTTTATTTGATTGGCTCATTTCCGCAGCCAAAACTCCGCACAGGTATCCAGCAGATTCATTTCCTAGATCATAGGCGCCGACATTTGCCGGGTAATCAATGCCCGGAATGCCTCCCACTACCAGAAAATGCAAATTTGGATAATTGGGGGCTACTTCCAACACTGGATCGGTAAATTGGGCCCCTGGCATCGAGATTAAATCGTAATTCTTGTCTGCATAGCTTTCGATAGTCGTGACCCAATCAGAAGGCCCAACTAAATCGCTGTAGGCTACATCCCAACCGAGCTCGCTTTCAACCATCTGTAAACCCTCGTAATTAAAGGTACCCCATCCGTGGTCGGCTACTGAGCTTTGGTGCACCTGGGCCATTTTTAAGGTCACAGGCGCCGTGGTCGTGGTTGAGGTCGTAGTTGTACTTGACGTGGTCGAAGTCGTAGTTGTAGTAGTGGTCGGAGCGGGTTGCATCGCAACATATGCACCCACACCTATAACGGCAATCACTAAGACGACGATTATTCCCAAGTTTATGGTTTTCATTAAAAATCCGTTGAAGTTAACAGTATATAAATCTTTTTATTATGCCTTATACCACGTAATCTTTTTTACCCACAATCCAATCTTGGACTTGGCGAAATTTAACCGTAATTTAATCATTATCCATTATTTCTATGACAGTCGGCGAAAGTTACCGATTTACGCGAAGTAATCAATAAGGGCCGAAACAGTCTTTCGAGAGGATATTTTTCGGGGTTTGGTTTTCACATATTTTCCGTGACCTGGTTTTCCCACTATCTGTCCATCTTGAGCAACAATCTCTCCCCTTGAAACAGTCGCGATTGGCCACCCTGTCATTTCCCAATCCTCGAAAACCGTAAAATTAGTGGAGCCGTGTAAAATATCAGTCGACACCTTAACCTTCTTTTTCAAGTCAACAATCACTAGGTCACCATCATTGCCCACCGAAAGGCTTCCCTTGTTAGGTATACTAAAAATCCTAGCTGGATTATATGAACAAATTTCAGCTATCTTAGTTATCGGTACTTCCCTTTTGTTAACGCCTTCACTTAACATAATGGGGAGCAAGAGCTCGGAGTTTGCCATCGCCGCGGGGCCTGCTGTCCACATTGTGCCCCCGCCAAGCTTGTTCTCTCTTTCTGTGGGTGTGTGATCCGAACCGATTGTGTGTATGTATCCTTCTTTAATACTTCTCCACAGCATTTCTCTATCTTTTTTCGTGCGAACTGGCGGATTGACTCTTCCCAAAACCCCAAGTTTTTCATCATTTTTTATTTTTTCTGACTCATCCCCGTCTGTTGTTAGTGCGAGATATTGCGCTATTGTCTCAAAACTGATTTCCACACTATTTTTCTTAGCCCAATTCGCAATAGGCGTGAATGCTCCATGACTCACATGGACTATATACACGGGACACCCGGTCAGCTTTCCGTACCATGCCATTTTCGCAATGTGCTCATGTTCCGCAAAATCGGGTCTGGCTTCAGCCCAAGAGGCTAAATCGGCACGCTTGGGGCCTTCGCGCATGACTCTTTCTTTAATTTTTCTGATAAGTTCAAAGTTCTCACAGTGAAACATGCATATTCCACCGAGGTCTCTTGCCTTCTCCAGCAAGGTGAATACTTGACCGTCGTCTAGAGGTTTCAATCCGAAATCGACCTCCCCACCAATGCTATATTCTGCTCGGTTAAGGGGGGTTTTGAAGCTCGTCACGCCAGTCTCAATACAATCGGACATCGCATTTTCTTTTTCGATGAGTTCTGTGCTCGTGAAAAGGTGGAAAACAACATCTATGGTTGATTTGTCGTCGACTATCTTGGCCAGTGAAGATATAAAGTCTTTATGTGATTTGGGGGGCCACTCGTTACCCACTGTTGGAGACAGCATGGTTGTATTCGTCGTGATTCCACCACATGCTGCCGCAGCTGTCTCAGTTATGATATCATCTTTAAAGGGTTTGTAGAGACCAAGGTGGCAGTGCGTCTCAATTATTCCTGGCAGTATGAAATTTCCGCATGCATCAATTGTTTTGTCTGCATTGGGTAAACTCGAGTCCTTAGCGACCGCGACAATTTTTCCCTCATCGATCGCCAATCCGCCACTAATGACGCTCTCCGTGTTAACTATCTTTCCATTTTTGATAACTAAATCTACTGTCATTTCATCACGGCCAACTTTCATCTAAAAAGTTCTTTTGAGAGCTGTTTCAACGGCTTTTAAAGTCTTGTCCACATCGCTTTCACTGTGGACTGTTGATAGATGCCAGTCAGGGTAAGCGCTGAATACTCCGTTCTTGATCAGTTCCACTCTGAATTTCTCGCCTTTTTCAGGATTATTCACTTTAGCGTGCAACATTTCGTAGAAATCTCGATAGTCTTTGATTTCTTCTGCCTTGCGACTGGTAAAGCCTGTGACAAACTGTACGGGCAAGCCTTTTACTACCCCATTTATCCCGCATCTTTCGAATGTGTTTTTAATCCCTTCCATAAGCTTCTCGCCCACTTTGTACATTCGCTTATACGCCATTCCACCATTTCTTTCTAGTTCCTCAACATTTGCCAATGCGCCAGCAAGTGCGATGGGACTGGCATTGTAAGTGCCCATGGCTGGAGCCTTGCCTTGAGTAATTATTTCTATGATTTCCTTTTTGCCACCGTAGGCACTGATGGGAAGACCTCCACCCATAGCCTTAGAGCAAGTAAATAAATCGGGCTTTACGCCCAGAATCTTCTGAGCCCCCCCCAAACCCACGCGGAACAAAGTCTTTACCTCATCGAAAATGAGGACAACGCCATGTTTCTCAGTGATCTCCCTTGCTGTTTCTAAATACCCCTCTGTGGGCAATAACCCGTGCCCCAATTCAATGGGTTCCATTATGACGCTTGCCAATTCTTTTGCATGTTTTTTGACGGTTTTTTCCAAAATTTCAGCATTGTTCCACGGCAAAACTATGACATTTTGTAAGACGCTTTTAGGTTGTCCAGTAGCACCAAGCACCGGCTTAGGATGTTCATACGGGCCGCTTGGTGCAGTAAAAGCTGAGACAAGTACATCGTCGAACCATCCGTGATATTGTCCTTCAAATTTTATGATTTTATTCTTACCCGTATAAGCTCTTGCCAATCTGAGGGCCGTATGCACAGCTTCAGAACCCGAGCTATGATAACCGACCATTTCGGCACACGGAACATGCTTGATAATTTTTTCACATAACTTAATTTCAAGTTCATTGTTTAGACCAAACATTGTGCCATTTTCCACATATTTTTTAATGGCACGAACTATGTTTGGATGCGCGTGCCCATTTACGAGGGGACCATAATTCAAGTAGTAGTCTATGTATTCGTTCCCATCGACATCGTAAATTTTGGAACCTTTGCCTCTCTTCATATAAGTTGGCACGCCGTCAACATTTATTACATGGGACCGTTGCGTACTTCCGGTCCCACCTGCTTGAATCTTCTTTGCTTTTCCGAATAGCGCACGGGATTTTTCGTTTTTAAATTTTGCCAATTTCCCACTCCGTTTTTAGTAGATTCCTTTATATAAAAGATTTTTGGGATTTACTATCATGAACTTTAATAAGAGTTCAAATAAAATAAAACTGAAACGATGTCTACAAAAAAAATAGATTGTCATCCTGTTGGAAAACCACTCCCGAGAATAGACTCGATTGTCAAAGTCACGGGTAAAGCCAAGTACAGCTACGATTTCAAACTGCCAGGAATGTTATATGGGAAGATACTCAGAAGCCCACTGGCTCACGCTTCAATACGGAACATAGATTTTTCCGAGGCTGAGAAGCTCCGAGGAGTGGAGGCAATAATAACTTACAAGGATGTTCCAAGAGTGATCTATAATCTTGGTCCACATGCTACCCTGGAGCCCAAAGATAAATACATTCTAGATAAAAAAGTCAGGCACGTCGGAGACGAAGTTGCATTTGTGGCTGCTACGGATAAAGACACGGCCGAGGCCGCGCTTGAACTGATAGATGTCGACTATAAAGAGCTCCCAGCGGTTTTCGACCCAATTGAAGCTATGAAACCCGATGCTCCTAGAGTCCACGGTGTTAAGAACAATATTTTTGCGAACATCGTCAAGAGCTGGGGTAAATTAGAGAAAGGATTCAGGGAAGCAGATGTCATATTTGAAGGTAAGTACCGAACGCAAGCTGTTCATGCTTGTCCCATAGAACCCCACGCCTGCCTGGCTACATACGATTCTGGGAATGTCAGGATTTGGTCCGCTTTGCAAGCACCTCACAAGTACAGACATAAAATATCTCAGATTTTAGGAATGCCAGAAAGCAAGGTGAGAATTACTACTCCCTATATAGGTGGGGCTTTCGGAAACAAGGAAGACTTGCTCATCGAACCAGCTGCTGTTTTACTCTCAATGAAAACCCACAAGCCTGTGAAGATAGAGCTAACGAGGGAAGAAGTATTCTTTACCCCCAAGCGACACTCGTCAATCGTTGAGCTGAAGACTGGTCTCAAGAGAGACGGTACTCTCACGGCCAGACAGGTGAACGGCATCCTCGGCGGTGGGGCATACGCATCACATGGGGTAAACGTTGGTGGTACTTTCGCCTGCGCCAGCGTGGGGCTAGTTTCCTTGTATAAAACGCCAAACTTTAGGGCCGAAGTAAAAGTTGTGTATACAAATACCCCTCCCGCAGGTGGTTATCGGGGCTACGGGAACCCGCAAGGAGCGTTTGCTCTGGAAACGCAGTTGGACCAAATAGCCGACGAGCTTGGTATCGACCCGATAGAACTGAGATTGAAAAACTGTATTCGAGAAGGAGACATAGATCCAGCCACGGGTTGGAGAATAAAGAGTTGTGCGATCAGAGATTGCGTTGAAAAGATAAGAGAGAATATGAAGTGGACCCAAAAAAGAAAAACTCAAACCCAATTCGGAACAAAGAAGAGAGGCATAGGATTAGCCTTCATGATGCATGTAAGTGGCGTGTCACCGTTTCTAGATCAAACCTGCTCGGCATCCATTAGGATTAATTCCGACGGCAGTGTTGACGTACAATCGGCGGCTGTGGATATGGGACAGGGATCCAATACCGCCCTTGTCCAGATAGCTTCAGAAGAGCTTTCAATACCGATTGAATCAATACGCATCACGGAAGAAGGCGACACAATTTTCCCCTACGACAGAGGGAGTTACGGTAGTGGGGTCTTGTACTTAAGTGGAGAAGCTGTTAGACGCGCGGCTTCTCATGCAAAGAAAAAGATTCTGATGGAAGCCTCTAAACATCTGGACGTAAACATTGCCAGGCTTTCTTTGGAGAATGGAATTATCATTATTGGGGGTAAATACAACAAGCGAACCTCGATAGCAGATGTTTTAAAAAATACGCCAGGGGGAGAAATAATTGCCACTGAAATCTACAGACCGAAGAATAATGCCCCTAATTTTGGGGTTCAGTGTGCGGAAGTTGAGGTAGATTCGGAAACAGGGGAAGTAAACATTTTGAAAATAGTTTATGCCCATGACATAGGGAAGGCAATCAACCCCAATATTGTGGAAGGGCAATTGGAGGGGGGTATTGCACAGGGGCTTGGATACTCCCTGACAGAGAACATATTCGTCGATTACAAGACGGGAAGAATCCCAAATCTGAATTTTACTGACTACAAGATACCACATGCAAGAGATTATTCTAATATCGAGGCAATTATTGTCGAGTCCGAAGAGAAGACCGGTCCTTTCTCAGGTAAAGGATGCGGGGAGTCTTGTATCGTTCCTACTGCACCCACTGTAGCTAATGCCATCTTCAATGCAATCGGCATTAAACCCCGAGAAATTCCATTGAATTCGGAGGTCGTTTTCAAGGCAATTGAAAAAAGCTAGATTTTAGAGAAGAAGCAAAAGCAACATCGTCAAAAAAATTTGTTGTTTGAAATCAGATTCCATCTTCAATCAATCGTCTTTGGAGCGCCCGTTTTTGGGTCCCAGTTTTCTAGTCTGTAAAATTCATCAAGCATCTCCTCTAGTTCGACCACATGTCCACTTTTGTTTGGTGGTATGGGCTCACTAAGTAACCGCGGGGGCAGGTTGTCGTCTTTGGCGGTCAAGCCCTCTCGATAATTGAATGTGCGCTCCATGTTGTAAATCCGAGTAGCAATTTTATCGAGCTCCTCGATGTTCGTTTTCATGTCAATGGCCGAAGCGAGAAGAGGTGGTACGTCTCCGAGAGATGGAAAAGTGAAGCTACACAATATGAGTGAGTCAAAAACCACTGCAGAATTTCTAGATTCATGCACCAATTCGGCCTTGCCTTTTGAGGCAAACCTGTCATAGTTACCCGTTATTTCGCTTCCTACCACATAACCGGCTGAATGGTGACAGCCGCCCCGAGTGTTTATCGCATATGCCAATCCCTCGCCTTTACAGCCACGAGGATCGTAGCCACTGAGTTCCAAGCCCTTGGCATGCATGGCGAATTCCTTTGCTTGCCCGCCAAGCTTATCCGCCATGCGCGCAACACCCGCGGCTAACAAATCTCCAATTCCTTTTCTATAGGCTATAGCCTCCAGGATTTCAAACAAATCGCTTGACTTAAGTGGCTGTTTGAAGCCAGTGATACGAGCTTCTTTGGAGTCAACTAGCCCTTTGTCGATGCACTCCCTGATAAAACCTATGCATACGCCTGCGGAAATGACATCTATTCCAAACTCATCACACATCTTGTTAGAGTGCATCAAAGACTCTAGATCGCTGTTTTCAATACAAGATCCCAAGGAGTAGAGGGCTTCGTATTCGGGCTGTTTGTATGTCGGCTCTCCGGTTACAATCTTTTTGAAATTCTTCACGTCAGGTTCTACTATGCCGCCGCATGCCACGGGGCAAAGAAAACATGCGTAGCTTCCCTTTCTGAATTCCGACTTGATTCTATCCACGTTTATTTTTGACACGTGCTCATATTTTCCGGCTTGAAAGTTTCTTGTCGGTAAGATTTCCAACTCGTTCAGAAAATCCATAACTATGCCGCTGCCGTAGTCTCGGTACAAACCCAAGGTGTATGTCTTGGATTTATCAAGGTCTGAAAAGCCCGAGATGGCGCGCTTCAGAATTGCCTTTTTCTCGGAAGCGAACTTCTTCGCGTCGAAGGGCTTAGGTGAATGGTCTGACGTGCTTTTTAGTGCTATCGCCTTGATTTTTTTGGAGCCCATCACAGCGCCCAGTCCGCAACGAGCAGCAAAGGAATCCCTTGTCCCGTCAAGAGGGAAATGACAGATGCCTGCATAGAGAACAAGATTTTCTCCAGCCGGGCCTATGCAGATTACTTGATAATCCCGGCCTTCTTCCTGTTTTATTTTTTTTGTAGCTACTGAAGCATTCATGCCCCATGTATCAGTAGGCTTGATTTCGACAGTGTTTTCGTCTTGGTCTATTAATAATATCGAAGGTTCATCACTTGCGCCCTTCAGTATTAGGGCACCTAAACCAGCACGGTGCATCGTATATTGGAATTTTCCACCACATAGACTCATGCCATAGCCATTAGTAGCAGGAGATTTGCTGGCGACGAAGAACTTACTTCCGCCAAGGGCCCCAGTGCCAGTCAGCGGCCCAATTGTAAAAATCAAAGGATTGTCCGGACCTAAAGGAGAAACATGGGGTTTTGATGACTCGAGCAATAATTTGACACCCAGCCCCCTACCACCGAGCACCTGTTCTGTTGTCTTGCTCGAGATTTCTGATGTGTCCGATTTCCGGTTTGATAGATTTACAGTAAGTTGATTACCAATACTCAGGGCCATGTCCAAACCACCTCTTTATTATCAATATCTTTTCTTTTTAAGTTTTACGAGATTTTTATTGCCCGAATTGGGCTGTAATCGAGAGAACCTATGAAAAATGGTTATATAAAGCGTGGGATAATATGTTGTTTAATGGGAAAAAAATCCAATGAATTGGCTAAGCGTGGCGAATTATTTTTAAGCATGAAAGGAATCACGAAAAGGTTCGAAGGCGTGCTGGCCAACGATCATATTGACTTCGATATTAAAATGGGAGAAGTCCATGCCCTTCTAGGCGAAAACGGCGCAGGTAAGACAACCCTTATGAAAATATTGTATGGACTATATCAACCTGATGAAGGTGAGATTTACATTTCTGGAAGAAGGGTAAAAATAAATTCTCCAAAAGATGCAATCTCGTTAGGCATCGGGATGATTCATCAACATACTATGCTCATTCCCAAATTAACGGTCGCCGAAAATGTAATTCTGGGTGATAAATTCCAGAAAGACTATTTGCTGAACTTAGGGGAGGTAAGTAATAAAATTACAAAACTATCAAAAACTTATGGATTTGAGATTGATCCTCATGCCAAGGTATGGCAGCTATCGGCAGGAGAAAAAAAACGTGTGGAAATTATTAAAGCACTTTATTTGGGTTCACGGGTTCTCATACTTGACGAACCAACTTCCATTCTTACTCCTCAAGACGTGAAAGAACTTATGGAAGTAATTAGGCGCATGAAGAAAGAAGGGTTGGCGATTATACCTTTCATTACACATAAACTACCAGAAGTTATGGAAATTAGCGATCGCATTACGGTACTCAGACGCGGCCAAGTTGTAGCAAGAATTAACACACGAAATGCTAATAAATGGACTTTGGCAAAAAAAATGGTTGGAAAAGAAGTCGTGTTTGAGATTAAAAGGTCAAAGGTGAAAAAGGGTAAAACTGCATTAGAAATCAAAAATTTAAGCGCTCTAAACGATAAGGGACTACCTGCGCTAAAGAACGTGACATTTTCCATTAGTGAAGGGGAGATTTTAGGAATTGCGGGCGTTGCTGGCAATGGTCAAAGAGAACTCTCTGAAGCGATAGTCGGTCTACGAAAAGCAACTGCGGGCGATGTAATAATTAATAATAAGAAACTCACCAATCAAACGCCATCAAATATTATCCTCAATCAAGTTGCGTATATTCCAGAAGATCGCCTATATCAAGGCGTGGTTCGGGACCTTTCAGTAAGTGAAAACATGATATTGGAGAGTTATTGTAATCCAGACTCTCCTTTCGCCCATAAATGGATAATGCCTTTCGATAGAAAATGGTTCCCAAAAAAACAAAAAATCGATGAGTATTCGAAAAAGTTAATTCAAGAGTTCGATATTAAAACACCCAGCAAAGATACTCCCGTATGTAATTTATCTGGGGGCAATATCCAAAAATCCATCTTGGCAAGAAAGCTGGCCACAAATCCGAAAATATTGGTTGCCTGTGAGCCCACATCCGGGCTAGATATCGGGGCAACAAAATTTATTCATAGAAAGTTAATCGAACAAAAAGAGAAAGGGTCTGCGATTTTGTTAATTTCTGGGGATCTTGAAGAGATAATGAATGTTAGTGATCGCATTCTGGTAATGTACAAAGGGGAAGTCATGGGAATTTTACCTAGAAAAACAGCTAAAATAGGGAAAATTGGTGCAATGATGGCTGGTCTGGAGAAAGTGAGAAAATGAAAATTCCAAAGGATAGAATTTTTAGGCTTTTACTTGCACCTGTCATGGCCATTATCGTTTCTATTGTGATATGCGTTCCACTAATAGTTTTGGCAGGCGCCGATATTGTCGAAGCGGCCACGGCCCTGATATTAGGAAGTTTCGGAACAGGGTACGGGTTAGTAGGGACATTGATAAAAACGACGCCATTATTGTTGATAGGCTTGGGACTTACAGTTTGCTTCAAAAGTGGCTTGTATAATATTGGGGCAGAAGGTCAGTTGTACATGGGGGCACTTGTTGCTACTTTTTTGGGATTGAACTTGGGAGGAATAATTTCCCCCCTACTAATCCCCATAATGATTATTTTTGCGTTTCTTATGGGTGCTTTATGGGCGCTAATTCCTGTAATCCTTAAAGTTTATCGCGGTATAAGCGAAATAATTAGCAGTTTTTTGTTGAATTTTGTCGCTACTTACATAGTACTTTTCATGATTCTTGGACCAATGAAAGGGCCAAATCCGGGGTTGGCTCAAACTTATTACATAAGTGAAAACGCCATATTGCCCAGTATAATAGCGAACACTAGAGCCCATTTTGGATTCATAATCGCCATTTTAATTGCAGCCTCCGTATATTTTCTAATGTACAAAACTGTGTGGGGTAACAAGCTCAAAATTGTGGGTGCCCAACCAGAAGTGGCGGTAGTTGCTGGACTGAATGTAAAAAGAGTGCTTATTTATGCCATGGTTATAAGCGGCGGGCTTGCTGGCATAGCCGGAATGGTGGAGGTGTCCGGTTTGCATTATAAACTTCTTGCTGATATCTCCCCAGGGTACGGCTACATAGCAATCGCAGTTGCTTTGCTTGGCAAGTTAAACCCCGCGGGGGTTGTTATGGCCTCTATTTTCATGGGAGGATTGATGAACGGAGTAATGGAAATGCAAAGAGTAACGGGTATCCCGGTGGGAATCGTCTACATTGTGCAAGGCATAGTTATTTTGACTATCATTATTAGTGAGGCGCTGCTATATGGGAGGCGAAAGATTTGATAGAGGATATCTTATCTGCTGGCGTTAGAATTGCTGCCCCTATTGCTTTTGCCTGCCTTGGCGAACTCATAAATCAACGATCCGGAATAATGAACCTAGGTATAGAAGGAATAATGTTAATCAGCGCCTTTAGCGGCTTCGCAGGGGCCTTTTTGACTGGCAGCCTGCTGGTTGGTGTGCTTTTTGGTCTTATCGCTGGGGCTTTAATGGGCCTACTGGTTGGTGTCCTCTCCATAAAACTCAAGGCTAATCAAGTGATCGCGGGGATTGCTATTTGGATTTTTGGCGTGGGTCTCTCGATATATGCTTATCGAGCAATATTCGGAGGAATGTCGATTCCGCCGACAATCGAGGGCTTCAAAGCCACACCAATCCCGATTCTAGGAGATATCCCTGTAATCGGTGAAATACTGTTCCGACAGAATGTTCTAGTGTATTTATCTTATCTGTTAGTCTTTGCATTATGGTTTATCCTAATAAGAACGAAATTGGGTTTGAAAATTACCGCTGTCGGAGAAGATCCTAAAGTAGCTGATATCTCGGGAATAAATGTGTTCAAAATGCGCTATTTCGCCGTCATTGCTGGTTCAGCTTTGATCGGATTGGGTGGGGCCTATCTGCCTTTAGCATACATACATACATTTGCGGAAAATGTAGTTTCCGGAAGAGGTTGGATTGCCTTTTCATTAGTTATTTTTGGGAGATGGCATCCGTTGAAAACATTCGCTGCTGCGCTAATGTTCGGGATTATCGATGCATCTCAATTATATATTCAAGGCTCAGGCTTCGCCGTTCCTTTAGAATTGATGCTGATGTTGCCTTACCTATTCACTATTTTGGTTTTAGTTATTGGTGGGACAAAGTCTGGAATGCCAGCGAGCTTGGGTAAGCCTTACTCACGTGAATAATCGCTAATTATTGTGTCAAGTGGACATTCTAGACGCTTAATCCAATTTTAGGAGTTTAATGGCGTTCTCGGAGTAGATTTTCTGCTTTTCTTCCCCAGGAATATCCCAATTTTCGATGCTCTTAACGGCGCTCGGCATGTCCCAATACGGATAATCGCTCCCAAACACGAACTTGTCAACGCCGATGGTTTCATAAGCGCACTGCAAGGCAGGAATATGCAGAGTGACAGTATCGATGTAAATCTTTTTGATATACTCGCTTGGCGGTTTTTGTAGCAAGCCTCTTCCGCCAGGCAGTCTTCCAGATTCGTAGTCTATTCTGCCAATCAAGAATGGAAGCGTGCTCCCATTATGCGGCAGGATGAAATTTAGCTTGGGGTATTTATCTAGAACTCCACTGAAAATTATCCTGAGCATCGCTGTAGTCGTGTCAAAAAGGAAGCCCACCACAGGTATGAGTTGATAGCCCTTCAAAGAATCTGCCATCACCGGTATAGTTGGGTGGATGAATATCGGGATGTCAAGCTTGGCTGCTTTCTCATAAAATTTAATAAACTCGGGGGAATCCAGCGGCTTGCCGTTCACGTTGGAGTATATCATCACCCCTTTCATTCCCAATTCATTCACAGCTCGGCCCAATTCCTCGACCGCCCCGTCAATATTTTGTAGAGGGAGATTTGCCAAACCAATGAATCTGTCGGGATATTCATCAACCATGCCCGCGATTTCATCGTTTACTTTCCTCGCAAGGGAAAGGCCCAGCTCCGGTTCCAAAGTATCAGTCCCAGGCACTCCCAAGCTCAAGCATTGCATATCCACTCCTGCTTCATTCATATCCTCTATTCTTTTCTCCAAATCACGCAATTCTCGAGTTATAGGATATCCCGCACCCTCGGCATAAAACATGAAACTCTTGCTATCGTCGGACTTTACCAAGGGGATCTTTTTTCTATTGCTCATTTCCTTGATATATGTTGGCGGAACTACATGGGTCTGGAAATCAATTTTCATCAATACCAAATATTTTTGTATTTAGGTTTATTTAAGCATTAATAAATTTTTGATTGATGTTTTCTGTTGAAAAAGTGTAAAATATCAATCTATTATCTATTGAATTGCTGGAGGAATTGAGTGTATTGCGAATGAATAAGGTATTAGGGCAAAAAATGGATAGGGCCATCATCAACCATTTTCGTCCTATGGCCCACCTCTAGACTTTTTTGGCGGCTTTATCGTTTAAAGGTCAATGGCCCTCTTGACTGCCTTGATTATTGGGGCAAGCAAAACCCTCGTCGCGAATCTCAGCGTCTCTGACTTTGAAATTATCTTGGCAATGGTTGGAGAAACTCGGTAGTAGAGCGAGATGAAGTTCCTCCCCGCACTTTCCTTCATCAGAACGTTGTCTCTAAAGGACCTGAGCACGTTTATCTCGTGTGCCGTTGAAGTCCCGTAAGCGGCCGTGGCGATGAAGCAACCACCACCTCCACCCCTGCGTTCAAGGTTCAAGTTAAACTCAGTTTTGTCCTTGGCACACTGGTACTTTAAGTGAGGAACTTTTTTGGTGGTTTTTTTGGTTAGCATTCTAGAAGTTACTTCTTTCTCAACTCTACCAACTATCGACATGGGGCATCCGCACATGGGACACAAAATTGTCGGTACGGATATGAGTAACCGCGGATCAACTTCCTTGAATCCGTTCTTCCTCGCAGGCTTTTTCAGTTCTTCTGCTTTTTTCTCAGGCTCGGCCTTTTCCTTTTTACCGAACATCAAATCTTTGAGCATCTAAATCTTTGAATTATAGAACCTGGCTGGTTATTAAACTATTCCCATGGACTTGCGAAACTTGCTGCAGCAAGGTAATTTAAGTCGACATTAATACATTACTCGGTGGGCCGGTAGTTCAGTGGCGGAACGCTCGCTTCGCAAGCGAGAGGTCGCGGGTTCAAATCCCGCCCGGTCCACCATCCAAGACGAAGGCTGCATTAGCCCAAGAACTTTCTAACGTTGGCCGCTTTGACTATTAGCTTTGGAAGGGACTGCCTACGGACTTTTTTGAAGTCCCGGATAATCAGGGAAGTCAGTTCCTCATGTTGCTCGTTTGTCTCAAAGTCGTCGATTATGCCCATAGTCAAAACCTTCTCGATCTGGTCCTTCAGCTTTGAGGAGAGCAGCGAGAGTGATTTTGGATTGTAGTAAAAAAGGGCGTCTTTTATGTCCTCTTCAAAGTTTGGGCTCGGGTAATTGTCTCTAACAACCTCCAAGTCTTTTGCCGTCAGGTTGTGCAGTCCTAAAAGCTCCGGGGGAAGGCCGAGAGAGTAGAGGGCTGCGCAAAATGGAATGGCCCTAGGCAACTGAACTCCATCAACCGACCGCGGATAACCAAAGAGGCCGATGTGCATTTTCCTGAGTCGGCGGCGGGGTATGAACGGGGTCAGCCGGTTGACGAGAGAGGCTATCTCGGGCATCTGTTCCCAGTAAGCGGCTTTGGCTTTTTCAACTACGAAAGTTGATTCGATTTCATCGACGGGTGAGGGGGCACTCAAGCGGGACGAATTAATCCTCTTAATGGCTCGGACAACAGTTCTTAGAGGCCAATTGTACTTGAAGGCGGACTGAAGGGTAAAAGTCTGGCAGCTGGGGTAGCCCTCAAGCATGCTTTTCACATTAGTCGGCTTGAGGTTCCCACGGAAGGGCGGCGAACCGACGCCCAAGATTGGATAAATGTCTGTGCCGATTCGTTTCTGCAGTTCATACAGTCTTTGCAGGGCAACGTTGAGCAGAAGGACGGACGACAGTGTCCCGTAGTTCAGGGCGGGGTCGGAGCGAGCCAGAAAAACGCGCTGGTAATCAACGTCTTTGTCTTTCAAAAAATCCTCGACTATCTTGTCGGCGCGGAGCAGGGATTTTTTATCCTCGAACAGCGGTATGGCGTTGATTTTTTCCGGCCTGAACTCACCCAGCCAAGACTTCATGGAAATCGTGTCGCCTGGGAAGATTTTAGAATCGCCTCTCTTGACAACCCAGTCGTGATAGTAGTAGTACAGTCTGTTTAGTTGTTCGGCTGAGGTCGTCATGGGTAAAATGACCTCAAAAACGGGGGGGATGTCCTTTTGATAGAAAGCGTTGGCTGCGTCGTAGCAGCGAGGTATAGAGTCCAAAACTTCCGCTACAAGCTTAGCTTCGACGGTTTCTATTTCGGGGTTCGGTATACGAAAGGTGAGGAAAAATTCCTTGCCAAGTAACCTTTTCCTGAAAAAATCCTGATTTTTCATCAAGAGCTCGGAAACCACCCAAGGCAGGGCTTTTTTGCCCTCGAAATCCCACATTTGTTCTTGACAATTGAGTTTGGAGAAAACCCAGTAAATCTCTGAAATTTCGTCCTCTCCCGCCATTGCATCGCTAGAGGCAAAGGCAGGAACCCGAGCATTGTCCGGGTGCTGCGTAGACATGGTGCGTGGAACTTTTGTTTTCATGAATATCCCACTTCCATTTATCTAAAAAGTTATTAATAATTATTTTGAAAACACAATCAACTACTGGTATAAAGTTCTCGGTGTTGCATTTGAAAAATCACAAATTCCGATACTATGAAAGCGGAAGGAGGCAATGGCAGAACCCCGAGGCCATATTGATCGAAATCGGCTTGCGAAGTGGCATGACTTTCGTCGACATCGGCTGCGGCGGGGGCTTCTTTGCCATCCCGGCCGCGAAGATAGTTGGTGAGGAAGGCAGAGTCTATGGAGTTGACGTGAACGATGAAGCCATAAATTTTTTGAAGAATGAGGCCTCGAAAAATGAAATAACAAATATAATTTTGAAGGCGGCAAAAGCCGAGGATACGATTTTTTGCGAGTGCTGCGCTGACATCGCATTCTTCGGCATCGACCTTCATGACTTTGACGACCCCGACCAAGTTCTGCAGAATGCCAAGAAAATGCTAAAACCCTCGGGAAAGCTCGTGGACCTAGATTGGAAGAAAGAGCCTATGGAAATGGGCCCGCCGCTGCAAATAAGGTTTAGCGAGGACGAGGCGGCACGTCGCATAGAGCGAGCTGGTTTCAAGGTAGAGACCAGGGGTTCTTTTAGCAGATATCACTACTTGATAGTGGCAAGGTCTTAGTTGCAGTTACTTTTTCTGGCACATTCTCAAGAAATATTCGTGCAACCTGGAGTCGTGCGTCAGTTCTGGATGGAAGGCCACCGCGATTATATTTCCCTGCTTGACGCCGACAGTCTTGTCCATGAATTCCGCGATGACTTTAGCTTCGCCCCAAGTCTCCTTTACGGCGGGTGCCCTGATGAAAACCCCTCGGAAAGGCTCCTCGCCGAGGATAGGCACTTGAACGTCGGCTTCAAATGATTCCCGTTGTCTCCCGAATGCGTTTCTTATGACTTCGACATCTATCAGGCCAAGAAGGGGTTGCCCCGTTTTTGACACTTGGGCGTCTCCGCGCTTGGCCAGCACGACCAATCCGGCGCAGGTTCCAAGGATTGGAGTGCCAGACCTGGCGAGTTTCTTCACCCGGTCGAAGATATCAGTGAACTGCATCAGTTTGCTGATGGTGGTGCTTTCCCCACCAGGAATTATAATCCCCTCAATGCCCTCAAGATGCTCTGGCCTGTCGACCCAGGTGGCCTCGCCTTGGATGTCGAGATTGTGCATGGCCCTCTTTAACGCGTCAATGTGCTCGCTGACTGCGCCTTGGAGGCCGATGACCCCGATTCTCATGGCTTCACCTTGTTTTGATGAGACGTCTTTCGGGTTATTTTACTTTTCCCTGGGCGGCCTGTAAAAAATGTGGAATGGAAACAGCATGGGGCAAGAAAAAATAAGAATCCGGAACTAAAAGTTTCTTAAATTATAGTTCCGGGGCCAAGCCATCTAGCAACTCGAGCATCCGCATGTGGGGCAGCAGCTTTCGCCCTTCACGTATTTGCTAGGATTTTTGTCGAAAGTGGTCTTGCAGCTTGAGGCGCAGAAATAGTAGTTCTTGCCACCGTAACTCGATTTGAACTTTGCCTTTTTCTCGTCGACAGTCATGCCGCAAACCGGGTCCTTTGCCATAAAGCTCACCTCCTTAGACCTATATCTTCAACCTTCTTAAAGTCGCTGAGTTGCTGACGACGGTAAGGGAGCTAAGGGCCATCGCAGCGGCCGCGATTATCGGGGTGAGAAGGGCCAGTGCCGCCACCGGGACGGCAACGGTGTTGTAGATGAACGCCCAGAAGAGATTTTGCTTTATCTTGCCCATGACTTTTCTGCTCAGCTTTATCGCGACGACGACATCCCTAGGGTCGTCCTTTATTAGGATTATGCCGCCAGTCTCCTTGGCCACGTCGGAACCGCTGCCCAAGGCAATACCGAGATTGGCCTGGGCAATCGCCGGGGCGTCGTTTATCCCATCGCCGACCATGGCCACGATCTTACCCTCGGCCTGCAAATTCTTGATGACTTCGGCCTTATCCTTGGGAAGAACCTCGGCGATGACTTTGTCCACGCCTGTCTGCTCGGCTATCGCTTTTGCCGTGCGTTCGTTGTCTCCGGTCAGCATGATCGTTTCAATCCTCATCCCTTTGAGCTCACTTACGGCCTCGACCGAGTGCTCCTTCAACGTGTCCGCCGCGGCGACTATGCCGGCAATTTTCCCGCCGGCGGAGACTATCATGGCGGTCTTGCCGCCCCCCTCAAGGGTGGTGAGCCGCTCTTCAATCTGGTCGGTCGGGATGGCTCTTTCCTTCATGAACTTCCTGTTGCCAAGAAGTATCTCGACACCTTTGTAAGTGGCTCTGACACCTTGACCCGGGAAGGCCTCAAAAGATTCGGCATCAGGGACCTCCATGTTGCGCGTCTTCGCCGACTTGACTATGGCTTCCCCAAGAGGATGCTCAGAGCCCTTCTCGACCATCGCAGCGTACTTTAGCACCTCCTCCTCAGGATGCTCCAAACCGATGACATCGGTGACCGAGGGCTCGCCCTTTGTCAGGGTCCCTGTCTTGTCGAAGACTACAGTGGTGAGTTTTGGCGTCTGCTCTATGAACTCCCCGCCTCTGATCAGGATGCCGTTCTCCGCTCCCTTGCCGACTCCAGCCAGCAGCGCCGCGGGAGTGGCTATGCCGAGGGCGCAAGGGCAGGCGATAATCAGCACGCCGACCAGCGCCCAAAGCGCGGCAATCGAGTCGCCCAGCAGCACCCAGGCGATGGAAGAGCCGAAAGCAATGATTATGACGGCGGGAGCGAATATGGCGGCGACCCTGTCGGCCAGCCTCTGTATCTTGCCTCCCGAAGCCTGGGCATCCTCAACCATCCTGGCTATCTGCATTAGCGTGGTTTCCGCGCCGACCCTAGTCGCTTTGAACCTCATGGTGCCGAGCTTGTTGATGGTCGATCCGACGACCTCATCGCCGAGGTTCTTCTCGACAGGTATGCTCTCGCCAGTTATGATCTTCTCGTCGACGGCCGAATGGCCCTCGGTCACCACCCCGTCAACAGGGATGCTTTCCCCGGGTCTGACCACAACTATATCGTCGATCTGAACATCGTCAACCGGTATCTCTGCCTCTCGCCCGTCCCTGATGACCTTGGCCGTGGCAGGTCTCATGTCCATAAGTTTCCTGACCGCCGCAGCCGACCTCTTCTTGATTATCTCCTCCATGTACTTGCCCAACATGACGAAGGCGATGATTACGGCCGCCACCTCAAAGTAAGTGTAGGACTCCTGAGCCGGCAACACTCCGGGAAAGAAGACCACGACCACGCTGTAGAAGTAAGCCGTGAGCGTCCCCATCGATATCAGCACGTCCATGTTGAACATGCCGTGTCGGATGGCATCGTAAGCGCCGTGGTGGAAGCTCCAGCCCCCGATGAAGACTATCGGCGTCGTCAGAAGGAACATCAGGACGCCATAAGTGAGAAAGGGCAGGTCAGGTATGGGGGCCCACTCTACGGTCACCGCGCCGGCGGCCAGCCCAAGGATGATGGCCAGCCGAATCGCGCCTATAGTGACTGCGCCGCTGAGTGCAACCGCAACCCTTCTCTTCACCTTGCTGAGTTCCTTTTCAGGGTTGGCAAAGGTTTCGGCACAGGAATGGCTGCAGAAGTAGTAGGTCTTATCACCCACGACCCGTTTTATTGCAGTCGCCTCGTCCACCACCATGCCACACACAGGATCTTTCTTCATGAAAATGCCTCGGCGCCAATATACCAGTAAACGTGGCTCGTTATTTATTTTAAGTAGGGTATGGTTCAAATCGATAAAACTCACTTAAATTATCAACATTTAGTCAAGCGTTTTGAGCCCCGAACAAGCGCAGTATCTCCTCTACCACTTCATCTGCTGCCTTTTGCACCTTGGGGGAAAGGGTCGAGCCGAAGTCAAAGCTAAGCCCAGAAACTGAGAAAACATAACCGATTGGCTTTTTTTGATAGATGGCCTCCACCAGCCTCAGGAGAGTCGATGGGTCGAGGTAATGTGAAAATTTAAGTTCTCGCCCCTCAGAAGCCAATTTCGCGAGCTTCCAGCTTTTTTTGTGTTGCTTCACTGTGGCATCCACAAAAATTACTTGATCAAAGTTTTTTATTTCGTCGGCCAGTTCGAGACCTAGTTGGTGCACGACGAGAGTTTTGATCTTCGAGCCCTTCTTCAGTTTGGATTCCAGCTGAGCAATGACATATCCACCAACGCCGTCATCGCGGCGATGAGGGTTTCCGCAACCGACAATCAATGTGTTTTTAGCCGCGCTTAATCCCATCCAAAACTTCACCCCTGTGTGAAACTAGCTCCACGACTAGAGGCATTTGTCCCAAGGCATGGGCCGCACAGGAAAGGCAGGGGTCGTAGCAGCGAATTGCGGCCTCGATCCTGTTCAGGAATTCCTCTGAAAGCTTCTGGCCTTTGACGTGGCTCTTCGCCACCTCCATTATTGCCCGGTTCATTGCGGGGTTGTTTTGGGTAGTTGGGATTATTAGATTGACTTTTTTAATTTTCCCCGTCTCATCCACCTTGTAGTGGTGGAAGAGGGTACCGCGTGGAGCCTCTACAACGCCGACGCCTTCTGGCTGAAAATCCTTAGAAGTCGTGCGGATTCTTGTGTCACAAATTAAGTCATCCGACAACAGTGATTTTATCCGCTCCGCTATGTGGAGCATTTCTATGACCCTGGCATAGTGGTAGTAAAATGACTCTTCAACGATGCCGTTGCGACCCAATTCTTTGAATTCTTTCAATTCCTCGCCTGCGAGCAGCGAGTTAATTTTGTCCACTACATTCAAGCGCCCAAGCGGCCCGACACGATAAATCCCGCCCGGGCGGCCGAGCTTCTTGTAATAGGGGAACTTGACGTATGACCAGTCCTCAGTATATTCCTCAACGAAAGAAAGGTAGTCCTTAGGTTCAAACTCCTCCAAGGTTTTTCCCGTGTTGCTTCTTAGCCGTAACTTTCCGTTACAGAATTCAAGCTCGCCACGCTCATTGACCAATCCCATGTAGCCCGAAGGGAAGCTCCCCAACTCGAACTCGGCCTTGCTCTTTAAGTGGAGGTCTTTAGTCAAATCTAGGGCAAACTGTATGTCCGCAATCACCTCGTCAATGCCACTAAGGAGAGCGTCGCGGTCTTTCGATGACAATGTGTTATTCACCCCACCAGGGACCATAAACACCGAATGCGTCCCCTCTCCAGTAAGTCGGAACAAGAGGTCCCGCGCAAACTTCCTTATCTTGATCCCCTTGGCCGCTACGTCGGGTTTATTGGCGATGATACTGAAGATGCCGCCTTTGAGCAACTGATCACCGAGCAAAAAGTCCGGTGCAGACAAGTAGAAATAATGAAGGGCGTGGGATTGCAAGACCTCTCCGGCTTGCGCCAGCTCTCGCAAAGCGCGGGCAGCGGGCGGTATGTCTACGCCCATGATGGCATCCCCCGTCTTCGCTGACGCGTGCTGATGGCTCATCGAGCAAACGCCGCAGACGCGCGAAGTGATCATCGGCATCTCCCAGAAAGGTTTGCCCTCACAAACTTTCTCGAACCCGTAAAATTCGAGAATGCTGAGACGCGCGTCCTTTATATCTTCATTTTCATCCAGTTTCAGGGTTACTTTGGCATGCCCAGCTATTCGGGTCACTGGCTTGATTATGGTCTCTTTCATTTTTCCACCTTTAATCATAATGCAACAGCTCGGGGGGAACTGTTGGTATAACGCCGTTAAGTAATTCTGTCAGAACATATTTTAATACTTTAGGTGAAGGAGGACAGCCCGGGGCGAAGCAATCGACCTTTACTATTTTGTCAACTGGCCTAGCTTTTTCTAAGAGCTCCGGGAGCTCTTTGCCCGAAGGAACTTTGCCCTTTGTAGTGCTGTCAGTCTCGACGTAGGCGCACTTTAAGACTTCGTCTTTTTTGTAAAGATTCCGCATCGTCAGGTTGCCGCGGAGACAAGCGCAGTCGCCAACCGCAACCAGAATTTTGCAGCGTTCACGAACTTTTTTAACCACCTCGACGTCTTCCTCGCTGCTAACGGCACCTTCCACAATGAAAACGTCAGCGGCAGGAGGGTCTTTAACGTCCATCAACGGTGGACTGAAAACAATTTCTATCTTGCCCGCCAGGGCCAGGTCTCTCAGCGTCTCGTCCAAGTCCAAGAGTGACATGTGGCATCCGAGGCATCCACCAAGGGCCACCGTCCCGATCTTCACCTTGCTCAAAATAACCCCTCCATTTTCAGCTTCTTCTTGACCTCGGAAGCGAGAATCCTCGGACTCTGATATTTAAGCTCACAACCTAGGCGTTTCGACAATTCCGTCATGATCCACAGGTTATCCTTCACTCCTACCGGCGGGCACAGAATTATAGGTTGCTTCAGCATCTTGCCGTCGAGCGCGGAATAAGTCCCTTTTCTTTCCGCCCAAATTGGCACGGGCAGGATAACGTGGGCAACTGAGTCCATAGTGGAGTGGTAACTGCAATGGGCAACTACCAAATCCATGCTCTTTAGGGAGTCGAGCATGACCTCGTCAATATTTTCGTCACCTTGGATGACAAAAGCCGCCTTTACCCTCTTTTGCTCAGCTGCGGTCAAGTCGACCGCGGCAGATGTCTTGAGTTTCCATGCGGCCAGACTGTTACCTTGTGGTGGCAGGAAAATCACTTTCAGTGGTGCATTTGGGGAGCCAACTGCTATCAAAGCCAAGTTAAGCAGAGAAATTATTGCCTTGTTATTTAACCGGCTCGGATCGCAGACGAAAACCACTTTCTGCGACTCCGTCAAGAGCTTCGCGCAGCGCGCCAAATCTTCCGTCTCAACGCCCGTGTTTTTACAAACAAGGTTCGGGGAAAAATCTCGTAGTTCCCTGGGGATTTTTTGGCTTTTGCCCTTTCTCCCCGTTGTTGTTTTCTGGGAGAGAAGATTGGCCAAGCCGCCCATCAAAAGCCATTCGGTTCCGCGCTTTGGCTTCAAATAAGTCCCCGTCCAAGGACTCATAAAGTCTTTTTCTGCCTCAATCATGAGCACCTTACCTCCCTGAAGAACCGCGCGCCGAATGAAAGACGCCACCACAGGATGCGTGTGTATCGGGTCAGCTCCGACCACAACCACCCGGTCTGCCTGGAGTATCTCCTCAGGCTTGCAGCCTATGCCGAGCTTTGGCCGCTTTTTCCCGAAAGCCATGATTGCTTCAGAGATTGCGCGAAAAGCGTTTCCGTCCAAAGTGTCGATTAGCTTGCTCCCGATTGCCTTACCCATGAACTCTTGGAATAGCAGTATCTCCTCGCTTGACGATTGACTTGAGATAAATCCGGCAACTGCCCTGGCATTTGGCTTTAGCTTGATTGGTTTGAGCCCCTCTGCGATAAAATCAAGCGCCTCGTCCCAGGAGACCTCTTCCAATATGCCTCTGGAATTACGAATCAGGGGTGCCGTTAATCTGCTCCGTGTTTCTGCAATCAAGCCGAATCTCCCAAGACTGCATAGTTGTCCTCCGTCGCTGGCTGCCAGGTTGACTCCTTCAATGCGCACCAAATTGTTGCCTCGAACGAATGCGTTGATTTCGCATCCCTGCCCGCAGAGAGGGCAGAAAGCTTGCTTGACTTCACAGTCTTCTTTCTTCCCCATGAAGAGGCTGAACTTGCCCGAAATTGTCCCAGTGGGGCAAGCTTGGAAGCAAGCACCGCAGGAGATACAGCTCGAGCTTCCCAACGGCTGATCCAAGTCAGCGCAGGTGGTGGTCTCCCAGCCGCGCTCCTTGAAACCAAGCGTGCAGTTGCCCACTATCTCCTGGCAAGTCCTTATGCACCTTCCGCAGAGTATGCAGTGGTTATGGTCTACGATTAAGTAGGGGTGGGAGGTGTCTATTGGTAGCTTGTTGAACATGTAGTTAAATCTAGAATGGTCCACGCCGTATTCATAGGAGAGGCTTTGGAGCTCGCAGTCCCCGCTTTTCGGACAAAACATGCAAAAGTGTGGCTTTTCCGAAAGTATCAGCTCCAGGTTAATCTTGCGAAGATCCCTCAGTTTTTCCGTGTTAGTTTTAACCTTCATTCCATCAGAGGCCACCATCGAACAGGCTGTTTGGGGCGAGGCGATGCCCTCGATTTCGACCAAACACATTCTGCACGCCCCAGTATTCGAGAGTCCTTCACGATGGCACAGCGTGGGTACATAGATGTCGTTCGCGCGACAGACCTCAAGAATCGTGCTGCCTTCTTTGCCCTTGCATATCTTATCGTCAATTGTTAGAGTGATTTTTTTCATAATTTCACCCCGAAACCTCCAAGTCGCATCTCAAGCACCTTTTTGCCTCTTCCGTCGCCTCTTTGGTCGTGTAAGGTTTGATGACTTCTTTGAAGCTAGTGATTCTCCTTTTAGTCGGAATTCTGGCAGGCAAGACTCTGGGCTTTTCTTTAAGTTCTTCTTCGGTTGGAGGATTGGGTGGTACGGTAAAGGTTTCTTCTGCAGGGCGCTCCGGCCGGGGCAAGAGTTCCTCATCCTTGCAGTACCTTCTGATTGAAGAGGCGGCTCGCCTTCCCGCGGCCATGGCCTCGGTCACTGTGGCTGGTCCGGTCGCGACATCCCCTCCAGCAAAGACCCCTTTCATGCTAGTTTCAAGGGTTCTATTATTGACCGATATAGTTCCGCCTTTGCCGAAATCGATTTTGTTCTCAAGGAATTTTGAATCAGGCCTTTGGCCTATAGCTTCGATGATCATGTCCGCCTTTACCACGTATTCGGAGCCTGCGATCGGGTAAGGTTTTCTCCTGCCGCTCCTGTCGAACTCGCGCAACTCCATTCTGATACACTCGAGCCCAACCGCTTTTCCGTCTCGGCCCAGTATTTTGATGGGCGCAGTCAGGCAGTGGAAATGAATACATTCCTCTTCGGCAGCCTCCAACTCTTCAGGTATAGCAGTCATGTCCGCCTTATCGCGCCTGTAAAACAGGTCAACACGCTCCGCACCAATTCTTTGGGCCACCCTAGCCGCGTCAATAGCGGAGTTTCCTCCGCCGATAATCGCCACTCTTTTACCTACCGTCTTTCTTTTTCCCAAGTGAATTTCTTGAAGGAAATCGATAGCGTCAAAAACCCCTTCGAGGTCTTCGCCAGGGATGCCCATAGTCATCCCTTTGGAGCTGCCTATGGCGAGGAATACCGCTTTGTATCCTTCCTTCAAAAGCGATTCAATGTCTTTCACTGGAGTTTTTAGGATTATTTTCACGCCGAGCTTCTTGATTGCTTCAATTTCTTTTTCCAATGTTTTCTTGGGCAGGCGATAGTCGGGGATGCAAGTGGCGAGCATGCCTCCAGCAACTGGCAGGGCTTCGAAAATGGTAACTTCATAGCCCTCCCTTGCCAAGTCATGGGCAGCCGTCAAGCCCGCCGGTCCCGACCCGACAATGGCCACTTTTATACCATTCGCTTTCTTCGAGGGATAATTATACTCAATGCCATTCTCATGGGCCCAGTTTACGGCAAATTTTTTGAGGTCCCTGATGGCGGTTGGTTCATCAAGTTGTCCGCGACGGCACTTTGATTCACATGGGGCGTGGCAAACCATGCCGCAAACAGAGGGGAGCGGGGTTCTTTGTGAGATTAGCTTGTAGGCCTTTTCGAACTCATTGTTTTTAATAAGCGCAACATAGCCCGGAACGTCTATTTCCAAGGGGCAGGCATGCTGGCAAGGGGCTTTGAAAAGGGCTTGGCAAACGCCGGCAGGGCACTTCTTATCGATGATGTGCGCCTCATACTCTTCTCTAAAGTACTGAAGAGTAGTTAAAACGGGGTTGGCTGCAGTCTGTCCTAAGCCGCAAAGAGAAGCCGACTTGGTCATCTTGGCAAGCTCTTCCAGAGTGTCCAAGTCCTCCATCTTCCCATTGCCCTCAATGATCCTAGTTATTATCTCCAGCATTTGGGGAATCCCTGCTCTGCATGGAGTGCATTTTCCACACGATTCATCCTTGGTGAACTGGAGCATGAACTGAGCCAGGTTGACCATGCAGTTGTCCTCGTCCATTGCGATGAGCCCGCCCGAGCCCATGATTGCACCCAGCTTGGGAACCCCATCATAATCAATTGGGACGTTCAGGTGCTCAACAGGCAGGCATCCACCTGAGGGACCCCCAATCTGCACCGCTTTGAACTTTTTACCGTTTGGTGCCCCGCCGCCTATGTCAAAAAATATCTTACCAAGTGGGGTGCTCAACGGAACTTCGATGAGACCTGTGTTCACCACTTTTCCGACCAAGCAGAAGGTCTTCGTCCCGGGGTTCTTTTCAGACCCCACATTGCGGAACCAGTCAACACCTTTGTATATGATGAGAGGGACGTTCGCCCAAGTTTCCACGTTGTTTATGTTGGTGGGCCTTCCAAACAAGCCCTTGTTTGCAGGGAATGGCGGCTTCTGGCGGGGATTTCCCCTCTTGCCTTCAATCGAGGCAAGAAGTGCTGTTTCTTCGCCGCAAACAAAAGCACCGGCACCGGGAAAAATATCAAGATCAAAATCGAAACCCGTCCCCAGGATATTTTTGCCCAGTAAGCCATATTCTCTGGCCTGGTTGATTGCCTTGTTCAAGGTCTCGATCGCAAGGGGGTATTCAGCGCGGACGTAAGCGTAACCTTGGCGAACGTTGCCTATAGCGTAAGCGCCAATCGCCATGCCTTCGATAACTGCGTGAGGGTTGCCTTCCAAAACAGTCCTGTTCATGTAGGCGCCTGGGTCGCCCTCGTCGCCATTGCAGACCACGTGTTTCTCTTCGCCGGCTGCTTTGCGGGCAAAGCTCCATTTTAGTCCCGTCGGGAATCCAGCGCCACCCCTTCCCCTTAGTCCGGACTTTTTAATCTCCTCTATGACCTCTTCGGGGGCCATCTGCGTAAGAGCTTTGGTAAGCGCGTGGTAGCCACCGCTGGCGATGTAGTCTTCGATATTTCCGGCATCGACCTCTTGGTCCGCAAGAACTCGCCTCTCCTGAAGTTTGAACAGCGGGAGATTCTGGTCGATGGCCAATTCAGGGACGGGCTCGCCTTTTACCAGGTGGTCCTCTACAATTTTGAGGGCCCGTTCCTTGTTCAAGTTTACGTAGACAAATTTCAGCTTGTTGGGGTTAACAACAGTAACCATCGGTTCAACCCCGCATAAACCAATGCAGCCGACTTTTAACAAAACAATATTCTTTAAATTGCGCGCCTCTATTTCGTTGGAAAAGACGTCAAAGATTTCCTTTGCGCCAGAAGAAATGCCGCAGGTCCCCATGTGGACTTTTACTTGAACCTTGCTTTCGCGTTCGGCCAGCTTCTTTTTGAATTCCTCGGAAAGCTGGGTAAACTCTTTGGCAGAGGCAAGTTTTTTCATTAAATCAACTCAATCGTAGGAGTCCAAAATTTCTTTAATTTTTACTGGCGACACGCGGCGGTGTATATTTTCATCCACGGCAATTATGGGAGCCAAGCCGCAGCAGCCCAGGCAGCGCACAACGTCCAAGGAGAACTTTCCGTCTTTGGTGGTATCGCCGGGCTTTATCTCCAGCTCATTCTCCAGGTTGTCGATTATCCGCTGACCGCCTCGGATATAGCAAGCGGTGCCCAGACAAACTCGGATGGTGTGCTTGCCTTTTGGCACCATTGTAAAGTAGCTGTAAAAGCTCGCCAACCCGTAAACCTCGTTGAGGGGCAATTTCATTTGTTCGGAAATGAATTTTTGAACAGTAAGGGGCAGATAGCCAATCAAACCCTGGGCTTGTTGCAAGACACGGGTAAGTGCCCCAGCCTTGCCCTCGTTGCGCGTTATTATCTTCTTTAGCTGCTCGCGCGTGCTTAGGTCGAGTTCTTTTTCTTCCAATTTTTTCCCTCCGTTTTTTGAGGTGAATAATTGTGTCATTTAGAAATACAAGTGCCCTTATTAAAATCTTCTGCTTACGGCTTTTTATCGAAAAATGCCAAAATGCCTCAATTTTATTCTTTACTTATCCAATTGCCCTGAATTCTTTAGATGGCCTAAAGAATGTTAAAACTCAAGCCCTGTGTTTATTAATAAAGTGCTCGAATAGCGAGATGGTGCGTCCTTGTGGAAAAAAGGCTAGAGGGGCAAAGTAAGATAAAGCAGATATTCAGACAGAATCTGCCCTTGGCCCTAAAACTCAAGGGAACTATCTGGAAGCTAGTCGAAGCTATCAAGGAAAGGGAAAATTGCGAAATGATTAAAATAATGAACTTCTGCGGCACACACGAATGGACCACGACTAGATACGGCATCAGGGATCTGCTGCCTCCTTTCTTGGAAATCATAGCCGGGCCGGGATGCCCGGTATGCGTGACACCAGCCCATTACGTGGACGCGGCAGTGAAACTCGCGGAAGAAGGTGTGAGAGTGTACACGTACGGTGACGTCATGAGGCTGCGCAGCGTCGGGCCCAAACGTACTGCCAGCCTCGAAGAGGTCAAAACGGGCGGCGGGGACGTCAAATTGGTCTACAGTTTTCTGGACGCTGTGAAGGAGGCCGACCTGCAGAAAAAGGAGAGCGTCTTTTTCGGGATAGGCTTCGAGACGACCGTTCCCAGCTACGCTCTGGCCTTTAGCGACGGTTTGGTTCCGGAAAACCTCAAGTTTCTTAGCGCCCTCAGATTGACCCCTCCGGCCATGAAGCACACCATCAAGCTCCACCGAGGGCACGGCCTACTTCCTATAAGAGGGGTGATTGCACCGGGCCACGTTTCGGCGATAGTCGGTGCGTCCGCGTGGGACTTCCTGCCGAAAGAATATCGTTTGCCAACCGTCGTCGCTGGGTTCGAGCCCATAGATGTCCTATTAGCAACAGCGCGGATGCTATCTATGATTAAAGAAGACAGGCCGGAGACGGAGATTGAATACAAAAGGCTTGTCAGCTGGGAGGGCAATGCTTACGCTATGAATGCTATCAATAAAACCTTCGAAAAGGTCGACGCAGCCTGGCGCGGAATGGGTCTAATACAGGAAAGCGGACTTCAGCTCAGGGAAGAGTTCTACGAGAAATACGACGCCTTGAAGAATTTTGGATTGTCGGATTACTCCGACTCTGCAGCCACTTTGAAGAAAGATCTGCCCGAAAACTGCAGATGCGGCGAAGTCGTCGTGGGCATGACCAAGCCCACGGGTTGCCCTATGTTCATGAAGAGCTGTACGCCCATGAAACCCTGGGGGCCCTGCATGGTGTCCGCGGAAGGCACTTGCAATGTGTGGGCCAGACAAAGTGGCAAAGTAGCCGGAGCGTCGGAAAGGGAGGAGGTCACCTAGGATGTGCTGGAGCGTGCCCGCGAAGGTGGTCAGCGTCAGCGGCCACATGGCGTCGGTGGACTTGGGCGGTGTGAGAAGAGACGTTCTGGTGGGCGTCGAAAGGATTTCCCCCGGGGAGCTGGTGATGATACATGCGGGCGTGGTGATTGGAACCATGAGTGTGAATGACGTGACAGCGAATGTGGTCATTTATCGCGATATCGCCGAAGCAGATCTAATCGACTCCGGAATGGATGAGTCCGCAGCCAGAAAGAAGGCAAACGAAGAGATGAACAAATTACTGGCTTCACTGGGGATTGACGATAATGTCGAAGCCATAACTGAGAGAGAATTGAGAAAGAAAAGAGAATGAATGTATATCGTTTTATTCGGGCCACTTTTAGTTAGTTGGGATTAAGTTGGATTTGGCACCGCTAATATCGACTTTCGTGATGCTCGCCCTGGCCGAGTTGGGGGACAAGACGCAACTGGTCGCCATAACCCTTTCGTCCAAATACCGGGCCATTTCTGTTTTTGTTGGCGCGATGCTCGCCATGGTTCTTGTCGGAGGGGTGAGCATAATCGCCGGAACCTTTCTGGCCGACCTCTTCTCAGGCCAAATAATCGGATTGGCCGGAGCCGCAATCTTCTTTGCCTTCGGCATCCACACGCTGTTGTCCAAGGACAACGACGAAGTGAAAGTCAAAAGTGGCAAATCGGCCATGGTGACCTCCTTTTCCATGGTGGCGATTATGGAACTCGGGGACAAGACGCAGTTCTCGGTGATAACACTTGCCGCGCAGTACAACGCGCCAGCCCTGATTTTTTTAGGTATGATACTCGCTTACATTTTGTTGATGGGTATGGGCGTCATCTTGGGTTGCAAGCTGCTGAAGTTCGTCCCACAAAAATATTTAAAAATATTCACCGGCGGGTTGTTCATAGTTTTCGGCGCCATATTCCTGACGGGGGCCTTGGGTATATCTCCCTGAAATACTAGTTTTTTACTGGAAAGAGCCTATTAAAATGCAAAAGCATGAAAAAATGGTGATAAAGTGGAAAAATGGGATTTAATAATAATTGGAGCCGGACCGGGCGGACTGACCGCAGGTCTGTATGGCGTCCGCAGTGGGCTCAAAACACTGATCATCGAGGAGAAGATTCCTGG
>Ga0068714_10001111_pt1 | contig 42225 bp, 35 predicted proteins | sample MTBNYHSulfiMetaG_FD_62988 | JGI IMG/M metagenome (GOLD analysis project Ga0068714, IMG submission 62988) | Enrichment culture microbial communities from rom New York Harbor, USA that are MTBE-degrading - MTBE-NYH (New York Harbor Sulfidogenic)... | ecosystem: Environmental > Aquatic > Marine >... | reverse complement strand
TAAACCAGCGTATAGCCAGCACTTTGGGTAACCGTTCTACCTATACTGCACCTCACGGTGCCTTTCGCTGCCGCGGTGAAGACAGGTGGTGCGCTGTCGCCGTTTTTAACGATGAGGAATGGCGTAGCTTCTGTAAGGTCATTGGTAATCCAGCCTGGACCACCACCAACCGCAGGTTTACTACCGTTCTCGCCAGAAAAGAGAACGAGGACGAGCTAGAGAGGCTGGTTGAGGAATGGACAATCAACCACCCCGCCGAGGAAATAATGACCATGATGCAGTCGGCCGGTGTAGCTGCCGGGGTCGTTGAAAACGGCGAGGACCTTATTGAGCGTGACCCGCAGTTAAAACACCGTCATTATTTTCCGGAGCTTGACAGCCCAGTGGTAGGAAAGTACTACCCCCCGGGGCCTGCCTTTGTATTGACCAAATCACCCTATGAAATGAGGCGCGCCCCTCTGCTGGGCGAGCACAATGAGTATGTCCTCAAAGACATCCTGGGTATGTCAGATGATGAAATTGCCCAGCTGGTAATAGAGGGTGTGCTTGAGTAGACCGTAACTCCTGTCCTGAGAAAACATGAGAGAGGTCAAGGAAATGATTTCCCTGACCTCTCTCCAACGTTAAAAGTGCTGGAAGTAATCCTCTAAATCTTAAGACTTAACTTCACAGAGACTTCGTGTTCTCCTGTACTTATCAGAACCTCCAGTATCTCACCGTAATCCCTGCAACCGCATTAGAACCAAATGTATTGACAAACTGAATAATCGTTGTATAATACTCCTATTAGCCATCCAAGAGCGACCTACTGTTTAGAATAGCGCGCATTATATATCGGTAGTCCACAGTATCAGGAAAGAAACTATAGAATAATTGAAAGGAGGTCCTAAGATGAAAAAAGTTGTATGGTTGATGATGAGTTTCCTGATGGTGGCAGCACTGGTGCTGGCATCCTGTGCTCCAGCGGCCCCGCCTGAAGAAGAGAAGCCAGCGCCACCGACTGAAGAGAAGCCAGCACCACCTGAAGAGAAGCCAGCACCACCTGAAGAGAAGCCAGCACCACCTGAAGAGAAGTCGAAATATGGTGGGCTATTTACGTTTGTGGATCCTACCGGGCCTTTAATTTTCGATGAGGCACAAGCAAGAAGACACATCGCTCAGACTCTCAACCTCACTAATGAGACCCTGATGTACGGAGACTGGGCAAAAGGACCTGCCGGCACGGGGCAAGTCAGCTGGTGTTATACTATATTCCCCTCTCCAGATGTTCACACGGGTTGTGTGGCAACCCACTGGGAGATGCCCGACGACACTACACAGATTTACCATATTCGGGAGGGGATTCACTTCCACAATAAGCCGCCGGCTAACGGGAGGGAATTAACTGCTGACGACGTAGTCTTTTCCCTGAAGCGCCTGTGGAATATTCCCGGCAATGTGAGCCACCGTGCTAACTATCCCTGGGATACCCATATGGAGTCGATAACGGCGACTGATAAGCACACTGTTGTCGTTAAGTATCAGCCCGGCAAGATGGGAATAGTATTTGAGGTAGTCGCCGAGCATATGTCAGTAGTGCCGGTTGAAATTGCCCAGGCGGACGGCACTGAGTGGGGCTCCAAATACTTGACCGACTGGAGAAACTCTATTGGCAGCGGACCATTTATGATGACCGACTATGTTCCCGGGAGTTCGGTGACTTTCGCCAAGAACGTCAACTACTGGGACAAGGATCCGGTAGGAGAGGGTAAGGGAAACCAGTTACCCTATCTGGACAATGTCAAATGGCTGATTATACCAGATACCTCTACCCGATACGCCGCAATGCGCACCGGCAAAATTGACTGGCTGTACTCTGTCCCCTGGGAGGATGCGCAGAGCCTGATAAGCACCAGCCCCGAATTGAAGTATTTAAGATGGCCCTCAGGCAATGCCAACACCGTGAACTGGCGGGTTGACAAGCCACCTTTTACCGACATCAGGGTTCGGCGGGCTCTATGCATGGCTGTGGACCTGAAGGAAATAGTCCAATCCTACTACGGTGGTAATGCCCAGTTATTATCCTGGCCAATAGCACCGATACTGGAATTTAAGGACATGTTCACTCCGCTTGACGAGCTTCCTGAGTCAACGAGGGAGCTTTTCGAGTATCACCCGGATAAGGCAAAGCAACTGCTGACCGAGGCTGGCTATCCCAACGGCTTTCAGACCAGTGTGGTTTGCTATTCGGCCCAGGTTGACCTGCTATCCATAGTGAAAGGCTACTGGGACAAGGTTGGCGTTGACCTCACACTTGACGTAAAGGAATATGGTGCCTTCAACGCTATCCTCCTGAGTAAGGCATACAATATACTGATGTCGAGCCAAGTCGGTTACCTGCCTTACAAGTTTTTCTACAGCCGGTACGGGAGTGTATACAACTTCAGCCAGATTAACGACCCGAAAGTCAATGAAGCCTACATACTGAATGCCGATGAGTATTTTGACTGGCCCAAGAAGAACGCGCGAATGAAGGAGCTTTCTCCCTATATGCTCAGCCAGGCCTGGTTGCTGCAGCTTCCGGCTCCGGATTACTGGAACTTCTGGCAGCCCTGGGTGAAAAACTACCACGGTGAATTGAATGTAGGCTACAATTCCTACTGGAATTTCCCCAAGTGGATTTGGCTTGACTTAGACCTGAAAGAAGAGATGACAGGAAAAAGATAGGCCAGCATCCCTATCAGACTGAAGTATTAGAAGCGGGGTGTGATTGGAAATTATCACACCCCGCTTACTGTCAGACAACAAGCATGAAGCTGGTTATTGCCCTCACTACTCTTCTTCAGCTGCGGGGGTTGCCTCAGGAGCTTCAGCCACTTCAACACCCTCCTCGACCTCTACTGCCTCCGCTACTTCTTCTATCTTCTCTATCGGCCTTGAGCTAATCTTCACCACTACCTGCTCCGGGTCGTTCAGAATGACAACCTCTTTGTCCAGTACGATGTCCTCAACCCTCAGCACTTGTTCTGCCTCAATAAGCGAACTAACGTCAAGCTCCACGCTGGCTGGAATTATTGCGGGAAGACACTCAACATGCAGGGTGCTCAGTTCTTGCACCAGCGAATTATCTTTAAACTTCAGGGCCGGCGCTTCTCCAACTAAAATAATCGGTACATCCATCCTTACCTGCTCTGCCATCTTCACCTGATAAAAATCAACATGGAGCGTTTCACCCGTTCGGGGTTCTACCTGGACATCACGCACCACCACCGGCCTTACCTCTTTTTCATTACCAACGTTGAGATTTATCAGCCTTGTTTGCCCTGCCTCGGTCAATACCCGGTGCAGCCTGGTAGTATCACATTGCAATGCCAGTGACTCAATTCCATGCCCAAAGAGATGTACCGGAGTGACCCCCTGACGCCGTAAAAACCTGACTTTTTTACCCAGAATCTCCCGGTTATTGACCTGCAATTCTATTTGCTCCATTCAAGTCTCCCATCAAAGATTGTTGCTTATGTATCCCGTTAATCATAGACCATGCTTAGATTAGCTTATCAGTCACCATGCTGGCCTGTCAACTCTGGTAACAACCAGCACGACGTTGTTACCTTTATTTGAATACTGCATAGTGCCTGGCTTGGAATAAACTGGAGACCTTACCTAGACCTCTACAGAACCTTCGATTTCCTGAAATGTGAGGCCCTTTTTCAGGCCACGAGCAAGTTTGATTCCTGCCTGGAATGCGGAAAGATTTGACTGCGTTGTTCCCCGGGGCATCCTCTTGATGATGGCTTTACGGATGGAGCGAGAAGAAACCCGGTCACAAAAGGCAACCACAGCTCCCAGAGCCAACATATTGACTACCCTCTGGTCCTTAAGCTTATTCTGTGCCCATCCAGAAAAAGGCACTCTAACTACTTTTCCCCAGAACACCTTCTCAACCAGGTCAGCATCTATTATAACCATACCCTCAGGCTTCATGTCCTTGATGTTCTCATCACAGGCCCTCTGATTAAAGGCCAGCAAAATGTCCAGCCCCAGTGTTCTGGGGTAATCTATCTCGGCATCGCTGAAGATTACCTCAGAGACAGAAGTCCCACCCCTGGCCTCAGGTCCGTAGTTTTGATTCTGGATAACATGGTATTTCTCCAAAATACCCGCCTCGGCAAGGATAAGCCCGGCCAGGATGACTCCCTGTCCCCCGCTGCCAGCCAGCCTTATTTCATAGCGCATTGTCTTCTAACCTGCTTTTAGCTCTCAGTCTTTCATATTCTTTGTGGTACGTTGACGCTTCTCTATCTACCAGTACACCAATTACTATCTTATCTCTGAGTTCTTCCTCCCCAAGCTCCTTCGCTCTTTCCACGCGCACTGCGTTATCCCGCTGCCATTTCATCATTTCCACCGGCGACTCCATGCCTATCTGCCGGCCAAAGTAGGTTGGACAATGAGAGATTACCTCTACAACTGAAAATCCCTCCTTGTGGAGTGCCTTACCAATCATTTCCTCAAGCAGCCGGGCGTGATAAACAGTGGAACGTGCCACAAAAGTGGCTCCAGCTTCCCCGGCCAGCCCGCAGATGTCAAAGGGATGCTCCAGGTTCCCGTAAGGAGAAGAACTCGTCTCCAGCCCGAAGGGAGTGGTGGGAGAAAACTGGCCGCCTGTCATGCCATAGGTTTGATTATTGATGACGATGGTGGTGACATCCACATTCCTTCTGGCGGCATGTATGAAATGGTTTCCGCCGATGGCCGTAGCATCCCCGTCTCCCATAACCACGATTACTTTGAGAGATGGCCTGGCCAGCTTTATCCCCGTGGCAAAGGTAAGAGCTCTGCCGTGAGTTGTATGCAGGGTGTTGAAATCCACGTAAGTCGGCAACCGTCCCGAACACCCTATCCCAGAGATAAGGACAATGTCATCCTTACTATATCCGATGTCATCAATAGCTCTGATAAGGGCACCGAGTAAGATACCAATTCCGCAGCCCGGACACCAGATATGCGGGAATCTCTTACTTGAGCGGAGGTATTTATAAATCAGATGTTCACTCTGCTTCAAGGGTAAATGTCCTCCAGGTTCTTTAGTATCTCGGCAGGGGAAATTAAGGTTCCGTCAACTTTGTTCAGGGTTACTATTTCGCATTTTCCCTGGTTAACTCTCTTGACTTCACGCGAAAGCTGCCCCATGTTCATCTCAGGAACAACCACCTTTGTTGAGCTCTCCAGAAACCGCGTTACGGTACGGCGCATGAATGGCCAGAGAACTTTGAGCTTGAGGAGACCCACCTTTAACCCCTTTTCTCTTGCTTCCCTTACTGCCCGCAGTGCTGACCTGGCCACTGAACCATAAGCGATAACAGTAATCAAGGAGTCTGTAGTCTGATATGAATCGAACCACTGGAGAAGGTGGAAATCCTTGGAAATCTTGTTGAAGAGACGGGTCATCAGAGGTCCTACTTCATCACTACGAGTCGTCGGATAGCCGTGTAAATCATGAGCTAACCCGGTTACATGATAACGGTATCCGTCACCGAAGGCCGGCATGGGGGGAACACCCGTCTCCCTGTCTTCGTAAGGGGTGTACCATTCGGGAGGAACAGTCGGTTTCCGCCTATCTTCAACAATTATCTCTTCCTTTGATGGGATAGTGACGCTCTCCCTCGTATGAGCAATTACCTCATCCGTCACCAATATCACCGGAGTGCGATACCTTTCGGAAAGGTTAAAAGCTTTAATAGTAAGGTCAAAAAACTCGTACACTGATGAAGGGCAGAGGACAATTATGGGATGGTCACCATGTGCTCCCCAGCGTGCCTGCATGACATCACCCTGCGACGGAAGAGTTGGTAGTCCCGTGCTGGGCCCCCCGCGCATGACATTCACTATCACGCAGGGGACTTCAGCCATACAGGCGAAGCTAATATGCTCCTGCATCAGGGAGAATCCCGGACCGCTGGTAGCAGTCATGCTTTTTACTCCAGCCAGTGAAGCCCCGATAACCGCCCCCAGGCTGCCAAGCTCATCCTCCATCTGGATGAAAACGCCACCCGCCTCGGGAAGTTGCCGTGACATTTGCTCCATAATTTCCGTCGCTGGCGTAATCGGGTAGCCGGCATAGAAACCACAACCCGCCATCAGCGCTCCTCTAACGCAGGCCTCGCTGCCCTGAAGTAGAATACGTTCACCCTTACTGGTCTTTTTCATCTTTTGACACCACGATGGCAAAATCTGGACACCTTATCTCGCACCAATCACACCCTTTACACTTTTCCGGGGCCTTGACAAAGGGATAGCCTTCCTTACCAGTGTCCAGTGCACCATGCGGGCAGAAAGCCACACAGACACCACATTTCTTGCACCAGCCTTTATAGATTTCTACCCGATTCTTCATTATTATTTATTCTACATACCGGCATAAGATATTGTACCAGAACTGTAACATCCTACCACGTATTCTCCTTCGGAAAATCCAGATGCCTGATGAAATACTCGTTAAAATCAAACCGACAGGAGAGCTCAACGTGCTCGATAAAATTGACTATCTCCTTGGCCATTTGCCAGTGCTTTTGAGACAATAGAGCCATGGACGCCCCCATACTGGCAGCATTTCCTAAAGACCTGACTACCTGCGGATTGACCCGTGGGAGGAGGCCTATGCGTACAGCGCTACGAGGGTCAACATAATTCCCGAGTGCACCGGCAAGATATACACGATTAATTTCCTGTACCCCGATGCCCAGTTCATCCATCAGCGTTTTTACACCGGCGGCAATAGCTCCCTTGGCCAGCTGAACCTCACGCACATCTTTCTGGGTTAGATATATCGGCTCCTGGTCATAGCTCTCCTCGGGAGAAGCGATGAGGAAGTTATAGCTCCCTGATTGGTAAACTAATCTTGAGCTGATTTCCCCAGCCGATTTTCTCCGGGAGCGACGTAACAAGCCCTCGTGGTCAATAATACCACAATGCAAGAGCACCGCTATCAGGTCAACCAGCCCACTGCCACAAATCCCCCTGGGTTTGATGTTCCCAATGACCCGATAGCGCAATTCTCCCTCTTCGAGACTGACACCCTCTATCGCTCCTGCCTTGGCAATCATACCGGAAGAAATCCTGGCTCCTTCCAGAGCCGGGCCGGCGGCGGCTGAGCAGGTTAGCAGTCTCTTGCTGTTGCCCAGGAAGATTTCTCCATTGGTACCCAGGTCCAGCCCCAGTACTATTTCTTCCTGTTCGGCGGCGCCAGAAGTCAATATGTCACTAATCAAGTCTCCCCCGATATAGCCCGATTTCACCGGCAGGGTATAAAGCAGTGCCTCCGGATGTAATCTGAGACCAACCTCGGCTGCCTTTACCACCAGCGCATCTGTAAGCACAGGCGAGAAGGGAGCCTGCGCGATGCCAAGTGGCGATAGGCCGAGAAGAAAGTGCTGCATGGTGGTATTACCCGCAGCGACGGCAATAAAAACATCCTCAGCTTCGAGACCTGCCGTTTGTAAGATATGTGCCGTAAGCTGGTTTAAGTCCTTGATCAGCAGGGCCTGTAAGATTTGCAGTCCTCTACGATGCCCTCCCACATACTGAATCCGACTAATCACATCGGAGCCATACTTACTCTGACTATTGAGACAGGAGGCAACGGCGACTTCGCTGCCATCAACCAGACTGATGAGCTTGCCCACCAGAGTGCTTGTACCGATATCAAAGACCAGACCATATTGGCGATGCACCTTCTCCCAATTCTGCCACTCCAAAAGATAATCCCCGTGGAGCACCGCGGTCCCATGGTAATGGCTTTCCTCCAGCTTCTGGGGCAAACTGCGCAGGCAATGAAGCGAGGCCCTGAGACTGCGATACTTATCACCCAGCGCCAGCTTTATCCGGTCTAAATCAGAAGACGCTTCGTTCTGGGCTTCGGCGGTCAGTGTGATAAGCTTCTTATCCACGAGAGGCTCTAGCTCCGATTCAGGTATGTATCTGCCGCTGATTACATGACTTGTGGTGAGAACCTGGAAATATTCCGGCTCGGCGCCGGGTTCGCCGACAGAAATCACCAGATCATGAAGCATCTTGGTACGGCAAGCCAGACGTATCCCCTGCTCCAGTTCAACATCATCTAAAAGCTCTCTTTCATCTTCGGTTGGTTCGTCGACTAGAGAAAGAATTTTGACCTTGCATTTGCCACATTTGCCCAGTCCGCCACAGTCCCCTTCCAGCTTAACGTCGCCCTCACGCAGTGCCTTACGGATGGTATCACCCTGGCGAACCCTGAGCCAGATATCCTCAGGCTGTACATTCAGCCAGACGTACACCGCCCTGCGTTTTCTTGATGGGCGTAATTTACTGGATTGCTTTTTCTCCTCTGGTTTCTGATTGAGTACTTTGTTCATTTTCATGGTGGGAATTCAACCTAAAACAGTTCGCTGAGTCTTTTTTCGAGATGTGAGTAATCGGCATCTTGAACTTCCAGGGATAGTCCCAGAAATTCGGCCAGTTCGTTAGCATCGGTCAAAAGGTCCGGGTCTGATGGCTGACGCACATAGAGCAATCTCTGGTAGCGCTGAAAACAGTACCTTCGCATTTCTTCGTCATAAAGTTCAAGTGGCTCGATGCAATACTCCTTGAAGTTAAGGATGAGTTCTTTTTCCAGAAAATAGGTTCCTACGTTCTCCTCAAGCACACGGTTGAAACGCTCACTGCCCAGAAACATCTCCCAGCAATAAGGGCCCGGTACTCTTCTGGCTCCATGCCGTTGGCAATAGTCACTGATACCGGGAAAACAGTCGCCGTAAAGGCATATTACCTGCTCGTTCCTCCTTTCCGCGGCAGCAATCTCTCTTCTCAGGTATCTGCCAAGCTCCCTGGGCTTGAGATGCAGATTGGGTGGTAGATACGTCAGCCTGATATGGGAGTACCTGTTTTCCAGCCCGAGATACTCCAGAGCTGGCTTAAACACCCGGCAGGCAATGATTCGCACGATATTTCTGGTTCCGTTCCGCGGTGACATTTCAGACATTTTGTATACCGGGAAAGGCCTTATCTATTTTGAGAACCAGGTCCTGGTCTAAAAGACCTCCCTTGCCCTCCTGTAGAATTTGTTGGGCCTGTTCTCTGGCCCGGCTCAACATACCGGGGCGGCCCCTTTCTTCCCAGATGTCGAAATTAAGGCGTACGCTTGGGTTGGGATAGAAGAATTCGTCCATCATATGTTCGATAGTATGGTCTTCGGTGGCATAGTTCCCGCCCGGGCCGACCTTACTAATCACGTCAAAGCCCAGAGTTCCCTTATTTACTCTGATGCCCGCCAGTACCCTCCTAACCATGCCGATGACTTCATCATCAATAACATACTGTTCATAGGAGATGGCGTTACCTGAGTCCAGCATACCGGCGGCCAGATGAACACAGTCTGCCCCCGCCATACCGGCCATCAGAATAGTGAGGCTCTTTTCACAACCGGCCTGAATATCGGAACTTTTCGCCTCAGTAACTCCTCCAGAAGCGTAAATAGGCAGGTTATAGAGCCTGGCCAGTTGTACCGCGGCCGCATTCATCATGCCCATTTCCACCGAGCCGAAGGCCAATTCCATGCCGCGCAGGTCCATGACGGCAGGCACAGCACCATAAAGCACCTTGGCTCCAGGAGCCAGTACCTGGGTGATAGCCACTCCCGCCAGTGATTCAGCGTGCATTTGCGCCAGAGTCCCGGCCAGAGTGGCCGGTGAGGTTGCTCCAGCAATTGGTGCTGGTGCGCACGTTACCGGGATACCGTGCTGACCGCAGAATTCAAGAATCTGTAATGTATTGGCCTCAACGGTAAGGGGACTTATGGGATTGGTTATTACGGAAACGAAAGGCCGCTCCCTGAGTTTGTCCTTGCCGCCGGCAATAAAAGCGGCCAGCTCCCACATCTGCCTGGCACCTTCCAGACTGTCACAACCTCCCATGACGTGTTTCGTGGTAGAGTTAAAAGCATGATAGAAATCGTTCAAATGATAGTTCTGGGAAGCCAAATCATGGGCCTGGCAGGCAATAATATAGAAATCGATGTGTTCCAGACCGTTGACCAGCTTGGCTGTTTGAGTCACATCTTTTAAAAGGGTAAGGCGGTAATCGCCTGTTTCCGCATCAAGAAGCCGAAACACCCGCCCGCCGTTAGAGAAGTATACATTACCCTCCCCTAAATACAGGTCGTTCTGGCCATCTCGAGAGTAAAGAACAAAACGAGACGGGGCATGACCCAGTACCTCCCCAAGCCAGTCGTCGGTAAAACGTGCAATTCTGCTGTCATAGTCAACTGCTGCCCCAGCTTTCTTCAGCACATCAAGGAAGGCACCATCACAAATGCGGACGCCCACATTCTCCAGTATCTGGCAGGCTATCTTATCTATTTTCTTAATATCATTAGGTGTGAGCGGTTTGTAAAAGGGCAAGCTTGTTCCCATGATGATAAATTCTTTCAGCCTCCCTGTAGAATTCGGTCAATCTCTGTGAGCACTACATCAGTTTTAGGTTCCACCTGATGTTCCGCCAGTATTCTCCTGGCCTCGGCATTGCAACGTTGATAGAGGTCAGTAGCGCCAGCTTCCTGCCATGAATCATAACGGTTGCGGTCGAGAAGAGTGGGCAGGAACTGGGCCTGCATGAAATGTTCAAAGGTGTGGTCGTCCATAAGGAAGATAGACCCTGGACCTCCTACGGTCACCCTTTCTATTGCTTCGAGAGCCAGCGTTTCTTTATCGACCGGGATTCCCTCGGTAAAAAATCGGCTCATGGCCACCAGTTCGTTGGCCATAACTACCATTTCAAGGGAGGAAGTACTGCCATATTCCAGGAAACCAACATCGTGTATTAGGTCACACCGGGAAAGCATGGAACTGATGATGGAAAACATGGCCTCTGCCCCCGCCTGGGCATCCATAACCTTGGCGTCGGAGGCCCCGGCATAGGCCCAGATGGGCAGACCGTAGATTTCGTCACGCATGTCAGCCAGTGCTGCCTGGGTCAGGCTCCACTCGGGGCACCCGTAGGAAACCACAGTGGACTTCATATCCAGGACACTGACATTGGGGCCGAACAAGAAGGGAGAACCCTTGCCGGCCAGCTGATGTATCACCAGCCCAACCAGATTTTCCGCGATTCCCAGCGCCATGGCACCGGCCAGTGTAATCGGCGCCCCCCCTCCCGCGTTGGAACCAGAGGGTAGACAGATGGGAATACTCTTTTCGGCACAGAAAATAAGCTTCTCCATGACATTTTCAGGGAAACGTAAGGGACTGATGGCTTCCGAGTAGTTCAGTATAAACGGTTTCTTCTGAAATGCTTCTTCCCCTCCCATTACCTGGCAGGCAATCCGATAAATCCGGGCAATGTCCCGCCCACTGTCGGCGATGAATACGATGGGTTTGTTAGTGTTTTTAACCATCTCGGCAAAAACATGGATATAAATATCCTCGATGGGGACGTCTTCGGGATTGCCCATGGACATGGCAAAAGCGATGTTTTCCAGCCCGTCCACCAGCCTGGCAAAATTGGTTACGTCCTTCAGGACAACGCGACGGCGCTGTCCAGTTTTCAGGTCAAGAGTAAAGATAGCATCCGAACCCGTGCCGTAGAAAGGGTTGCCGTTAGCCAGAGGCATCGTTTCGTTTCCTTTCTGGTCATAGAGGGTAATTTGCCTGGGGGCCGAGTTTAAGGCGTCTTCAACCAGGGAGGCCGGTAACCTAAGCCAGTCACCGTTAGTAACCTTGCACCCGGCATCGGTCAGCATTTCCAGAGCCACGGGATGCTCCATCTTAAATCCTGTCTTCTCCAAGATTTGCAGTGCAGCCGCATGTATGGCCAGAGCCTGGTCGTGGTTCAGAACTCTCAACCTGGGTTGAAAGGTGGGTATCTCACTTTGTTTCATAGCGCGCTCCCTTCAGGCAACGGGATTTACTTACGAAATACCGAGTATCTCTTTAGCTCTGGTCACCGCCGAACCCGCGTCGGGTGCATAACAGTCTGCCTCAATTTCTTGAGCATATTTCCTGGTAACGGGGGCACCGCCAATCATGACCTTGACTTTACTCCTGAGGCTGGCCTGCTCCAGGGCCTCGATGGTCAGTCGCATGGACGGCATGGTGGTGGAAAGCAACGCGGACATGGCCACAATATCCGGCTCTATTTCCTGCGCCTTCTGGACAAACCGTTCCGGAGAAACATCTACCCCCAGGTCGAACATGGTGAATCCGGCGCCTTCCATCATCATGGAAACTAAATTCTTGCCGATATCGTGCAGGTCACCCTTAACCGTCCCGATGATTACCTTCCCTTTGGAGGTGATGGTGCCTTCCTGAAAGAACGGTTCGAGCAATTTCATACATTCCTGCATCGTCCTGGCCGAGCGTAACATTTGTGGAACAAACATCTGCCCCTTCGAGAATCTTTTACCCACCTCGTCCATGGCAGCGATGAGCCCTACATCAAGAATATCCTGGACATTTTGACCGCCATCAACCGCACTTTGAGTATCGGCCGTGGCTGATTTGACATCTCCTTTAATCACCGCTTCAATCAAGGCCTTCAAATCACTCATTTTAAATCTCCTTAAGCTCGTTTTTACTCATAGACAGACAGGAATGTTATCTCTCGGAAATGCGCCCCGCCTGATAGGCAGCAATAAAATTCTCGCAGTACTCATCCCGGTTGAGAAGCATCTCACCCGTGACGAGGGTTGCCATAAGCTGTTTATCGGTCGGGTCCAAGATAACGGCTGACAGGCCGTAAGATAGACAGAGGGCCAAAAAACTGCGGTTAATCAGGTGACGCTCCGGCAGGCCGTAGGAAATGTTAGAAAGTCCACAGATGGTATTCACACCGGGAAAATCGTTCATGATACTGGCAATGGCCCCGAGCGTAGCCAGCCCCATCCGGGTATCCACTGAGACGGGCTGTACCAGCGGGTCAACGTAAATCTTTTCCAGAGGAATCCCGGCATCCGTTAATCTCCTGATAAGTTCCGAACCTACCTGCACTCTTTCCTCGACACTTGTGGGCATTGACGTTTCGGCCATACAGAGGGCAACCACGTGGCAGGGCTGAGAAGTTACTACGGGCAGAAGAGCCTGAAAGCGCTCTGGCTCAAGGGAGATAGAGTTGACCATGGGTTCGCCCTCGTGGCGCTTCATCGCCTCGGATAGAGCACGCGGATTCGGGCTGTCCAAACATAAAGGTAGCCCGACCTCACTCTGTACCGTCTCGACCAGCCAGCAGAGACACTCGACCTCCTGCTCCAGAAAAGTCCCGGCGTTAACATCGATATAATGGGCGCCAACCTCCGCCTGCTCCCTGGCTATCTTAGTGATATAAGCGGCATCTCTCTTTTCAACCGCTGCTGCGATGCTCCGGCGACTTGTGTTTATCTTCTCACCCACAATAATCATGTAGCTTCCTTTGAGTCTCAGGTCTTACGCCAGTACTCCCCGACCTTACGAGCATAAATAGGGTAAAGGATTAACGCCGACGATGTCAATGACTGGAAAACAAAGAATAGCAAACCATTAAAGATCTGATAATCTTCTGCCCTTAACCTGTGGTATCTCTGAGGCTTTTATTGGAAGCCACCAAACTGAAGTGGCGTGCTCTTTATCCATCTACTCCAGGGTAGTTCACTAGTACGAACGCGAATCTTTAAGAAGGCTTCTCCATGCCCTCTTTCTGCAGATTGTTCCCAGGTTGTTCTGAGAAAGTTACCGCGAGGTATATCCTTCTGCATATCTTTCGTGACAATAGTGAGGTCCTCCGTGGTACCTGGTCGTATAAACACCACGCCCGTTACTGCTCTCAACTGATAGTCATCATCCGCTCGGGCGATATCACACGGCAACTCCCACTTTTCTACGCCCTTCGCTTTTATGCTGAGTGTTGTGTACTCGGGAAACACAATAAACGGGGTCGCACCATAGTTCGTGATGGTGAAGGCACACGCCCATCGCGTATGGGAATCTACAAATGGTTTCGCTACCTCCGCAACATCTCGGCATAAATCCCTCTCACGTCTAACAATAGGCTGCAGAGCTTCGAATACTGCTAACAGTTTGTCTCTCTCCAAACGAGATACCAGCTCCATCATTGGTTTTAGTAGTGTTTTCCTGGCGATATCTTTATTACAGTCACTGCCGAAGAAGGTTTTCTTTTTACCTCTCACAAAGTAAAAACAACCGTCGCTTAGCTCTTTGTCTTCGTAGTAGTCCACGACTGTCGCTGCTTCTGGATCATACTTTGGCCTTATCTCACTCGCCAGTATTGCCATTTCAAGCACCGAAGAGATTCCAAAATCTAAAAGCAACGATTCTATTGCTTGCAGTAGCTCGTCCGTTCCTTCAGCTCTTCTCAGCCTTTCGATACCTGACGCCAGAATGTGCTCGGAGTTCTCTGAGTTATCCAGCATTTGGTCTGCCTGCACATAGGCAGTCTTTATTTCAGATACACTGTGCCTATCTGCTGGCAGGTCGTATGCTATCAAAGAAGCCACGCTTTTCCCCCTCAACTTCTCAGGTATATCTATCAGATCCTGCGGACTTTCGGTCTCCCAAAAGTTTAGCAGTGCCACCCAGGGGGAGATTCTATTCCGCCATAGAGACAACAAATACCCAACAAAAACCGAAGCCAATGCCACAAGAACTGCTACTACTGAGTCCATTTGTAGCCCTCCTTTAAGTATGTTGAATCACTGAGGTCTTTTATGACTAGCTCTGGGATTCTCCTCTCATCCCACATACCTCCTGTACCTGGGTCAGAAAATGGTTATGTTGAAATCATATTATAAAATTGGGTATGAGTATACTCACTTAATAAAGGTCTGTCAATGGTAAAAGGATGGTCAGGTGAAGATATATCCTTTGACGAGATATTCCAGGCCCGTGGAGGTTATAAGGTTTTCAATAGCCAGGCAGTCCACACCTTGATTTCGCACCCATTTTAGCGTAATATTTACGTGCAAGTCCGCCTGGCGGGTGTAACTCAGCGGTAGAGTGCTTGCTTCCCAAGCAAGACGTCGTGGGTTCGAATCCCATCACCCGCTCCATACGCTTTGAAAGATGGCTGGCCTCAAGAAATATAAGCATCCGCAGAATCTCCTTGCTAACCAAATTCAATTTTCATCGTTTTATAATATAGATAAAAATTAACAACGAATCACACTGGAGTTAGTTGAAATGAAGAAGTTATTATCAATCATGATGGTTACCGTAATACTAGGTCTCACGGCCTGTGCCCAACCGGCATCAGCTGAAGTATTGAAATCTGAGAAACCAAGGGCAACTTCACCGCAAGCCAGCCGCGCGGAGCTGGAGGAACTGGCTGGTGGCAACAGCGAGTTCGCCTTTGACCTGTACCAGGCGCTTAAAGATACAGACGGTAACGTCTTTTACTCCCCATACAGTATCTCGCAAGCCCTGGCCATGACCTATGCCGGTGCCCGTGGAGAGACCGAAAGACAGATGGCTGACACTCTCCATTTTCTCCTTCCCCAGGAGAGCCTGCACCCGGCGTATAACAGTCTTGATGTTGAACTAAGCAGCCGCGGTGAAGGCGCCAAGGGGAAGGATGAGGAAGGTTTCCGATTGAACGTAGTTAACGCTATCTGGGGTCAGAAGAATTTTACATTTCTCTCTGAATTTCTTGATATTCTTGCCGAGAACTACGGAGCCGGGCTCAGAATTCTAGATTTTATTGGGGCACCGGAGGAATCTCGCGTTACCATAAATAACTGGGTCAGCGACCAGACAGAGGGCCGGATTGAAGACCTGATACCGCAGGGTATGATTGATACTCTTACCAGGCTGGTCCTGACCAATGCCATTTACTTCAATGCAGCCTGGCAATTTCCATTCGATAAAGACGCTACTTCCGATGGTACATTCTACTTACTGGATGGAGAGAAAAGCGCCGTGCCGATGATGAGACAGGCAGAATCGTTTGGCTATGCTGAGGGAGACAACTACCAGGTAGTGGAATTACCCTACGACGGCGGTGAACTCTCTATGGTCATACTCCTTCCCAAGGCTGGTCAATTTGAGTCATTTGAGGACTCAATAGATTATCGGACGGTTAAAGGAATCATTGCAGAACTGGAAAACCAGCAGGTTAATCTCACCATGCCCAAATTTGAATTCGAATCTGAATTTAGCTTGAAGAGTACTTTAACAGCGATGGGTATGCCGATAGCTTTTTCTGATGGCGCAGATTTCTCCGGTATGACAGGCAGCCGAAATCTATATATCGATGAGGTAATACATAAAGCCTTTGTCTCCGTCGATGAGGCCGGTACCGAGGCGGCAGCAGCTACGGCAGTGATAATGAAACTAACCGCGATGCCAGGCGAGCCGGTCGAGGTTACCCTGGACAGGCCGTTCATCTTCCTGATTCGGGACATCAAAACCGGCACGATACTGTTTATTGGGCGACTAATGAATCCGGGGGCGTAAGACTATTTCAGCTACACTGGATATAACATTTGCTGCTCAATAACGCTGGATTCGGCTGAATGCAGGGCTGAAGCTGCTGCCAGCAGACTCCTGGTATAGCCTTGCTTCGGTGTCGCTATGATTTCATTTGAGAGGCCCTCTTCGATAATCTTGCCATCGAGCATTACGGCTATCCTGTCGCTCACCTTCCTGGCCGCAGCTATATCATGGGTAATGTAGAGCATACTCAATCCCCGCTGCTCCTGCAGGTTGAGCAATAGCTTTAAGATTTTAGCTTGCACACTGGCATCCAAGAAAGCGGTGGGTTCGTCAGCGATAAGTAAAGTCGGAGCCAGAACCAGCGCCCTGGCTATGGCTAAACGCTGCATCTCGCCGCCACTCAAGTGATGAGGATACTTGTCTAGAAAGTCCCTGGTCTGGGGTAGCTCCACCTCGCCCAATACCCGTATTGCTTTTTCCCTCTTCTCCTCCCTGGTTCCTATTCCCTGAATCTCAAGGGGCTCCATCGCTGCTTCCAGTACTGATAGGCGGTGACTCAAAGATTCACCGGGATTCTGGAATACCATCTGTACCCTCTGATAGAAATCCTTCCCCCGATTATCAACTCTGACATCTTCAAGGTATACATCACCCTCGGTAGGCTGGTGAAGACCCATAATTGTTTTTGCCAGCGTCGTCTTCCCCGAGCCAGTTTGTCCCACCAGCGCCAGGGTTTCTCCCGCCTCAATATGCAGATTTACCGAGTCAACGGCTTTAAGTGAGCCGAAGGACTTAGTCAGGTTCCTGGTTGACATCAGGGTAATAATGCCACCTCGGTGACAGGCAATGTGGCGCTCTTGATTCCATACAAGTCGCGGTGTCTCGGTCTGGCAAATATCTATTGCCTGTGTACATCGGGGATGGAATGGACACCCACTGACGGCACGAGTCATCCGGCCTTTAATGCCCTGAAGGTCTTTGACCGTGGTCATATTAGGATAGGCTCGAATTAAAGCCCGGGTATATGGATGCCTGGGCCGGGAGAGCACATCCCGGGTTAGCCCCGCCTCAATAATTTTGCCACCATAAAGCACGGCCATCCGGCCGGCCAGCTTGCGCGCAGTATCTAAATCGTGGGTTACCACCAGCTTGGTACAGTGCTTGTTTGTTTCTCCAAGCAGGTTTCCTACCTCGGTCCTGGAGGCGGCATCGAGTGAAGAAAACGGTTCGTCCAATATCAATAACGCAGGCTCATTGGCCAGTGCCATAGCCAGCAGAACCCTCTGCTGCTCGCCACCGCTAAGCTGGTGGGGATAGGCGGTAAAGCGATTTTGCGGAAGGCCAAAATATCTCAGCAACTCGGTGGCTCTGTCTTGGGCTTCCTCGCGGCTCTTCAGCCCGTGCTCTACCATCGGCTCCATGATTTGATTCAGGACGGTATACACAGGATTGAGCACATTGTTGGCATTCTGGAAGGCGATGGCAATCTGGCTCCACCTTATCTGCTGCATCTCATTGTCTGATAGCATCAGCAGGTCTTCTCCATTGAAGCGGATGGTCCCTCGAACCGTGCCCTCCACCAGACGCATGATGCTCAGGGCAAGGGTGGTCTTACCCGTACCGGACTCACCAATGATAGCCAGCGTCTCTCCCGCCTCTAATTTCAGGTCAATTCCGTTGAGGATGGCCTCATGACCATAGTTGACTCTGAGGTTCTTAATCTCAAGCAATTTCAGCACCTCTCAATCTGGGCTCGATAACCGGTTCCGCAGCATGACCGACGAAGGTCAAGCCAATGATGGTCAGTGACAAGGCCAGTCCGGTAGGAATGAGCCACCACTGCCAGACATTGAGGTAGCTGAAGCTAAGGGCGTCACGCATCATCATGCCCCAGCTCACCAGGCTCGGGTCACTTATTCCCAGAAAAGCCAGCCCGGCCTCCATGAAGATGGCTCGCCGAACACCATAGATGAAATCAACCAGCAGTAACGGCCCAAGGTCGGGCACTATATGGCGCCAGGCGATATAGAAGTGATTAGCCCCGAATGATTTAGCCGCGGCCACATGCCCTCTCTCTTTCAAGGAAAGGGTTTGGGCTCGTATTATTCTGGCTCCGCCCTGCCAGCTCAGCAACGAGAGGAGAAGTATGAGTGTAGTAATACCAGGCCTGATGTAAGCTGAGAGCAGGACAATGACAATTATCATTGGAATCACGATGAAGGCATCGACTATTCTCATGATGATCTTTTCGTAAAGTCCGCCGACCAGTGCTGACGAGACACCGAACACAGTGCCCAGCAGCGTGGAAAGAATGCCCACTCCAAATCCAACCAGCAAGGAAGTCCTGGCACCGTAGACCAGCTGGCTCCAGATATCCTGACCGACGTGATTCATGCCCAGCCAGTGGTTTAAGGACGGAGGAAGCAGGGATGCGGTTGATTGCTGGTAAGGGTCGTAAGGAGCTATCAAGGGTGCCAGGAGAGCCACCGCTATCATCAGCAGCAGAATAGTTAGTCCTGTCTTACCGGGACCGCTCTCTTTTATCTCCTTCTTCAAATCAATATGCATAGCTCACCCTGGGGTCTAGCTTCGGGTAAGAAAGGTCAATAAGAAAGTTGGCCAACAGTACCGATACGGCTACAATCAGGAACACTCCCTGAATGATTGGGTAGTCGCGGGCTAGCAAAGCTTCGTAGGTGAGGTAACCCACGCCGGGGTAAGCGAACACCAGCTCCACAAAGAGAGTGCCGGTAACCACCCTGCCCAGCCAGATGCCTGTCTGGGTAACCACCGGCAGCATGGAATTTCTGCCGGCATGCCGGTATTTGATTACCCGTTGCGATAAGCCCTTGGCCCTGGCGGTTAGCATGTACGGCTCCTTTAGGACCGTAATCATGGTATTCCGGGTGAGCAGATAGCCACTGGCCAGATAAGCCAGGGTCAGAGCAGCTACGGGCAGGAATAAGTGCCATAATACGTCCAGCAGCAGGGCTAATCCTGATAGCCCAGAGTAGGGAGTGAGTGCCCCGGCCAGCGGGAAGATTCTCAATGTCACGCCAAAAGTGATGAGCAGTAACATCCCAAGAAAGAAGTCAGGGAAGCCGTTCAGGCTCATCAGTCCGGCCAGCATGGTACGGTCGGTTCTGGAGCCGCGCCGCCATCCTGATTCGATTCCAAGTACTATCCCCAGCATTGTGGAAAGTACCAGTGAAGTACCTACCAGCAGTAAAGTCCAGGGCAGGCGTCCGAGAATTACTGACAAGACAGGCGCATTATAGTAGTAAGAGTAGCCCAGCTCGCCCTGAAACAGTGCCAGGAAGTAAGCACCGAGCTGCTGCCATAGCGGCTCGTCCAGGACAAAGCGTTCCACGAGGCTGGCCTTGAGCTCCGGCGTCATGGTAATGAGAGCTTCATTACCATAGATAGCCATGAGTGGGTCGCCCGGCATCATTCTGGGTAGCAAGAAATTGAGCAAAAGAATAAATACGAAGGCTATGGCATAGGTGATAACGTTCCGCTTGCTTAACATTCTGTTACGGTCTCCCTGAGATTACTATGTTTCTTTATTGTCACCACCTGTCATCGAACCTTCGGCGAACTCTCTATAAATCCGTTCCATCCAGTCGGCTACCTTCACATTGTCAGTAGCATAGTAGCTGGGATTGTAGGGTTTAACGTCTACTATGGGGCTGCCATCAAGGGCGTCCAGTCCTTCAACCTTGAGCACATTCTCTTTATGTTCCAGCAGTCGCACCACCGTGGCACAAATTGTATTGGGCCGTGCCGGGCTGCAGGTAGCGAAAATACCTACCAGCGGTAGTTCCTTTCTCCCCATGGGATGAGCCTTGATGATGGAGCGACCCTCAGAGGGAACAAGGTGTGCCCAGTAGAGCACCAGAAGATGGGAGAAGCCTTCGATACCATCAAGAATGCCAGCCAGGTTACTGTCGATTACCAGCTCAGATATCACCCTCCGGTTTTCTGCTGCTCTCGTTACTCCTGGCCGTCGTTCTAAATCGCCTGAGTTAGCTACCAGGCTCGGCTCCTTCAACGGGCTTTTCACTACCCCTACTGGTCTTAGTTGCATCTCAGGCAAGCCTTTGCTCTTCTGCGTTTTCCGCGACGGCTTCATTTCTTCCTCTCCTCCTTGGCTAGAAGAGCGTCTACTTCTCTTCTGATGGTTCGGTAAACTTTATCCTCCAGGTCCTTCGAGGGCAGTCTCTTCTCCTTTCGGATACCAAGCAGTGAGGTAAGCTCGATATAGTGGTCCACTGTCATTCCCTCCCTCTCGATTAACTTGACACCACACTTGACACCGCAGGCATCAATCAGGATTCGTTTCTCTGATTTTTCCGTAATTTCCTTAAGCTTCCATGGTACTATTACCGCAGGGAGACATCCGACCTTGATATCATCTGGGTTTTCCTCCCATATCCGGATACAAGTTCTAGACGCCGCCACGCCTGTTGCGCACCCGCCGTAGCAAGTGAAAATTAAGAGTTTATAATGCTCCGCTTCTGCACTTTTTGATTGCGCCTGCATGTCATCCCCTTGCACTTTACAGCTCACCTCCATTCAGTTCTGCTATTTCACAAAAGACGTTCTGTTCAAAGGAATGGGTATGCCGCTGGCTACACCGTCCCTGGTGTAGAAAAGGTTTACCCTGCCGTCATGCGCAAAGTACCACTTGGGATAGTAAAGGGTTAGCGCCGGCAGGTCTTCAGCGTAAAGCTCCTGAATCTGGAATACCATCTCTTTTCTCCTCCCGGCATCCATCTCGCTTAGCTGTGCTTCAAGAAGATGGTTCAATGTCTCGTTTGATGTATACCGGGCGCTGTTGAAGCTTTCGTCCATAATCAGCCTTTTCAGGATAGACGGCTCGTAGAGACCACCATGCCCGTAGATAGACAGGTCAAAGTCCCAGGCTTCTACCTTGGCATCAACCGTCTTGGCTTCCATGGTTTGAAAGTCTATCTTTATGCCCACTTCTTCCAGTTGCTGTTTGACAAACTGCCCATCTTCTTTGAACTGAGCTGTAGCCAGAAGTTCCAGTTCCAGTACCTTGCCATCCCTGGCAAAATAGCCGTCTTTCATCTCGTAGCCAAGCCCTTTCAGAAGCTCTCTAGCCATGGCCGGGTCGTACCTGTACTGTGGCGTGTCCGGGTTGTACCAGTCGCTGGTGGGCGGCATCATCCCCGAGCTACCCGCCAGGCCATGGCCTCGCTGTGTTATCTGTACCAGGGATTCCCGGTCTATAGCGTAGGCCAGCGCCTGCCGGAACTGCCTGGAAGATAAAGGCTCTTTCCGATGGTTTATGGTCAGCTTGGCGTTCCAGGAAGCCGGCGCTGTAATTACGGTAAGACCGGCCGCTTCCATTTCAGAGACGACTTCGGAAGGTATGTCGCCAGCACTCACTGAGCCTGCCTTCAATGCTGCCGGAATCATCTCATCGCTTATCTTGACAAACTTAATCTCATCCACAATCGGCCTACCCAGATAATAGTCATCGTAGGCCTGGTACAGATAGGTGCCGTGCTCTTTGTTGTAGTCAGTCAGCGTATAAGGTCCGGTCCCGATGACAGCCTCCGGCCCGGTTAAGCTCTTGGGGTCTTCAACGCCCTCCCAGATGTGTTTGGGAATTATCGCCATGCTTCCCGCGATATCATTCAAAAAAGGCGCGTAAGGCTGCTCCAGGTACAGTTTTACCGTGTAGTCATCAATTGCCACCGCCTCTCTTATCCCGGTGGGACCTATCAATGTGACAAAGGGGTCGGGATGAGTCTTCACGTAATCAATGGTGAAAACGACATCCTCGGCGGTGAATTTTTCGCCATCATGCCAGGTAACATCCTTGTGTAACTTAAATATATAGGCATTTTCTTCTGCCACGTATTCCCATTCCTCAGCCAGCTGCGGGACAAAGCCAGAGGCGTCTTTCCAGACGAGGGTTTCAAAGACAAACATCATCCGGATATACCCCGGGCCACGGGGGTAACGGAGATAGGGAGAAGGATAGCCCCAGTCCCCGGTGCTATCGGCAATAGTGTATGAAGTTACTTCTGCCGGGCCGGTGGCGCACGACGGCATAACCAGCAGTAAAGCCAGTAACACAGGAATAAACAATTTCGGTATCAAATTAAGCGCGCCTTTATTCATCAGGTTTCACCTGTTTTATAGATATGCCGTCACCGGCCAGTTGATAGTATTCCTGACCTGAGCACGGGATACAGACAGGCTTGCCGTCCTTCAGGCGAGCCCGGGGTTCCATGATATTCTCGCCGCAAATGGAACACTTGGCACTGGCGAAAATCCGAGCGTAGGCGGGAACGTCAACGGCTACTCTCCGGATGTCAAAAACCTCTTCGTCAGGCACCTCCAGTACTCTGAAGGACAGCTCTGTCCACAGTTCGCTAAGCCGTTTTCTGTCAGCCTCAGTGCCACTGCGCTGTACAACCACTCTTTCGAAGAGTTGCGCAGCCTCAGGAGAACGCTCTTCCATCACCCGTTCCGCCCTCACCGCTATTCTCACTGCCTCTCCTGCCCTTCTGGCCAGAGTGAACGCTGTTTTACCGAAATCCCGATAAATAAGAGCGTTGTTCCCAAAACTGCAGCCGGTGACAAACTGGACTCCATCACTGAAGCAGTTGTTCGTCTCCACGATGGCCACCACGTCCTCCATGCCTGTCGACCTGATACCCAGTTCCCTTACCGCCCGCACCGCCGCCTTAACTCCAACGGCCGAGAATGGGCAAAAATGACCGTGTAACATTCCGTTCATTCTCAGCAGCCGGGATAAGTCTCCGGCGGCTATGGCTTCTTCGATATCCTGTCGTGGATTATCAACGTTGGCATTTTTCATGGTCTTCTCCTTACTGATTGAGATTATGCAAAAGATAGCAATTGCAAATTATTGCAGCACATCCACCAATAAAAACCTGCATGATAGCAGGTTATTTGCAAGTAGAGGTAATTGCAACAAGTTGCATTTAGCCTTTGGCTTTATGCTAGCAGATATTTTTGATAGTGTCAACTGCTTTTTCGGGTTGGACACGCATCATATTTTGCGCTACCATTAACTAAATATATGTGGCAATACATTTTATTAGGCGTTATTCAGGGAATATTCGAATGGATTCCTATTTCGAGTGAAGGCATAGTTGCCTCTGTGAGCAATTTTTTTGTCAGCGAAATCAATCCCATCGATATCGCTCTGTTTTTACATCTAGGGACCTTTTTGGCCGTGGTAGTTTATTTTAGAAAGGACTGGAAACAGGTCTTTCTACTGAGAGAACCCAGGTTACTCCGCTTCTTGATAATAGCCACCATCGTATCTTTAGCTATAGGATTTCCCTTATACATGATAATTAGAAATGCGGCTACTGGAGCAATACTGCTACTTATTATGGGATGTGGGCTACTGGTTACAGCCTTTTTTCACAGGGTAAAAAGATTCAATCTGGCCCTGGATAGGGATTCAGTCAAATTAGCCGTAATGGCTGGATTTTTGCAGGGCCTGGCAGTAATTCCAGGACTATCAAGGTCCGGGGCTACCATATTTGGTTTATCTTTTGGCAAGCTCAGTCCTTCGCAAATCCTGAAAGTTTCTTATATGATGTCTGCTCCGGTAGTTCTATTTTCAACTGCTTATCTTCTGCTGCAAAATCCGGTTTTAATTGAAGGATGGCCTTCTCTGATTACAAGTTTTGTTGTCGGTATTCTTAGCCTGGCATTTCTGATGAAGATAGCGGAAAGAATAAACTTCTTTATATTTGCCTTGGTCTTCGCTATTATCTGCTTTATCGGAGGCGCAATTATCTTCTTTATTTGATTCAATGGATTGGCTAAATTTTGAGAAGCTAGGTCATAAAAGGCCAGCGTGTGAAATGGTGACGCAGACAAGATTCTCACCCGGTCTTGGTTGAAACCCTGTGAAAGGAGCCTGACTGTAATTGTCCAGGTTGAGACTGATATTCATCCTATCTTTAATCATATTAGTCGGGATATTTATCGCGGTAGCATACCTGGTCCCCTCAGGGAATAGTCCCGTTGAATCAAGAAAGCTACAAATTATAAAGGGGGACAAAGAGTGGATATTGCAGTGTAATATCACTAACGAAACAGAAAGGGATGTCCAGTATATTATTCACGTTATCGTTGATGATGCTATGTATAAGGACAGCGTAGTAGTCAAACCGAGAAAGACATATACCTATATCCACCACATATACCCGCAACAGCTAGACGAAGGTAAGGTAACCTTTGCCTTATACGAGGGAGAAAAAGCGGAACCGGTTGAACAGGCTACTTACTATATAGATAAAGATTAACCACTTGACATTTTCGCTGTTTGGCGAATATACTTGTAGCACTATATCGGATGCAGACTCTTAAAAAAGTCTCTATTTAAGATGGGACTATCACAATGAACAGGCAAAAGTCTATCCTGCATAATGGGCTGGCACTAAAAATAGGTATTACCTGGCTGTGCATTTTTCTGCTAGCCGGTTTCTTTATCGCCATGAAATCTAATGCCAACCCGATATCCATGTCAATCATCCCTGAGGTGCCCAAGATAGGAGAGCCAATAGTAGCCACCTTTAAAATATCTAATTCAACTGATGAACCGTCAACCACCAGCTACCAGCTGTATATCAACGGAAAGCTCGTGGAAAGCGGGAGCACGGTTATCGTTCCACAAACCAGCTCCAAGCACCAGTATGCCTACGCGAATACCCTTGAGAGAGGCGAGCAGGTAAATTTTGTCCTCAAGACAAGTTCAGATAGAGGCAATTTTGTCAAAGCGGTCTCGCTGCCAGCGTACCCGCCGCAGTTGATGAGCAGCTTCGTTTCTTTCGCTGCCTTCTCCACATCGGTGATGAGTTCTATGATATCGATGGAGTACTTCACCAATATCTTTGGCGCCGCCAGCGGGATTAATACCGGAATAGTAGTCAGCCTTGTCCTTATTGCTCTACTCATCTTCTTAGAACTGGCACAAGGGGTAATAAATAATAAAGGCGTAGGTGTTCTGGTTCGCTACCGACTCAGTCTTAGAAATGTAGCCACCATCCTGCTCATTATTTTTATCGGCATAATATTTACCCGGATAGTAATGATAATGGCGATATAAGGTATCACCCCTTCGCAAGCTCTGCGCTGAAGACAAGAATCGCATTATTCTGTAAGCTCTCGACGCAATTCAGCCATCAGACACCTCTACCACAGGGAAGAGATTCGCCCACGTACTTACTTTGCCTGCCCCTTGTCGATTATTGCTGTTACCAGCGTTATCACGAGGGACGGGACAATCTAACACCCAGCAACCTCTATACTGGCAGGAGCCTCGAAATATTACACAGGGAAGGTGGGGAAGCAGGACATTGCCAGCAAGGATAGTCTATAATAGGGCTATCGCCAGGCGGTACAACAGCTTTTAAGGGTCTGTTACTTCAAAAGGGCTCCACTTTCACCGACAAGATACATATGGTAGCATCTGAGGTATAATCAGACGGGGTTACATGGTCATGACTATAAGGGGTATATTCTCTGCCTCTTCAAAAGCTTATTCAGCAGCGCTTATTTTCGTGATATGTCTGGGCATTACGTTTTGTGAGTGGGTATTTGCCTACTGGAATGTTGCTTATGGTATTGTCCTGGCTCTATTTCTGGCTCTGGTTATCTATCTGGTCATTCCCCTAATCAAGATGGGGCAGCCCTTCACCGATTGCGCCGAATCACTGGTGCTGATACCTCTCTATATACTGCTCACCGCATCTCTACCCTGGTTTTTCTTAAGCCAGGAATTCGTGCTACCAGCGGTCTACGCAGTTGTCCTGGCATTGTGTGCCTGGCATATCTACCGAAAAAACATCAGCCTCAAGGACATTGGTTTCAACCGTGAGCGCTTAGCCAGGTATATTCTGATGGGAATCCTGGTGGGGATACCTTTGGGGATTGCAGAGTATTTTATCATTACCCCCACCGCTTCCTTTCCCACCTTTGAAATTAAATACCTGGTGCGTGATTTTGCTTACATGGTCCTCTTTGTCGGGCTGGCGGAGGAGCTTCTCTTCCGGGGTCTGGTGCAGAGAGACATGACGAACATGCTGGGCTGGAAATGGGGCCTCCTTGGCGCCAGCTTGATGTTCGGAGTAATGCATCTTACCTGGAGGTCAGTGCCCGAACTCGGCTTCACATCATTGGCCGGTCTTATATTTGGCTACCTCTACTATAGGACTCAAAGCCTGACGGCACCGATAGTAGCTCACGGGGTTGGAAATACAATATTAGTCGCTGTTATGCCATATCTCTTAACCTGAATAGAAATAATTGGGTGGCTATTTGAAGGTAAGATTCGTTATCTTGTGTTTGGGTTGCCTGGTCGTTTCCATCCCATTTATCAGAGAGCTATGGGCAAAGTTACCTCTCTGGTTGTCACTCGAGGGACTTCAGATTCACGGTGTATTTCACTGGGGAGTACTGGGACTCTGTGTCCTGTGGCTGTGGTTGAAGAGGAAAGACTTGCTACTAAAAATGCAAGCAGCCAAACCCAGCTTTGCCTTTATCTCCGCTGGTGTAGTACTGGTAGCATTATCTGTTTTCCTGCCACGGTCTGATACCTTTCTTGTTTTTCTCATGCTGCTGGGCTGGCTTGGTATTTTTGCTCTGATATTCGCCAGGGCGTCAATTTTGCCATCGATTCTCCTGGCTATTTACGATTTCAACCTCGCCTTTCCTGTATTGATGAATGGATGGTTGGGAGAGCCGTCAACGAGGCTGGTTGCCAAAACGGTAACGGGCTTTACCAGAATTTTTGGGCTGCCGATAAACAATGACGGGGTAGTGATTCACTTCATCAACATCAGCGGAAATAATATCTCCACCGCCATAGTACCGGGCTGCGCCGGTTACGCCACTATCGGAGTTTTCATGGCTCTGTTTGCCCTGATGATGCTGGATGTCAGGTTGCCGTTGAAAAAGGCCTGGTATATTTTCCTTATCGGTCTGGCTGGCACCTGGCTACAGAACATAATCAGGGTAGTAATATCAGTAGTGGCGGGTTACTACTGGGGGTGGGGGGCACTGGAGGCAACACACTACAATGTAGCCTACATCATATTTCCGCTCTGGTATCTGCTGTTTGCCTATATATACTTTAAACAGGCGGGGTGGAACAGGGCATCTCATAATGAAAAGAGTCAAACGACGGATGGTTGAGACTCCTGCGTAGACAGGTTATAAACAGTCCTCTAATGGCATGGAGACATTAAACTTGAATACCAATGGCAGAATCTTCACCTCAATAAGGGCGGTTGCTTCCAGAGAAGGCTGGAAAGGACTGCTGAATACCTCCCTTTATACCAATGCCGGCTATCTGGTAGCAGATGTTGCCGTTGTCTCGATACTCGGATTTGCTTTCTGGACACTGGCAGCCAGACTCTATAGTCCGGCCCAGGTTGGGCTGGCCTCCGCTACGGTAGCCGCAGTAATACTCCTGGCCAGATTGTCACGCCTGGGATTTGACTACGGCCTGGTACGCTTTCTGCCGGGTGCCGGAGAAAGAGCTGTTACCCTGATAAATTCCTGCTTCACCATCGCCGGACTAACGTCGCTGGTGGCGGCATTAATCTTCCTCTCCGGACTTAACCTGTGGTCACCAGCACTCCTCTATATCAGACACCCACTGCTCTCCACTTTCTTCGTGTTCCTCACTGTAGCGTACACCTTCTTCCTGCTTGTAGAGCAGGCTTTCATGGCCAGACGCCGCGCCAAGTTCGTCCTCTTCAAGAATGCTGCGGCTGGCGTGCTAAAGATAGCCGCCGCCATAGCACTGGCGTCTCTGCTCAGCACCTCTGGCATCTTCGCTGCCTGGGGGGTACCCATATTTGCCGCACTGGCTGCGGCCCTGTTCTGGTTTCTGCCCCGGGTCCAGCAGGGTTACATACCCATTCCCACGGTTAGTAAAGAACTGGTCAATAACATGCTCCACTTTTCGCTGGGCAACTATCTCGCTGAACTGCTATGGTTTGCTCCTCTCATGCTTTTCCCTTTGATAGTAATAAATATGCTCGGTGCTGAGATGAATGCCTACTTTTATATTCCCTGGACTATTGCCCAGATGCTGTTTGCTATCCCCGGGGCAATATCCTACTCTCTCTTTGCCGAGGGGTCTAATGAAGAGCAATCGCTCCGGTCTAATACCCTGAGGTCTGTAAAAATGCACCTGCTGATTCTGGTTCCAGCCATGGTGGTATTATTTGCCCTGAGCGATAAGCTGCTACTCATCTTTGGAAGCTCCTACTCTGAAAGTGGAGCCTTACTTCTCCGTATACTTGTTCTATCGGCCATACCTGTCGGCATCAACTACATTGGCTTGAGTGTCATGAGGGTGAGGAAGAATACCCGGCTGGTGGTACTGGTATCAGCCTCGATTGCCTGCCTCGCCCTGGGGTCAGGCTATATTCTCTTAACCAGTCTGGGGCTACCCGGCATAGGGGTAGCCTGGATAGCTACTCAGATATTAGTAGCTATCGCAGTCGTCTTGTACCTGTTGTATGTGCATCGGCGCTCCGCTTCATCAGTAATGTGATAGAGTTGGATAAAATGTGTGTCAAGCCTGCACAGAAAGATAACTTTCAATGCTAATAGCTTTACTGGTTTTATTCACAGTCCTAGTGTTCTGGCAATTTCTGGGATACCCTCTTTGCATGGTTTTACTTTACAGGAAACGCAAGAGAGATTCGTTAGATAAGGATTATTCCTACCAGCCTTTGATAACAATAATAGTCCCGGCTTACAACGAAGAACAGGTAATTAAACGTAGAATTGAAAACTTACTTGCCCAGGACTACCCTGAGGATAAACTCGAAATAATAGTCGTTGATTCCGGCTCTACAGATAATACTCTAGAAATTGCCAGAAACTTTGAAAAAAGCAATTCAAATGTGATGGTTCTGGAGGAAGGTGAACGGAAGGGAAAAGCATCAGCCATAAATCTTGGCAAGTCCCATGCTAAAGGCAAGATAATCCTGGTAACAGATGCCAACACTGTTTTTGACCTGAATGTACTGAAGGAAATAGCACCGCATTTTGTGAATCCTGAAATCGGAGCCGTTGGAGGACGTTTTGTCCTGTCGAATGTCGAAAGCAAACTGGTTCGTGCTTCTTCATTCTACTGGGAGATTGAATCACTGGTACGCCGCGGTGAATCTGCTCTTGATTCGGCGTGCCTTTTCCACGGAGAGATTAATGTCTGGAGAAAGGACATTATAGATGCCGACACCGGTTCACTGGCAGAAGACCTTGATATGGCAATCAGGATTCGCAGACAGGGTTATAAAATTATTTACGAGCCCGATGCCATTGCTTACGAAGCCGGCCCAACAACAACGAGAGAACAAATCGTTCAGAAAAAAAGAGCTGCAATAGGGACATTGCAGGGCGTTTTCAAGCATAAGAGATACCTCTGGCTCCCCAGGGATAAATACTCGGGGTTTATCTTTCCATCACATAAGACATTACAGATACTATCACCCTATCTCTTACTTGGAATCCTGGCGGTGTTTATTGCTCTGTTAGCTTCAGGAAATTTTATCATTCCCATAGCCTATATACTGGCTGTCATGGTGCTGTTTTCACTCTTATTTACTTTGTTGACCAGAGAACTTTCGGGTATGACAGCCACCCGTAATAATGCAATTGGAACTGCATCACCATCCGGGCTGCTGAATATACTTTCATACGTCTTACTTCACGAATATATTATCCTGCTGGCATGGAAGGATTTTATACTTAAGAATTATGTCGTGACCTGGCCAAAAGTAGAATCAACCAGAAAATCAGGTATCACGCGCATTAGCCCTTAAACTGACATTATTACTGGCCAGTTTTAGAGGCAGGCAGACCGGGCTGATTTTACCCCGGATGCTACTACAATCTAGATTTTTTTACCAGGACCGGGACTGTCTTCCTACGTCTCATCCAGAGGTATCCCCCAACGCAGAGGACAAAGGCGACAATCGCCGCGATAACGGTAGGAAATTCAGGGATAGCCGCTTGGTCAACATGGAAAGTATCACTGGTGATGATGAATGCCCAGCTACCATTATATGAAATTGAGGGTGTTAAGTAAGCATCACAAATGATAACATTCCAGTCACCAGCTTCATCAGTCCCCTGTACGAAGGTGTGCTGGCTGGACAAATTCCCCGATGCGCCGGAGGTTTTAACCTCAGTAGCCCTCCTGGTATTACTGTTGTCATAGTAGGCTATACGATAGTCATGGTTGGCAAGTAAATTGGTACCATACATGTAAACGGTACTCTCTGTGACAGGCACTTTAAATTCCTCGCACACTTCGGTGTGCGCGGCGTCGCTATAGGAAGCGAGGGCACGTGGTTGAGCCACGGGGCCGATACTGACTATCACCTGGGGTTTATGTATTGAGGTTATATTGGCCGTGGTTCGAACGTCAGTTTTTTCACTGGCGGTTAGCTCAGTCTTGAAGTGAGCGCCTAAATCAAGTGCCGTTGATTGAAGAAGCATATTGCTGGCAGCAAAACCCGTTTCCAACAGGGCGTAATTCTCTATTGCTGTATTGTCTGAGCTGTATTGATCAGCAATCTCATTGATGTATGTATAATCAAGGCAAATTATTATGTGTAAAGGTGCGTCAGGTAAACCATCGACATCAGATTCCAAGTCGCTCCTAACATCATCAGAGTATATCTGCTCCAATCTATGGTCTTGTGTGGTCAGGTTGTCACTGGGATTCCTATTTTGGTAACGATAAACACCCTCTTCATTTGCCAGGTATATTGTCCCGGTAAGAAAATAGGCAGCCAACCCCGAAGGAACAGTTAAACCCTTGTTGCCATTGTATGCAGTATGAGGAGTACAGCCATATCCTGCCCATAGAATCTGAGAAATTTGCTGTAGTGTCAAATTGGTTTGAGTAAAACTGTCAGTATAATTCAGGTTAGTCAGTAACGCTTCGAGGTTGTTGCTTCCGTCAGTTGAGGGATCCGGCAGCCACCCGGGATCGCTCTCTAATAAAGAGCAGGTTGCTACCAGAGTAGTGTTCAGCCCACCAACAGCCTGTACGCCAAAATATATATACGCCTCTTTTGGACAGTTCGCCACCGGTGATTCGGTGCTATCCCACAATGATACCGAAGCCAGCAGTGCCGGCATATACGAAAGCCCGGCATCAAAAGCAAGCTCCCTATCAAAGGAAATTTGGAAAGCACCTTGATCGGTGACAGCGCTTGAATTTGTGCTAAGTGAGTGATTATCCGGGTCGTATAGATACTTGGCACTTTGTGTGGCAACATAGATATCCCGATAAGTCCCTATAAGCGGAGGCCTTCCCGCAGCCCATAAAATGTTACTCAGTTGCTGGTCAGTAGCACTGCCAGTCAGAGAATGCTGTGAACCTCTACTATTCAAGCAAATCTCCAGGGATTGTCCTGGAACAATTGGCTCCAGAAGAGGGCCTTCAGTTTCTGCAAAGGCTGGCAAAACAAAAGTAACAAAAGGAAGTAGCAAAATTAATAACGCCAGAGCAACCTTCCAGATATGCTTTCTCAATTTGTACTTCATACCCAACCCCCTTAATCTTCCGGAAGAAAAGTCAACAACCCAAAGGGCAGAATTGCTACTCCCTTTATACAACACACAACCATCAACCACAATCAAGATTTGGTGATATCAAAATCAGCCAAATAGCAAATTGCGATAATACTATTTTATCGATTTGTATATTAAAGTCAAGTTTACTTATCGTATCTAACCAATCAGTTCAGCACTACTTCCCGGCAACTTCATATTTCCTAAGCAGGCTATCTCAGCCCACCCGTAATTATAATGTCACTATACGTATTCCCAATAATTACAAGCCGGCACAAGATACTACTAAAAAACAAAATTATATATTTATTAAGTTTATCCCTTCTTAGTACAGCTTTTCAAGCATATCAGCGTTCGGGTAGCCTATTTTAACCCTCAATCTCAATCATTGCGAACTAAGATGAGGAATTACTGACTGGCATTTCTTTTTGCTCAGAATGACATTTCTTCCTTGATAGAATTGTTACTATTTATTAAAATAATTAGCCAAGTCGTGAAAAAATTGCGTATATTTATTGCAATAATCGCCCGAGATATGATATAATTATTTTTCGTCATCTGGCGAATGGAGTGTGCTTCATTTTTACCTCGTCAGTTCGATAAGTACGCATTTGAAGGGTGTGTCTGTAACTGGGGACTGGTTTCTATAGATAGTCGGCTCCGAATTCAATACGACACCCACCAGAAGGAGGATATCAAGATGAAGGCTCTGGTGATTGATGTCGATTCTCAAACTGTAAAAGATGTTGCTTTCTGCCTGCAAGTAAGGTACCCCGATATAACTGTGGTCACAGTAGCTGAGGGGCAAAGAGGAATTGAGTTATTAGAGACAGAATCACCAGATATTGTTTTAGTTAGCTCCTCTTTACTTGATATATCGACTGTGGAACTTATCCGCAAAATCCGCGATTTCTCTGATGTTGGCTTGATTGTCCTTTCTGAGAAGCAGACTGACCTGGAAAGAGCCCAACAACTGGAGATGGGGGCTGATGAATATGTTATCAAGCCTTTTAGCCCTATTGAGTTCCTGGCTAAGATAAGTGCCCTGCTCCGGCGCGTTAACGGACTTGGCTTCAAACCACAACGCTTAGTTTCTATTGGTAGTGAACTGGCGATTAATTTCGGCACACGGGAAGCCTTCCTTTCCGGCGAGCGACTGAATTTAACTCCTACGGAGTATCAATTACTTTCAGAACTGGTGAGAAATGAAGGCAAGGTCCTCACTCACGGCACCCTGCTGGCAAAAGTGTGGGGTTCAGAATACGCAGACGACCCCAGTTTTGTGAAGAAATACGTCCATCGTCTCCGTTCCAAAATTGAGCCGGACGCCAGTAATCCACGTATGATCATTAATGAACGAGGTGTGGGTTACAGGTTTGTTAGAATTGTCTAATTGTCCCCGGGCAAACACTTTGATTATTCTAGCTGCATCTTGCTCACCTTAGAAGCGAATTTACCTTAAGCATATTAAGCAAAAAGGATTGCTTATTACCCTCCATTATATTAGGCATAGCTCTTTCCAGTGAACGTAAGCCCAGGGAAATAGCCACCAGATAAGCAGGCACTCCTTTGCCTTTCGTTTAATGTCACTAATTGTCCACCAATTTTCCACCAATTTTCCACTTTTTAGCACTGTTTTAGGTACTTTTGGAACGGTAATTTCTACTTTCTTGTAGTATGATACCAAAGTCTATCTGTATGATACCCGTGGTTCACCCGTATGATACCAATGGTTCATCATTATCATATCAGTGGCTCACTATGTTGAAATAATCATTTATTAAATACGGGAGGTGGCATCATCGAAACGCCACTTATTCTTGTAATCGAGAAGGACGAAAAAACAGGAGTGCGAGTTGCTGCCGCGTTAGAAGGGGCAGGGTATGAGGTTGTCAGGACTATAGGTGCTATTGATGGGATACGTATTTTATACCAGACATACCCTGACGTGATTATTATGGATAGTGGACTGGCCATGGTGAACGGAGAAGACGCCTACATGAGAGTCCGGCAGGCGTCCTATTTGCCCATCATTGTTCTCGGTAACAGGGGAGAAGCAGCAGAGGCGCTCGAGCTTGGGGCCGATGCCTTTATGATAAAGCCACCAAATCTTATTGAACTGGTGGCACGGGTACACCGACTACTGGAGCGAAAACCTCGATTCGTTACGATGAGAAACCACTCCAGGCTGAACATGAGAGATAACCTCACGAGGGAAACCACGCACGAGCCGAACAGGGAAGAAGCCTCGCCCGGAGAAGATGGTGGTGGTTTAAGTTCCCTCTCCGCTATCGAGTTTCGTCTTGCCTCATGCCTGGTACTTAGTAAAGGCAGGTTGCTTAAATACCCGTGGCTTATCCATGAGGTGTGGGGGGAGAAAGACGTGAGTTTGGAAACTCTCCATTCCCATATGCGTTCTTTGCGTGAGAAGCTGCAGGCCTTCATCCCCAACCGTATTAGAATTATCAACCACCGGGGTGTTGGCTATCGTCTGGAAATAGATGAAGCAGTGTAGCCAGCCGACTGACACTAACAAGTAGGAATTTGCGACCATTGAGTCAATAGAATGATAACCATATTACACAACATTAAAGGGCACCTTGGAGAACTGACAGGTAATAATCGGAGCAAGGATAAGTAAGGACAAGACCATGTGCGGAATAGTAGGTTTTCTGGGTAACGAAACTGTAGCTCCTTTAATGCTGGACTGCCTGAAAACTCTGGAGTACCGCGGATATGATTCGGCAGGTATGGCCACGCTCGATAACGGACACATCTGGTGCCGGAAGGGTATCGGTGCGGTTGAAGCGGTAAACAGAGAACACCACCTGGATGAACTGAAAGGGAATATTGGCATCGGGCACGTACGGTGGGCAACTCATGGCCGGGTGTGCCAGGACAACGCTCATCCCCACCTTGACTGCAAATCGGAGATTGCCCTGGTGCATAATGGAATCATAGACAACTATCAGAACCTGCGCAAATTACTGGAACGCCGCCACCACTTTACCTCAGAGACCGATACCGAGGTAATCTGCCACCTCATGGAAGACTACCTGGCAGAGGGGGCCTCGCTCCAACAAGCCCTGATCCATGCCATCGCACAGCTGGAAGGTTCCTATGCTATAGTGGCAATTTCGAGCCGGGAGCCGGATAAGATAGTGGCCGCAAGGAAGGAAAGCCCGCTCGTAGCCGCGATGGGTGCTAAAGGATACTTCCTGGCCAGTGATGTCGTCTCGCTCCTCGGCCGGGCCGAAGACGTCATTCCCCTGGAAGACGGCGAGATAGCCGTGGTCAGACGAAGCGGTATTACTGTCCTCGACAGACAGGGACAAGAGGTTCAAAAACGGCCGGAGCCAATTACCCTGGACTGGCTGGTACCATCCAGGAACGGGCATGCACACTATATGTCAAAGGAAATCTTTGAAGAGCCGGATGCTATCGAAGCCGCGGTACGCCAGGACGACGTATTGCTACTGGAACTCGCGCTGGAGATTTTGAGAGCGAGGCAGGTAGTCATCGCTGCCTGTGGCACCTCTAGGCATGCTGCCCTTATCGGCAGGTACCTCTTCTCAAATCTGGCAGGAAAGTTCTGTGAGGTGGTGATGGCTTCTGAATTCGAATACTTCGCCAACTCCATTGATAAAAATACTGTGGTGATAGCCATTTCTCAGAGCGGCGAGACGGCCGATGTCATTTCCGGGGTGAAGATGGCAAAGTCCCATGGAGCGAGAATAATCTCCATGGTCAATGTCCCTGGTTCCACACTAACCCGTATAAGCGACAGGGTAATCTACCTGAACTGCGGGCCGGAACTTTGCGTCGCCGCAACCAAGTCCTTTGTAGCCCAGCTGGTGTTATTCTATATGCTGACTTTTGCTATGCTCAACCAGCTCGAGCAGGGAAGGCAATGGCTCAGAGAAATCGCTAGCCAGATTAATGAAAACCTGCACACCAACGGAGAAAAGGTGAGAAATCTGAGTTGGGAGATAAGCGATAAGCCCGATTTCTACTTCCTCGCCCGGGGTATCAACTTCGCCATTGCTCTGGAAGGTGCCCTCAAGTTAAAGGAAATCTCTTATATTCATGCCGAGGGAATGCCTGCCGGCGAGCTTAAACACGGTACCCTTGCCCTCATGGACAAGGGTACCCCCGTGCTGGTTATCTGTCCCAAGGACCGTACCTATTACGATACTCTGTCCAACGCTATGGAGACGAAGGCAAGAGGTGCTTTCATCATTGGCCTCTCCGATACGAATAACGAGATATTCGACGAGTGGATAAAACTTCCCAAAGTGGAGGAGATATTCTACCCGCTGGTAAGCGTGATACCGCTCCAGCTATTGGCCTATTATGCCGCTCTTGCCCGGGGCAAGGACCCGGACAGGCCCCGCAACCTGGCCAAATCGGTAACTGTGAAGTAAGGTCGGCGTGCTGACCCGGTAAACAGGCTCGAAAGAGGAAGGAAAGAAGCATTGGAATCGTGGTATGTGGCCAAGACTAAACCCGGCAAAGAATGGTTGGTAAAGACCTACCTCACTCAAAGACAGAGTGTGGAAGTCTTCCTGCCCCTTATTCGTCGTCCCGCAGGTAGGAAACCAGGGTGGGAAGCACTATTCCCAACATACATCTTCTGTCTCGTAGACCCCCAGTCTGCTGACTGGCCAGCCATCCGCTGGGCGCCTGGCTTATCATACTTCCTTTGCACCGGTCAGGAACTTGTCCCTGTATCTGACGAACTGATCGCTCACCTCAAACAGCAGGTATTCTGGTGGAATGAGGGTGGATATATGCCTCGTCTTACCCCCGGTGAGCGGGTAATGGTTGCCAGCGGTCCTTTCTCAGGTCTGGAGGCTATCTTTCAGAAATATATTCCCGCCCGGCAGCGCTGCCAGGTACTCCTCCATATCCTGGGTCGGCTGGCCAAAGTGGAGGTTCCAGCAGAAGTCCTCGAGGTTAAGTCACCATATCGAGGGCTGGCCTTTGCTACCTGAGGTTCTCCGGAATCTGGGTGCATGACGCCATAAAAGTGCCTGCCTCCGAAACGCATATCAGAATGGTGAGATTGAAATATTCTTACTTTAATCTTGGCGAAAGCTGAGAGGGCGGTAGCGTGTTATATTCCATGCCAGTGCAGATTCTAACCCCGTCGATGATAGAGATAGAGACTGACCCCTCGTTATTAGCGAGCTCTGCTCGTAACACATTATAATGATTTAAAGAAGTTAAGTGTGGTGCGATTCAACAGTGCATATGATTCAATCCAAAGCTTTAAAAGCAGGTAAATCGCTGCGATACCGTTCGCATAGATTGTGGAATGAGTACCTGATGTGGCCAATGCCGCTGTGGAGGATGCAGCGGAGCGCAAAACTGTATTTGGGAGGTTATGAGCTCAGATTACACCTGTCTCATGACCACTTTTTGTGGGCGTGGCGCGTTCAGCGAGGCTACTGGGAAAACGCCGTAATACAGTTTCTCACAAATGCTGTTCACCCAGGCGATATTTTTCTCGATATCGGGGCATGGATAGGACCATATGCCCTGTTGGCGTCAAGACTGGTGCAGCCAGGAGGAAGAGTTTACTCCTTCGAGCCTGACCCTAGAGCGCGAGCCCAGTTGGAGCGCAACCTGAAGGCTAACCATGTGTCAAACGTTACCGTCCTGCCTTATGGGGTGACTGACCGGGAAGGTTCGGCTTGGTTAGACCGGCCTAGACTTGGGGGGTCAGAGACTCAGATTACCCTTGAAGCAAGTGACATTGAGGTTCAAACAGTAACCCTGCGAAATTTTTGCCAGAAACATCGCATTTACCCGTCCGTAATCAAGATTGACGTCGAGGGAGCGGAAAGTAAGGTTCTCGACGGCGGAATCGAGGAAATGAGGAACGCCAGGGCAGTTGTCCTGGAAGTCCATGAGGAAAAGCTGCGAAACGAGGGTGTAGACCCCTCTGCCTTTCTACAGTCGCTCTGTACATTAGGCAAGCGAAAACTGATTCTAGACTCAAAGCCATCAGCACATACAATGCATTTGGCTTTAACAGATTGAATGTATAATGAGAAGGAAAGAAATCATCTCGCGCGAAAGAAGGGCTCGTTAGCATAAACTATGTTTGTCAATACTCAACCGGCCGTCAGCGTCAATGTCCCCACCTACAAGTGGAACAGATGGGTTGGACACACACATATAAGGTCACGTGTTAGCTCGACGAAAGCTGAGAGGGCAGTAGCGTGGCCGCAAGGATGCTTCTCAAGATGAAAGAACCTCTTTCTATTACAGTAATAACGAAACTTAAAACTTCTAACGCGGGTAATCAAGCCGTATCAACCGAACTCATTCGATTGATCAAAAGGTTATATCCAGATGCTCGCATATTTGTAGGATGGCGTGAGCCCGGCCTGGAACAATACACTTTCAACAGATTACAGCATGCCGGGCATGACCCTTTGCGTACCCTTGACGGTTGGGCTGAGCTTATAGTCAAGAAATACGAATATTTCAGGAAGGCAAGCCCTCCAGGATGGGAAGGAACCTCGCCAGCATCGCAGGCATATGAACTGCCCCAAAGCCAGAGCAACACGGCAGAGGTTGTTGAACTGGCTCCTCTCAGCGTCATTCCCTTGCCACTCAGGATTTATGGTAAAGGACTGCGGACTTTAAAGATGCCTCTTGACCGCCGGAGAGGTTACGGAAGGGGTTACGAGCGATGGCTAACGGTTCTGAAACACTCTAATCAGGTGATATATAGCCCGGCGGGTGATATTGGCGACAGCAAGCGTGCTGACTATCTAGTACGTGACCTGTTGGGTCTGCGTATTGCTCAGAGGCTGGGAGCCAAGGTAATTGTGGCCAATCACTCGATCGAGGTTAAGCATCCCTTGATTCTACGCTTACTGGGGCAGCTTTATAGCAGCTTTGATAATATCGTTGTTCGAGACCCTGCCTCTGCTCAACTCGTAATGGAGACACATGTGCCACCGGAAAAAATCAACTTGACTCCTGATACAGCCTATATGGCACAGCCAGCACCTATCGAGGAGCACGAACTGAAAGAAATCGCAGGACGCGAACAAATTGAGCCCGGTACCGTAGGTATACTGGCATTTTTCAGGGAAGGCTTCGACTTCTCTGGATGGAGCAAGGTCATCCATCAACTCCGGGCCATGGGCAAACAGGTTTATTTTATCTCCCACGATCTTCCTAACGATGCATTGCTGGCAATGAGATTTCAGCAACTCTATGGGGTGAAAGTCATTACCCGTCAATACAATTATGCCGAATACATACGTGTTCTTTCATTGCTTGAGCTGGTAATCAGTGAAAGATATCACACCTGTGTGTTCTCAGCGATTGCTAATACACCCTTTATCCCTCTAAGGGTTCGCCAGATGAATAAGATACTTGGCGTGGTCTACTTTACTAAATATCCGATTCCCGCAGTCGATACTACTAATAGCGGCTGGCAAGATACCGTCATGGAGCATATCCGGTACGTCTACAAGCACTATGACCAAATATCAGCCGATCTGCAGAAGACTATCCCCCGCTTGAGACAGCTAGCGGAACATAATGTTAGATGGAATGGCGTGTCAGGCACGGTAGCCCTGTAGACCCACGAGAGCCAATTTCGTGTGGTTCCCTGGCTATATGATTCCTTTCAGTATTGGGGATTCTCTACATACACTAGCACGACACGGTATTCGGCTGAGGTTGCATTGAGATACCCTGACAGTTTTGGTCAAAGGAGAAGACTATGTGGAAAAAGCTTATGCTATTTTTTATAGAGAGGGTTCCCTTGCGCCGAATTGTGAAAAATGCTATGCCTTCTCGTATAAGGCTTCTCCTTTGGAAGTCAGCAAGTCCGTTAGCACAGTGGAAACTGATGGACCCGTTAACGATGGATGATTATCTCTTAGACATGCAAATCACGCACCAGGGGCACCGATTAGATAAGGCAACTAAGGAGAGGTGGAGTGCCAATAGAGCTGCCTATTACACCAATAACAAGGCTCTGCTACAACTAGCTTTAGAGGCTTGCCGAGTGAAAGGCAGGACAGGCGAACATATATCCTGGGCTGAGACAGTTATTGCAAGATACCAACAGTGGGAGAAAAATCGGAAAGAAATTCTTGAACCGCCTACTCCTGAGAGAATGGGACAAAATGGTAATATCTACGATTTAATCAGAAGCAGGAGAAGCGTAAGATATTTTCGAGCCGCCGACGTCGAGAGGGAGAAAATCGAACTAATTCTGGAAGCTGGTAGATGGGCTCCGTGTTCCGGTAATAGGCAGGCTTGGCACTTTGCTGTCCAGAAAGTTGGCAAATCGGCCCGTGATGTCGAATCAAAGGCAGATTCAGACAACCAAGTACGGCCGTATGGAGCGGCAGTGCTCTACATTGCGATAGATGAAAGACTTTATCCTTGGAAGTATGCTGCTGCCATGGATGCCGCCGCGGCGATACAAAACATGCTGTTGATGGCACATCATCTTGGACTCGGTGCATGCTGGTATTACGGGGCCGAGCGACTTAACCAAGATAAGCTGCGGGCGCGGCTTGGGTTCTCTGACCATTGCTATATTTATTCCACCATTCAGCTTGGGTATCCAGTCGAAGCGCCTGATGCGCCAGGGAGAAAACCTTTGGACAAAATCGCTACATTTATCGGTTTCGACACGACAGGCGAGTGAGTAACCTTTTTCCATGAAAATATTGCGGACGCTGAAAGTCGTTGTGCAACCAGGCTCGCGTTTGTCCCAGCGGGTGCTGCATGCTGGCTTCTGGATGGTAGCAATGCGGGTGGCCGTGAGAAGCCTGGGTATCGTAAGGATAATCGTACTTGCTCGCCTGCTTACGCCAACTGATTTCGGTCTCGTGGGTATTGCCCTGCTGGTAATGGGATTCTTGGAAAGCTTCACCGAAATCGGCTTTGATTACGCCCTGGTGCAACGAAAGGGAAACATCAGCAGTCATTTGAATACCGTATGGACCGTCTTTTTCGTGCAGCAACTACTTCTGGGTGGGATACTTATTGCCAGCGGACACTGGATAGCAGTATTTTTCAGTGCTCCAGCAGCCGGACCGATTGTGCAGGTTATGGGTGGAATAGCAGCGATTAGCGGGTTCAAGAATATCGGGCTTGTCTACTTCCGGAAGGAACTCGAGTTCAACAAGCGATTTATCTTCGAGACAGTCGTTGTAGTCGCGGACCTGGCTGTTGCCATCCCCGCAGCCCTGCTCCTGCGTAATGCCTGGGCTCTGGTTTTCGGCTCCTTAGCGTCGAATGTAATCGGGGTGATTCTATCCTATTTTATTCACCCATACCGACCCAGGCCAAGCTTCAGTATACAAAGGGCAAGAGAACTATTCAGTTTCGGTAAATGGGTTTTTTTAACCACTACTGTCGTCTCACTGTCTCAGAGAGCTGACAGCCTTGTCATAGGTAAATTCATAGGAGCTTCAGCGTTGGGGCTATACCAGATCGCCAATCGTGTTTCTGACGAGCCCTTGCAGGAAATCAAAACCACCACAGCCAGTGTTGCCTTTCCAGCCTACTCTAAAATTCAAGACAATCCCCCATTGTTGAGTCAAGGCTTCTTAAGTATGGTAGAGTTTGTTGCAGTAATAGTTTTTCCTTTTGCCATAGTGATATTACTACTAGCTCCAGACTTCACCCGCCTAGTTCTAGGCGAGCAGTGGATGCCAGCAGTCGCCGCTATGCAGGTGCTGGGATTGGCTGCCGCAATCAAAATAATTGTAGCTACAGGTGGCTCACTATATATGGGAATGGGGCATCCCCGGCTAAACTTCTACATTACCCTGCTAAGAGCAGTGGCAATACTTGCATCAATCTACCCTCTAACCAAGATATTTGGTGTTACCGGCGCTGCCTTATCCATGCTGATCGCCGCCGTGGTGACATTACCACTTTTTATCTGGTATCCCTGGACTTTACTCAAGATAAAGGTAACTCAAATAGGGAAAGCTTTGCTACCCTCTGCTGTTATTAGCCTTGGATTGGGCGCAGGGATACTGGTGACTAAGCATGTTTTCAGCCAGGTGGCCCTGGGAGAGTTTATCATTATCCTGTGTGTAGTTATTGTAATATACCTGTCTTTTGCTTTTTTGCTCTGGAAGCTTTTCAAGTCCGGGCCGGTGCAAATTCTGAC
>Ga0068714_10001107_pt1 | contig 42275 bp, 37 predicted proteins | sample MTBNYHSulfiMetaG_FD_62988 | JGI IMG/M metagenome (GOLD analysis project Ga0068714, IMG submission 62988) | Enrichment culture microbial communities from rom New York Harbor, USA that are MTBE-degrading - MTBE-NYH (New York Harbor Sulfidogenic)... | ecosystem: Environmental > Aquatic > Marine >... | reverse complement strand
CCCATCCTCATCCTCTTCCCGGAGCAGGGGCGGGCCAGGCTCCGGCTCAAGCCGGCCCCGGTCAGGAGGGCCAAACCCGCCCCGGCCCCGGCCGGCGGGGGCCAGGTCCTGGCGGAGGAGGCCCTGAACGGAACCTCCGCCCTAACGGCCAGGCCGCCCAAGAAGAGGCGGAAGAAGAAAAAGAAGAAGTAGGCCGGGGGTTGGGGAGAAGGGCCAGGGACCAGGACTCCCCTGGATATCCTCTGAGCCGGTAGGGAAGGGGCCGCCGTCTCCCGGTTATAAAGCTTGAGCTCGTCGTTTTGGCCCTCGGCGGACAGTCGGGTACGCCGGGGGCCACCACGACGACGAGTTGTGCGTCTCGCCTATCAAATATCCGGGCCAAGGGGCCAGGGGCGGCCGCCTCTGGGCGTCCGGATCGCCAGTTAAAGGGGCAAGAGGGTATGGAGGCCAAGGAACTGGAGCTAAGACCCCTCTCCCTGGACGATTATGAAGAGGTCCTGTCTCTCTGGGAGTCCTCCCCCGGGGTGGGCCTCTCCAGGGCCGATGAGCGACAGAGCCTCAAGTCCTACCTGGAGCGCAACCCTGATTTGAGCTTTATCGCCCTGGACGGGGCCAGGGTGGTGGCCGCGGTCCTATCCGGTCATGACGGCCGGCGGGGCTACATCCATCATCTGGCCGTGGCCGAGACCCACCGCCGCCTGGGGTTGGGCCGAGCTTTGGTGGAGCGGTGCCTGGACCAACTGAGCCGGATCGGCATTCAGAAGGTCCATGGTTTCATCTTCGCCGATAACCGGGACGGGCTGGACTTCTGGGAGGCGATCGGGTTCGGTCAAAGGACGGACCTGAAGATCGTCTCCCGGGTCCTGGAGTAATCAACCCGCCGCGCAGAACCCCCCAGCCTCAAAATCTCCCCGGCCCTTTCCACCACCAGTTCCGGCAAGAAACTGCCTTCCTCTGCCTGTCCTCTCGCCATTTGTTCAGCCGCCTGTGGAGCCAGGTTTCAAGGGTTCCCTTTCCCCTACCGGCGGTCCTTTCCACGGTCAAGGCCATAAGAGTAAAGGCGTTCTTGGCCCGGAGCCGCTTCGGCTCTGAGACAGGATCGAAGTAGGCCACCGCCCGGTCCAGGAGAGAGGGCTTGACCGCCTTGAAGTTCCTCACCGGAGCGGCCTCCCCACCACGAGCTGAAGCCCGCCCTGGCCGGAGGTGACCTTTTTCTGTTCCTCAAGCCATTCGAGCTGGTTTCGGATATCGGGCAGCTCGGGCCGGGTTAGGTTCCAGCGGCCGAGTGTGTACTCCTGGCCAGTGGAACAGGCTAGGAGGGTCGTCTTCTATGTTGCTTTCTGCTCATCAGTCTCGGCTGGCGTGAAGGTGGCCATGGTTGGACCATGGCACGAGATGTCTGGAGGTGTCTAAGACACTGGGACGCATGGAACGATTTTTTTTGAAAAATCCATAAAATTTGTGTATTTTATAGTGAAGGTCTTCATCGCAATGTACGTTAAGAAGTAAGAGCACGCCTTTTGGTGAAGGAGGGAATCATGGCCGAGACAAATAAAGCGCCCTTATCACCACTTGGAGAATTATATCAAAAAATGATTGATGAAGGCCTGATAATACCCAGTCAGGAACCCCCTTTTTTCAAGATGCCTTCTGCCCTAAAAGAGATTGATTCCATTACCACCTATAGCACTTGTGAGGAGCCTATCGTCGGCGATAAATAATAAAATCATGCCAAACTGGAGACAAATTCTTGATGAAATAACGAAAAGAAATCAGACCTACCAAAGAAACGCCAACCTTTCCTCAGATTTTGTTCGCCGCAAGTATTTGAAACAGTTACATAGGCATACAGAAAGAAATATTATTGCTTATTACTCTGGCTGGTTGTCCAAGCCAGGAATTCAAGGATCTGAGATAAACGATGAAGATAAAAATGGGTTTATGATGGCCGTCAACATGCTTGACCGTTCTAAGGGTCTTGATTTAATCTTACATACACCTGGTGGTTCAATAGCAGCAGCCGAATCAATCGTAAACTATTTAAGGAAAATGTTTAATATCGATATTAGAGCTATTATCCCACAAATTGCGATGTCTGCCGGAACAATGATTGCTTGCGCGTGTAAAAAAATATTAATGGCGAAACATTCTAATCTTGGTCCGATTGATCCCCATCTAAATGGTATACCAGCTCAAGGGGTTATTGATGAGTTCGCAAGGGCTCATAAGGAGATTCAGGCTGATAACACTAGGCTTGCTGTTTGGCAGTTTATTATTGGAAAGTATCAGCCTACTTTTCTTAGCCAATGTGAAAACTCAGTTAAATGGTCAAAAGAATTTGTAAAAAATCAATTAAAAGAAGCGATGTTCGGCGAAGAGGCCGATTCGCCCGAGAAAGATAAAAAAATAATCGAAATTGTTAATAGGTTGACAAATTATCAAGAAAATAAATCTCATGAAAAACATATCCACTATGAAGAATGTGAAGAAATTGGTTTAGATGTTGAATTAATAGAAGATGATTCTGATTTACAGGACCTAATTCTTACAGTGCATCACTGTTATATGCATACTCTAATGAATACACCATCCTACAAGATAATCGAAAATCATCTTGGTACGGCTTTGGTGAAGCATCATGTGACATCCCAAAAGTAATTGTAAATAAATTAGAATGTAGGGCGGGTTAGCGTAGCGTAACCCGCCTTCCGCGTCCGGGCGGGATCAAGCTACCCCCTTAGCTGTGCCGTGTTATGTACGAGCCTATATTCCCGGTGGATCCTATTTCTTCTCCGTGGCCCTTTTGGAGCGCCGTCGTCGTTTGTTGACTGAGAACATCGCGGCCTAAGGCGAAACATTCCGGGTGATACGCTGCCGGCGACCCATTCGGATCGAGGCCCTTGAATATTTGGCCGGTTTATCCGCCCAATTGGGCCTTGGCTGGCGGTCTCAGGGAGTTCGACCTGGATGGAGACCGCGAAAGGCGGGTAACGCTACGTTAACCCGCCCTACGGCTGGTGAAGTTCCCGTGGGTGGCGGCTTCTCCAGCCTCCAGAAGGCCCCCTCTGTCATTGCGAACCACCCGTAGGGCGGTGTGGCAATCTCGCCCCGCTCGAGTAATTGGAGAAGGGGAGTCTTCGGTGGTTTGATCTGGAAGAAGAACGCGAAAGGCGGGTTACGCTACGCTAACCCGCCCTACGGGGAAGGGTGCATGAGAATAGCGGTGTCAAGGGTGTGACCCTGACACCACGTAATCATTTGGAATAACGGGAAAAAACTCCTCATCGCCCCCGGGTCAGGATCTCTCCGGCCTTTTCCAAAACCAGCTCCGGGGTGATGGCCCGGATGCAGACCGGGTCGGGGCAGGCCGTGTTGAGGCAGACCTCCCTGGGGCAGACCTCCTCCCTAAGGCTGATCATCTCCGCCCCGTGGTCCGGCAGGGGGCCGTAATCGGCCGGACCCAAGGGGCCTCCCAGGCTCAAGCTCGGCCTCCTCAAGGCCTGGGCCAGGTTGTAGAGCCCGGAGTCGTTGGCCACCACCAGGTCCGAGGCGGCGATCAGTCCGGCCACCTCCAGGATCCCCATCCGGCCGTTGGTGGCCCACAGGGGCTCCCCGGCGCTCTCCCGAATCTTGTCGGCCAAGGCGGCCTCTTTGGTCGTGGTCAGGATCATGATCCGGGCCTTGAAGCTCTCCCGGAGCTCCCGGGCCACCAGCCCGAACCTCTCGGCCGGCCACATCTTGTGGGGGCTGGAGGCCCCTGGGCATAGGGCCACCAGGGGGCCTTCTCCGGGCAGCTCCCGCTCCGCCATCTCCCTGGCCCGGGTTATGGTCGCCTGATCCAGGGGCTGGTCCAGGTGCCTCCCCGCCGGCCGGGCCCCGATGGCCTGAACCAGCATCAGCCGGTGGTCGACCACGTGCTCGTCGCGCCGGGGCGGGCGCAGGGCCCTGGAGAGGAGAAAGGCGAACCTGGTGTCGTGGGTGGCCACGATGTGCCCCACCCGACCGGCCCAGAGCAGGGGCATGGTCTCCGGGTCGTTGCCGTGGAGGACCACGGCCACCTGGAAACGGCCGGAGCGGAGCTCCCTGGTCAGGGGCCGGAAGGACTTGGCCTTGCCCCGGTAGATGAGAAGCTGGTCCAGGTGGGGGTTTTGGGCCATCAGCTCGGCATGGCGGTGGCGGCAAAGGAGGGCCAGGTGGGCCCGGGGAAAGGTCAACCGGACGGCCCGGATGGCCGGGGTGGCGAAAAGGGCGTCGCCCAGGGCCGAGTTCTGGTAGATGAGGATCCTCTCCCAGTCCCGGTCTTGGGGGAGCTCGGCGGGACGGCGGAGCCGGCTCCACCCCCTGAAGAAGCCGACCGCGCCCTCCAGGACCAGCCGGTTCCAGAGCCCGGCCATGATCATCTCTCCAGAGGCTCGGCCTCGTCGATGAGCATGATCGGGATGTCGTCCTCGATCCGGTAGAGGAGCTTGCAGGAGTGGCAGATCAGGCCTGTCCCCTCAGGGTTGAGCTCCACCGGCTGGTGGCACTTGGGGCAGGCCAGGATGTCCAGAAGGTCCTTGGCGATGGTCATAAGATACCCCTCATAAGCCGAAGGCTTTCTTGAGCCAGGCCAACTCCCGCTCCAAACCCTCCTCCAACCCGGTTCGGGGACGATAGCCCAGGTCCCGGCCGGCCTTGGTGATATCGGCCGAGGTGTGGCGGACGTCCCCCCGGGCCGTGGGCAGGAGCTCCAGCCTGGCCTTGCGGCCGGTGAGGCTCTCCATCAACCCGACCACCTCCTTGAGCTCCACCGGCCGGTTGCCCCCCAGGTTGTAGGCCTGGCCCGGCCGTCCTTCCAGGGCGGCCAGGGTGCCCTCGACGATGTCCCCCACAAAGGTGAAGTCGCGGCTCTGGGAGCCGTCGCCGAAGATCCTGATGGCCTGGTCCTGAAGGAGGGCCTTGAGGAAGCGGTGGAAGGCCATGTCCGGCCGCTGCCTGGGCCCGTAGACGGTGAAGTAGCGCAGGGCCACGGTGGGAACGTCGAAGTTGCGGTGGTAAAGCCGGCAGAGCTGGTCGCCGGCCAGCTTGGAGACCCCGTAGGGCGAGACCGGGGCGAAGCCGGCCTCCTCGCCGGTGGGCAGGCTTAAAGAGTCGCCGTAGACCGAGGAGGAGGAGGCGAAGACGAACCTTTTGAGCGGCCTGTCCTTGGCCGCCTCCAACAGCCTCTGGGTGGCCAGGATGTTGGCGTCGGTGTAGATCCTGAACTCCTCCCCCCAACTGGCCCTGACCCCGGCCTGGGCGGCCAGGTGAAAGACCGCCTCCACCCCCTCCAGGAGTGGTTCGAGAGAGGCCTTTTCCAGCCCGGCCTCGATCAGCTCAAAGCCTTCCCGGCCGAGGAGGGCGGACAGGTTTTGCTCCTTGAGCCGGCGGGGGTAGTAGTCGCTGAAGCAGTCCACCCCCCTGACCCGCCAGCCCAGCTCCAGGAGACGCTGAGAGAGGGAGGAGCCGATGAAGCCTGCCGCGCCGGTGACCAGTGCCAGCATGCCAGATCTATTACCACCCCGCCTCCCGGGGGGCAAGGGGTTCGGCCGGTCAGGGGCAAACATTCCAATTTGAAATTATATGTATGGCTTTTTGAAATATAATTTTTGACCTTTGGCGGCGAGTCCACTATAATCGACGCGTCCCGGCAGGGGACGATGAAAAGGCCCAGAAACGGGCCTGGCCCGGCATTCCCTAGTCAAAAAGGCGACCGGTCGGGGCAAGCCGGTGCTTGACAGGGATGGAGGGAGAGTCTATTCAGATTGAAGGTCAGATTGATGATCCGGGGACCGGTCCGGGGACCTGGCCTGAAGACGATCGGTCCCGGGAGAGCCGGTTTTCCGGGTCAGGGGGGTAAAACTGGGGCGGCTTGACTTGGCCGGAGATGAACCTGCAGCGGGCGGCCTTTAGAACAGGCCCGAAGGTGAGGGAAGGATGGAGATGACCGAGTCCGAGCCCAAAATCGTAGCTTTTTTATGTAACTGGTGCTCCTACGGGGCCGCCGACCTGGCCGGGGTGAGCCGGATGTCCTACCCCGCCGGGATGAGGGTGGTCCGCATTCCTTGTACCGGCCGGATGAGCCCCAAGTTCATCCTCAAGGCCTTCTCCAACGGGGCCGACGGGGTCTGGGTCTCCGGCTGACACCCGGGCGACTGCCACTACATCAGTGGCAACATGTTCGCCAGGCGGAAGTTCTCCGCCCTGAAAAATCTGCTGGAGTACATGGGCCTGGAGCCGGGACGGCTTCATTTCTCCTGGATCTCCTCGGCCGAGGCGGAGAAGTTCGCCTCCACGGCCAAGAAGGTGACCGAGGCGGTGGCGGCCCTGGGCCCGGCCGGGTTCATGAAGAAAGTTCCCTTGAACCGGGTGGCTTAAGGGGCCTGGAAAAGCTCCGCCTTCCGGCCGGGGAGAGGACGACCTCCTATGGAACAGATCGTTGAGAAGATCCGCCGGACCGCCGCAGACCTGCTGGCCAAGGGGGAGGTGAACGAGGTCTGGGGCTTTGCCCGGCCCAGCGTGCCCATGGGCTGCCGGCCCTTTGTGGCCCGGACCCCCGAGGAGGCGGAGAAGCTCTGGTGGGACAGCTTCTGCGTCATGAACCTGGCCAACTTCATTCCCCGCCGCTCGGAGAAGAAGTTCGCCGTGGTGGCCCAGGGTTGCGTCTCCCGGAACCTGGTGGTTCACCACCTGGAGAGGCAGCTGGACCTGGACGAGCAGGTGACCGTCCTGGGGGTGCCCTCCATCGGCATGCTCGACGCCGAGGCCATCCGCCGGGCCTGCGGCAGCGTGGAGATCAACCGGGTGGAGGAGGAGGGGGGCCAGGTCCTGGTCCAGGGGCCCGGTTTTGAGAAGACCTTCACCCGGCTGGAGGTGATGCGGGACTCCTGCAAAAAATGCCGCTACCACAACCCGGTGGTCTGCGACATCTGGATCACGGACAAGACCGCGGACGAGCCGGACAAGGACAAGGACGAGCGGATCAGGGAGATCGAGGCGTTAAATTCCAAGGAGCGCCAGGCCTTCATGGAGAAGATCTTCTCCCGCTGCATCCGCTGCTACGCCTGCCGGAACGCCTGCCCCCTGTGCTACTGCGAGACCTGCTTCGTGGACGAGTCCAAGCCCCAGTGGCTGGGCAAGTCCACGGAGATGAGCGACACCCTGTCCTTTCATTTTTTGCGGGCCTTTCACTGCGCCGGGCGATGCACCGACTGCGGGGCCTGCGAGTCGGCCTGCCCGGTGGGGATCCCGGTCAGGCTGCTGACCAGGAAGCTGGAGAAGGATATCGAGGAGGCCTATGGCTTCCAGGTCGGCCTGGACAAAACCGTCCAGCCGCCCTTGAGCGTCTACCGGCCCGACGACCCGGAAGAGTTCCTCATCCAGGCCTAAAGCGGAGGCGGGAAGAAGCGTATGAGCCAGCTAATCCTCAGGAAAACGGACCTGGGTGCCTTTCTGGAGGCCTTGGCCCGGGAGTCCCGGGTCTTTGCCCCGGCCGAGGAGGAGGGGGTGGTGAGCTTCCAGCCCTTTCGGCCGGAGAAGCTTATCCAGCACAAGGTCAGGCCCAGGCTGTCGGTCAAGAAGTTCTTCCACCCCCAGCAAGAGAGGATGTTCACCTACACCCTGGACAAGGACAGCCAGGACCGTAACATCCTCAAAGAAACCCTCCCCCAGGACCGGACGGTGGTCTTCGGGGTCAGCTCCTGCGACGCCCGGTCGGTCATTCTCAACGGGCTGCCCTTTGTCAACGACCCCACCAACCCCCGGAAGGACGTCTACTACCAGGCCCGCTGGGAGCAGACCACCCTCATCGGCTGGGGCTGCGACCAGCCCTGCCCGGCCTGCTTCTGCCACGCCACCGGCGGCCACCCCTTCGGCGAGGAGGGGCTGGACCTGATCCTGACCGATCTGGACGACAGGTTCCTGGTCAAGGTCCTGACCGACAAGGGTCAGGAAGCGGCCGGGCTGTTCAAGATGGACCAGGCCGGGGAAAAGGACCGGCAGGCCGGGGCGGATGTCGCGGCCAGGGCCAGGGAGGCCATGCCCGGGGGGCTCAAGGTCGGCCAGCCCTCCGGCCAGGACCTGATGGGGCTCTACGGCCTCGCGGAGCTGTGGGAAGAGACGGCCAGCCGCTGCCTCAACTGCGGCATCTGCACCTACGTCTGCCCCACCTGCTACTGCTTCGACATCCTCGATGAGACCTACGGGAAGGAGGGGGTCCGGTTCAGGATCTGGGACTCGTGCATGTTCCCCCTCTACACCCTCCACGGCACCGGTCACAACCCCCGCTCCGCCAAGGCGGCCCGGGTCAGGCAACGGTTCATGCACAAGCTCAAGTACTTCCCCGACCGCCACCGGGGCAAGGTCTCCTGCGTGGGCTGCGGCCGCTGCGTCATCTACTGTCCGGTCAACATCGACATCCGGGAGGTGGCCTCCAGGATGAAGGTAGGAGCCTAGCATGGACAACCCCTACCTGCCTTACCCGGTCAGGATCGAGGAGGTCAGCGTCGCCACCAACGACAAGGCCTTAAGGACCTATAAGCTGGTCTTTCTTGATCCGGAGCACGAGCAAGCCTTCGCCTACCTGCCGGGCCAGTTCGCCGAGCTGTCCGTGGCCGGCCGGGGCGAGATCCCCATCGGCATCGCCTCCTCGCCCACCGAGAAGGGCCACCTCCTCTTCACCGTCAACCGGGTGGGGCTGGTGTCGACCTTTCTTCACCACATGGCCGCCGGGGAGGTGATGGGAGTCCGGGGCCCCCTGGGCAACACCTACCCCCTGGAGGAGATGAAGGGCCAGGACATCCTGATCATCGGCGGCGGGTTCGCCTTCACCACCCTCCGCTCGACCATCGTCTGGCTCATGGACCAGGCCCACCGGGGGGACTACGGCAAGATCGACGTCATCTACGGGGCCCGGGAGCCGGGGCTCCTCCTCTACCGGGAGGAGCTTCAGGAGTGGGCCCGGCGGGACGACATTAACATCCACCTGACCGTGGACCGGGAGTTCCCGGGCTGGACCGGCCGGGTGGGCTTCGTCCCCACCGTGGCCCAGGAGGTCTGCCCGCCGCCGGAGAACGTGATTGCCCTGGTCTGCGGGCCGCCGGCCATGATAAGGTTCACCCAGCCGGTCCTGGACAAGGCCGGCTACCGGCCGGAGCAGATCTTCAACTCCCTGGAGATGAGGATGAAGTGCGGCTTCGGGCTTTGCGGCCGGTGCAACATCGGCAACAAGTACGTCTGCAAGGACGGCCCGGTCTTCAGCCAGGCCGAGCTCAACCGGCTGCCCAAGGAGTACTGATCGCCGGGGCGAACGGGAGAGGCCGGCCGGGAGAAGTGATTTTTTTAAGAGACTGGTCCGGCTTAAGGGGTTTGCCGGATCGGTCCTGAACCTTTTGACTCGAGGCCGCCCGGAAGGAAAGGCGGCTCCGATCCGGGATCAGGGGGAGTGAAGGAAAGGAAAGAGATGCCAGAACCGATCCAGATAAAGAAGATGCCCGGCCAGGTCCGGGAGTACCTCAACCAGTTCGACTTCTCGGTCTGTTTGACCTGCGGTGCCTGCTCGGCCGGTTGCCCCATCACCGGCGGCGAGGGGGCCCAGGGGATGGATATCCGCAAGGCCTTGAGGATGCTGACCTACGGGCTGGTGGAGGAGGTGGTGGCCTCCAAGTTCCCCTGGCTGTGCACCGGCTGCGGGCGGTGCGCCGCGGCCTGCCCCATGGACATCGACATCCCGGCGGTTATGGGCCACATGAAGAATCTCCGGGACCGGGCCGAGGTGCCGGGAATCCTTCACAAGGGGGTGGAGCACGTCCTGGCCACGGGCAACAACATGGCCATCCCCAAGGCGGACTACAACTTCCTGATGATGGACATGAGCCAGGAGATGGTGGACGAGGGGCTGCCCGGGTTCTACGTGCCCATCGACAAGCAGAACGCGGCCATCGCCTTCTATCCCAACTCCAAGGAGGTCTTCGCCGACAACGACGACATGAAGTGGTGGTGGAAGATCTTCTATGCCGCCCGGGAGGACTGGACCATTCCTTCCGAGAACTGGGAGGCCGTGGACTGGGGGCTGTTCACCGGCAACTACGAGGCCACCAAGGAGCTGGCCCAGCGGAAGATAAACTTTGTCCAGAGCCACAACATCAAGCGGATGATCATGCCCGACTGCGGGGGCGGCTCCTACGGCTGCCGGATCGGGATGACCAAGTGCAAGATGGAGGACCCCAATAACCAGGTGGGCTTCATCTATCTCTACGAGTACCTGATGGAGCTGATCAAGGAGGGGCGGATCAAGCTGGACAAGTCGGTCCACGCCGGCAAGGTCTTTACCTGGCACGACTCCTGTAAGCACGGCCGGGAGCTGGAGCGCCACTACGGCCATGGCTTCTTTGACGAGCCCAGGTGGATCATCGACCAGTGCGTGGACCAGTTCGTGGAGATGTACCCCACCCGGATGGACGGCAACTGCTGCGGAGCCGGGGGCGGCAACTGGCCCGGGCCCTACGAGGACGACTCGGCCTGGCACGGGCGGAGGAAGTACGAGTCCATCAAGAACTCCGGGGCCAACGTGGTTCTGGTGGCCTGCTCCAACTGCCACGACCAGCTCATGAAGCGGCTGCCCAAGTACTACAAGGATTACAAGTACGAGGTTAAGTACATCTGGGAGCTGGTGGCCGACGCCCTGGTGATCGATCCCTGGACCGAGGAGGAGGTGGCCCAGGCCGAGGCCGCGGCCGCGGCCCAGTGGGAGGCCATGGGGCTGGACCCCAACGAGGAGTACTAGCCCGGAGGGCTTGCAGGTCCTTTACCCACCGCCCGGGGAGCAAATCCCCGGGCGGTTTTTTTAATACCATCTCCATAATGCCTTCCGGCCCAATCTCATCCTCAGGCCAGAGAAGCCAATCCTCGAAAAATAATTAGCGTCAATCCGCCGGGCGTTACCGGGGCAATTAATGCTGTATTTCCTGGCCGCGGCGGCAGTTTACCGGCTGGTTTTTAAGGCCCTCAAGCCGGCCAAACGGAGCCGGCCTCAATGATCAAAAACGGTCTTAAAAAAATGAGGCAATGGCCGCCATCTCAACAAGTTATGGCGGCCATACGGTTATGACCGGAAGGAAGCCTCGGCCTGGGCCAAGCCGTCTCGCCACCGCTCCAACTCAACCCGGCTGGCCTGGCCTTGGGCCGCCCTGGCCGCCAGGCCGATCAATTTCTGACTCAAAGCGGCCAATCGCGCCGCCAGCTCCGCGGATTTGACCGCTGACGGCTCGACAACCTCGGCCAGACCCGGGGTGAAGGCTTCGGGCAATTCAAGTCCGGGCGCTATTTTCAATCGCTCTTGCCAGTGGGGGATGTAGAAACTGATTCCGGGAAACCTTTCCTGGGCCGTTTTCATGAATTCCAAGGAGGCGCTTTCTTCACCATGGGTCAAAAATACTTTCAGCTTGGGATGGATCAGGGTCTCCAGCCACTCAAAGAGCTCCTTTGAGTCGGCGTGGGCGCTGAATCCCCCAATGGTGTGAACTTGGGCCCGCACGGCCACGTCTTCCCTGAAGATGCGCACTTTCTTTGCCCCGTCGACCAACTTCCGGCCGGTGGTTCCCTGAGCCTGATAGCCGACGATGACCACATGGGTGTTGGGCTTCCAGAGGTTATGTTTGAGATGGTGGGTTATCCGCCCGGCATTACACATGCCCGCCCCGGCAATGATCACCAGCGGCCCGGTTTCGTTGTTGAGGGCCATGGATTCCTCGGAAGTGAGGCTGAGCTTGAGATTCGGAAGGTTCAGGGGGGTGTGGCCCTGGTCCAATATGGAATTGGTCTCCTCGTCGAAAAAATCGGGGTGTCTCCGAAATATTTCCGTCGCTTTGATGGCCAGGGGTGAATCCAGGAAGATCGGCATATCCTTGGGCAGGCGGCCTTCGCGGCGGGCCTTGGCCAGAGTGAAGATGATCTCCTGGGTTCGTTCAACCGCGAAGGCGGGGATCAGCACCTTGCCCTGCTCGGCGGCCGTCTGGTTTACCAACGCAATAAGCTCTTCCTGGCTGTCCTCCAGGGATTTGTGGGTCCGGTTGCCGTATGTGGTTTCCATGAAAACGGCATCAGGCTTGGGAGGCGAGATCGCGTCCGGGACTATGAGCTGCCCGGGGCGGCCTAAATCGCCTGAAAACACCACGGCGGCCGGCCGGTCTTCGCTGGTGCCGGTGAGGGATAAACTGGCCGCGCCCAGGATATGACCAGCGTTGTAGTAGCAGATCTCCACGCCGGGCAGGACGTGGGTATGGCAGGCCAACTCAATCGGCTGAAGAAGCCTGATCGCCTCTTCGGCGTCAACGGCGTTGTAGAGCGACTCGACCGGCTTTCTCAGTTGCCGTTTGTTCTTGCGGGTCTGCCACCTGGCTTCCATTTCCTGGATGTGAGCCGAATCCTGCCACAGGATCTCGAGCAACTCACAGGTCGGAGCCGTGGCGTACACCGGACCGCGGTAACCCAGCCTGACCAGGCGCGGAACCAGGCCTGAATGGTCAATGTGGGCGTGGGTGATGAAGATGGCCTGGATTTTATTAGGCTCATAGAGCGCATTGTCCCAGTTGCGCTCTTCGAGCTCCCGGCCTCCCTGATACATGCCGCAGTCGACGAGAAAGGCGGTTCCGTTGTCCAATTCAACCTTGTAACAGGAACCGGTTACGGTGCGGGCCGCCCCCAAGCAAGTAATCTGCATTCTCTCACTCCCCTGTCCGGGCCTAGAGTCTTGAAACCACCTCTAAATGGTTTTGGGCCAGCCCAGCCAACCTAACACTTTGAATGCCGGAAATCGATTTGTTTGGGAGCGTTCCAGAGCTAGATAAGCATTAAGTCCGTCCGACCGTAACCAAGAAGGGTTATAGTTTCAAGCGGTGGCCGGCCGATAAGGCAAGCAGCCCCATTTTGGAGGAGGTCCATGATGAATCCCCGTTCCCTTGGCCGTCGGGCCGCCCTTTTGGCCTTCTGCCTGGCCCTGGTCCTGATCCCCGCGGCCGGCCCCCTGGCCGGGGAGGGACCGCTCAGCCTGACCATCGCCCACCTCAACGACAGCCACTCCCAGGTGGAGCCGGTCCCGGCCAGCCTGCTCCTGGAGGGGGAGAAGACCTACCTGGAGCTGGGCGGGGCGGCCCGGCTGGCGGCCAAGCTGGAGGAGGTCCGGACCCGGTCCGGGGAGATGATCTTCCTCCACGCCGGGGACGCGGTCCAGGGGACGATCTACTTCACCAGATACCAGGGCCGGGTGGAGATGGATCTCCTCAACGCCCTGAAGTGCACGGCCATGGCCCTGGGCAACCACGAGTTCGACCGGGGCCCTGAGGTCCTGGGCCGGATCGTGGACCTGGCCGAGTTCCCGATCCTGGCCGCCAACCTGGAGGCCGGGGCCGAGCCGGCCCTTAAAGGCAAGGTCCGGCCCTACCTGATCCGGGAGGTCAAGGGGCGCCGGGTGGGGATAATCGGCCTGGTCACCTCAGAGGTGCCGGTCATCTCCAGCCCCGGACCGAGGCTGCGCTTCCTGCCGGTGGAGGAGTCGGCCCGAAGGTACGTGGCCGAGCTTCAGGCCCAGGGGATCGACAAGATCGTCCTCCTGACCCACCTGGGTTTCCAACGCGATGTCGAGCTGGCCCGGGCGGTGGAGGGGGTCGACCTGATCGTGGGCGGCCACAGCCACAGCCTCCTGGGCGACCGGGAGGACCTGAGCCGCCTGGGGCTTGAGCCGGAGGCGGCCTATCCCACCCTGGTCCAGGGGCCGACCGGACTGAGAGTGGCCGTGGTCCAGGCCTGGGCCAAGACAAGAGCCCTGGGGCTCCTGGAGGTCGGGTTCGATGCCCAGGGGGTGGTGGAGAAGGTTTCCGGCCGGGCCGTGCTCCTGGCCGGGGGGAGCTTCCAGAGGAAAGGCCCCGGCGGGGAGAAGGCGGAGCTCAAGGGTGAGGAGAGGGAGGGGGTCCTGGCCGCGATCAAGGCCAACCCGGCCCTGGAGACTGTCCCGGAGTCGGAGGCCATCCAGGCCAAGCTGGCCCCTTACCAGGCCGGGGTGGCCGAGCTCCAGAAGGAGGTCGTGGCCCGGGTGGCCCAGGACCTGGACCACCACCGGTCCCCGGGGGCCGAGGGAGCCGGAGGGGGTCCGGCCCGATCCAGCCAGGCGGCCGCCCTGGTCTGCGAGTCCATGCTTTGGAAGGTCAACCAAGTGGGCCTCAAAGCCGACCTGGCCCTCAACAACGCGGGGGGGGTGAGAACCGGCCTTCAGGCCGGGGAGCTGACCGTGGGCCAAGTCTACAGCCTCCTCCCCTTTGGCAACACCCTGGTCGTCCTGGAGCTGACCGGAGGGGAGATCAGGGAGGCTCTCCGCCAGGGGGTCGGCCGCTCGGGCGGGGCCTTCCCTTGCCTGGCCGGGGCCCGGTTGGTCTTGGACCAAGGCCGGCCGGTCAAGGTCGAGCTGAGACGTCCCGGGGGCTGGCAGGGACTGGAGGAGGAGGCAATCTACCGGGTGGTGACCAACTCCTTCCTGGCCCAGGGGGGCGACGGCTACCAGGCCCTGAAGGAGGCCTCCCGGTTCCGCTACGACACCGGCTTCATCGACGCCCAGGTTTTCCTGGATTACGCCCGGGAGGTTGGGACCTTGAAGCCGGTCCGACCCGGGGGCTGAGCCGGGCCGGTCTCAGCTCCTCAAGGCCCAGGATCCGTCCCGGTCCCGACAGGCGGTCTGGCCGTGGTTGAGGCGGATCAGGCTTTTACCCAGGCCCCTTTTCTCCATCTCGGCGGCCATGGCCAGGGGCGGGAGGTGGACCGGCTCGTCCCCCAGGCGGTAGGAGCCCCAGTGGACCACCGCCAGCCACCCGGCCCCCAGGCGGATAAAGGCCTCGGCCACCTCGGCCGGGTTCATGTGACTGCCCCTCATGAACCAGCGGGGCTCGTAGGCCCCCAGGTTGAAGATGGCCAGGTCGATCTCGTACTCTTGGCCCAGCTCCTCATAGCCCTCGAACCAGGCCGCGTCGCCGGAGATGAAGACGGTGGGTCCGTCCTGGGACCGGATGAGGAAGGAGCCCCACAGGGAGCGGTTGGGACCGGTCAGGGGGTTGCGCATGGTCCAGTGGTTGCAAGGGAGAAGGGTCACCTCCAGGGGGCCGTCGACAAAGGTCTCGTACCAGTCCAGCCTGGTCCGGTTGAGCATGCCCAAGGTCTCGAAAACCCCTTCGTAACCCAGGGGGGTGATGAGGTGGCTGTCGGGGCCGAACCTCTCCAGGGCGTCGGTGCTGAGGTGGTCAAAGTGGCCGTGGGTGATGAGGATGTGGTCCGGCCGGGGCATCCGGGCCGGGTCGAACCTTAGGGGGCTGAAGTCCTTGAAAAAGGGGAACATCCGTTCAAAGACCGGGTCCACCAGAAGGCTTTTCCCGCCGATTTGGAGGTGGACCGAGGCGTGCTTGATGAAGGTCAGGGACGGGTCCGGAAGGCCGGCCACCAGGCTCCAGTCGATGGAGACCGGGCTGACCCGCTCCTGGTCGTACTGGGACCGGAAGCGGTTCTGGGTGAAGAGCTTCCACCTCAAGACCCGGCCCAGGCCGCCGTGGGCTCCGTCGGAGAAGGGGTTTCGGAAGCCGCCCGGCCGATGGTGGAGCTTCCTTTCGGCCAGCTCGCGGAGGCTCAGTCCCTCCGGCAGGGGACCGGCCGGGCTCGAACCAGGGGAGGAGCAGCCGGTCGAGGCGGCGGGAAAAAGGCTGAGCATCAGCCCTCCAGCTCCATGGCTCAAGGCTCTTAAAAAGGTCCGGCGGTTGAGGGCCATGGACAGATTATGGGCATTTGAGAAGGATTGTCCAGGTTCAGAGATGAAAATGGAAGGGCTCCGGGCGCGGTCGAAACGAAGGATGGCTCCGGCTCTTGGCCCAGGGGCCGAGCCTTGCCGGGCGGAGCGGCCTTCAGTACCGGCTTGAGTCGAGGGGCTTGAGCTAGTTCAGCTCCTCCAGGCTCTGCTCCAGCATCTGGTAAGCCCGGTCCACCAGCCGGTTCCACTGGATCAAACCCTCGTCATCGACCTTGATCCCCACGTCCCAACCTTTGTTCCTGGTTGGGCGGGGCTTGAGCCAGCGGACCTGGCCCTGGAGGGTGATCAGCCCCTCCAGATCGTCCAGGTCGACCCTGATGGAGACGGGCTCGCCCTCCTTGAGGCCGGGCTCGCCGGAGAGCCGGAGCTTGAGCCCTCCCCGGCTGACGTCCCTGGTCCGGCCGGGCTTGAACCTGGTCTCCTGGGCCACCCGGCGGAAGGAGATGGGGAGGATGACCGGGATCCTCTCCGAGGCTCGTCTTTCCTGGGTTCTCTCCATGAGGCTTCAATACCTCTTTTTCAGCCCTCGTCCACTTTTTCCGGCCCCTGGGGGGACCGGGGCGCCTCCTTTGAAATAAAACGAGCAAGAACCATACCCGGCCCGGGGGTCGCGGCGAGGCGGACCAGGAAGCGACAGAAAACGATAGAAGTTAATAGGTTAAAAGGAAATCTCGGGAAACAGGGCGACCGGGGACCTGGGGAGGCTTCCGGGGAAAGATCTTCCGCCAAGGGAAAGGCGGTCCCGGGGGCCGGGATCCGGCCCGGCCGGGGGAAAGGTAACCCGGGGGATGTTCGAGCCGAGCCGCCCTAATCGGACCGCTGCCGGAGGTTCTCCCGGATCAGGTCCATGAAGGCCGAAAGGGAGGGGGAGAGCCACCGGTCCCGGTGCCAGATCATCAGCAGGGCCGCCTCCAGGGGCTCCCGGGCCCAGGAAAGGGCCTTGAGCCGGCCTTGGGCCGTCTCCTCGGCGGCCGCCATCTCGGGGAGGATTGTCAGCCCCAGCCCGGCGGCCACGGCGGCCTTGACCGCGGCCAGGCTGTGAAACTCCAGAATCAGGCCGGGGGAGACCTCCTCCTGGGCCAGGAGGTTTTCCAGGAGGCGGCGGTAGCTGCAGTCGATCTTGGTCAGAAGAAGGGTCTGGCCGGCCAGGTCGGAAGGGACCAATCCCTCCCTGGAGGCCAGGGGGTGGCCGGGAGAGCTGACCAGGAGGAGCGGCTCGGTCGCCAGGAACTCCACCCTCAGCTCGGCCGCCTGGAAGGAGTCGGTCAAAAGAAAGGCCAGGTCGGTCAACCCCTGGCGGAAGTCCTGTCTCAGCCCATCGTGGGCGCAGGTGGTGACATTCAAGCTCACCCGGGGCCTGAGGCGGTTGAACTCCTTTATGACCGGGGGGAGGCGGTGGACGGCCAGGCTTTCCGGGATCCGGACGGTCAGGGTGGTCCTGACCTCCCCGGCCCCGGTCAGCTCGGCCCGGGCCTCCTCGTCGAGCTCGAGCATCCTTTTGGCGTAGTCGACCAGGCGCTCTCCGGCCTCGGTCAGCCTTATCCGCCGGCCCAACCGGTCGAAAAGCGGCCGCCCCAGCTCCTCCTCCAGCTCCCTGATATGGGCCGAGATGGTGGACTGGGAAAAGTGCTGCTCCTCGGCGGCCCGATGGAAGGAGAGCCGCCGGGCCACGGCCAGGAAGGTTTGGAGTAGCTTCAGCTCCAAAGGCCCTCTGATCGGCCCGGACGATCGAGCCTATCTGAAATGATCGTTAGACACGATAATATGCCACTTGATATCAAATATCATAATCATTGCGCCCAGGCAAGGCCTGGGGTCCAGGGGATCACCCCCCAGAGGAGAAAAGAGATGGATACCAAGGGTGTGGAGAAGAGAGCCTTTGACCTGTTCCACGGCGGCTTTCATTGCGGAGAAGCGGTGGCCCTGGCCGTTGTGGAGGCTTTCAGGCCCGAGCTGACCGAGGGGGTCGCCCGGGCGGCCACCGCCTTCGGGGGCGGGGTGGGGCGGACCCACCAGGATCTGTGCGGGGCGTTGGGCGGAGGGCTGGTCGCCTTGGGCTGGTTGACCGGGCGGACGGAGATGGGAGCCAACTGGGACAAGACGGCCCAACTGGCCGCCGAGCTGAGGCAAAAATTTACGGCCGAGTTCGGCTCAACCGGATGCCCGGCCCTCCTGGACGGATTCGGGGAGCAGAAGGAGATGATGAAGTGCAAGCGTCTCTCCGGCCGGACGGCGGGAATACTGGCCGAGCTGCTGGAGGAGCGAAGGTAGGGCGGGGCTGGTGAGCTGTTCCCGGGGGTCGGGGCCGGGCCCCGCCCCCGGTTCTTGTCTCAAAGATCGTACTTGGCGATCATCTCCTCCTGGACCTTGCGGGCCCGGCGCTGCTTCTCCTTGGCCCATTTCTCGACCCCCATCCGCTTGATCAGGGAGAGGTTGATGACCCTGATGTTGCAGGGGGTCCGCTCCCGGCTCTGGGAGTTGGGGTCCAGCTTTTCGCACATGAAGTCCTCGCACTGGGAGCAGAACTCATGACCCCGCTCCTGGGCGCAAAGAAAGATGGGGCAGGGCTCGGTCATTCCCTGGGAGGTGATGACCCCGCCCATCTCCCGGCAGCTCCGGCACTTTATCTCTTCGGGATCGACCTTCAGCTCCTCGGCCACGGAGCGGATGGTCTCCTCGTCGTTGCTGGCCAGAAAGGTCAGGCAGTTGAAACAGTCCAAACCGCAAGGCGCGGTCATCTTCCTGTAGTCCACGGTTCCTCCTTGGCGACCGGCCCACCAGGGCCCAGTTCGAAATATACCATAACCGGCCAAGTAGTTTCAAACTGTTTATGGGATAATTTCAATCTGAAATGTGAACCTCCCGGTCAGAACATGGGAAAGTAGACCTGCTCGATGAAGGCGAAGTTCTTCTTGACCTGATCCCGGCCCTGGACCGCCGGCCCGTGTCCGGCGAGGATGGTCTCCACCTGGAGCTCGGACATCCTCTTGATGGACTGCTTGAGCAGCCTCCCGTCGCCGCCGGGGAAGTCGGTCCGGCCCACCCCCTGGTTGAAGATCAGATCCCCGGAGAAGAGGACCTTGGCCTCGGGCCAGTAGAGGCAGATGTGGCCGGGGGAGTGACCGGGGGTGTGGAAGACCTGGAGCTTGAGCCCATCCGCCTCCAGGTCGCCCTCGACCAGGTTGAGGTCGATCCGGTAGCGGGGGTTGGCCATGCCCAGCATCCGGGCGAACTCCAACCCGGCTTTTTCCAGGAACTCCTGGCCGTCGGGGTGGATGGCGATCTTGACCTCCGGCCGGTCCAGGAACTTCTCCACCCCCTCGAAGTGGTCCGGATGGGAGTGGGTGGCGATGACCAGCTCCAGGGCGGCCGGATCCAGCCCGTCGGCGGCCATGCCCCGCTCCACGTGGCTGAAGAGATGGCTGTGGCCGGGATCGATGAGGACCTTGGCCTTCCGCCCCAGGACATAGGTGTTGCAGTTGTTCTGAGTGAAGGAGGTCCACTCGTAAACCCAAAGATTTTCCGATAGTTGCAAAGGGATTACTCCTTTTGATGAGCTTTTGGCCAAGGAGGATAGCACGGATGCTTAAGGGGGCTCAAGGGTTTACCTGGGAGGGGATGAGGTGGCTCTGTATTACAGCCGGTGAGAGGGGCGAGCAAATGAAGCCGGTAGGATAGGGAGTGGCGGAGAGATGGACGGTCAGCCCCCCTTGACCCCAGGGCCTGATCCCCCTGGCCAGTAGTTCTTGACCTGGTGCTTTTATAATTTTGTTCGCGGGGGCCGGATTCTTTTAAGGGCAGGCTGGATTATTTATGGCAGGCATCAAGGAGGGTATTGGTGATAACAGTCCGGTCATCGCAGACATCCCACAATTTCCGTGAATACTTACTATTCGGCGTATTACCGTGGAAAAGGTGGACAGTAACGTGAACCGCCGCCGCGCCCCGGCGCCCGGGATGATGAGGTCAAGCCTCCGGCTTTCGTTTCCTGAAACTGTTTGAAAACCACCGCGCGGTTCATCCCACCCACGCATCCCGGAGCCAAGGAGGGCCGCCGGGTTCCGGCGGGGCCCGGGCAAATGCGTCTTGCCCCCCAGCAGCGGGTAGGCGCATAATCTCTCACAACTAAGATGTATTGCAGACGCCGCGCGGCGGTGGGAGGGAGTGGGAGATATGTCATCCATGCGCATATCATCCACGGGCGCCCGAGCGGTGATACTGGGGCTGGCGTTGCTGACAACGCTGCTCATTCTGCCCCATTCGGTTTGGGCTGCCTACCAGGGACTTCCGCCGGTCTGGTCCGAACCAGACCCCTTTCCGGCCAACACCACTTTTCTCCCCGATGTGAACTGCAACAAACCGCCCCCGGACCAGATGCCGGTGATCAAGACGGGCTTTTATTGGGCCCGGCTGGGAGAGCGCACCACCGGCAGATCGGTGAACCGGCGCGATGAGTTTCGCATCAACCTCAAGGCTGGGCAGCTACTCCGTCTGCACCTGTATTCCGAGTTCGGCAAACTGGCGGTCATCGTCTCCCGGATCACTACCAAAAAATCTGGCCAGAAGTTTCGCCACATTTACTTTATCAAGAGGTGTCGCGACTTTCCGGGCTACATCGCCGAGATCCGCTTCAACCCACTTTTCGACGACGAATACCGCGTGGGGGTCTTCAACCCCGGCTCCGGCATCAAGGGTATAGTTGAGCGCTATCTGCTCGAGGTGGAGGTGGTGGACAACACCAACCCGCCAGCCACCCACATGTGCGCGGGCCAGCCGGTCCCGCCTCCGGGGGTAGAACGGAAAGTCTCCCATGCCGTGGAGGGTTGGCGGGCCGGCAACGGCCGCAGCGAGTGGTCCTACTCCTCCGAGAGCGACCTGGTCCGGGTCTGGGCCCACACATATGCCGATGTAATCAACCAGGCCGCCCATCACAATTTGGTGGAAGACGAGGAGGAGACGGTTAAGGTAGTGGACTACCAGACCTTCGAGGTCACCGGCGTGTCCGGGGCGCTATATCGATGTAATATTTCCGCCAATCTGGACTTGAAGGGGATCGTGGACCGGATGGACTACACCCTGCCCGTGGGCGGCTCGGCCACCAAGTACCATGCGGAACTGCTTTTTGGCCTAGCCGAGACCACCTTACCCAGACAGATCGACACGGCCCCCGGGGCCCGCATTCGGGCTTGGAAGGTGGGCAATAACATCTGGGAGGATCTGGCCTGGGACATTGTCTTTGCCGTGGCCGCCGGGGGTCTTTCCATCATGCCCGGTTCGTCGGTTGCGTTTACCGCCCTTGGGGCGACGGTAAGTACCACCCTGACCGTGCTGCCCATCATCCAGGACAACATCGCCGCCGACGAGTACGTCTCCAACCGCTACCGGGTAAATATCAACAATGCCTCCCTGCAGGCGGGCAAGCAGTACATGGTTTACGCTCTGATGATAGGCCGGGTCCGGACCGTCTCCACCATGGCTGCGGCCGGGATGTGCGAGTTGGATTTTTGGTACCGGGCCCCCTATCTTTGCGAGGACGAGGGCCACGACGCCCTAGGCGGAAGGGGCTTCAGGCTGAAGGACTACCAGGTGACCTTCGCCAAGACCGCCAGCGACCCGCCCTGCACCCCCATGAGCCCAGAGCCGGCCGACGGGCAACGCATCATCCCCATGGGCGGGCCCCTGCAGGTGAAGTGGCAGGGGGGCGACCCCGATGGTGAGATCCTGTTTTACGACCTGTATTGGGGTGAGGTCAATCCGCCGCCCTTGTTCGCCGGGGGTCTCAACAAACCCCAGATAGAGGTGCTGTGCCAGGGGGATAAGACCTACTACTGGCGGGTGGTGGCCACCGACCAGAAAGGCAACAAGACCATAGGACCCCTATGGCAATACAACACCTCTTCGTTGAACCACCGGCCGCTGCTACCCCAGGTCCTGACGCCCCAAAACGTCAAGACCGACGTGCCGGTGAATACCCGCCTGGCCTGGCGGGCCACCGATCCCGACGGCGATCCCTTGACCTATGAGGTGACTCTCACCAGGACCAACGGCGCCACCGTGTTTCAGACGACCACTACCGACAACAGCGTGGCCTTGCCCGCCCCCCTGGAGCCGGGGGCCCATTACACCTGGACGGTTAAGGCCAGCGACGGTCGGGGCGGGGAGATCACAGCCACCTTCAGCTTCGCCACCGTTAACCATCCGCCGGCCCCACCCTACAGCCCCCAGCCGTCCAACCAGCATACCGGGGTGGACCACCGGCTGCCCATGACCTGCTATGTACAGGATCCGGAGGGCGATCCACTGATCTGCGACCTGTACCTGGGACAGGCCAGCCTGCCGGTGGCACCCACCATCAGCGGCATCACCCCGGATGCGGACGGCAAGGTGACTTTCACGCCGACCCTGTTGGACAACACCACCTATAGGTGGAAGGTGACGGTGAGGGACAACTACGCCCGGATCAAGGCGGGGCCCATATGGACCTTCACTACCGGGGCTGATTAGGTCCGGCCACTTGGGGGTGGTTGGGATAGAGCCCGTGTCCATTATTTCGGGGGAAGATCACTCACGATCTACATTTGACTCACATCCAACGAGAAAGGGGTGGGGAGAAAAGTCGACTCTTAGAAAATAAAAGGCCCTTGTGTCTTCGGGCGTCTCAACCCTATCTTGAGACGGGCGCAATAAACATCCGCCAAGCCCGCTTGGTCCGGGGTCCTAATAAAAATCAGTACATCTCTTCAACAATTACTTGAACAAAACCTTCTACCTTGTGGGTAGAAATCACTAGGGTGTACTGCCTGTCTTCCTGCATCAGATAGGTCTTCCGGCTGTGCACCGTCCGGCCGGTCTCATGGGTCTCCATAATGGTGTTGCGAATGGTGCAGGTCAAGCAGTGCTCGGTATGGCCGCATCCTTCCGGAAGCCTGGCGTATGGGCATTCCATGGCCTCGCCGCCTAAAAAGCCGGTGATCTGCCTCTCGGTTTTGTCCAACGCTGCCTGGGCCTGCCGGTTAGAGGCCGCTATCCGGCCCTCGGAATCGACGATAAGGACCGGGAGGTCGAAGCGGTCCAGGTATTCATCAAAGGAAATTCCAGAAATTTGGTCGATGTAATAGTCGTAGCATTCCTTACACATGGAGTGGGTGTGGGTTGTGTTTTCCAGAGGTTCCTTTTGCCCCATCTCCTTGCGGCAATAGGAACAGATGATCTTCATCGTGGTTCAATCCTTGGCAGTATAGATACCTTCTCTCAGGGTTAGGCGCAAGCCGAGTCCAGTCCCTTCACCAGGTGGATAACAGGCCTGATATTAATTCATTAAGGCTCCGGAATTACCGGTCCGCCGGTTCGGAGCATAGCTCATCCTCAACGCTCAGGTCAATTGCCTGGTGGGGAGTGAACATCCTCCCAACACCCCTTCCGGTACCGGGCCACAAGGAAGGCCGAGGCCGGTCCGGCAGCGGGTGGAAGCGCAGGCTAAAGAGGAGGTTTTTCAATCCTGAAGGCCAGGCGGGGGAGCTGAGGCGACGGCTCCACCAGGGGCAAACCAAGCTTACGGGAACGGCCGGAGGGGAGGGTAAGCGGCCAGAGCCGCCACCTCCTTGCCCCCCCAGGTCGCGGGCAACATGACCCGGCTAATCGCGGAGCCGCCTTCGGTTTAGCCAGTCCCGGGCCCAAGGGATAATCAGCTCTTCCTAGGCCCCGCCAGGCAGTTAAAGAGTTACCGCCTCCACCATCGCCGAGAGAGGATCCGGGGCTCGGCCCGGCTTCCTTAAAGTTATCCACAAAACCATATCCTTACTTCATTTTTCGTAATTACCTTTTCTGCTCAAACCAGGATGAGAATCCTCCCAAAGGGATATCTGCAAAAAACGATGATTTGTAACTTACGATAATATTTTCACCTTTCAGGTCTTCACAAAATATAATCCGCCATGGCACGCCGTTTGCCTATTTCCACATCAGACGGCGTTAATTGAGCGGATTAGTAACTCCCATTTTTAAGGAATCAAGGAGGTTGAGATGACGGCTTGGAAGAAGATGATGGGACTGGTCAAGGAAGAGAAGGCCATCAGCTCGGTTGAGTACGCCCTTCTGCTGGCCCTGATCGGCGTGGGTATCGCCACGGCGGCGGCCGGATTGGGCGACCGGGTGGCGGCCAACATTACCGACGCCACCACCGCTCTGACTCCGTAGACCTCATCCCCTTACCCGGCCGCCCGGGTACGGTCGTGCCGCCGGATCCGGGCAGCCGGGAGATTTTCAGCGCAGGCCAGGTGTTGAAGGGGGGTAGGGACAGCGGTCCTCCCTCCGCCGACCTGATCGGCTCCTTCCCCCATTCCCGGTGGGTAGACCTTCCTTAATTCCTCCCAGCCATCCGGCTTTCTAAGTCTTAAGCCTCCTGGCCAGATGGGCCGGCAACCTGGGTCACCGGAGAGGTGGGGGCAGAGCGTCTTGGCCTTCCTGTCTGGGGCGGGCAGCGGCTCAGCCGCGCTTTCAGAGGAGGATGTTGCGGCCTGGATCGGGCATCCTGGCCTTATACTAATAAAAAACTAACTATAAGCCGGCTTTTGTAATTACCTTTTCGAAAGATTCAGCAATCTCCTTCCCTCCGGAAGGTTGCCGGAGGGAGAAGGGAGCAGTCAACCATACATAATACCTGGATCTATCTCATTCCCCCCTTCAGACTCATCCATGGCACGCCGCTTGCTCACGTAAGACCTTCAGACAACACGAGAAAGGAGGGTCGATCGCCCCGGAGCCGGGCGGGGCCCCAGTTACGAATGCCGGAACGGACGACGATCATCCTGGCCAATCCCCGCCGGGGCGCGGCCACCAATATGCTCCTCTGGGTTCAGAGGGCGGACGCCAAGCCGGAGGAGTACTTCGTCCTTGTTCCCCGGGAGACCTGGGAAAGCTTCCTGGGAGTGAAGGGGAGGGGCGGCCAGGGTCTCTCCGTGGAGGAGGCCTACCAGAGGGAGATAAGCTTCTGGGAATGGCTGGCCCTCAACCGGGCCAACGGCCTGGCCAGGAACGAGGAAGGCCAGGCCGTGGCCCGCGACCTGGAGCAGCTGAAGGCTCTCTACCGGGAGTGGAAGCGGGAGGCGGGGTAGAACCGGTTTCGAAGCCTTCCCCCGGCCCGGTCCCCCGCCCGTCGGGGTTTCCTCAAGCTCTCTCGAGGGTTCGCTTCCGGGCCTTACCGGGTCTCGGATCAATTAACAACCTGAACCCGACAGCCGATTCCAACCAGCCGTAACCCATTGATGGTTCCGCCCGGAATCAGGGATTGAGGCTCATCCCGTTACCGAGAGGTTTTAATCCTTTCCCTTAGCCCCTTTGCGCCAACCGCTCTAACCGGTCCTTTCCCAGCCGTTCTAACGTGGCCCAGAACCGGAAAAACGGATTTGCCGGCCGGCAAATCCAAACCAAAGGAGAGGGGCCATGAAAAACTTTGTCGTCGTCCTGGCAGCGCTTACCGTGACCACCGGTCTTTTGGTGGGCTTTGGGGCCATTGTCGCCAAAAGCAACAATGACGACCTGCCCTGCCTGTCGGTGGAAGGGGAGCGGCTCTGCAAACGGGCCGTCCAAATGGGCAGCCTCCAGTACGTGGTGGACACGGACGTGGAGACCCTGGTCAAGCTGATCGATTGCTATGACCCCACCATCCGCCGGGGAGCCATCCACACCCTGGGAGAGCGAAAGGCCGAGGACGCGGTGGAATCGTTGATCCACAGGCTGGAGGACCGGGATCACCACACCCGACGTCTGGCCGCCCGCGCCCTGGGCAAGATAGGCGACCTCCGGGCCACCCCGGGCTTGATCCAGTCGCTGGGGCACCACGGCGAAGCCCTGGCCGTCAGGTGCGATGCGGCCTGGGCCTTGGGGCGGATGGCCGATCCCCGGGCCGGCCTGGCCCTGAAAGAGGTGGGGGCCCGCTCCAGAGGGCGGTTAAAGGAGGCCTGCCTGGCGGCCCGAAGGAACCACCTGGTTCTGGTGGCCGGCGGGCGGGATTGAGATTGAGAGGCGGTCGCCCGGGGCAAGCCGGCCGGCGCGCCACGGGGCGCACCGGCCGGGCCGGCTTACAAGGGCAGACCGATATTATCCAATACCGATAACCAGCAGATAATGATATATTGAATGACTGCCCCTGGGTCGCCGGAAGATAGAGGTTCCGGAGGGCAATCGGAAAAATTCAGCCCCAGGACTGCTTCCGGAGAGGGCCTCCGACCCGGCCTGCCCGCTGGTTTAATCCAGGTTCCGGGCGGCCCCCGGGCTGAAACCAACCTGGCCGTCAGGCCCTGGTCAGATGGGATGGACCCAGACCCACAGGAGTAGGCCTTGCTCCCGGAGTTTGTTCCCACCAACAGCATCGGCCCGGGAATCGGCCTGGTGGCCAATCTGGTCTTCTTTCTCCTGTGCACCGTCCTGGCCTTGTTTTATCGGAGCCGGCGCCTTTTCCGGAGCCTGGCCTTCTTCTACCTGACCTGCCTCCTGTTTTTCCTGGGTTACTATGTCTACACCTGGCACCCCGCGGCCGGCTCTGTCCTTTTCTGGTACGGCCTCAAGCAGGCGGGCCTGGTCTGGATGCCCTTTGCTTTCAGTTGGGTGGGGGTGGACCTGGCCCAGCGGCGGATGGGCCGTTTGTCGGCCGCCACCCTGGGTTTCGCCCTGGCCTACACCCTGGCCCTGCTGTTGATCCGGGATCCGGCGGTCCTGGCCCCGCCCACCGGCGATCCATCGGCAGCCTGGCCCCTGCGGCCCGAGTCCTGGCTGTTCCGCCCGATCCTTTACGTCTACGCCATGGCCGCGGGGGTGGTCTACCTCTATGTGGTCTACGGCCGGTGGTGGTCCGGGACCCAGCGCCCGAAGTTCATCATCCCCCTGACCCTGGGGGTCTGCATCATGCTCCTGAGCGGGGTGATGGACGTCCTCAAGTCATGGGGTCTGCCCAGCCCCTTTAACGGGCCGATCCTCTGGCTGGGGACCATCGCCATGTCCCTGGGTCAGGCCGCGGCCGCGGCCATGCAGATCCAGACCATGGAGTTCGATCTTGTCCGAAGCGAGGAGAAGCACCGGACCATCCTGGAGAGCATGGAGGAGGGGTACTACGAGGTCGATCTGAAAGGGAACTTGACCTTTTTCAACGCCGCCCTCAGCCGGATTACCGGCTACCCCCCCCAGGAGCTGATGGGGCTCAACAACCGGGCCTACATGGATGAGGAGACGACCCAAAGGGTGCTGGCGACCTTCAATCGGGTCCACCAGACCGGGCGGCCGGAGGAGGCCCTTGATTGGCCGCTTATCCAAAGGGACGGGGGCCGGCGGATCCTGGAGGTCTCGGTCAGCCTGATGAGAAACCCCCAGGGCGACCCGGTGGGGTTTCGGGGCCTGGCCCGGGACATCACCAGGCGCAAGCAGACCGAGAAGGAGCTTCTCACCCGGAGCCGGCAGCTTCGCTCCCTGGCGGTGGAGCTGGCCCGGACCGAGGAGCGGGAGCGCCGCCGCCTGGCCATAGACCTGCACGACGGGGTGGGGCAGTACCTGGCGGTCTGCAAGCTGAGGCTCAGCCGGCTGCAGGAGAAGGCCGGGCCGCCGGTGGATGGTCAGGTCGGCCAGGTGATGGAGCTCTTGGGGACGGCCATCAACGACACCCGGTCCCTGACCTCGCGGCTGAGCCCCCGGGTTCTCCACGAGATGGGCTTGAAGGCCGCCCTGGAGGAGCTGGTCCAGGAGAAGCGGGACCATTACGGCCTGGATATCCAGGTGGAGGCGGGAGACGACCTGGCCGAGCCGGAGGAGGACTTAAGCGCTTTCATCTACCGGGCGGTCTCCGAGCTCCTGCACAACACGGCCAAGCACGCCCAGGCCAAGAGGGTCCGGGTGGCCTTCCGCAGCAACGGGGATCAATACCTGGTCGAGGTCAGGGACGACGGCACCGGCCTGGAGATCGAAGGCCCTGACCCGGCCATCGGTCACGGGCTGGGGCTTTTCCACCTTCGGGAACGGCTGGAGTTCATGGGCGGCAGGCTGATCCTGGAAAATCCTCCCGGGGGCGGGGCCCGGGTGGCCCTGGTCCTGCCCAGGGAAGGCCCCAAACCTTCGCCCGGAGAAAATCCATGACCATGCGGTTGCTTTTGGTGGATGACCACAAGATCGTTCGGGACGGCATCAGGAGCCTTTTGGAGGAGGAGGACGATCTGGCCGTGGTGGGCGAGGCCGGCCAGGGCCAGGAGGCGGTCAGCCTTTGCCGGCGCCTGTCGCCGGACCTGGTGGTCATGGACGTCTCCATGCCCGGGCTGAACGGGATCGAGGCCACCCGCCAGATCGTGGCCGACTCGGCCGGGGTCAGGGTGATGGCCTTGTCCATGCACCGGGACCCGCGGTTCGTGGCCGGCATCCTGGAGGCCGGGGCAAAGGGATATCTCATCAAGGACTGCTCGGCCAGGGAGCTTGTCTCGGCCATCAGGCAGGTCGGTGCGGGCAGGACCTACATCAGCCCCGGGATCGCCGATATCGTGGTGGACGGGTTTTTAAACCGGCTCGACCTGGATCAGGCCAGCCTGCCGGCCTCGGTCCTCAGCCCCAGGGAGCGGGAGGTCCTCCAGCTCATCGCCGAGGGTCACAACGTCAAGCAGGTCGCGGAGCGGCTGTGCCTGTCCCCCAAGACCGTGGAGACCCACCGGAGAAACATCATGGAGAAGCTGGGCCTCGACAACTTGGTGGACCTGATCCGCTACGCCATCCGGGAGGGGGTCATCTCCCTGGACAACTGGCTGGATAAACCCTATCCGGCGTAAACACCCTCCCGCCTTCCTAACCCGAATATTTCATGAAGAACGCCAAAATTAAAGAAAATAACAATTAATATCAATAATATATGAGTGATTTTGAACCTTTCCCTTTGGTTACAGTTTGCACCGCCGGGAGGGAGAAAAAAACTTGGCGTTCTTCACCCTCCGGGCGAGCCGATTTGGCCGCATCTGCTGCGTTGCGTGACATTCGGCATAGGGTGACTAGAGCCTCATGTCCCGCGCCTTGCATCTACGGCCAACTCGACTCGTGAAATATCCGGGCTAACCCAGGAGGGGAGGGCCGGTATCCGGCCAAGGCCGGGACAGGGGGCCATCCTCCCTCCTGGGATCCCAGACCAGAGTTACCCTGGGACGGGTCGAGGAGGCGATCGTCAGGGCCATGGACAGGCTATATAAAAATGGTATGATTATTTATCACTCCAGAAATTACGGCCCCGGACCGTTTCCAGGCTTCAGGTTGCCTTGGGGGGGCGCCTGGTATCCGCCGGAAAGGAGGTTGGTCGTGCCGACTTACATCGCCCTGATCAACGTTACCCAGGCAGGGGTGGGAAACATTAAGGAAAGCCCCAAGCGGCTGGAGGCCGCCAAGAAAGGCTTCAGGGCCATGGGGGCTGAGTTGAAGGAGTTCTACCTGACCCTGGGGCGGTATGACATGATCGTCGTCTCCGAGGCCCCGGACGACGAGACGGCGGCCAAGCTTTCCCTGGCCATAGGCGCGGAAGGTGCGGTCCGAATGGAGACGCTCCGGGCCTTCACCGAGGATGAGTACCGGAAGATCATCGCCGGCCTGCCCTGAGCCAGGGCGGGCCCAGGACCCGACTAATATCCCTCGGCGCCCCCCCCCAATCAATATTAACCCTCTACCTTCTGTTCGCTTGCCGGCCGTTGCCCTTCCTTTCCTTACCTCCCTTTGAGGTGTCTCTAAGAGACCAGCCCCGAAACCGGCCGCTGTTTTTCCTTGACACCGGTCCCTGGAAAAGTGATTATATAAATATAGGACTTCAGTTCCTATAATAGGGTCAATTTAAAAAACCGCTCATCTTTGCCGGAAAGGGTCGGGCTCATGCCAGAGCAGGTCATGACGGTCCTCGGTCCCCTGGACCCGGAGGGGCTCGGTATCACCCTGCCCCACGAGCACGTCCTCTGTGACCAATCCGTCTACTTCCGGGAGCCGGAGGCGGCCGCGGACCGTTTCCTGGCCCACCAGCCGGTCAGCCTGGAGAACCTGAGCTGGGTTCGCTACCACATCAAGGACAGCATCGACTGCCAACAGCTCCTGGACGTGGAGATGGCCATCAAGGAGCTGACCCGGTTTCGCCTGGCCGGGGGCGGAAGCGTGGTCGACATGACCAACCGGAGCATGGGCCAGGACCCGGCGGCCATAGCCGGGATCTCCCGGGCCACGGGCCTGAACATGGTCATCGGCTGCGGTCACTACATCGACGCCACCCTGGCCCCCCGGACCAGGGCCATGACCGAGGAGGAGCTGGCCGCGGAGATGGTGGCCGACCTGACCACCGGGATCGGCCGGACCGGGGTCCGGGCCGGGGTCATCGGCGAGATCGGCTGCTCCTGGCCGATCACCAGGGACGAGAAAAAAACCCTCCGGGCCGCGGCCATGGCCCAGGCCCAGACCGGCGCGGCGGTCAACGTGCATCCCAACCGCAACGAGAGCGGACCTCTGGAGGCCATGGCCATCCTCACCGAGGCCGGGGCCGACCCGGGGCGGGTGGTCATCAGCCACATGGACCGCTGCGGCTACGAGCTGGCGACCAGGCTCCGGCTCCTGGAGGCCGGGGCGTTCATCGAGTACGACTGCTTCGGCAAGGAAGGCTACTACCCCTGGCAGGCGGCCGTGGCCGACGACCATCTGCCGGACATGCCCAACGATGTCGGCCGGATCAAGGAGATCGCCCAGCTTATCGACCAGGGTTTCCTGGGGCAGATCCTCATCTCCCACGACACCGGGCTGAAGACCGACCTGACCTGCTGGGGCGGTCCGGGCTACGCCCATATCATCGAGCACGTCCTCCCCTACATGCGGGTCTACGGCTACACCGGGGAGATGATCAGGTCCCTGACCGTGGACAACCCCAGGCGGCTGCTGACCCGGCCGGGCTAACCCGGATATTTCATGAGGCAATCTACTGCGGGGGCCATCTCTTGGCTACGACGCTTGAATTCGACATTTTGGTCCTCGACATACGGTCAAGTATGCCTCCGGGCCAAAATGTCGAACACCTGCGCGTCTCGCCGACTGATCTGGCCCCCTCGCGACGATCACTCCTGAAATATCCGGGCTCAAGGGGCGAAGCCGAGGCGACCCGGCCCGGCCATGAAACCGGGCCGGCGGGAAAAAGCTTAAACCAAGACTCAAGGAGAGGGAGGGTCAAATGAAGAAACCGGTTTTGCTGATCGGGGTTTTGGTCCTGGGTCTGATCATGAGCCCGGCGGCCTGGGCCAAGACGGTCATCAAGTGCCAGAACAGCCTGCCGGACCGCTACGCGGCCAGCAAGGCCCTGGCCGACTTTGCCGGGCAGGTCAAGGATCAAACCAAGGGGGAGGTGGAGATCCAGATCTTCCCCACCGGCCAGCTGTTCAAGGACACCGACCTGCCCACCGCCCTGCCCACCGGAGCCATCGACGCCTGCCTGCCCAACCTGGGCCAGTGGGCCGGCCTGGTCCCGGCCCTGGGGGCCATGAGCATGGTCGGCCTCTTTGACTCGGCCGAGCATTTCAGCGCCTGCCTTAAGGGCGGCCTGGGGGAGATGTGGGCCAAGCAGCTGGAGGAAAAGGCCAACACCAAGGTGGTCGCCTGGCTGACCCTGGGCCCGGCCGACATCATCACCTCCCCCAAGAAGACCTTCAAGACGGCCGAGGACTTCAAGGGCCTGAAGATGAACACGGCCACCAAGGGCATGCAGATCTACTTCCAGGCCCTGGGAGCGGTGCCGACCTCCATCAGCGCCAGCGACGTCTATCTGGCCCTGCAGCGGGGAACCATCGAGGCGGCCGCCTCGGCCGCCTTGAGCGTCCTGGGCCGGAAGTGGGTCGAGGTGTCCAAGAACCAGACCCGGCTGATGATGATCCCGGAGGCGATCTTCCCCATCCTCTTCAACCTGGATAGCTGGAAGAAGCTGACCCCGGAGCAGCAGAAGATCGTGGCCGAGGCGGGGCAGGGGGCCCGGGAGTGGAACTTCGAGCAGGTCTCCCAGGACAATGACAAGGCCTGGGCCGAGCTGGCCAAGATGGACGGGGTGAAGGTGGAGAGCCTGGACGCCGAGGCGGCCGGCAAGCTAAACAAGATCGCCGCCCCGGCCAACCAGGAGTACCTGTTCAAGACCCTGGGCCAGGAGATGGCCGACAAGGTTATGAAGCTTGTGGATGAGGCCAGATAACCCTGGCCGCCCGCCGGCCTCGACCCGGTCCGGGTGAGGCCGGAGGGCGGCCAGGAACCAGACCAGGGATGATCATGCAGGAGACCACCAGGGAAAGGGTCAGGGCCGGGGCGACGGTCTGGACCGCGGCCGCCAGGATCATCGACCTGGCCTCCGACCTGGCCGGCCTGACCGCGGGGTTGATGGCGGTGGCCTGCGCCCTGATAGTGGCCTGGGGCACCCTGGCCCGCTACGTCCTCAACCATCCGACCATGTGGGAGATGGGCCTGACCACCTACCTCCTCATCTCCTTCGGTTTTCTCTCGGCCAGCTACGGCTTCAAGGAGAATGCCCACGTCCGGGTGGACATCCTCCTCAACCACCTCTCGGCCCGGACCAGGAACCTCTTCGAGGGCCTGGGGGATGCCTTCGTGGCCGGTTTCGCCCTGGTCTACGTCCTCTACGGCTGGCGGCTGTTCAACGTCTCCTTCCGGATGAAGGAGGTCGATCCGGTGGTCCCGGACCTGCCGGTCTGGCCGGTCAAGGGACTGATGGTCCTGGGGGTCGTTCTGCTGGGCCTCCAGGCCCTGCGCAGTCTGGGGAGCCGGATCGTCCGGCACGGCGGGATCGAAAGGCCGGCCGGGCGGGCCGCCTGGGACCGTCCGGCGCCCCTGGCGACAGCCTTTGTCCTGATCTCCGGCCTGGGGGTTTACGCCCTGTCGATGTATCCGACCCTGGGCCTGATCATCCTCCTGGCCTGCTTCCTTTTCGCCGGGGTGCCGGTGGCCTTCGGCCTGGGGGCCATCGGGGCCATCGGCCTGGCCCTGTCCCTGGGTCCCGGCGGCCTGGTCATGATCCCCAACATCGGCTACGGCAACCTCAACTCCTTTGTCCTGGTGGCCCTGCCGCTGTTCATCCTGGCCGGGCAGATCATCCAGACCAGCGGCCTGTCCGAGAAGATCTTCGCCGTCTGCCGGGCCTTTATTGGCCATATCCCCGGCGGTGTCGGGGCGGCCACGATCCTGTCCTGCGGCATCTTCGCCGCCATCTCCGGGTCCAGCGTGGCCAACGCGGCGGCCATGGGGGTCATCGCCATCCCCCAGCTTATCCGCCTGGGCTACAACCGCCGGTTGGCCTACGGCCTGGTCGCCGCCGGGGGCACCCTGGGCATCCTCATCCCCCCCTCGGCGGGGATGATCCTCTTCGGGGTGGTCACCGAGGAGTCCATCGGGCGGCTGTTCATGGCCGGGTTCGTGCCGGGCCTGATCCTGATGGTCCTTCTCATGGCCGCGGTGGTCCTGGTCCACCGGCTCCAGATCCGCCGCCAGGGCCGGACCGCGGAGCTGGAGGCCTTCTCCTGGTCGCGGCGGTGGCTGGTTCTCCGCCGGGCCTGGGTGGGGCTGATGCTCCCGGTGATCATCCTGGGCGGCCTCTACACCGGCGTCTTCACCGCCACCGAGACGGCCGCCGTGGCCGTGGTCTACGCCCTGGTCCTGGCCCTTTTCTCCAGGGGCCTGAAAGGCGGCGACTGGCTGGCCCTGCTCCGGGACTCCACCAGGAACATCTCCATGATCCTGATGATCTTCGTCGGGGCGATGATCCTGGGCGGCTACGTCACCTCGGCCCGGATTCCCCAGCTTCTGACCGCGGCCATTCTCGACGCCCAGCTCTCCAAGGCCTCGTTCATCATCCTGGTCATGCTCCTCCTCCTGGTCATGGGCATGTTCATGGAGGCCGGGGCGATCACCCTGGTCACCGTCCCGATCCTCTACCCCATCCTCCTGGCCCTGGAGATAAACCCGATCTGGTTCGCGGTGATCATGGTCATCAACATGGAGGTGGCCTGCATCAGCCCGCCGGTGGGGCTGAACCTGTACATCATCCAGCGGGTGGTCAACGCCGGCTTCCTGGACGTGATCAAGGGGACCCTCTGGTTCATGCCGGTCATCCTCATCGCCCTGATCCTGGTCCTTCTGGTCCCCAGCCTGGCATTATGGTTGCCTGGGCACATGGGTTGAGGGAGACTGGGGCCTGAGTAATTCCTGAGCGGATGGGTTTAGATGAGAGACAAGTACTCCTTTTCCCTGAGCCTGGAGAAGGGGCTGAACATCCTGGGCCTGTTCATCGAGAGCAAGGGGGGCCTGAGCCTGGCCGAGATCCAGAGAAAGACCGGCTACTCCAAGACGGTCGTCTTCCGGTTCGCCAACACCCTGGTGGAGCTGGGCTTCCTGGCCAGGGATCCCCAGGCCAAGGTCCTCCGCCTGGGCCGCCGGGCCGTGGTCTTCGGCAGCGGCATTCTCCAGAACTTCGACTTGGTGGACCTGGTCAAGCCGGTCATCGACGAGGTTCACGAGCGCTACCAGGTCACCGCCGACGCGGCCCTGTTCCACGACGATACCCTGGCCGTGATCTACCGGCGTCAGGTCCAGGCGACCCTCCCTTTCCGGCTGCCCTGGATGAACAAGGAGTGGCACTGCACCGCCCTGGGCAAGGCGGTCCTCTCGGCCATGCCGGCCGGGGAGGCGGCCGCCCTCCTGGGCCAGCTCCCCCTGACCCGGCGGACCGACAAGACCATCACCGACCGGGCCGAGCTGCTTGAGGAGCTGGAGGCGACCCGCCGGCGCGGCTACTCCCTGAACGATGAGGAGTGCTACCCCGGCTTTCTCTCCATCGGGGCGCCGCTGGTCAGCCCCGGAGACGGCCGGGTCCTGGGGGCGGTCAGCTTTGATTTCTCCACCGTCGGTCAAACCATGGCCGGGATAAGCCGGCGGTACGGCCGGGTGATAATCGAGATGAGCCGGAAAATATCGGCCACCTTGCCCATGATCTGAACCTCTCACTGGAGCGAAGGTCCATGTCCGACAGAAAAAGCAACGTCTTGAGCATGTTTCTCAACAAGAAGCACCCCTCCATCACCCATGGAGAGGGGGTCTACTTCTTTGACCAGGAGGGCCGGCGCTACCTGGACGCCTCGGGCGGACCGATCCTCTGCAACCTGGGCCACGGGCTCAAGGAGATAGCCGAGGTTCTCAAGGAGCAGGCCGGCCGGATCGCCTTTGTCTTTCGCCACGACTTCACCACCCCCGTCCTGGAGGAGGCGGCGACCAAGGTCTGCCAGGCCTCCGGCGGGGTCCTGGACCGGGTCTTTTTCGTCTCCGGCGGCACCGAGGCGGTGGAGATCGGGGTCAAGCTGGCCCGGAAGTACCATCTCGACAACGGCCAGCCCTCCCGGTTCAAGGTCATCTCCCGCTGGCAGAGCTACCACGGCTCGACCATGGGAGCCTTGTCCTGGACCGGCTTCACCAGCCGGCGGGCGGAGTTCACCCCCTACCTCCACGACTTCAGCCACATCCCCCCGGCCTACTGCTACCGTTGCTGGTACGGCCTGGACCCGGGGACCTGCGACCTGGAGTGCGCCAAGGCCCTGGAGAACGAGATCATGTGCCTGGGTCCGGAGACGGTGGCCGTCTTCCTGGCCGAGCCGATCTCGGGGATGTCGCTGTGCGGGGCGGTCCCCCACCCGGAGTACTTCCCCTTAATCAGGCGCATCTGCGACAGGTACGGGGTCCTGCTCATGCTCGACGAGGTCATGACCGGCTGCGGCCGGACCGGACGGATGTTCGCCTACGAGCATTTCAACATCAGGCCGGACATCGTGGCCCTGGGCAAGGGGCTGGGCGGGGGGTACTTCCCCATCGGGGCCGCGGCGGTGAGGGCCGAGCTGGCCGAGACCATCGCCTCCAGGTCCGGCTTCTTCGGGGCCGGCCACTCCTGGGCCGGCAACCCCCTGGGCGCGTCGGTGGTGGCCAAGACCATGGATTACCTCAAGGAGCACGACCTGGTGGCCCGCTCGGCCAGGATGGGCCGGCTGCTCAAGGACAAGCTGGCCCCCCTGGCCGGCCATCCCCACGTGGGCGATATCCGGGGGGAGGGGCTGATGGTGGGGGTCGAGTTCGTGGCCGACAAGGCCACCAAGGAGCCTTTTCCCAAGGAGATGGGCTTTGCCGGCCGGGTGGCCGGAGAGTGCCTGGCCCGGGGGATGTTCCTGGAGGCCACCAGCGGCTGCGACCGGGGCCAGGCCGGGGACGCGATCATGTTCGGGCCGCCTTTCATCATCTCCGAGGCGGAGCTGGACCAGGCGGTGGGGATCCTGACCGAGGTTTTGTCCCTGGACCTGGCCGCCGAGAAGACCGGACAGCGGAGCTTCTGATCGGTCTTGGCCGGCCCGCCAAAGGGCAAGGGGAGGAGAGAGATGGCCGATTGCTTCAACCGGGAGATGGAAACCCTCAATCCGGCCGAGTACCGCCGGGTCCAGGAGACGGCCCTGCTCGGGCAGTGGGAGTACGTCTGGGCCAGGTCCGGGTTCTACCGGGACAAGTACCAACAGGCCGGCCTGGGCCCGGCCGATCTCAAGAGCCTGGAGGACCTGACCAGGCTGCCCTTTACCGAGAAGCAGGAGCTTCGGGACAGCCTTAAATCGGCCCGGCCCCTGGGCCGGCACGCCGCCGTGGACCGGAAAGAGGTCATCCGGATCTACTCCACCTCCGGAACCACCGGCGATCCGACCTACATCGGCCTGACCCAGGCCGACCGGGACCTTTGGGCCGAGTGTGCCCGGCGGGCCATGTGGACCTGCGGGATGCGGCCGGGCCACGTGGTTCCGCTGCCCATCGGGACCTTCTTCATCGCCGCCAGCTACGGCGAGGCCATCGAGGGGCTGGGGGCGACCCTGGTCCCGGTGGGGGTGGGGGCCACCGACCGGTTCATCGGGGCCTGCCGGAACCTCTCGGCCGACTACGTCCTCTCCACGACCTCTTTCCCCCTCTACCTCCTGGACTACTGCCGCCGCAAGGGGCTCGATCCGGCCGGGCTGGGGATCGGAATCTTCATGCTCGGGGGCGAGCCGGGGGCCAGTGAGCCGCTGATCAGGGAGCGGATCGAGTCCGGGTTCGGGGCCAGGGTCAGGGAGTGCATGGGCAACGGGGACATGGTCGGGTTGATGTGGGCCGAGTGCCAGGAGGGCGGCGGGATGCACTTCATCGCCCAGGGGGCCTGCCTGCCGGAGATCATCGATCCCGACTCGGGCGAGAGCCTGGCCATCGAGCCGGGCCTCAAGGGAGAGCTGGTCTACACCTCCCTGGCCCGCCGGTGCCAGCCCCTCCTCCGCTTCCGGACCCGGGACCAGGTGGAGGTGACCGGGGTCGAGTGCGCCTGCGGCCGGACCGGCTTCAAGCTGCGCTGCATCGGCCGGACCGACGACATGCTCATCGTCTCCGGGGTCAATGTCTACCCCTCGGCCATCAGGGACGTGGTCGGGACCATGGCCCCCCGGGTGACCGGCGAGATCCAGATCGTCCTGACCCGGAAGCCGCCGGCGGTCACCCCGCCCCTGCGGCTGGAGGTGGAGCACGCCGCCGGGGCCGAGGACCTGGCCGGGCTGAAGCAGGAGATCCAGGAGCTGATCCGGGAGAAGCTGATCGTCACCGCCGAGGTGACCCTGGTCGCCCCGGGCAGCCTGCCCAAGTTCGAGTACAAGGCCAAGCTGACCAGGCTGGTGGAGGGGTGAGCCTGTAGCCAAGCCGGGGTAGGCCCTAGGCCCGGCCCCGGCCGCCAAGGACCTGTCCGGGCCAAGGCCGGCCGGAACCACGTTCCGTTTGGCAGGCTACAGGCCGGGTAAAGGCCGCCAAAATCCTCTTTCACGGCCAAGGTTAAAAACCATCCCCGCGCAGAAAACCACCCAAAAGTCAGGGCGTCCCTTTAATCGCCTTTGAGTGGTTGACTCCCCGCCCCTTTCCCTAACCCGGATATTTCATGAAGTCCGCTAAAAAGGATGAAATAGAAAGTTAATTAAAATAAATACACTTATAGTGGCAGAGTTCAGCATAGTGGCGATTTGGAGCATTACCCAAATGAGAAAATTTTAGCGGACTTCATCCTCCGGACGAGCCGATTTGGCCGCATCTGCCGCGTTGCGTGACACTCGCAATAGGGTGACTATAGCTTCGTGTCCCGCGCCTTGCATCTGCAGCCAATTCGACTCGTGAAATATCCGGGCTAAACCGGGAGGCCTCCTTCCCGGGCCATACCTCGATCCCTGCGACGGAGTCGTGCCTTTATCAATAATTAAAAATAATATGATAAAACTTCACAATACAAAGCGTATCGTTATCTTGAAATATTTTCACTATAAAAAATATTTCAGAAATCAAAGCAATGTTGTTGGTGATAATTAAAATTTTATGCTGACATTTCTTTCTTCGAACAGTATAACTATTTGTTAGAGGAGATTTTATTCTCTCCTATTCTGTTAAAATAATACCTGTGGTGAGGCGGATTGGTAATGAAAAAGAAGCAAGCCCTTATTTATCTGCTCCTGCTCTGGTTGGTTCTGGTCCTCTCTTCACCTACCCAGGCCCAAACCGGTCCGGGGAAAAGCCCCCTCATGGTCCCTCCTCCCGAAGCCAGGCTTCAGAGGCAGGACCCTTTCCAGGTGACCAGCCTTCCGGATGAGGTCAGGGGCAAGACCGAGCCCGCGCCGATGCCCCTTTTTACCCCCCAGGGGGAGCCCCGGACGGCACCCGAAACGGTCCGGGGCGGCGAGGTGAGATCCTACCCCTCCAGCCCCGGCCAGGGACCCTTTCCGCCTTCTGTAAGACCGGCCGGGACCTATTCAGAGCCGATTCCCCGGGCCTGGGCCTGCCCTGCTTCCGGTTACCAGCAGGGGCTGGAGTACGACTATGAATCATTTCCCAACCGGGTCATCGGGCTGGTGGTGGCTGAGACACCGGAAGGGACCGTCCACTGCTCGGGGGCGATAATCCACCAGGATCTGGTTCTGACCGCCGGTCACTGCGTCTCCAGGGACGGAGTCTGGTTCAGCTCGATCAGGTTCTACCCCGGCTACCAGCAGGGCTACTCCTATGGAGAGTGGCAAACCAAATGGGCCACGGCCTATGACCAGTGGCGGATTGAGGGGCGTTGGGACATGGACCTGGCTATCCTGGTCATGTGGCCCAACGGGGGGTGGCGGATCGGCGACGCCCTGGGCCACCTGGGGTTCATGACCAACGTGGATTTCACCACCAAGAGCTGGACCCAGTACGGGTACCCGGTGAACGCGGGCGAAGGCCAGGTCCTGTGCCGGGTTCAATCCGCCTACGGCCATCATTGGTCGGGCCAGTACTCGGCCACGATCGGGGTGGGCAGCGGGATGCGCGAGGGCTGCAGCGGCGGCCCCTGGCTCCTTTCCCCAAACAGCCACACCTACGCCAACGGGATCAACAGCCATTTCCTGATCTCCGGACCTCACGCCTGCCAGGAGACCATGTACTCGCCGGAGTTCAACGACTACGCCTGGGACCTGGCCCAGTTCGCTTTGTCCCTGGACTAGCCGGGTGGGGCTGAAAGCCTTAACCCGGCTTTGAAATGTAGATAACGATCATAAAAACCATTTTATTTAAGGGAAAGCATGATCCAGGGGGAGGTTGAGATGAAAAGAGGAATCGGTCTTGTCCTGATGGCGGTCTTGGTTCTGATGATTCAGCCGGCCCTGGCCCAGGAGTGGCAGATGCCCCAGGGTCAGAAATATGAATGGAGCCCCGGCCGGCTCCGGCCCAACAGCCTGGCTCCGGCCACTATCCAGGGCCCCTTCTCCGTCATCGCGGTTCAAAAGGAGGGGGCCGCGCTGGTGGTCTTTTTACACGATAACAGCTACATCGTCTGCCGGGACCCGGCCTACATTTCGACCTTGGCCGCCATCGGATGCTCGGCCCTGGTCGGGGGAAGGACCCTCCTCCTCAACGTGGAAGGGGACACCCTGGTCGGCTACCAGATGAACTGAGAACGGCCCAACCGGGTTTTTTTCTTTTGGGGCGGTCCGGTCAGGTTGACCGGGCCGCCTTTTTCATCGTGGATGTGAGCCGGAGACCAGGAGGCTTGGGCCGTGGCCCCGGCCTTTCTTGCACCAGGACACCCCCGGACCATCCCCGGCCGAGCTCATGATTGACAGGATCGAGGACGGATAAGTATGCTCCAAAAAGGGGAGGGTCCTTCTCCAAACATTCGAAAAGGAGCTTTGCCATGACTAAAAAGCTGGTCCTGGCCGAGGACCGTCTCTTCCCGGTCGGGGAACCGGCCCGGTCGCTGGCCCGGGCTCTCTACCAAACCGTCAAGGATCTGCCCCTGATCAGCCCCCACGGCCACACCGACCCGGCCTGGTATGCCCGGAACATCAACTTTCCCGACCCGGCCCGGCTGTTTATCGTCCCCGACCACTACATCTTCAGGATGCTCTACAGCCAGGGGGTCCGGCTGGAGGACCTGGGCCTGACCCCCCGGGGGGAGGTTGGCCGGGTCGATCCCCGAAAAGTATGGCGGATCTTCGCCGAGAACTATTACCTCTTCCGGGGCACCCCGACCCGGATCTGGATCGACCACGCCCTGCACCAGGTCTTCGGGGTGGAGGAGCGTCTGGGCCCGGACACGGCCGAGGCCATCTATGACCGGGTCGACGAATCCCTGGCCCGGGAGGAGTTCAAGGTCAGGGCCCTCTACGAGCGCTTCAACATCGAGGTCATCGCCACCACCGATTCGCCCCTGGACGAGCTGGCCTCCCACCGGGCCCTGGTCCGGGACCGCTGGCCCGGCCGGGTGGTCCCGGCCTTCCGGCCGGACCCGGTGGTGGACCCGGAGTTCGAGGGCTTCAGCCAGGCCGTGGAGCGGTTGGGGGGGATGACCGGCGAGGACACCGGCCAGTGGTCCGGGTACCTGAAGGCCCTGGCCCAAAGGCGGCAGGACTTCAAGGCCCTGGGCTGCACCTCCACCGACCACGGCCACCCCACCCCGGCCACGGCCGACCTGGACCCCAGGGAGGGCCAAAACCTCCTGGACAAGGCCCTCTCGGGCCGGGCCACGGCGGCAGAGGCCGAGCTGTTCAGGGCCCAGATGCTCACCGAGATGGTCAGGATGAGCCTGGACGACGGCCTGGTGGTCCAGATCCATCCCGGCTCCTTCCGCAACCACAACCCCGATCTTTTCCGGCGTTTCGGCCGGGACATGGGGGCCGACATTCCCCAGCGGACCGAGTACGTCAAGGCCCTCAAGCCCTTGCTGGACAAGTTCGGCAACCGGGCCGACCTGACCGTCGTCCTCTTCACCCTGGACGAGAGCGCCTACAGCCGGGAGCTGGCCCCCCTGGCCGGGCACTACCCCCTTCTCCGGCTGGGCCCGCCCTGGTGGTTCTTTGACAGCCCGGAAGGGATGCTCCGCTACCGGCGGCTGGTGGTGGAGACGGCCGGGTTCTACAACACCGTGGGCTTCAACGACGACACCCGGGCCTTTTTGACCATCCCGGCCCGCCACGACATGGCCCGGCGGGTGGACTGCGCCTTTTTGGCCGGCCTGGTGGCCGAGCACCGGATGGAGGAGGACGAGGCGGCGGAGACGGCGGCCGACCTGGCCTATCATCTGCCCAAGCGGAGCTATAAACTATGATCCCGGGCGCCTTGGTTCTGCCCAAAGGGAGAGCCGGTTTGCCCAGGCACGGCCGAGAGGGTTGAGGATGGATCTGGCAGGCAAAGGCTACGAAGACAAGGCCCTGACCAGGGCCGAGGTGGGCTCCATCCTGGAGGAGGGGCTTGGGGCATACGACCTGACCGGGAAGCGGGTCCTGGTCCTGACCCCGGACGCCACCCGGACCGCCCCCCTGCCCCTGATGGTCGGGGAGCTGATCCGGATCATCGGTCCAAAGGTGGCCAGGCTGGACTTCATGGTCGCCCTGGGGACCCACCCGCCCCTGGAGCGGGGGGAGATCCTGAGGCTTTACGGGATCGATCCGGCCGAGGCCGAGGGCTCCCTGAAGGAGGTGGGCTTTCTCAACCACCGCTGGGACCTGGAGGACACCCTGACCCACCTGGGCCGGCTGGAGGCCGGGGAGATGGAGGAGCTGACCGGCGGGCTCTTCTCCCAGGCGGTGGAGGTGGTCATCAACCGGGCGGTCTTCGATTACGACCGGGTGGTCATCCTGGGTCCGGTCTTCCCCCACGAGGTGGCCGGCTTCTCCGGGGGGGAGAAGTACCTCTTTCCCGGAATCGCCGGCGGCGAGTTCCTCCACCTTTTCCACTGGTTGGGGGCGGTGGTCACCTGCTGGAAGACCATCGGCTTCAAGGAGACTCCGGTCCGCAAGGCCATCCGCCGGGCGGCCGGGCTGCTGCCCATGGAGCGGATCTGCAT